>OUNJ011033220.1_pt1 | contig 40140 bp, 41 predicted proteins | sample 1755361 | NCBI WGS metagenome assembly OUNJ01 (sample SAMEA3914825, study PRJEB12502) | metagenome | biome: forest; material: soil | place: USA | collected 2012-03-12 | depth 0.1 m
GGCGGGTCTTGCTGCGGCTCACGTCAGCGATCACCTAATCCTTCTGACCTTAATCTCTTAGAACGGGGACTGTCCCTGATCTGGACCGTGGTCCTAGTTACATGGTTCCCACCTGACTAGTCAGGTCTGAGTGGATTTAAACGCATCGCAACGGTTCTTTCGTGGCGCCGCCACCCTTTTCCAGCAGTGCCTACCCCACCGGCGGCAGGGCGCTGGGTGGCAGAGTGTCCAGCGGCGCACGTCGCGGCCGGGCCCGGACAAGCCAGCGTATCAGTAACGGCAGGGACACCAGGATGATGGCGATCTTGACGACGGCCGTCCATGGCCAGGCGCTGAACGACGTGATGATGAGCGCGCATGTGAGGATCACCGCCGCCAAGACAACGAACGCGACCTGCACGACGTAGGACGCCGCCGTCGCGCCGATGGCGACCTGGAAGCGGGCGCCGTTCATTTTCAATGCCACCACCAGCGCCTCGATCATGGCGCGGTAAGCGGCGGAGCGATTCTCGAAATTGCCGATGCCGAGGAAATGGCAGTTATCGATTTCAAACGTCGCGGTGCGGGTACGCACAACCGCGAGATAGCGCCACGGCTTCAGTTGGGTCGGCGCGAAGGCCAGCCTCAGGCCGGTGATGGTGTCGAGCGGGATAGTGGTCGTGTGACCGCTGTCGTTGCTGACATACAGCGTATCGCCGGTGACGCGCCAGGCGCGTTCTCCCTTTTCGAACAGGCTCTCGCGTTTGCTGTAGGTAATATCGGTCATCGCAGCGCCCCCGCTTGCCGCCCATATTGCCACGTCGCCGCATTTTGCGGAATCGATTTTTGAGCTATAGCCCTGATGGTCATGGAGGGCCCCTTGATCGACGCCGAAGCCGACCCTAAGCCGCTGCTGCGTGCCGAGATGAAGAAGCGCCGTGCCTATCTCGCCGGCGACCATCCGCTGGCCGGCGACCGCATGGCCGAAACCGCCGAGGCAGCATTCGATCGCCACGGCTGGCCTGACAAAAGCGCCGTCATCGCCGGTTACTGGCCGATCCAGTCGGAAATCAACCCGCTGCCGCTGCTGCAGACGTTCGAGGATCGCGGCTATCGCCTGGCCCTGCCATGCCTGGTGTCGGACCCGTCACCCTATCGCATGATCTTCCGCCGCTTCCGTATCGGCGATGACCTGGTGGCGGGACCGTTTTCGTTGCGCCAGCCAAAAGAAAGCTGCGACGAGGTCGAGCCGGACGTGGTGTTTCTGCCGCTGCTCGCCTTCGATATGCGCGGCTACCGGCTCGGCTACGGCGGTGGCTACTACGATCGTGCCCTGTCAGCCTTGCGTGTTTTTCGCACGGTAACCGCCTACGGTGTCGCTTTTTCAGGGCAACAGCTTGCCTCGATACCGTTTGAAGCGCATGATGAACGCCTGGACGGTGTGATCACGGAAACGGGGCTTGTCGGGCTGGCCCCCTGAAATTTGGAAGTTTTATGCGTTTTGCCTTTTTCGGGGATGTCGTGGGCCGCGCGGGACGCGAGGCCCTGACCGAACATTTGCCCGCGCTCCGCCGTCGCCTGGCCCTGGATTTTATTATCGTCAACGCCGAGAACGCTTCGGCGGGCTTCGGTCTGTCGGAAAACTCGGCGCGCGAGCTGTTCGACGCCGGCGCCGATTGCCTGACACTCGGCAACCATTCCTGGGACCAGAAAGAAGCGCTCAGCTACATCGTACGCGAACCGCGCCTGCTGCGGCCGCTCAACTATCCGCCGCTGGCCGATGCGCCGGGCAAGGGCGTCAACCTGTTCGAGACGGCGTCCGGCCGCCGCATCCTGGTCATGAACGTGCTGGGCCTGGTCCACATGGCGTCGATGGACGACCCGTTCGCCAGCGTCGATCGCCAGTTGGAAGCCTGTCCTCTGGGCCTGGCCGCCGATGCTATTGTCGTCGACATGCATGCCGAAGCGACGTCGGAAAAGATGGCCATGGGCCATTTCTGTGACGGCCGCGCCACCCTGGTCGTCGGCACCCACACCCATGTTCCGACCGCCGACGCCCAGATACTGCCCGGCGGCACCGCCTACCAGACCGACGCCGGCGCCTGCGCCGATTACGACACCGTCATCGGCATGGACAAGGAAGAGCCGTTGCGACGCTTCACCACGCGCATCTCGCGCGACCGCTACAAGCCCGGCTCCGGCCCGGCAACCGTGTGTGGCGTCTATATCGAAAGCGACGACGCCACGGGCCTGGCGCGCCGCATCGAGCCGATCCGCATCGGCGGCCGCCTCAAGGAAACCGTGCCCGAGGTCAGCATCCTGGCGACGGTCTAACCGCCGGGCGTATGGGTCTGGAGCCGCTTCACGGTGCCTGTCTTCGTCGTCGTTGAAGACGAACTGGATGAGGACGATGAGGATGACGTCGTCTGCGTGGTCAGTCCCTGCGGATGCAGTAGTCCGGAAGACCTGTAAACGGGCCCCGCCGAAGACGATGAAGCGGACGAGGAAGCGTCTCCGCTGACGACAGTGGCGGTCACCGTCACCGGCGGTGTGTCGCCCGGACTGGCGATATCCAGCGTGTAGGGCTGGGACCATTCGCTGGACGGCACAGTCGAAGCCTCGGGATCCATGGTCTCGATCGGCGACACCGACACCCAGACCCGGACCTGCAGGTGGCTGCCGGGCTCGGACAGGATGCGCGGCGCCAGGCCGAGGTAGAGTGCGTCGCCATAGATGCCGGTGACGCCGCGCGGCAGGCAATCGTTGCTATGGCAATCGACCCAGGCGCCGAGGACACCGGACGCCGAGACACCGCGGATTTCGATATGCTGGTAGCCGCCTTCCCAGCCGGCCGGGTGACCGTTGTCGCCATCATTGGGGCCGAGGTTGCTGCCGTGGAAGGTGACTTCGATCTGGCCGTTGACGTCCAGTGTCATCTGGCCGGGAAAGATTTTCGCCGGAGTGCTGCTGTCGATTACCGGCAGCGGCAGTTCGCCATGCGCCTGGGCCACAGTCGGCAGGACGAGCGCCGCCAGGACTAGCCATGATGCCTTCATCACCGTCTCCTTTTTTCGATCAGTAGCCGCCCGCGTGGGGATTTTGTCAATGGTGACACCGGACGTGACAAATCGATGCGGCCAAGCTAGAAGGCCGGATCATTTCCAGACACTGAGAGCTCCATGGCTGGCCACAGTAAATTCAAGAACATCATGCACCGGAAGGGCCGCGTAGACGCCGCCCGTTCCAAGCTCTTCTCCAAGCTGTCGCGCGACATCACCATCGCCGCCAAGATGGGCCTGCCCGATCCGGCGATGAACTCGCGTCTGCGCCTGGCCGTCGCCATGGCCAAGGCCGAATCCATGCCCAAGGACAATATCGAGCGCGCCATCAAAAAGGGCGCCTCGGGTGAAGCCGACAGCATGGAAGATATCCGCTACGAAGGCCGCGGCCCGGGCGGTGTCGGCATCATCGTCGAGGCGCTGAGCGACAACCGCAACCGCACTGCCGGCAACGTCCGCTCCTATTTCACCAAGTTCGGCGGCCAGATGGCCGATATCGGCTCGGTGTCCTTCATGTTCGACCGTGTCGGTGAAATCCGCTATCCGCTCAAGGCCGGCACGGCCGACGCCGTTTTCGAGGCGGCCATCGAAGCCGGCGCTCAGGATGTCGAGACCGATCCCGGCGACGGCGACGAGGATCCGGGCGCGCACATCATCTACACCGCGTTCGAGGATTTCAACGAGGTCGCCGATGCCCTGTCCAAAGCGCTGGGCGACCCCAAGGCGACGGCCATTATCTGGAAGGCGCAAGCGACCACGCCGTTGTCCGGCGACCCCGTCCGCACCCTGATGAAACTGCTCGATGCGCTCAATGACGACGACGATGTCCAGAACGTCTATACCAATGTCGACATCTCCGACGAGGAAATGGCGGCCTTGGGAACCTGACAGGGTTTCAGGGCGTGGCGGATAGGTTACCGTTTATCGCCATTTTATGATTTCGCGGCACTGAAGGCTTTGTGAAAAGGTTAAAATATGCCAAGATGCCCCGTTAACCATATTTGCGTGGGGGTATCATGAGAACGTCGCTTCTTGTTCTGGCTGGCCTGGGTTTGTGCCTGACCGCCTGTACCCATGTCCGGACCGAGCGAATCGATGTCCGCGACGCGTCGGAACGCGCTCAGGAGTGCGTCGCCGCCTTCGAACCTGACGGCAAGGCGCCGCAGGTCATGACCTACGACAGCAACACCCAGACCGAAGTGCACATGAACCAGGAAGGCCGTCGCGTTGATGTGACGGCCCAGAACCCGACCGACAACACGGCCATGGCCATGGGTGGCCAGGTTGGCGGCAAGATTCCGGAAGCCTGCACCGATGCCGATCCCGAACCGGGCCCGGCCGTTCCGACGCACCATTTCAAGACGCCGTGGAATTCGCAGCAATAATCGGCTGAAAGCATCCAAAGAAAAAGCCCCGGGAAACCGGGGCTTTTTCTTTGGATGGACGGGCAAGGCGCCAGCCAGCCTTCCTTAGGGCTTGGGCGCGTCCTGAGGGATCGGCTGGCCTTGGACGTCCGAAGCCGCGACATCGCTGTTCATGTGTGGCCAGAACTGGTCGAACAGGTACTGGTCCTGGGCATCGCCCGGCACGTCGAACTCCGACCCCTTGTACCACGGCGTGCAGACACGTTGCGCCGGCTCTATATTGCCCCATTTCAGAGTCGGGCAGCCGCCGCCATTGGGATCGACTTCGTTATCAACGGCGCGGATTTCGCCTTCGCTTTCGGCAAGGATGCCGGCGGTGCGGATGTTGGCGATCTGGTTGCGGCCGATATAGGCCGTCCCCCGTTCGACATCGATACCGATCTCATTGGCGATGATGGTGTTTTCGATCAGGCGTACCCGGTTTAGCGAGGCGGTGACGCCGTGGTCGCTGCGCGACACCAGGCTGTGCGACAGCAAGGCTTCGCCGCCGCCTTGCAGGGAAACGCCCTGCGAGAAGTACAGCACCTTGAGGTCGTTCATGCTGAGGATCGATTCACCCGAATCGAGATTGATGTCCATGCCGACCGCGCCGTCGCCACGTTCGAAACCGTGCCAGTCGGCCAGTTGCTGGATCGTCGTGCCCTGAATCTGAGAATCACCATTCAGCACCGCATAGATGCCGCCGGAGGTTGAAGCGATCTCGGAGTTCTCGACAAACAGCTGGGCGTTGTTGACGGCCAGGGCATCGGAGCGCGTCTTGGCGATCAGGTGCGAGTTCTCGGTCAGGTTCAGCCGACCGCCCGACAAATGGACGGCGGCGTTGTCGCCCTGATAACGGATTTCGGAGTCCTGGATGGTCAGCTCGGTATCGGCCGCCTCGACGCAGGCCGAGCCTTCGCCGCGCGGGCTCGACATGTAGACGTCCTTCAGGATGACGTGTTCGGCACGGCCGCTGACACGGATGCAGTTCTCGCCATCCGGCGCCACCAGCACCGGGATTGAATCCGGCCCGTAACCCTCGCCGACGATGGTGATCGAATTCTGAATATCGAGGCTGGCGATGCACGACTGGTTGTGCGCCTTCAGGTGCAGCACGCCGCCGGGACGGATGCGGCGGACCACGTCCTCGACATAGCCGCGGTGGGCACGGTCGCAATCGACATAGGCGTCGGCCGGACCCAGGCCATGATAGCCGTAGAGATAGCCGGTCGAGCGATAGTGGCGATACCCGCAGGTGCGCAGCTGCACGTCCAGCAACATGCCGAAGCAGGGCTTGATATAGGCGCTGACACGGGCGGCGTTGTTGCCGTTATAGGGATCGGCTGAGGCGGATTGCAGGCCGGTCAGGGCAAACGCCATGGCCGCGACGACGAGGACGAGACCTTTCGCCACACCCCAGTCCAGACCCAGGTCAGGACCCTGGCCGGGGCGGGATTCGATCTTGAAGTCTCTACGCATCGACATGGTTTTCATTTCCCTAGGCCTCGTGCCCCCCAAGCCCGGGCGCGCGACCGAATTCCCCGAATTAATTGCCGGCCGTGATCGGACCCACCGCATCCGGGGGGCCGACGGACGGATCGTGCGACACCTGGGCCAGCACCGCCTGCAGGCGGGTGGCCGACGGCTTGAAGCCGGCCAGCGCCGAGTCGAGTTGCAGCACCACGGCCTCGGCCTTGTCCTGATCGGCAACCCCGGCCAGACCCAGGTCGAAATAGGTCGACATGGCGAAGCGCGCCTGTGGCGACCCCTGCTTTTCGGCCTGCTGATACCAGTAGAAGGCGCGGGCATAATCGACTTCGACGCCGACGCCTTCGGAGTACATCACCGCCAGAACCAATTGTGACTGGGAATCGCCGTTGACGGCCGCCAGTTGAATGGCGCGGACGCGGTCGAGGTTGGTCAGGCGGTCGCCGCCCGGCCAGCCGATCATCGAACGCAGGGCGTTGATGGTCTGCTGCGGCATGTGATCGGCGTCGTCGCACGGATCCTGGATCAGGTCGAGATAGTGCAGGGCGCGCCAGACATGGACGAACGGCATCTCGTCCATCCGCGACACGGCGTATTCCGTGGCGTCATCCGGACGTGCTTCGTCGGAGTGCGGCACGCCGCCCGACGGGGCCTCCGGCGGATAGAACTCGTAGGGCGCAACCCAGCGCTTGGCCTTGGCTTCGACGAACGAAGCGTACTTGGCGCGATCCGGGGCCGACTTTTCGAAATCCTTGAGCAGGACGTAAGCGCCGACGTCGCCGGTTTCCGAAGCCTTGTAGTTATAGAGATAGGCATCGACGTCCGAGCGTTCGAACAGACCGCGCACGTTGGAATAGCCATAGTCGTTGCCGCGCATCATGGCGCGAATGGCCTGCGGATTGTCAGCCGGCTCACCCATCGGACCATACTGGTCGTCGTAGAGGCGGGCCAGGGTGCGGAACCCTTCGGCGCCCTGGGTCGACAGCACGTAGATGACCCGGTCGCGCACCTTGTCGCGTTCACCGGAGTCCATCATGGCCAACTGGTCATCCAGCATCTTGTAGGCGTTGGCGCGTTCGTAGGCGCGGCACTTGTCGTAGCGCGACGCCATCGGTCCGGCGCGCGGGTCCATGACCCGGCTCATCGGCGAATAGCCCTCGGTATTGGCCAGCGCCATGACCAGCCACACCGACGATTCGATCGGATCTTCCAGGTTGCGGTCGGTGGCATTGACCGCGGCGTAGCGCTTCGACAGCTCAAGCTGCGCGAAGAAATCGTTGGAGAAGGCGAGGTGGCGATAATAGCGGATTTCGCGTTCCTGACCGTTGAAGCCCTGCAACTGGAACATGTCGGGCGGCCGCGGGCAGGCATAGGTGCCGGTGACGTCAGCCTGGTTGCCGCGCCAGAAGGCGAATCGCGGATCGTCGCAGGCGGTGAGGGCAAACACCATAGTCAGGCCGAGCGCGACAGCGACAAAGCCACGCAGGGCCCCGCCGAGCTTCGCGATCTGCGTCATGCTTCCGGCAATCCGGCGCAAGACCGATCCTGTCTGATCACATTCTGACATCAGCAATCGCTCCGACGGCGTCGGCGAAATTATGGTTAATACATGTTCTGTTAAGGATTATGAATGCTGTCAAGACTTGCCCCCCTTTGACCCCCGGAATGTCGGTAAGCGTTGCCGGATTGCCGCGCCCGGACGGCGCATTTCGACAGCTTCAACCCTGAACCTCAAGCATGCCCATCATGCGTCAAAAGGCACGCCATAGCCAGAAAAAAGTGTTAACCTTAAGCCCTTCATCCCCCATTTCGCGCGGAGCGCGCAAGACGCCCCGAAAGTCCAGCCAAATACGCGCATCAGGAGACCATAAATGTTAACGCCGAGGCCTGCCTCCGAATCAATGATGTCCAAAGGCGAAAAATATCAAGAAGTTATAAGGGACACCCTGGCGGTGCTGGAGGGCGAGCCCGATCGGATCGCGCAAATGGCCACCATGGTGTCGCTGCTGTCCCAGGCTTTTGAAGCCTGGTTCTGGACCGGGTTCTACATTGTCGATTCAGTTAAAAAGACCAAGGGGGTGAACGAACTGGTCGTTGGCCCATACGCAGGTACCCTTGGCTGCCTGCGGATCGCCTTCGGGCGTGGCGTCTGCGGTGCGGCGGCAGCATCGCGCTCCACGCAAATCGTACCGGATGTTCACGCTTTCGCCGACCACATCGCCTGCGATTCCCGCTCCAATTCGGAGATCGTGGTGCCGGTGTTCGATGCCGCCGGCGACCTGATCGCCGTGTTCGATTCGGATTCGGAAGCCTTCGGCGCCTATGACGAAGAGGACGCCGCCAACCTGGAAAGATTGATGAAGGCCGTGTTCGCGTCGTGATCGTTAATCGGTCGATGATGCCCGCCGCGGTCATACCCGTGGTCAGCTATCCCGACATCCATGCTGCGGCCGATTGGCTGGTCGACGTGTTCGGGTTTCAAAGGCGCCTGATCGTTTTTGATCATCGCGTCCAGATGAGCTATGGCGACGGCAATCTTGTCCTGACCGACAAGCTGTCGCCAAGTCCTTCGGGCTTCAACCTCACCCTGCGGGTCGAGGATTGCAGCGCGGTTTGCGAACGGGCGCGCGAACGTGGCGCGGAGATTACCCTGGAGCCGACCGACTTCTTCTACGGCGAGCGGCAATGCGATCTTGTCGATCCCTGGAAGGTGCGCTGGATGTTGTCGCAAACCGTCGCCGATATCGATCCAGCGGAATGGGGCGGTGTCCTGGTCAATCCGCGACGTGCAGTTGCCGAATCTCGGTCACGCCGACAATCCGGCCAGCAGCGGAACTCGATATTCGAAATCCTTTTCCCGAAATTCGACCCGCTTTTTTTCCAGATCCAAATTTGTAAACACTTCCGCGTAGGTGTCGTCTGGTCCCTGATCCAAAAACAGCTTCATATGGACGGGCCACGTCTTTAACTGTCGAGGATCGCTGTGAAGACCGACGGCTGTGAATTCAATGACGCTCTTCATCGGCCGGTTCATCGCAGGCAGTGCATAGTGCTTCGACAATAGGGCCAGAAAGCGATCGCTGGCCTCACCTATCGATGTGTATCGTACTGTGCCCCAGTATAGTATTAACCTACCGTCATCGGCATCTTGCTGCTTCCATTCGGGGAGCACTTCAATATCAAAGCCGATATCACCGACAGGCGTATTTCCAAGAACGCGGATTAGAACCGAGCCCTCAGCCGTCTCGGAAACTATTAGAATGGAAATTGCAAGGTCGACAAAGCCTTCTTCGCCTTCGAAGCTGACATCGGGAGAGCCTTGTCGCGCCGAGAAAAGCCGCCTGAGCCAGCCTAACATTTTCCCCTCCAAGCCCCTCAACCCGTAACCGGCAATTCACGGATCTCGACCACGCCGCCGGCTTCGTAAACCGGATTGCCGTCGAGCAGGGCCCTGGCGGCGTCGAGCGTTTCGGCCTCGACCTTGATGTAGCCGGTCAGATGACGCGTGATCTCAGGCGCGCCACCGTCCTTGCGTACACAGACGCCGCCGCCCATGGCGCTGCCGCCCTGCAAGGCACCCGCGGTTTTCAATGAGTCGATATAGGGACCCCAGTCGGCATGCCCTCCGGCGCCTTCGGTCTTCGCCGTCCCGCCGTGCATCAGGAACAGGTACTCCGTCATGGCCGCTCTCCCTCGGTCTTTCCGTCTTGCGATTTACACCCCCCTCGGCTAAACGCAACGCCACTTTTCCGTTCCCCTTTGAAAGAGCGCGAACCTCCCCATGGCGCAACAATATATTTTCCAGATGCAGGGCCTGAGCAAGGCCTATCCCGGCGGCAAGAAGGTGTTCGAGAACATCTGGCTCAGCTTCTATCCCGACGCCAAGATCGGCGTCGTCGGCGTCAATGGCTCGGGCAAGTCGACCCTGCTCAAGATCATGGCCGGCCTCGACAAGGAGTTTTCGGGCGAGGCCAAGGCCGCCGACGGCACTAAGATGGGCTATCTGGAACAGGAGCCGCACCTCGACGACACCAAGACCGTCTGGGAAAACGTTATCTCGTGGTGCGAGGAAAAGAAGATCTTCGACCGCTATAACGAGGTCGCCACCCTGATGGGCGAGGAATATTCCGACGACCTGATGGAGGAGATGAACGCCCTTCAGGAAAAGATCGACGCCGGCGACCTGTGGGATATCGACAGCCGCATCGAAATGGCCATGGATGCCCTGCGTTGCCCGCCCAACGAGTCGGGCGTGACCAAGTTGTCCGGCGGTGAAAAGCGCCGCGTCGCCCTGGCGCGCCTGCTCTTGTCGAAACCTGACATGCTGCTGCTCGATGAACCGACCAACCACCTCGACGCCGAGTCGGTGGCGTGGCTGCAGCATCACCTGGAAAACTTCCCGGGCTGCGTCATCCTGGTCACCCACGATCGTTACTTCCTCGACCAGGTGACCAAGTGGACGCTGGAACTGGATCGCGGCAAGGGCGTGCCGTACGAGGGCAACTATTCCGGCTGGCTGGAGCAGAAGCAGAAGCGCGTGGTCCAGGAGCAGTCGGAATCCGAAGCCCGCCAGCGCGCCCTGACCAAGGAACTGGAATGGGTGCGTTCCGGCGCCAAGGCGCGTCAGGCCAAGTCAAAGGCGCGTCTGGCGGCTTACGAGGACATGGTGCGCGAGCAGGAAAACGCCCGCGCCGCTCAGACCTTCGCCACCATCCAGATCCCGCCTGGCCCGCGCCTCGGCAATGTGGTGCTGGAAGTCGCCGAACTCGAAAAGGAATATGGCGACAAGGTGCTGTTCAAAGGGCTGTCGTTCAAGCTGCCGCCCAACGGCATTGTCGGCGTCATCGGCCCCAACGGCGCCGGCAAGTCGACCCTGTTCAAGCTGATCACCGGCCAGGAACAGCCTGACAAGGGCTCGATCCGCCTCGGCGAGACTGTCAAGCTGGCCTATGTCGACCAGTCGCGCGACGACCTGCAACCCAACGACACCGTGTGGCAGGCGATTTCCGGCGGCACCGACATCATGCTGGTCGGCAAGCGCGAGATCAATAGCAGGGCCTATGTCGGCGGCTTCAATTTCAAGGGCGGCGACCAGCAGAAGAAGGTCGGCCTCCTGTCCGGCGGTGAACGCAACCGCGTCCACCTGGCCAAGACGCTGGCGGCCGGTGGCAACGTCATCCTGCTCGACGAACCGACCAACGACCTCGACATCGAAACCCTGCAGGCGCTGGAAGAGGCGCTGGAAGAGTTCGCCGGCTGCGCCGTGGTCATCAGCCACGATCGCTGGTTCCTCGACCGCCTGGCGACGCACATCCTGGCCTTCGAGGGCGACAGCCATGTCGAATGGTTCGAGGGCAATTTCGAGATGTACGAAGAAGACAAGAAGCGCCGCCTCGGTACGGACAGCCTGATCCCGCACCGGATCAAGTTCCAGAAATTTTCGCGCTAATTATGATAACGGAGCGTGATCATGGAGTTCAGCCAGGAACAAATGAACGCCTTTCTGGTTGGTACATCGCAACGCACCGATCTTGATCTGTGGACCCGCAGCGTAACCGAAATGTCAGGGCCGCGTCAGGTCTTCGTGCGGGTCTGGGAACTCGAACAGGAAGTTTGCAACGGTGGTTTTCGCCAGTATTTCCACAATATGAGCGGCGAGGGTGCACCACTATGCGCGAGCGCGCTCCGGACCATCGGTGCGGAAGCGACGGCAAGGCTGGTCGAGCAGTCGATATCCGCTTTCGGTAGCGACACCGTTTGGCAAGATGAAGATGCGCGTCAGGCTCAGGCAGACTCCTTGGATGCCGCCGTCGCGGAGCAACTCGATGACCTCGACCAGACATTTTATCAGTATGAAGATAATCTGACAGCCTTGTTGTTTGGCTTTGTAATAGCGAATATCGGGTCGTTTCCACCACCACAGGCCTGACATGAACCCTAATCGCATCGGCTGCATCGGGCACTCTGTATGTCCTTGGGCTGCGTTAGGGTAGAGGTCTTGATTATTTTTGCCGATGAGTACGGCCTGAAACACCCGAAGTGGTGGCATGAGAAAGTGCCGGGGTGCGGACACCACGGCACTTTTCTTATTTTCTTAAAGAGCGCGTTTTACTGGGGCTGAGTGGTGTCGGTCGGCGCCGGGGTCGGCTGCGGATTGGCGGCCGGGGCGGTGTTGGCGGGCGGATTGGCCGCGTTATCAGCCGGGGTAACCGTCGTCGGCGCCGCCGGAGCCGGTACCTGTTCGATGCGGCTGACGGTGCGGTCGATGCTGGTGGTCGAGTTGGTGTTCTGGACCGGATTGTTCATGAAGTAGATCGCGCCAACGACAATGGCGGCGATGATGACGAAAGCCAGGATGATCAGACCGGCATTGGTGCCGCTGTTGTCGGACGGCGCCGGCGCGGGCGCCTGGTTGTTGGTATAGGTAACCATGGGTAGTCTCCTTGCGGATGGGCGAGCCTACCTTACGAAAATCGCTGCAAAATCGCGCTGAGGTCTTTCGGGTCGTTGCATAAGGTTGCGGTCAGCAGAAACGTTAACCTTGTCTCCGCAAGGCGAATTGACAAGCGCGCGACACACCCCCTAGTCTGCCCGAAACGGGGAGGTTGATGCCATGTCGCACCACGAAAGCACCGCCAAGGGCCCGGACGGCCGCATGGTCGACCGCATGCTGTTTTTTTCGGATGCCGTCTTCGCCATCGTCCTGACCATCATGGTGCTGGAGTTGCAGGCGCCGATTCTGCATGACGATCCGCTGAAGACCATGTCGAGCGCTGCGGCGTTGTGGCAGGCACTGGGCAATTCGGAACTGCCGCGCACCCTATTCGCCTATCTGGTCAGTTTCGCCATTGTCGGCCTGTGGTGGTCGGTGCACATGCGGGTGACCCGCTCGCTGCACCGCTTCGACTGGCCGGCTGCCATTCTCAACCTCGTTTTCCTGCTGGCCGTGACCCTGGTGCCGTTCGGTGCCGCCGTTCTGGGACAGCACATCACCAATCCGGCGTCGTGGGTGCTGTACTGGGGCATCAATGCCGCGGCGTCATTTGCCCTGACCGCGATGTTGTTCGTGGTGACACGGAAGTCCGGTGTCCTGGTTGGCGGCATGAGCGGGCGCGACCGGCTGGGGCGCCTGGTGCAGGCGGTCGGTCCCGGCATCGCCTTTGGCATCGGTGCGTGGCTGGCGGGAATCGATCATCTGGAGTGGTCGCGGTTTTGCTGGCTGCTCATTCCGCCGATGATGCTGCTGGCGCGTCTGCTGCACGGCAAGCCCGACAAGGAAGACGCGCCGGCGGCGTGAACCACCGGCGCGTTCGGGCAGGATCACTGCGCGGGTCAGTGCGCCGAGACGCTGCCTGAGAGGCTGACATTGACGCCGCCATGCGCCTGGTGGCTATCGTCGTCGTCATCCTCGTCATCGTTGTCACGGCCGGACCGATTGATATCGCCGTCGCCGGAAATATGGGTGCTGAGCGAGGCCGGATTGCTGGTCAGGTTGGCGTCGCCGTCGCCTGAAATGGTGATGTTGACCTTGCCGGTCGGCCCGGCGGTGACGTTGCCGTTGCTGCTCAGGTCAAGATCGGCGTCGCCGCTCCGCAGACCCGACAGATGGGCGTCGCCATCGCCGGAAACGCTGACCTTGAGCGCCTTGGCGACGCCGTCCGCCGTCACGTCGCCATCGCCCGACAGGTTCAGCTCCAGGTTCGGCTGGTCGTAGTCGTGGATGGTCAGGTCGCCGTCGCCGGCGGAGTTGAAGTGCGTTACGGCCGGAGCCGTGATGGTGATCTTCAGCGTATCGCTGTCCTCGCGGGCGTCGATGCCATTGGGGCCGATGCTGAAATTGACCACGTCCTTCCGGTCGGGACCATCGGCATAGGTCAGGCGGTTGTCCGTCAACTGAACCCGGTCGATCAGCGACGACGGGCCGGAAACGGTAACCGAAGGCGCCGGCCCCTGGGTGTAGGTCACATCAGCGGGCACATCAAGGATCAGCGTATCGCCGCCAGTCCAGGCCAGGGTCTTGGTGGTCGAGGGATCGGCGGCGGCCGGCGCCTTCTGGAAGTGAAGGTGGTTGCCGTCCTTGACCATGCTCCAGGTCCATCCGTGGGCGCCCAGGTCGTGGCTGACGACGCCGGCCGCGCCGCACAGGCAAGCCACTGACAGAACCGTGGCGATGCCGGAGAAAACGAGAAGATTGCGGATCATGTTACGACTCCAGGGCGGGCTTGAGCACGCGGTAATGCAGGCGCGCGTACCAGACGATGGCGTTGATCAGGCCGATGGACAGGGCGGTGATGAAGCCACCGACAGCGGCGGCTCCCGCCATCAGGCCCAAGCCGCCCAGCAAGGCGCCGGCCACGCCGCCGGGTGCGCCCATGAAGGGCAGGACGGCAAACACCACGCCTCCGGCGATGAAGACGCCGATGGCGGCGGTGAACAGGCCGACCAGCGTGCCGATGACACCGCCGAGGATCGGCAGCAACACCAGAATATCGAGCGCGCCGAGGCCGAGGATGGCGATGATCGCGCCGACGGCCGACGAAGGCGTACGGGCGCTTTCCCAGCTTTTGACACCGGCTTCGGCGCGCAGTTCGCGTGCCAGCCGGTCGGGATTGCCCAGGGCCGCGGCCACTTCGGCTTCGCTGCGGCCGGCTTCGGCGGCATCGCCGAAATGGGCTTCGTAATCGGCTACGAAATCGGCGATGGTGGCGGGCGGCAACCCGGCCAGGCCCTGGCGAAGGCGGTCGATAAATTCGGTGCGGGTCATGGATCAGACCTCCGTAGGGGTTTCGAGCAGACCGTCGACAGCGCGGGCAAAACCGCGCCATTCGGAGGCCTGGGCGTTGAGCGCCTGCTGGCCCGCCGGGGTCAGGCGGTAATATTTGCGCGACGGGCCGGCGGGGCTTTCGACCAGATAGGTCGAAACCAGGCCGTCGGACTGCATGCGGCGCATCAGCGGGTAGATGGTGCCTTCGCCCATGCCGATGGCTTCGGCCATGTGCGAGGCGATTTCGTAAGCGTAGCTTTCGCGGTGGGCCAGCAGCGCCAGCACACACAGGCCAAGTACGCCTTTCTTCAACTGGATATCGATGGTTTCAGGCATTTCGCCTCCTTGCGGCTTGTTTCGGCGCGCAGGGATTAGATATGACAAGCTACCTTTTTATGCAAGGTATATATTATTAAATAGTAGTAAGGTTGGTGCGCAGCAAAAATGCCGCATCGGCGGACCGATGCGGCATTGGTGTATATGAAGAGAGGTCCGCTCTTACGAACCCAGGACCACCGTCGTCACGCTGTAAGCGGGCAGGGTGATGTTGAAGGCGTTGCCGGTCACGGCCACCGTACCCTTGTCCTGCGGCGTCGAGGTCGTACCGGCCAATTGCCAGACGTGGCCCGTGCTGTAGGCCGCCGTTTCCCATAGCCGTGTGCCGGTGGTGACCGAGGCGCTGGTGCGGTTGATCATGACAATGACCACGCGTTCCGGGTGGGCGGCGTCGATCGAGGCGTAGATGGCGGTGCCCGTGCCTTCGCTGGTCGTCGCGTTCACCGAGGTATCGCCGAACGCCGCGCCCGCGCCGTCGAAGTCGCGGAACATGGCGAAGCCACCCAGGGTGAACGGTTCGCTCGACAGCAGCGGCCATTCGTTGGCGGCGAAGACGCCATGGCTGCCGAAGATGCCCAACACGTCGGCCTCGGCCACGCCGCCGGAAATATCGCCGCCGCCGCCGTAATTGTATTCGGAGAAGGACAGCCGGGTGCCGGGGTAGTTGGCGTCGATCTTGCCCTGGATGCGCGGGATCAGGTTGATGGGCCCCAGCGTCGAATACTGAGTAATCCAGCTGTTCTCGGTATAGGTATTGTCGTACAGCGAGCGTGGCGCCTGGACGCGGGCGGCCACGACCTCGGGCGCGGCCGAGGCATCGGTGATGCGCACGCCGGTGCTGGACTGGGCCTCGGGATACCAGTGCAGGTCCAGCACGTCGAGGATGCGTCGGCCGTGCGCCGTCTCGTAGGCCTTCATTTCAGCGAGATAGGTGCTGAGGAAGTCGCGGCCGGCGGCGTCGGGCGCGCCCTGGAAGTCGACATAGCCCTGCCAGCCATAGGACGCCGGCCCGAAGACGAGGGCATTGGGCGCCACATCCTTGATCGCGGAGGCATAATCCTCGGTACGCTGGAAGATTTCGGCGTAGGTGACCTTGGCGCCTTCGGACGCATCCGACGACCCGCGCAAACGGCGATGGGTCGAAGACCAGAGATCGGGCTCGTTGTCGAGCATGAAGCTGATCCTGGCCTGCGAGCCGGTGAAGGCGCTTGGGAACATGGACTTGAGATAATTGACGAATTCGTCCTGATAGACGGTCTTGTCGCTGAGGTCAGGGGTGGTGGTGAACGCCGAACCCTTGCGCGGTTCGGAGACATTGAAGCGCGTATGAATGAAATCGGGCGTCTGGTTGACGTCGCCGCCGCCGTTTTCATCAGCCGCGACATAGCCGGCCATCGGAATCGTCATCAGGTACTGGCCGCCGGCATTAAGGGTCGCCTGGATCTGGCCGGTGAAAGCCGCGCCTGGGACGGTGGACGACGACAGGAAGTTGTCATTCTGGTTGAAATAGTCGTTGCCGGCGTTGGAAGCGTTGGTTTCCCAGTTGTAGGCGGTCATGCGGTTGCCGCCGGCCCGGTTAAAGGTCAGGTGGCTGATGATCGAATTGGTGAAGTCGCCGGAATTGATGCCGTAGATCAGCGGTGAAATCGCCTTCTGGTCCATGTCGGTATGGACTTCGAAGCTGACGGACGCCGCGGCGGGAGTGCCGGGCGTGATCAGGCCGCCGGAACTGCTGCTGGAACTCGACGAACTGGAAGACGAAGAGCTGGACGATGAACCTCCACCGCCGCCGCCCGAAAAACCGCCACCACCGCCTCCGCCGCAGGCGCAAACAACAAAAGCGAAACCAAACAAGGCGAAAGGCGCGATACGGCGTGTCATTGATGATCTTCCCTGATTACTTTTTTCATTTTGCATTATTATATATCAGACAATTGCTCCGCGCCTAGCCCCCCGCAGGGCCTTTGTAAAACACGAATGCGGCACCGCAGGCGATCAGGGTGAAACCGACCGCGGTCTGCCATTTCAGCGGCTCGCCCAGATAGAGCCACGAGAAAATGACAAAGACCGACAGGGTGATGACCTCCTGTATCGTCTTCAGTTGCGCGGCCGAAAAGGTGCCGTAGCCGATGCGATTGGCCGGCACCTGAAAGCAGTATTCGAAGAAGGCGATGCCCCAGCTGACCAGCACCACGACCCACAGCTTTTCGAACTTGAATCTGAGGTGGCCGTACCAGGCCGCGGTCATGAACAGGTTGGAGCAGATCAGCAGGCCGATCGTGGCGACGGCAGGAGATATCTGAGGCATGGACGTGGGCTCCGGCAATGCCGGAGCAGACATCGAAAATCCTCAATAAGGATTAAATGCCTTAAGCCTGATTGAAGCGCTGGGCGTCTTTCAGGGCATTGTCGGCCATGGCGCGCAGACCGGCATGATCGGGCTTCTGCGCCGACAGGGTGGCGAAAGCGTCGTAGGCCTTTTTGTATAGAGGTCCCGCCTGATCATAGGCGCCATGCATTTCCCGTGCCTGGGCCAGTCGGGCCAGGGTGATGGCGTGCGTCGACCGCGCGGCGACATCGTCGGGGCGCAGGGCCGCGCTGGTTTCGTGCAGCCGGCTCAGTTCCTCGAAGGCGTCGCCGGCGGCGCGGGTATCGCCGGCCTTCATCTTCAGGTCGGCATAGGGCGTCAGCAACTCGGCGCGTGTCTGCGGGTCACTGATCACGCCCAGGGCACGGCCGAGCACCGGCAGCATCTTGCCGGTCTCGCCCGCCATCTGGTAACGGCGCGCCAGATAGAGGTGAATGTTGGCGTCGGACGGGTCGAGTTCCGACACCTTTTCGTAGGCAGTCATCGCCTTGGCGTCATCGCGGCCCATGTGCAGCGCGCCATAGATGCGCCATTGTTCGGCGGCCTCGGCATTGCGGCCCGATTGCGTCAGGGCATCGGCGTGAGCCTGCAGCGCGGCGGCGGCGGCGGACAGATCGCCGGTTTCGATCAGGTGGAAGGCGCGCACGCTTTCCGGCGCCTTGTCGTAATAAAGGTGCGAAACGCGGACGCGCAGTTCGTCCGAGGCGATGGCGCGCGTGGCGTCCGGCCAAACCGACAGGGCCATCTGGACGGCCTGGCTGATCTCGCCCTGGGCGTCGACAGCGGCGGGCGCCTCGACAGGTGCGGGTGTCGCGACGACCGGCGCGGGTTCGGAGGCGGCTTCCGGCGCGGCGAAGTGCCGGGCCGAAGCAATGACCGCGCTCATGTCGCTTTGCGGGGCCGGCGAAGGTTCGGCCGCCGGTTCGCTGAGCAGGGCGGCTTCGACCGGATCGTTGCCGCCGATGGTGACGTCCGGCCGGATCGGAATGACCTGGGCGCCGCTGTGGACCTGAAGGCCGTGTGTGGCGGAAAACGCGTCCTCGACGGGCGAGACGGCGGACGCAGCCGGTGTCTGGCTCAGAAAGCTGTCCGAGGCATTGTCGTGGAAGACGGCCGGTTCCAGCGACCGGACTTCGACCGAAGGTGGCTCACCGAACAGGGTCGGCACGGGCTCATCGCCAATCTCGGGCTTGGCGGCGGGCGCCGCTGCGGCAACGGCCAGCCGGTCGTCGGTGACGGGGCGCGACGACGGCGTAACCGGGTGCAGACGCTGCGCCGGACGACGCGGCGTCATGGCGCGCACCATCATACCGACCAGACCCATGACCAGGAACACGGCGGCGACCAGCAAAAGCCCGGAATAAAGGGTTTCCGTCCGCGCCCAGTTCAGCCAGTCCTCGGGATAGGGCGAGGTCAGCGGCGCCGGTGTCGCAGCGGTACGCGCGTAATAGATAACACCCGCGCCCAGCGCCAAAGCCAGGATCGTCAGGACGACGAAGCCCGTCGCCTTGGGGCGCGGCGCCTCATCGAAAGCCTCGATGGTGGTGTTCGTTGTGGTCATGCCCGGCCCCCGAAACGCTTCCTTCGACCCGTTATTCATAAAACCTTAACCCCAGGATTGGCTTTCTGGCAATGTTTATCGCCAAAACCCGTGCCAGAAAGACCAATTATGGCCGCAATCGCGGCGAATGTGCAACTTTCCGGCCACCCTCTTGCCAACCCCTGGAGTGGCGGATTACAGTCGAACATATGATGAACACGATTCGGATTCCGGTCAGGATTTTGGGTCTCGATCCCGGCCTCAGGCGGCTTGGCTGGGGCCTTATCGACATGTCGGGCACGCGCCTGGCATGGGTGGCGCATGGCGTCATAGAGCCTGACCATGACAAGGATTTGTCAGTCCGCCTGCTGCACCTGTTCGATTCTCTGTCGGCGGTGATCGAAGAGTGGCGGCCGGACGAAGCGGCGATCGAGGAGACCTTCGTCAACATGAATCCGGCCTCGACCCTGAAGCTGGGCCACGCCCGCGCCGCCGCCATGCTGGCGCCGGCCAAGGCGGGCCTGTCCGTGGCGGAATATGCCGCGCTCGACATCAAGAAGTCTGTGGTCGGCGCCGGCCGGGCTGAAAAGGAACAGGTCCTGTACATGGTCAAGCGTCTGCTGCCCTTGTCGGCGACAGCGGAAGGCGGGCTGAAGGCCGACGCCGCCGACGCCCTGGCCTGCGCCATCACCCACGCCCACAAACGCAAGATGTCGACGCTCAGGAAGGCGCTGGCATCATGATCGGACGGCTGCGCGGAACCGTATTGGAAGTTTCCGACGAAGAAGCGCTGATCGAATGCGCCGGCGTTGGCTATATCGTGCGTTGCGGCGTCCGAACCCTGGCCGACATGCCCGATATTGGCCAGGAAGCCGTCCTGCACATCGAAAGCCAGACGCGCGAAGATGGTACGCGTCTCTATGGCTTCCTGAGCAAGGACGAGCGCAAGGCATTCGAGGCCCTGCTGGGCGTGCAGGGCGTGGGACCCAAGGCGGGGCTGAGCGTCCTCGACGTGCTGACGCCGCATCAACTGGCCCAGGCTGTCGCGCATGACGACAAGACCGCGATCGGACGCGCCAATGGTGTCGGCGCCAAGCTGGCCCAGCGCATCGCCATCGAGCTGAAGGGCAAGGCACTCAGCCATATCGCCTTCGAGCCCGTGTCCTACAAGCCGGCCGAAGCGGCAAGGCCCACGGTGTCCGGTGAAGCCGTCGCCGCCTTGCTGGGCCTGGGCATCGCCGAAAATCCGGCACGACTGGCGGTCGATGTCGCGGCCAGGCAACTAGGGCCCGAGGCCGAACTGCCGGTACTGATCCGGACAGCCCTGAAGAGTTTAGGTAAGTAAAATGGCGCGTATCGTATCCGGCGACCCGTTCGAAGATGACCTGGAGGAACGCGTCCAGGACCGCGCGCTCAGGCCGCAATCGTTCGACGACTTCGTCGGTCAGGCGCCGCTCAAGGCCAATCTCAAGGTTTTCGTGGCGGCCGCGGCGGCGCGCAAGGAGGCCATGGACCACGTCCTGTTCTACGGCCCCCCCGGCCTTGGCAAGACGACGCTGGCCCAGATCGTGGCGCGCGAACTGGGTGTCGGCTTCCGCTCGACCTCCGGCCCCGTGCTGGCCAAGGCCGGCGACCTGGCGGCCATATTGTCCAATCTCGAGCCCAACGACGTCCTGTTCATCGATGAAATCCACCGCCTTAATCCGGCGGTCGAGGAAATCCTTTATCCGGCGATGGAGGATTATGTCCTCGACCTGATCATCGGTGACGGGCCGGCGGCGCGTACCGTGCGCATCGACCTGGCGCCGTTTACGCTTGTCGGCGCGACGACGCGGGCGGGCCTGTTGTCGACGCCGCTGCGCGACCGTTTCGGCATCCCGCTACGGCTGGAATTCTACACGCCCGAGGAACTGGTGCGCGTGGTCATGGGGGCGGCGCGCAAGATGGGTGCCGGTCTCGCGGAGGATGGCGCCATGGAGATCGCCTCGCGGTCGCGGGGCACGCCGCGCATCGCCGGCCGCCTGTTGCGCCGGGTGCGCGATTTCGCGGCGGCGGACGGTGTATCAACGATTGATAAAAAGTCGGCATCCAAGGCCCTGGCCCGTCTTGAAGTTGATCCTTCGGGTCTCGACCACTCTGACCGGCGTTATCTCAGGGCGCTGATCGACAACTATGGCGGCGGACCGGTCGGTCTGGAAACCCTGTCGGCCGCCATCGCCGAAGCGCGCGATGCCGTCGAGGACATGATCGAGCCCTATTTGCTGCAGCAGGGATTCATCCAGCGCACCCAGCGCGGCCGCATGGCCTGCGCGCGGGCCTATCTGCACTTGGGCCTGACGCCGCCGGCCCAGACACCGGCGACGCCCGACCTGTTCGAGGATTAGGCGCGCCTGGCCCTAAGCGCGTCTGGCCAGCCACCCATCCACGCCGAACATCCCGGATCCGTTGGTTATGATCGCGCCTGTCAGCAGCATGATGTAATAGTTCTCGGTCGTGCCGGGGTAAACGAACAGCTCGATCACCAGCGTCATCGCGAAGAAGCCAAGCGCGGCGAAACGGCTGAACAGGCCCAGCACCAGCAGGATCGGCAGGCTCAGCTCCGCCGTCGCCGACATCAGGGCGGCAACCTCCGGCGGCAAAACCGGCACATGATATTCGGCGGTGAACAGGGCGATGGTCGTGGTCCAGCTCTTGATCTTGGTCAACCCGGAAAAGAAGAAGAACTGCGCCAGCCATAACCGGATGGCCAGCAATGACAGGCCTTTCAGCCAGCCCATGGCCAGCAGGCGGGCTTCGAAGCGGCCGTAGATGGTGGCCGGGGGCGGCAGGCGCGTGGCAGCGGTCGTGTTCATGGAGATTTTCCTCTAATCTAAAGCGTTATGAGCAGACCGCGTCCGACAAGACGGGCCAGAAAATCCTGCAGGACGCGCATGTCATCTTCATTAGGCTGCAAACGTTCAAGCGCAGCTGTCAGCAAAGCATGACGGACGATCAGGTCGATAAAACCGGCCTCGTAAGGCGCCAGACATAGCCACACCGCGGTCTCATCGCGGTCACGGCCGATGAGAAGGTTGCAAGGAATGGCGCGCACGGCCGGCGGTTCGGACCCTGTTATCAACGCGGCATGCATGTCTTTAATGTCATGGCTGAGTGTCAGGATGCGTGTCGAGGGATGCAGGGCGATGCGGGCTTGCGGCATCAGCAGCGTGGCAAAATCGGCGGGGTCGGCATCCCGCGCGTGATGAGCCTCATGCAATGCCCATTCGAAGCGCATAAGATCGGGCAGCCATGCCGCCTGCAGATGGGGGTGCAACTGCATAAAGTCGGCAAGACCGGCGCCGTAACCGTTGCGGTCGCCGGACGTCAGCGGACAGGCGCGGATAAAATCGCGGGCAAAGGCCTTGAAGGCCTCGTCGCCAAGGCTTTTGACGGTGGCTTCGTAAATAGCGCACAGGCCATCGAGCAGGCCGAAAAAATAGGTGTCGCGATGTATGGCCAGGCCGGCGTCGTAACTGACTGTCGACGTGGTAATGGCCCACAGAAAATCGTTCTGGAAAGCGGCCAGGTTTGAAGTGTCAAAGCGCATGGCACGGAGCCTCAGGCACACGGCACCGGCGCACATCGGCCTTTGCGGCCTCCGCCAGCAGTACGTCGAGGGCGGGCACCGCACTGTCCCATTCGATCAGGGCTGGCTGGTCGCCGAAGCGGGCGCGGGCATGGTCATAGAGGTCCCAGACCTCGTCCCGAACCGGCTGGCCGTGGGTATCAACCAGCAGGCTTGAGCCCGGCGCGGCGTCGTGGCCCGCCAGATGGTATTGCAGCACGTCGCCCTCCAGGGCTTCGAAATAGGCGCGGGGGCCGCGCCCGAGATTGTGCGCGCTGACATAGATGTTGTTGATGTCGAGCAGGATGGCGCAGCCGGTACGCTCCGTCAGCCGGCTGAGGAACTCCGGCTCGCTGTATTCGAGATGGTCGAAAGCCAGGTAATTCGAGGGATTTTCGATCAGCACCTGGCGCCCGACGGCGGTCTGGAAAGCGTCGACATGGGCGACAAAGACATCCAGGGCCTCATGGGTCAGCGGAACAGGCAGAAGATCGGGCGTGGCGACATGGCCATAGGCGCTCCAGCTCAAATGTTCCGATATCCGCATCGGCTCGAAGCGACGCACCAGTTCCGCCACCTGGCGCAGGTGTTCGGCGTCGAGGCCGTCGGCGCGGCCCAGGCTCAGGCCGACGCCGTGGAAACTCAAGGGGTAGTCGGCGCGCAGGCGCTCCAGCATTTTCAGTTTGGCGCCGCCGCCGAAATAGTTCTCGGTGTGGACCTCGAGGAAGCCGACACGCGGCGTGCGTGCCGCGATTTCAGCGATGTGAGGCGACCGCAAGCCAATGCCGCATGGAAAGGAAGGGATCATGGCCGGGTCGCCTCTCGTCGCGAGTGCTTAGCTGATGACGTGGCCGCCGGCGATCTTCGAGCAGGTGCCGGTCGGCACATAGACCCACTCGTTGGCGTCGCCGTCCTTGCTGGCCTGGCCGGCGCAGGTATGGATACCGTTCTTGCAGTCGTTCTGATGGGCCTTGGCGATGCCGGCGCACTTCTCGAAGCCGTCCTTGGCGGAAGCGGAGTTGGCGAGAACGGCGGCGCCGCCGACCAGGGTGGCCAGGGCGGCGGTGACCTGAAGCGTGCGAACGGTGCGATTGGACATGAAACTCTCTCCTTGATGAGGTTGACCTTGAGGGGTGGGGCGCTGCCTTGTTGAGCGCATCCGAAGAGGCATTACGGCCGTCCGGCGAACGCGGTTACACGACACGCCGCAATTATTTTGTGGCGGATATGCCCGCTCATGGCTTAAGGCTGATCCTGGGCACGCGGATGTAACCTTTTCCGTCATGGCGACGTATTCACCCGACGAGTGGCAGGATTTGATGCGCAGGGCGCAGGGCGGCGACGCGCCGGCCTACTGCGCCTTGCTGGAAGGCCTGCGTCCCTGGCTCAATGCCTATTTCCGACGCCGCCTCAAGGGCAGCGACGATGAAGACCTGGTACAAATGACGCTTTTAAGCCTGCATGAAAAACGACACACCTACGATCCGTCGGCACCCTTCATGCCCTGGATCGCTGCCGTGGCGCGGCACAAGCTGATCGATTTCGTGCGCAAGGCCGGTCGCCACGTCCATGTCGAGCTCGATGAATCGCTGGGGCTGGAAGACGGCTTGCAGCCCGACCTGGCCAAACGCGACGTCGAAGTCCTGCTGGCTCAGTTGCCGAAGGAACAGGCGCGCATCATCAGCCTGCACAAACTCCAGGATATGAGTGTCGACGAAGTATCCGCAGCCACCGGCAAGAGCCCGTCGGCGGTCAAGGTCATCGTCCATCGCGGTCTGAAAAAACTGCAGGCGCTGGTCGGCCTGAAGGTGGCGACCGATGACTGACCTGATCGACCGCCTCGCTGGGGACCTCAAGCCGGTAAGGCCGCTCGACGCGCGCCTCCTGTGGGCGGGTGCTTGCGTGTTCCTGATCGCTGCCGCGTTCTATGTCGGCCTGGCCTTGGGATTGCGCCATGAAGTCACCGCCGTCTTCTACGGCTACTGGCCGGCCAACCCTATCGTCTATCTTAAGCCGCTGATATTTCTCGTCTGCGGTCTCAGCGCCCTGTGGGCTGTCGCCGGCCTGACGCGGCCGGAAGGACGGCTGAAACTGCGCTATGTGCTGCCCGTTCTGGCCATGCTGGGGGCCGTGACCGGTAACCTGATGTCCGAGTTGGCGCGGCAGGGCACGGCGACCATGGCCGAGCAGTTGAACGGCGGCGTGCTGACCTGCTTCTCGACCATCCTGGTCGGCGGCCTGATCGGGTTGTCGCTGTTATGGTATTTCTGGCTGCGCAGGGCGGCGACGTCGCATCCCGTGGCTCTTGGCGCGATGAGCGGACTGGCGGCAGCCTCGCTGATGGCCGCGGCCTATGCGCTTCACTGCACCATGGACGCGCCGGTCTATATTTTCGCGATCTACACCATGGCCGTCACAGCGTTCACGGCGGCGGCCGCTCTTTTCGGCGGCCGCATGCTGAAATGGTAGGCTAGTTGGTCTTCATCAGGGCTTCGCGGATCGGCAGGAAGCGGTCGTTGAACGGCAGGATGCCCGCGCCGCGCGCCGCCGCATCGACAGCCAGTTCGGCGCGCTTGACCGGTGCGATGTTCTTGACCCGCCCCGCATAGGCTGCGAGACGTGCATTGATCCGCGCGCACAGCTGCTCGATGAAGTGTGCCGGCATGCGGCCGCCGATGAAGTGGGCCTCGGGGTTGATGGCGCAGTTCATGACCAGGAACGGCTGAACCAGATGGTCGGCTGCGCGGTCAAGCCAGGCATCGACCTGCGCCAGCGCTGCTTCGCTCAGCTTGTCCAGGTCCTCCGGTGTCGAAACATCGAAGCCCGCCTTGCGCAGGTCGGCATAGAGCGCATAGAGCGAGACAAGGTCCTCCAGCGTCTGCGTCGTGCCATCGCCGGCCCTGACGGGCAACAGGCCGATCTCGCCGGAACGGCCGTCGGCGCCGCGATAATAATGGCCGTCGATGACCAGTCCGCCGCCCAGGCCGGCGCAGATGATGGTGTAGACGAAGCTGCGATGTTTCAGGCCATGGCCGAACTGCATCTCCCCGATCGAAGCGGCGGCGGCGTCATTCTCGACATAGACGGCGATATCGGGATGAGGCAGGACATCGGTGAACAGGCCCGCCACGTCGATTTCCGACCAGATCTGATAGGCATCGGGCCGGTTGGCGACCGGCACGCGGCCCAGGTCGTCCGGGATGGCGATGCCCAGCCCGATCAGCCGGTCGATGTCGATGGCGCGTGCGGCGATGATCTTTTTGACCTCTTCGCGAAAGAAGGTGATCACGTCTTGCGGCATGGCGAAATGGATTTCGCGGCACTCGCGGAAGCGGACCTGGCCGCGGAAGTCGAGCGCCACGATGGCAATGTGGTCGCGATCGATATTGAGGCCGATGGAAAAGGCGCCGTCGGGATTGACGACCAGCTTGGTGGCCGGCTGCCCGCGTCCGCCCAGTTGCCGTCCGGCCTTCATGATCATGCCGTCGTTGAGCAGGCGCTTGGTGATGTTGGCGATGGCCGGTGCTGTTAGACCGGTCAGCTCGGCGATTTCAGCGCGGGTGATCGGCGCGCCCGCCGCTCGCACGGCTTGCAGGGTCACGCGCTGGTTGTGGTCGCCAGCGCGCTCAAGATTGGTGCCCGACAGCGAATCACCCAGGCCGTGCGGCCGCGGTTCGGCGCGGTTGACACTGCGTGCGTCGGCAGCCATTCGCTCCCCCTCCAGGGCCCAAGTCTTGTAGCGGTCCGGTTTGGGACCGCCTGTTTGATGTGGGAAGCTGCGCAACGCGCCCCATCCCTTGGACGTGACGCGGCGTACCCCCGGTTGGGTCAAGTCTATAGGACCAATTAAAGCAAATTGTAAGGTTTAATTGGAAACCTTTTTGTCCTGTGACTCCGCGCGATAGCTGACGAAGGTCAGGTGCGTCGAGTCGGCGGACCATGGATCGTCGCCCAGACTGCCGGGGCCACCATAAAAGTCGGCCAGGACGGTCGCCCGGCCGCCGGCCACCGGGGTTACGGTGATCTCGTGGTCGCCGGTGTCGTCCGTTGCCGGCGATATGGCCGCGATCCACTTGCCATCGGGTGAAACATAATTCCGGGATTTCGGCGCAACGCCGGCGATGGGTGATGGCTCGGTGGCCGGACCACCTTCGGGGGGAATGGTGACGGCGAAACGGTTCGCGCCGTTGCTGAAGGCAATCGAACGGCCGTCCGCCGTCCATGCGGGCGAGGTCAGCATGCCGGCGGCGTTATAGACCACGGCCCGGTAGGCCGAGGTTGCATCGACGGTTTCGATGGTGCTTTCGATTGGGGCGGACGAGGGCGAAGGCGCACTCAGCGTTACGTCCGAGAAATCGACCGTTTTGGTTATCTTGTCATCATGAGCGCAGACAACCAGTCCGGCGTAGTAGGTGCCGGCAAACTTCATCCTGTGGCCGCCGCCGGCGTGATGCAGCACGCCATCGGTTCCCGCCACGGACATGTAGATATATTCGCCCTCGCGTTCGAGCGCCATGCGGCCCGGGCCGTGCAGGATGGCCTCGATCTCGTGGGTTTCGCCCCCCGGCGTATCGCGGTATTGCAGGGCGACATGGTGATTGCCGTGGACGACGATGTCGACATATGGACTGTCGGCAGCAAGGCTCTGGCGCATCATCAGCCCGGCCTTGCGATGCGGGTCACCGCTGTCGGTCACCCAGCCGAGCGTGGCGGCCAGGATCAGGTCGCCGCTTTCCGGCTTGCTGACGAAATGGAAGTCGTCCGATTTGGCCCAGATGTCACGGCCGCCGCCAGTGACGCGGTAAACGCCGGTTTTGGCGTCATAGGTGGCCGAACCGGCCGCCGGGACCGGTCCGACATCGTCCTGGCGATTGAACAAACCCAGCCTGGGCGCCGCCGGCGCGCAGGCCGTCAGGCAAAGCGCCGCCGCGAACGAAGCCACAATCCTCATGATGTCCTCCTCCCAGCCCGCTTTTTGCCCGCGGTTATCCGCGGCAGTATCGGACAGCCGGGCTCATGCGGCAAGTCAGCTTTTGAAATAGGTCTCGTAGATCGCTTCGTCGACCAGGTTGAGGTTGTACTGGAGGACGTCGATGAATTCATGCAGCCCGGCCGAGATGATATGACTGGCGTCGGAGGCATGGATGGTCTTGTTGAGGATGGCCATTTCGGTCTGGGCGCGGTTCGGCCGGTCGCCATCGCCAATCATCTTCACGGCATCGTCGGCGGCGTCGAGGCAGAAGCGTACGCTGCGTGGAAAAGCTTTTGAAAACAGCAGGAACTGGGTCACATCCTGGTAATTGATGGTGTGAAACTGCTGGCGGTACATTTCCAGCGCGTTGACCGACTTCAGCACCGCGCCCCACTGCACCGCGTCGTAGTGGGTGTCGATGTCGGCGGAGCGCGGCAGGAGCAGGAAATACTTGACGTCGAGCAGGCGCGCGGTCTTGTCGGCGCGTTCCAGCATCTGGCCCAGGTGAGCGAACTGCCAGCCCTGTTCGCGGCTCATGGTGTTTTCCAGCAGTCCGGTGAACAGGTGGCCGGCCTGGCGCACGGCCTTATAGTAGTCCTGCAGGTCGTGCAGCGACCGCTTGCGGCTCTGGCTTTGCGTCAGGTGGTAAAGTTCGTTGATCTTCTCCCACATTTCGACCGGTATGACTTCGCGCACCGTGCGGGCGTTTTCGCGGGCGCGGAAGATCGATTGCAGGATCGAATTGGGGTTCCTGTCGTCGAAGGTCAGGAAGCGGACCACGGCGCGTTCGTCGGCCGCCTTGTAGCGGCGATTGAAATCCTCGTCGTCGCCGGAGGTGGCGATGATCGGATACCACTGGGTCGACTCGCGATCCAGCGACAGGTCCAGCATCAGGTGGAAGTTGACATCGACGAAGCGGGCGACATTGTCGGCGCGTTCCAGGTAGCGCGCCATCCAGTAGATCGAATTGGCGACACGGCTAAGCATTGGCGCCGTCCTCTTCCAACACCCAGGTGTCCTTTGAACCACCGCCCTGAGAGGAGTTGACGACCAGCGAACCCTTGCGGATCGCCACCCGCGTCAGCCCACCTGGCAGGGTGAAAATGTCCTCTCCGAACAGCGAGTAGGGGCGGAAATCGACGTGCCGGCCTTCGATGTTATTGCCGACCAGGGTCGGACAGCGCGACAGGGACAGCGTCGGCTGAGCGATATAGTCGCGCGGCTTTGCCTTGATCAGGGCCGCGAATTCCTTCTGCTCGGCCTTGGTCGACTTCGGCCCGATCAGCATGCCGTAGCCGCCGGAAAGATTGACCGCCTTGACCACCAGCTTGTCGAGATTGTCGAGCACATAGGCGCGCTCGGTGTCGTCCTCGCAGATATAGGTCTTGACGTTCTGGGCAATGGCGTCCTCGCCGAGATAGTATTTCACGATCTTGGGCACATAGGCATAGATCGCCTTGTCATCGGCGATGCCGGTACCGGGGGCATTGGCCAGGGCGACATTGCCCTTGCGATAGGCGCGCATGATGCCTGGCACGCCGAGCAGGCTGTCCTTGCGGAAAATGTCCGGATCGATGAATTCGTCGTCGATGCGGCGATAGATGACGTCGACCCGTTGCAGGCCCTGGGTGGTGCGCATGTAGACGGTATCGTCCTCGACCAGCAGGTCGGAACCCTGCGCCAGCGGCACGCCCATCTGCTGCGCCAGGTAGGCGTGCTCGAAATAGGCCGAGTTGTAGATGCCGGGGGTCAGGACGATGATGTTGGGTTCGTCACGCCCTTCCGGTGCGATATGCTTCAGAGTCTTGTAGAGGTGGTCGCCGTAGTCGCTGACCGGACGCACTTTCACGGTATGGAAAGCGTCTGGCAGGATGCGCTTCAGCACGGCGCGGTTTTCCAGCACGTAGGAAATGCCCGATGGGCAGCGCAGGTTGTCTTCCAGCACATAGAACTCGCCGTCGCTGTCGCGCACGAAGTCGGTGCCGGAAATGTGCGTCCACACGCCCTTCGGCGGGCTCAGGCCCTCGCAGGGCTTGAGGTAGCAGGCCGACGAGAAGATCATCTCGGCCGGGATCACCTTGTTTTTTATGATTTTCTGGTCGTTGTAGATGTCCTGGATGAACAGGTTGAGCGCCCTGATGCGCTGGGCGATGCCGCGTTCCAGCTTGTCCCAATCGGTCGCCGACACCATGCGCGGAATGATATCGAACGGCAGGATCTTCTCGGTGCCCTTCTTGTCGCCGTAAACGTTAAAGGTGTTGCCGGACTGGTAAAGAATGGCCTCTGCCTGCTTCTGGCGCCGCTTCAGTTCCTTGCGCGACAGGCGGTCGAATTGCTCGATCAGTGGCCGCGCGCCCGGATGCGGCACGCCGTCGCCGGCGAAGAGTTCGTCGTAAAAGCCATCGGCCTTGTAGGATTCGAGGGTCAAGCCGGCTCCTTCAACTGAAAACCTCGTTCATGGTCACCTGGACCCGTAGCGTTTCCTTACCGCCACCGCGGTAGATGGTGCCCGAGGTCGGCGTGGCGTCGAGATAGTTGCGGCCGGCAGCGACGCGGATGTGGTCCTGCGTCACCAGGCAGCCATTGGTCGGATCGAAGCCGCGCCAGCCGAGATAAGGGATATAGATCTCGACCCAGGCGTGGCTGGCGTCGGACTGTATCTTGTTTTCGTAGTTGGCGCCGGTGAAGACATAGCCGACGCGGTAGCGCGCCGGCACGCCCAGCAGCCTGGCCAGGCAGATGAACAGGTTGGCGAAGTCCTGGCACACGCCCTCGCGCAGGGCATAGACATCGAACGGCGTCGTCTTGACCGTCGTCGACCCCGGCACATAGCGATAGTCGCGATAGATCGACTGGTTGATGTCGTTGAGTGTATCCATCAGGTGCCGGCCGTTGCGCTCGGCGAAGCTCATGGCATAGATCAGCAGTTCCTGAATCTGCGTTTCGGGCAGCTCCGGTGGCAGCAGGTAGGGCTCCATCATCGTGCGCTGCCATGGCATCATGGCCAGCGGGATATGGCTGTGGCGCTGGTCGGGACTGAAATCGTCCGGCGCCTTGCCGTATACCTTGACCAGCGAACGGCAGGACACGGTCAGCTTTTTGTAGGGCCGGATGATGCTGTAATGGATGGTCTGGTTGCCGAACACATCCTGATAGCGCAGGTCCTCGCCCTCGGACGACAGGCTGAGCGTGCAGTTGACCAGTTCCTGCACCGGGTCTTCCAGCGGCATCAGGCGGAAAATGTGCGTCGAATGCTCAACCTCGTTTTCATAGGCATATTCGGTCGAATGGACGACGTCGTAAAGCCGGAAGGTGAGGGGGGAGCCGTCGGGTGCGTGGGTCTGCGACCGCGCATTGAGCACGTTGTGGGTGACGCCCTTCATATGCTGCAGCGACTGAAGGATCGACAGCTGCTGCGCCTGGGCCTGCTGGTCGGCGAAGGGGCGGCCACCACGCGTCCTGGCTTCGGTCGGCGGGACGACCACGCCCTGCAAATGGCCGTCCTTGTCGTGGACGGCCTGCTGCGGCTGGGCTGGCTGAGTTTCGGCCTTCTTGTTGGTCCACTGGATTTGGCCGCGCCGGGCGATGATCAGCTGGCCTTTCTGCATAGTCTTCCACGCGCCCTGGCGGAAGGCGGTCGAGGAAAAGACCAGCGCCGTGCGGAAGGTATCGCGCGGATTGTTGATGGCGAAGGAGGCGGATTCGGCCTCGTAGGCTTCCTCGTCGTGCGGCGGCTTGATGCGGCTGTAATAAAGCCGGGTATCGGAATTGGAGCCATAGAAGGCCGCCACCGTGATCCCGTCCGAAATAACCATGTCGGCCGAGCCCAGGTCGTCAAGCTGCAGGAACCACGACAAAAGCACCTGGTGATCGATGTCGGACAGCGCGCGCGCGCCGTAGTCCTGGATACGGCCCAGCAGGAAACAGAAGGCCAGTTCCGAATCCGTGCGGCCCATGGGCTCCAGGAAGATCGACTTGTTGAAGTGCAGCTTCGACAACTGCTCCTTGTCGAGGTCGCCATTGTGCATGAACAGCCAGTCCTGGCCGGCGAAGCTGCGCGTGAATGGCTGGGTTTCAAGATGGGTATAGCCGGTGGCGGCGCCGCGCACCTTGCAGAAGAAGACGGTCGAGCGGAACGAATCCCAGTCGTGCATGGCGCCGCGAAGGCTTTGCGTGTCTCGCGCCGACGGGTCCTTGGCGACGATGGCGGCGCGCGTGTCGCCGGGATACCAGGCCAGGCCCCAGCCCAGGGTGTGGTCGCCTTTTTGCGGTCCCTTGCGGAACTTCAGGTCGATCGCCGGCGAACTCAGGCCGTCGAAGGAAAAGGCGAGGATGTCACTCGAAATGGCGCTCAAAGGATAGGCCCTATGTTGCAATGCAACTAGACTTGTTTACAGTGCGGTTGTCTAGTGCCGTTAACGCACCGTGACACTTTTTTTGCGATTCCGTAAAGGAGGGGTTTATCCCGGGCATGAGCATACTTGCGGCGCTGCATCACGTTTCCGATTATCGCTACGACCGCCCGATCACCCTGGGGCCACAGGTCGTCCGCCTGCGCCCCGCGCCGCACACGCGCGCCCATGTCCAGTCCTACGCGCTGAAGGTCGAGCCGGCCGGCCATTTTCTCAACTGGCAGCAGGATCCGTTCGGCAACTGGCTGGCGCGGCTGGTCTTTCCGGAAAAGGTGTCGCATTTCCGCGTCGAGGTCGATCTTGTTCTTGAGATCAAGGTCTTCAACCCGTTCGACTTCTTCCTCGAAGAGTCGGCGACGCAATTTCCCTTCGTCTACGGTGCCGACCTGAAGGAAGAGCTGGCGCCCTATCTGGAGGTGCGTGAACGCGACCAGGTCCTTATGGACTATATTGCCACGATTTCCGACAAGCCGGTCGGTACGGTCGATTTCCTCGTTGCCTTCAACCAGAAGCTCAACGCCGATCTCGGCTACACCCTGCGCATGGAGCCTGGCGTCCAGACCTCGGCCGAGACGCTCAACCTGGCCCAGGGCTCGTGCCGCGACATGGCGTGGCTGGCCTGCCAGGTCCTGCGCCACAAGGGATTGGCGACGCGCTTCGTCTCAGGCTATTCGATCCAGTTGAAGGCCGATGTTGAAAGCCTTGACGGTCCATCCGGCGTGGCGCAGGACGTCACCGATCTGCATGCCTGGTATGAGGTTTACCTGCCCGGCGCCGGCTGGATCGGCCTCGATCCGACCTCCGGCATGTTTACCGGCGAAGGGCACATCCCGTTGTGCTGCGCGCCCAATCCGACCAGTGCAGCTCCGATCACCGGAGCGCACGAAGCGGCGCAGTCGACGTTTTCACACAAGATGAGCGTGACGCGCATACATGAGAGCCGCCGCGTCACCAAGCCTTATTCCGAAAGCGAATGGCGCGCCATAGATGCGTTGGGTCATAAAATTGATCAACGATTGATCAATGACGAGGTGCGTCTGACCATGGGCGGCGAACCGACCTTCGTGTCGCTCGATGATCGCGTCGGTGACGAGTGGCATTTCACGGCCCTGTCGGACGAAAAAAAGCGCCTTGGCCATGACCTGTTCCAGCGCCTGTCCGCCAGATTCGGTGTCGGGGCCCTGCACCAGCATGCGCAAGGCAAATGGTATCCGGGCGAAATCCTGCCGCGCTGGGCGATGAATACCTTTTGGCGCAAGGACGGCCGGCCGCTGTGGCTCGATGCTGGCCTGCTGGCCGATCCTGAAGCCCGGGGTAAACTGAAACCTGAGGCGGCGCGCACTTTCCTGACGCACCTTGCCGATGCGCTCGGCGTCGGTGCGAACCACGTCATCGACGCCTATGAGGACATTCCCTACCTGTTGTGGAAAGAACAGCGCATCCCGCTGGAAGGCGAAATGCTGAAGGCCGATCTCTACGAGGCGACCGAGCGCAAACGCCTGCAGGATCAACTGGATCGCGATATCGGCAAACCGGTCGGTTTTGTCCTGCCACTGACCTTTTCGGCGAAGACGAATGGCTGGCTCAGCAACGCATGGCAATTCCGTGCCGGCCGCATGATGCTTATTCCGGGCAATTCGCCGGTCGGCCTGCGCTTGCCGCTCGGCGCCCTGCCTCTGGTCGACCAGAAACTGGCCGATGAGCATTATTTTCCGTCGCGCTCACCATTTGCGCCGGTTGAGCCTCTGCTGGACGCCGCCAAGGCTGTTGCCAGGTACGCCGCTGCGACGCCGAAGAGGGTGACGAAGGGCGGTCCGAACGGCCTCGTCCGCACAGCCATAAGCGCCGAAGTCCGCAATGGCGCCCTGTTCCTCTTTCTGCCGCCGCTGAGCTATGCCGAGCACTATTTCGACCTGATCCACGCCATTGAAGCCATCGCGGCGCAACTGAAAACTCCCGTTGTCATCGAAGGCTACGGCCCGCCGCGCGATCATCGCATCGACAACCTGTCGGTCACGCCCGATCCCGGCGTCATCGAGGTCAACATCCAGCCCGCACGGTCGTGGGATGAACTGAAGACCATCGTCACCACGGTCTATGACGAGGCGCGCCTGTCGCGCCTGGCTGCCGACAAGTTCATGATCGACGGCAAGCGCGTCGGCACCGGCGGTGGCAATCACATCGTCATGGGGGCGGAAAAGCCCGAGGATTCACCGTTCCTGCGCCGGCCGGACGTGCTTGGATCAATGATTGCTTTTTGGCAAAATCACCCCAGCCTGAGCTACCTGTTTTCCGGTCTTTATATCGGCCCGACGTCACAGGCGCCGCGCATCGACGAGGCTCGCCATGAGTCGCTTTATGAGCTTGAAATCGCCCTGAAGACCCTGCCGGACGGCGAAACCAATCCGTGGCTGGTCGATCGTCTGCTGCGCAATCTGCTGGTTGACCTGACGGGCAACACCCATCGCGCCGAGTTCTGCATCGACAAGCTCTATTCGCCGGACTCGGACCGCGGACGGCTTGGCCTGCTCGAGATGCGCGGCTTCGAGATGTCGCCGCATCCACGGATGAACCTGCTCCAGGCCCTGCTGATCCGCGCCCTGGTCGCCGCCTTCTGGACCAAGCCTTACAAGGCGCCGCTGATCCGTTGGGGCACGCAGCTTCACGACCGGTTCATGCTTGGCCATTTCGTGCATGAGGACCTGAGGGAAGTGCTGGACTATCTGTGGCGGGCTGGTTTTGCCTTCAGTCCGGACTGGTTCATTCCCTTCTTCGACTTTCGCTTCCCGACCGTTGGAACGACCCAGATCGGTGGCGTGACCCTGGAACTGAAGAACGCGCTGGAGCCCTGGCCGGTGATGGGCGAGGAGCCGTCGGGCGGCGGCACGTCGCGCGGCGTCGACTCATCCGTCGAGCGGATGGAAGTCCTGCTACATGGCGCCGTGCCGTCTCAGCACGTCGTCACCTGCAACGGCCGCCGCCTGCCGCTGACGCCGACCCGCGACGGCAATGTCCAGGTCGCCGGTGTGCGCTACAAGGCCTGGGCGCCGTGGTCCAGCCTGCATCCCAACCTGCCGGTCAATTCGCCGCTAGTTTTCGATGTCGTCGATACGCGGCTCGAACGCAGCCTCGGCGGCTGCCGCTATCACGTCATGCACCCTGGCGGCCGCAACTATGACACTCTGCCGCTCAACGACAACGAGGCCGAAGGCCGCCGGCTGTCGCGCTTTGAGGCACCGACCCATACCGCCGGCCGCATCAAGATACCGCCCGTCGAAAACAATCCGGATTATCCGCACACGCTTGACCTGAGGTGGAAGCCTTAATCTGCCGCTTCGGCTCAGGCCGGCACCCAGGTGCGAAGCTTTTCCTGCGCGGCCAGGATCTGTTTCGGCGTCCAGTCGGCCTCGATCCTTTCCAGCTTGTGCGCGGCATCCCTGCGCCCCAGTCGTGCCGCATGGGCGTACCAGAAATAGGCCAGTTCGCGGCTGGCCAGTTGACCGAGGCTGCCGACATAATGGTCGCCGACGCGCTCAAGCGCTTCCGCATCGCCGGCCACTGCCGCCTGGCGATAGAGTTCGGCCGCCATGACCGGGTCGGGCTTTTTCCTGACGCCCAGCATATGATATTCGGCGAGGGTTTTCATCGAGGGCGCGTGTCCCGACCTGGCCGCGCCTTCCAGGTAATGCGCCGCCCGCTCGGGATCGGGGATGCAGCCAAGGCCGTGAAAATACTGATAGCCGGCGAAGGCCATGCCGTTGATGTCGCCGGCTTCGGCGTTGGCGACATTGACCTTCAGCGCATGACGGTAGGTCTGATCGGCGCGCTGGTCCATGACGTGCGGCCGGACATGACGGCCGAAGCACTCGTAGATCTCGGCCATCTTCAGCAGCGGATAGCCATCGCCGTCGCTGGCCTGGCGCGCGTACAAATCCAGTGCCATCTGCAGGTAATGCAGGCCCAGGTCGTGGTTATGCGGCGCGCCGTCGCTGCCGGACATCAGCATGTCGGCGCAGGCGACGCAGGCCTTGGCGTTGCCGCGGCGGGCCTGCTGGCGGGTGCGTAGGTATTTTGTCGGATGGCGCGAATGGCGAAACGGTGGGATCAGTTCACGTAACAAGCTCCAAACCGCCCAGACGGCCAGCAGCAGCAGCCCGGCGAACAGCATCACCGGCGTCAGCGTATCGGAACCGATCAGCGCATTGCCCATGCCGACAGAAGACCCGGACTCGTGCAAAAATATCGAGACGGATCACACGGCCGCGCCATAAAATTCCCATCTTCCGGCATGTAATGTGTCATACTGGCAATAATTCGATATCGACGGGGAGACGGTACGCATCCGCGCAACCAAGGCCCCGCAAACAGCGAGGACACCATGCGCAAACTGCTTCTTCTTTCCGCCGCAACCCTGCTCGTCGCCTCCGCGGCCACTGCCCGGCCTGTCCATGCACAGGCGACGACATCGCCGTCGTCGTCCACGACCACCTATCCCTACGACAAGGCGCCGTGGTGGATGAAGGAAAGCGTCATCACCCAGACGGGCTACGTCTTCACCGAAATTCCAGCCAATCGTGCCAGCTTCACCGCTACCTTCCTGACCAACGACGACACGGTTGACAAGGCGCAAGGCAAGGCGATCGATCAGACACGCGCCTTGCAGCAGGCGCTGGCCAAGCTGGGCAAGGATGCCGTGCGCGTCACCACCAGCTTCTCGATGCGCGCGCTCTACGAGGAATATCGCGACAAGAATGGCAACCGCATCGAGGATCAGCGCGCCGACAAGATCAACGGTTACCAGGTGTCGCTGACCCTGACCGTCGAAATCCGCGACATGACGGCGCTTGAAAAGGCCTATGCCCTGGTGCTGGCTGCCACGCCGACGTCCGCCGGCGACATCAATTTCAGCCTGCAGCCTTCGAACGAAGCCAATACGTGGCTGTATAACGAGGCGATCAAGGACGCGCACATGCGGGCCCAGCAGGGCGCCGAATCCGCGGGTGCGCACCTGGGCGAGGTCAAGGTCATTGACCCGACCGGCCGGGCTTGCCAGACCGATATACTGGCGCGTAACGCACCCGACAGCTATACCGCCATTTCAGCCGACGATGTCGGTGAATTTCCCGATAAGAGCGTGAGCGACAGCCTGCAACGCGTTGCGCCCGTGCCTGAGCCGATGGAGGCGGTGGCTGAGCCCGCGCCGCCACCGGCGGGCAGCGAGGAATATCTCGAATACCAGGCCATGAAGAACCCGTTCATCCAGACCCCGCCGTTGCAGCAACTGACGGCCACAGCCTGCGTGGTCTATGGCCTGAACTGACCGGAAACCTGCGCCAGCCTATTGCTGGGCTGGCGCAGAACCTCGCAAGGCGGGCTTACTTCAGGCTGGCGCAGAAACGCTGGATGCGTGAGCACGCTTCGGTCAGCACCTGCTCCGACGTGGCGTAGGAGATGCGGAAGAACGGCGACAGGCCGAAGGCCGCGCCGTGCACCACGGCCACTTCCTCGGTCTGCAGCAGTTCGCCGGCGAAGTCCTCGTCATTGCTGATGATCTTGCCCGATGGCGCCTGCTTGCCGATGCAGCCGGCGATCGACGGATAGACGTAGAAGGCGCCTTCCGGACGCGGGCAATGGATGCCCTTGGCCTGGTTCAGCATGGCGACGACCAGGTCGCGGCGCTGCTGGAAAATGGCCGAGCGCTTCGGAATGAAGTCCTGCGGTCCGTTGAGCGCCTCGACCGCCGCCCATTGGGCGATCGAGCAGGGGTTGGAGGTCGACTGCGATTCGATCTTCTGCATCGCCTTGATCAGCGGCTCCGGGCCGGCCGCATAGCCGATGCGCCAGCCGGTCATCGAATAGGCCTTCGACACGCCGTTCATGGTCAGGGTGCGCTCATAGAGCTCGGGCACGACCTGGGCGATGGTGGCGTATTCGAAGCCGTCGAACAAGATATGTTCGTACATGTCGTCGGTCAGTATCCACACCTGCGGATGGCGCTTCAGCACCTCGCCCAGGGCCTTCAGTTCGGCGGCGGTGTAGGCGGCGCCCGACGGGTTGGACGGCGAGTTGAGGATCAGCCAGCGCGTCTTGGGCGTAATGGCCGCTTCCAGCGTCTCGGGCTTCAGCTTGAAGCCGGTTTCCATCTCGCCGACGGCGAAGACGGGCGTGCCGCCGGCCAGCAGCACCATGTCGGGGTAGGAAACCCAGTAAGGTGCCGGCACCACGACCTCGTCGCCGGGGTTCAGCGTCGCCATCATGGCGTTGTAGATGACAGGCTTGCCGCCCGGCGCCACGTGGACCTGGGTGGTCTTGTATTCGAGTCCGTTCTCGCGCTGGAACTTGGCGCAGATGGCGGCCTTCAGCTCCGGGATGCCGTCGACATCGGTATAGCGCGTTTCGCCGCGCTTGATCGCCTTGATGGCGGCGTCGCAGATATTCTCCGGCGTATCGAAGTCAGGCTCGCCGGCGCCTAGCGAAATGACCTTCTTGCCCTGGCGCGTTAGTTCACGCGCCTTGGCCGTCACGGCCAGGGTGGGAGATGGCTTGACGCGCTTGAGCGTTTCAGATTCGGAGAAGGCGGCCATGGCGATACCCTTGTCGTCGGGGAGGGGAGAAAAATCAGGCCTCTCTTTACGCACGCCGCCGCGTTTGTCCACAGCGCAGGCGTCACAGGCGGTGAAAATAATCGGACGGGTTAATTTACTTGCCAGACTGTAGCTTTGCCGCCATGGCAGGCGGCATGACCGACAGCCCGCGCAGCCTCTGGGACAAGGTTTCGACCTTCTTCACCCATCTTGACGCCAAGGCGGTGCGCGCCGTGTGGATCAGCGCGCTGCTGCTGGCATTGGTGGTGGCGGTTTTTCTCATCGGCAAATCGGCCTGGGGCCAGGCAGTGACTCACGGCCTGGAAGCCTGGATGGCGCAGTACCAGCATTCGCCGCTGGCTATCGTCATCGTCACTCTGGTTTTCGTGGTCTCCGCCTTTTTCGGGGCGCCACAGTTCGTCCTGATCGCGGCCTGCGTCGTCGCCTTCGGGCCGGTATGGGGGTCGTTCTATTCCTGGTTCGCCACCGTGGTGTCGGCGGCGCTGCAATTCTGGCTCGGCCGCTTCGCCGGCCAGGGCGTGCTGAAGCGTTTTTCCGGCGGGCGGTTGGCCAGGGCGACCGAATATATCGGCAAGAACGCCTTCGCGGCTTCGTTCATCATCCGCAATGTGCCGTCGGCGCCGGCGATTGTCGTCAACATGGCCTTCGGCGCGGCGGGATCGCCGTTCCTGGGCTTCGTCTGCGGCTGTGCGCTGGGCATCATCCCCAAGACGATCCTGGTCGCCCTCCTGGGCAATTCCTATACTTCGCTCAAGAAGGGCGGCGACTGGAAGATGGCCGTCATGATGGCCGCCCTGGCACTTGCCTGGCTGGGTTTGATGCTGCTGGCGCGGCGCATTTACGAACGCGGCAAGTCGACCGGTGGCGAAGCGGGAAATTGACGGCCTGCGAAGGCGCAAACAACTTCGTGATCAGCCGGTGAAAATGCGCCGTTTTTCAATGTAAAACAGTGGGTTAACCATTTCGCGCCACAGGCGAAAATATCTTTTTATATGCAAGCCTCGCAACCCCCTTGAAATTGGCTGCGGTTAAGGGCAAGTGAAGGCTTTCCGATAGGTTGAGCTTCGTGATTCAAGGCAAAACGCCCTGGATGGCACTCGAAGCATATCCTCCCAACACCCACTCTGAAGACCCCGGTTCCCCAAGGTAATTCCCTCCATGTTCAAGTCCTTCTTCGGCGGATTTTCCAACGACATCGCCATCGATCTGGGCACCGCCAACACACTGATCTACATGAAGGGCCGTGGTATCGTCCTCAATGAACCGTCGGTGGTGGCGCTGCGCAATGTCGGCGGCCGCAAGATGGTCCACGCCGTGGGGATCGAGGCCAAGCAGATGCTGGGCCGCACGCCCGGCCACATGGAAGCCATCCGCCCGATGCGTGACGGCGTCATCGCCGACTTTGAGGTGGCCGAGGAGATGATCAAGTATTTCATCCGCAAGGTCCATAACCGCAAGGGCTTCGTCAATCCCAAGGTCATCGTCTGCGTGCCTTCCGGCGCCACGGCGGTGGAACGCCGCGCCATCAACGATTCGTGCCTCAACGCCTCGGCGCGTCGCGTCGGCCTGCTTGACGAACCCATGGCGGCGGCCATCGGCGCCGGCCTGCC
>OUNJ010005839.1_pt1 | contig 39625 bp, 33 predicted proteins | sample 1755361 | NCBI WGS metagenome assembly OUNJ01 (sample SAMEA3914825, study PRJEB12502) | metagenome | biome: forest; material: soil | place: USA | collected 2012-03-12 | depth 0.1 m
GCGCGGGCGGCTTCGGCGGCCCGGCGAACGGGATTTTCCGCCTGCGCGCGAACGGCACGGTGCAGCGGGGCCTCGCGGTGATGGAAGTGCATGGCGCGCAGAAGAAGGTGATTTCGCCGAGCCCGACGGGGTTCTGATTATCGCAGCAATTCCTCGATTACGCGGTTGAGCACGAGCTGGCCGTGCGGTGTGACGCGCAGATGCGTGGGGCTCGCGACGAGCATGTTTTGCTGCACCAGTTTTTCGATGCGGCCATCGCTCCAGAGGTGCGTGAGGTAGCTGGTTACGTCCGCCCGCTGCGTTGAAAGATCGACCCCGAGCTGTGGCAGGCGCAGGCCCATGAGGATGATTTCTTCAGCGCTTTCTGGCGTGGTGAGGATGAGTTCTTCCTCAAGCCCATGGCCAGATTGCTGCGCGGCATCGAGCCAACGCTCGGGGGATTTCAGTGTGCGGGTGGCGAGGCGTTCGCTGGCAATATCCACCCGCCCATGGGCACCGGGTCCGATACCGATATAAGAATCGCTCTGCCAGTAGCTTAGATTATGGCGGCTTTCCTCGCCGGGCGCGGCATGGTTGCTGATTTCGTAGGCGGGCAAACCGGCTTCGGTCATGATTTGCTGCGTCAATTGATAGAGCTCGGCGGCGAGGGATTCCTCCGGCAACTGGAACGATTTGCCGACATGGTATGCATGGTGGAAGGCGGTGTTTTCCTCGATGGTGAGCTGGTAGAGGGAGAGGTGCCCGCGTGCATAGATGAGCGCTTCGCGTAGCTCGGCTTCCCACAGGGCGAGCGTTTGGCCGGGCAGCGCATAGATGAGGTCGAACGAATAACGCGGGAAGGTTTTGGCGGCGAGCGCGATGGCGTCGAGCGCTTCACCCGTCGAATGTTCGCGCCCTAAAAATTGCAGCGATGCGGGTTTGAGGGATTGCACACCGAGCGACACGCGGTTGACGCCCGCTTCGCGCAAGGTCACGAATTTTGCGGCCTCGACGGAGGTGGGATTGGCTTCGAGCGTGATTTCGCAGGCGCTATCGAGGCCCCATAGTTTGTCGGCTTCATCGATCAGCGCGGCGACGGTCGCGGGTTCCATCAGCGAAGGCGTACCGCCGCCGAAGAAGATGCTGGTGATGGATTTTTCCGGCGCGCGGGCATGCCAGTAGCCAAGCTCGCGCAGCAGTGCGGCGCGCCATGCGGCATGGTCGATGCCGTCACGCACATGCGAATTGAAATCGCAATAGGGGCATTTCTTTTTGCAGAACGGCCAATGGATGTAGAGGGCCGCAGTTTGTGGCAATAACGGTGCCGCAAGGGAGCCTTCCCCCCTCGCGGGGGAAGGTTGGATGGGGGGGCGGTGAAGTTGTGCGCTCACTTTCTACACCCCCTCACCCTAACCCTCTCCCGCAAGGGGAGAGGGGATACAGCGTGCGTTTCGCCGCTGGAAATCTCTGGAAAATGCGGTATAGACTGCAACATAAGGAGCAACTATGGCATTCGACGGGGCAGAGCAAGCGGCGATTATCGAGCTGATGCATGGCAAATACAGCCAGCTGCTCGCCATCGAAACCGAATGGGGCATTCGGTTGCATGAGGGCGACTGGCGGCCACGCATCGAGCATTTTCACGATGCGGTGCGGGCGCTGACCTCGGGTAGCGCCGATATGTATGCGAAAAACAGCCGCTTATCGGTCGAGAATTTGGCCTATGACCTCGGCCAGTTGCGGGCGATCCAGGAAAAGCCGATCGGGCTCATCAATCGCGCGACGGAGAAATCCGCAGGCACGGCGGTGGTCAAACAAAGCGAGGCCGGGGCGAGCCCGCCGCGCATGCCGCCGCAGGCGGTGCGTGGGCAGTTGATCGGGCTTTACCGCGATTATATGGTGTTTTTCGCAGCGCTTTTCGCGCAGGTCGCAGACCTCAATTACCAATCGCGTTCGGATGCGAATGAATATGCAGCGAACGATCTCGAGCTGATCGAAAACGTCATCAAAAAGCTGATAGCGGGGAAAATGACGACGGCACAAGCGCTGCAGGAAATGATGCATGTCGAGCGCGACGATTTGCGCGAACGGCTGCAGAATCTGCTCGCGCGCAAAACGCTCACCGCCAAGGACAAGCAGGAAGTACTGGCGCTGATCGGTCAGATCGAGCGCGGGCTCGATGAAGAAAAAAAACGCATCGACAGCGCACATTTGCATTACGCCACCGGGCAGCTTGCGATTTACGAGGACTCGAAGGAAACCATCAAGCGGCTGGGCCAACAGGGCCTGAACCTTGCGGGTAAATTCGTCGAGCAGACGCTGGGCGGGATTGGCAAGGGCGCAGGCCAAGGCCGTGGGGTTTAGAGCGCCCCGAGCATCGCTGCTGCATCGGTTACTTTCACCGCGTCCGGCAGTTGATTCCGCAGCCAGGTCATTTGCCGTTTCGCGTAATTGCGCGTGTTTTGCTGCGCTTTGGCGATGGCATCCGCGAGCGTCATCGTGCCATTGAGGTAGGCCATCAGTTCCGGCACACCATGTGCACGGGTGATGGGGATTTCGGGGGAGAGGTGGAGCGCCATGAGCGCACGCACTTCATCCAGCGCACCGTTTTGCATCATCAACTCGAAGCGCCGGTCGATGCGGGCGTAGATTTCTTCGCGGGTATGATCGACCGCGAAACACTGGTACTGCGCCTCGGGAAAAAGCGGTGCCGTTTCCTGCTGCTGCCACTCGGCGAGACTGATGCCGGTCGCTTCGATGACCTCGAGCGCGCGCAGGTTGCGCTGGCTGTCGCCGGGCTTGAGACGCGCGGCCATCCACGGATCGCGCTGTTCGAGTTGCGCGCGGACGGTGGGTTCATCGAGCGCGCGCAGGCGTTCGCGGACTGCATCGGGAATGGGCGGAATGCTGGCGAGCCCTTCCATCAGCGCTTTGAGGTACATACCGGTGCCGCCGACGAGCAGCGGCAATTTGCCTTCCTCCCACGCGCGGCAGATAACGGGCTTGACCAGCTTCAGCCAGACGGCGACAGAGGTGGGCTCCTCGGGCCGCAGCACGCCGTACAGCGCGTGTTCGGCCTGCGCTTCCTCGGCGATGCTGGGACGGGCAGTCAGCACCCGCAGCGTATCGACCGTCTGCATCGCATCGGCATTGATGATGACAGTCGGCTTTTGCGCTGCTATGGCGAGTGCAAGTGCTGATTTCCCAGCACCTGTCGGCCCCATGAGCATTGCAATTGTATGACGAACCAGCCCCATATCCTCACCCTGATCGCGGCACCTGGCGCGCCGCTGTCGCTTGATTACCTGCTTGGGCCGCTCACGTCGAGTGGGATGATCCTCGAGCCGATGCAATGGCTGGCGCCGAAAGTCGCCTGCGATTTCCACCTCGAGCGCCCGGCGCCGCCGCAGGCACTGGCCGAAACCTTTCATCGCGGCGGGAAGGCGGGGGTGGATGTGGTGCTGCAACCGGCAGTGGGCCGCGAGAAAAAACTACTCATTTCCGACATGGATTCGACCATGATCGAGCAGGAATGCATCGATGAACTGGCGGATAAAGTCGGCCTCAAAGCGCATGTGGCGGCGATCACCGAGCGGGCGATGAATGGCGAACTGGATTTCAAAGCGGCGCTGCGTGAGCGTGTGGCGTTGCTGAAAGGTTTGCCGGAAGCGACGCTGCAGGAAGTGTTCGATCGCCACATCACCCTGATGCCGGGCGCGAAAACACTGGTGGCGACGATGAAAGCACGCGGGGCCAGCACGCATCTCGTATCGGGCGGCTTTACTTTCTTTACGTCGCGCGTGGCTACGGCCCTCGGGTTCGATACGCAGGAAGCGAATATTCTGGAGGTCGCAGATGGCAAGCTGACCGGCACCGTCGCCGAGCCGATCCTCGATAAGGACAGCAAGCGCGCGAGCCTTGTTGCACATGCAGCAGCAACGAAGCTACCACTCAGCGCAACATTGGCGGTTGGCGACGGGGCGAATGATTTACCCATGCTGCTGGCGGCAGGGTTGGGCGTGGCCTACCATGCGAAGCCGGTTGTCGCAGCACAGGCCGCGGCGCACATTCGCTTCAACGACCTATCGGCGTTGCTCTATTTGCAGGGCATTCCGCGGGCGGAGTGGGTGAGTTAATTATTTAACCCCTACCGTCACGAACAGCGCGTCTTCGCCACGCTCGACGCGCAACAGGGCGAAATCATGCCCGGATTTTTTTGCGTCTTTCAGCGCCGCGCGCAACTGATCGATGGTTTCGACCGGCTGCTGGTTCGCCTCCATGATGATATCCATTGGGTGCACACCGCGTTTGGCGGCTTCACCGGCCGGATCCACCCCATCGACCACGAGGCCTTTCACGGTGGGCAGCAATTTATATTGCTGACGGATGGCTTGCGTCACCGGCTCGAGCTGCATGCCGAGCACGAGTTCCTGCGTCGGGGTTTCGTCAGCCGCACCTTTTTTCGCAGGTTTGCCGTTGGCGTCGAGATTTTGCTTATCCTCCGGCAGCTCACCGACTTTGGTCGAAAGCGTCACTTCCTTGCCTTTGCGCCAGACGACGAGGTCGACCTTCTTGCCGATTTTCGTTTCGGCGACGAAGCGCGGCAGCTTGCGCATTTCGTCGATATCGTGTCCGTCGAATTTGGTGATGACATCGCCCGCGACAAGGCCCGAACCGTTCGCCGGGCTATCCTTGCTGAGTTCGAGCACCATGGCGCCGTGCGGCTTGCTCATGCCAATGGAATTGGCGATCTCGTCACTCACTTCCTGGATTTTGATGCCGAGCCAGCCGCGATGGATGACGCCGTCTTTTTTCAGCTGCTCGACCACCGTTTTCGCCATGGCGGAGGGAATGGCGAACCCGATGCCGATATTGGTGCCGGTGGGCGAGAAAATCGCGGCATTGATGCCGACCACTTCGCCCTTCACGTTGAACAGCGGGCCGCCGGAATTGCCGCGGTTGATGGCGGCGTCGGTCTGGATGAAATCATCGAACGGGCCGGCATTGATGTTGCGCCCGCGTGCGCTGACGATGCCTGCGGACACGCTGCCGCCCAGGCCGAACGGGTTACCGACGGCGACGACCCAATCGCCCACGCGCATCGCATCCGAATCGCCGAACGCGACGAAGGGCAGTGGCTTATCCGTTTTGATCTTGAGCAGTGCGAGGTCGGTCTTCGCGTCGCGCCCGACGATGGTCGCGGGGTAGTGCGTGTTGTCCGGGAAAATCACGCGGATTTCTTCGGCCTCGCCCACCACATGGTTGTTGGTGACGATGTAGCCAGCGGGATCGACCACGAAGCCCGAGCCGAGCGAGGTCACTTCCTTATCCGGCAGCGGGCCGCCACCCTGGCCGCCGTTGAACTGGCGAAATAGTTGCTTGAATTGCTGGTTCTGCGGCGTATCCGGCATGCCGTTGAAATCGAACATCGGTCCGGCGGCTTGTTGCTGGTGGATTTTTTGCGTGGTCGAGATGTTGACGACGGCGGGCATCAGCGGTGCGATGATGGGCGCGAAAGACTCGGGGGCGGCGGCGTAGGCGGGCGCGGTAAAAGTGAGGGCGAGGGCGAGCAGCAGCTTACATAGCGGTTTCATGGTTCCTCCGTTTTTTGCGCGTATAGCAGGTGAGCCTTACGCGAAAATGATGCGAAAAGCTACTGCTTGAACTGGCTCAAAAATCCGTCATCGGGCGACATGACGATGGTGGTGTCGGATTTGTCGAGCGTGGTGCGGTAAGCCTGCATGGTGCGGTAGAATTTGAAGAATTCCGGGTCGCGGCCGAACGCGTCGGCATAGGTACGGGTTGCGATGGCGTCGCCCTCGCCGCGGGTGGTTTCGGCTGCTTTGCGGGCATTGGCGAGCAGTTCGGTGCGCGTGCGCTCGGCATTGGCGCGGATTTCGGTAGCTTGTTCGTCGCCCTCGGCGCGGAAACGCTGAGCCTCTTTGGTGAAATTCTTGCGCATGCGTTCGTAGGTCGATTGTGAAATATCCGCCGGGAGTTCGGCGCGCACGATGCGCACATCGACGACCTGCACGCCAAAACCCGCGACGTTTTTCGCCGGGCCGGAGCTATTTTCGCGCGCGGCGACACCCAGCGCCGCGGCGGCTTGCGCGTTCACGTTGGTTTTTATTTCCTGCATGATTTTGCCGCGCTCGGGGCTCAATAAATCGCTCAGCGAATGGCCTGCCAGCACGCGGCGCATGCTCGACAGCACCACGCTGTTGAGGCGGCTTTTGAGGTTATCCTCGTTGCGCACGGATTGGTAGAATTGCACCGGGTCGATGATGCGGTAGCGCACGAACGCGTCGATCACCACGCGCTCATCGACATCCGTCTCGCGGTTTTTGGTAATGAACTGTGTCGGCTGCGTTTCAAAATCGAGGATGCGTTTGTCGAACAGCATCAGGTCCTGGATGAAGGGCATTTTCAAGTGCAGGCCCGGGCTTTTCACGACGCGTTTGATCTCGCCGAATTGCAGCACCAGCGCTTGCCCCGTTTGCGGCACGATGAACAGGCTCGAGAGGATCAGCACGAGGCCGAGGATGGCGGCGACAGCGATTTTGATGAGGGTGCTTTGCATCATGCCCTACCGATCTGCCGTGGCGGGTGCGGGCGTTGCCGCCGGTTTCGCGGGCGCGGCTTGCGGTTGCGGCACGGTGATGGGCACGACCGGCATCGCGCCGCCTTTGCCCGATTCCATGATGATTTTCGGCATGCCTTTGAGCACTGCTTCCATGGTTTCAAGGTACATGCGGCGTTTGGTGACGTCTTTCGCCTGCGTGTATTCGCTGTAAATCTGCTTGAAGCGTGCGGCATCACCTGCCGCATCGGCGATGACTTTCGCTTTATAGGCTTCGGCGTCTTGCAGCATTTTCGCGGCGTCACCTTTCGCGCGGGGGAGGATTTCGTTACTGTAGCCTTCGGCGACGGATTCGGCAGTTTGCTTGTCTTGCTCGGCGCGTTTTACGTCCTGAAATTCGTCGATGACGGGCTGCGGCACATCCGGTCGGCTGAGGTTCACTGCGATGATTTCGATGCCCGCGTCATACTCGTCGAAAATTTGCTGCATCAGGGTTTTGGTGTCCTCCGCAATCTGGCTCTGTGCGCCGGTGAGCACGTCGTCGAGCTTGGTGCGGCCGATCACTTCGCGCATGGCGGATTCGGCGACGGAGCGCACGCTGGTCGCGGGGTTGCGCATGGAAAACAGGTATTTTTCTGGGTGTGCCGCGTCGATTTTCCACTGCACGGTGAAGTCGATATCGACGATGTTGCGGTCGCCCGTGAGCATCAGCCCTTCGCTGTTGCCGTCGCCGGATTTATCGAGCGCGAATTTCGTAACGCGGATGCTCGGGTCTTCCGCATTGCCGGAGCGGTGGCCGATCTCGACCGTGTTGACCGTGGTGACGGAGGGAATGATGACCTGTTCGATGGGCGAGGGCAGGTGGTAATTGAGGCCGGGGGTCGCCGTGCGACTATATTTGCCAAAGCGCATGACGATGCCGAGCTCGTCCGAATTCACGCGGTAAATGCCTGAAGCGAACCATAAAATGATGAAAATACCGAAGGCGGCGACGAGGATGTCGCGCTCGCTGCTGCCGTTATTGTTCATGTGGCTGCGCATTTTATCCTTGCTGTCGCGCAGGATTTTCTCGAACGGGTTGCCGGGGCCTTTGCCGCCGCTGCCCGGGCCGCCCGCATTGCCGCTGCCGCCGTTACCGGTCGGTTTGCGTCCCCAGGGGCTGTTCGGATCGGCCATTCAATTCCTTTTTTGCAACATCGCCATCACTTATAGAGTGCGCGCGCTTTTACTTCAAGCTATAGAAAACATTATGAAACCCGCACCCGAACTGCAACGTGGCCCCACGATCAACCATACGCCGATTCCGCATGTGAGGCGCGTGGTCGCGGTGGCGAGTGGCAAGGGTGGCGTCGGCAAATCGACGGTGACGGTGAACCTCGCGCATGCGCTCATGGCGGCAGGCAAGCGCGTCAGCATACTGGACGCGGATATTTACGGGCCCAGCATTCCGCGCATGCTGGGTTTGGATACGTATGTGAAGCCGGAAATCGCGGAGAATTTGATGGTGCCACCGATGGCGCATGGCATCCGCGCGATGTCGATGGCGCTCGTCACCGGCGATCAGGCGGCGGTGCTGCGCGCACCGATGATTACCAAAGCGCTGGTACAGTTCCTGCGGCAGGTGCGCTGGGGGACGGCGGAGGCGCCGCTCGATGTTTTATTGGTCGACCTGCCGCCGGGGACAGGGGACGTGCTGCTCAGCCTCGCACAGAATGTGCTGATTGACGGGCTTGTGCTGGTGACGACGCCGCAGGAGGTCGCGGTGATCGACGCCGATAAATGCGCGCATGCGTTTCAGAAATTGCAGGTGCCGCTCATTGGGGTAGTGGAGAATATGAGTTATTTCGTCGATCCCGCAGGAAACGAGCACCGGATTTTCGGCAGCGGTGGCGGTGCGAAGCTCGCAGAAAAATACGGTAGCGTGCTGCTCGGCGCTTTGCCGCTTGACCCGGCGATGGGCGTTTGCGCGGATCAGGGGACGAATTATGTTGCAGCCCATGCTGCAGCAAAAGCTGCAGCAATGTATCGGGAAATGGCGCAGCAAATTCTAAAATAGAGCTGGGTTTTGTCCTTACAAGGAGCCTATCTTCCTTTGCAATCACTCTCGTGCTCGCCTAAGCTTTTTCCATGCGCCCTCGCCTCTATTCCATCCTGAGCCTGAACCTTATCGGCATCGTGCTTGTCGCGCTGCTTTGGCACATTCTCGCGACTGGCCTTGTCCTCGACGCCGCTGGCTTGCATGTCACCAACGGGCAGGATTTCCTCAATTTCTGGGGCGCGCCGCAAATCGCTGCACATGACATCCACACCCTCTTTGCCGGACGCGGGTATGAGCTGGCGCTCCACCGGCTCTATGACGGTGAATTCGCGCAATTGCGGTGGTCTTATCCGCTGCACAGCCTATTTTTCTACGAGCCGTTTGCCGCACTGCCTTATCTCCCCGCGCTCGCCCTCTGGACTCTCAGCGGCCTGCTTGTCTACCTCGCTGTAAGCCGCACTGCGCTGCCCGCGCGTGACCGCAACCTATGGCTCGCGCTGCTGCTCTTTTCGCCGGTCGCGTTGATCGAACTGCTCACCCGCCAGAACGGGTTTTTCATCGGTGCCGCGTCGCTCGCCGTGCTGCTCCTGCTCGACCGGAAACGCCCCGTCACGGCGGGCGTCCTGCTCGGGTGCCTCACCATCAAACCACAGCTTTTCATCCTCTGGCCGCTGATGCTCCTCGTCACCCGTGAGTGGCGCTGCATTTTCGCTGCCGCGCTCACCACGCTCGCGCTCGTCGCCCTGTCGCTGGTGGTGCACGGGCCCGACGCCTGGGCGGATTATGTGACCTTCCTTACCCAGAAACAATGGCAGCTGTTGAGCGCGGAAGAATTCAATGAGACACGTAAATTGTATCATCTCATGATGCCCGGCGTCACCCCTGCGCTGCGCATTTTGAACTGGCCGGATGGCATCGTCGTTGCCGCACAACTCATGGTGTCGCTCGGCGTTACGGTTGGCACCGTGCTGGCTTTCCGCCGCCCGCTCACCCTCACCCAGCGTGTGCTTATCCTCGGCAGCGCGAGCCTGCTCGTGTCGCCTTACAGTTTCAATTACGATATGACACTGCTCACCACCGGCCTCGTCATGTTCTGGGCCGAGCGCACGCGTTTAAGCGTTTACGACCGCGTGCTCACCGGCTTTGTCTATTTGCTGCCGCTGCTCGTCTATGTGTTCAACGTCACCGACATGCCCATCGCTCCGCTGTTCCTTGCTTTGCTGTTCGTCCGGAGCCTGCATGATGCGCACCGTCCCGTGACTTAAGCGCGCAAGCGTCGCCGTCGTTTCCGTTGCGATTTGCTCGCTCAAAGCTTGTCGCTTTTTCCACTCGCTGCGCTTGTTCTGTTTCACTTCTTCGATGCTGCGCACGAGTGGAATGATCGGCAACCGGTATTCTTCCGCGCCGATTTTCACCCCGCCGATTTCTTCCCAGAACTGGCCGTAATCCGCATAAATCTTGCGTTTTTCGCGCAACCGCCGCAGCCCGCGCTGCGAAATATGGCCCTCATTCCCCGGTGCATGGATCGCTGTCAGTTGCAGCGCCTGGGCGAAAGCCTGCAGCGCGAGCAGCACCGCGCCCTTAGGCCGCAAGCCGTAAAGATCGCGCGTTGCCTTGACGATTTCATCGCGCCCAAGCGGCGGCTTTGCACCCTGCAGCCCGCCGACCCAGAACAAGCGCTCACCGCCCGTTTCTTGCGCTAGCGTACCGGTGATTTTCGCAAGCATTTGCCCCTGGTCGTCGAGGAACGTGAAGGCGACCTCTCCCTCTTTTGAGGTATTGCCGCCGAAATGCACCGTATGCACCACGCCACTTTTGCCGCTCAAGGCAGCCACCACCACGCCCGGTTCGGCAGCGAGCGCTTCGCCCGTCAGCCCATAATCCGCCATGATGGTGAGGTGTTGTTGCAGCACATTCCGCCGCGCGGCGACATCGAAATTCTGACGCATATAGGGCCGCAACGGGCGCATCACCATGGCGAGGCGCGAAGGCGGCGGTAGGTGCGCTTCGACAAACGCGACCCAGTTTTGCATCGCTGCCCGATCAGCCAACGCCGCCAGCCAAAAACGCATGGCCCGCCCGACGCCATACTGGCGGGCGATGATTTTAGCATACTGCACATGCGAGAGCGGTTGGTTCATAGGCTGAGGCTGGCTTTTAATGCGGGAAGGGCGCAATAGGAAGCGCCTTATACAAAACTTGCCGAAAACGAGGAGAAAACTTCTTTGCGAAATGCTTTTGCCCCTTTAAGTTAGCAAGAACCCGTGAGGCATGATGAGCGCTAAACCATTGACCGTCGGCTCCTTTTTGTTCGATTACCTGCGCAGCAAAGGCGTCGGCCATGTGTTCGGCATCCCGGGCGATTTCGCGCTGCCTACCTTCCGCTGGCTCGAACAATCGGGCCTTGGCATCGTCACGCTGACGCATGAACCCTCGGTCGGCTTCGCTGCAGACGGTTACGCACGGGTACATGGTCTTGGCGTTGCGCTCGTCACTTACTGCGTCGGTGGGCTGAACATGCTCAATTCCGTCGCTTGCGCCTATGCCGAAAAATCGCCGCTGCTGGTGATTTCCGGCGGCCCGTCCCCGAGCGACCGCAAGGCGGATGCGCTGCTGCACCACAAGGTCCGCACTTTCGATACCCAACGGCGCATCTACGAAGAAGTCACCTGCGCCACCACCGTGCTCACCGACCTCGAAACGGCTGCCGCCGAAATCATGCGCGTGGTCGATGCGGTGCTGGAGCAATGCCGCCCGGGCTATATCGAAATCCCTTACGATGTCGTCGATATGGCGATCAAACCGCCAGTTTTCGCCAACAAACCGCTACCAGAAAGCGATGCGGAAAATTTGGCGGCGATGATCGAGGATGCGGCCAGCATGATCGCAAGCGCGAAGCAGCCTGTCATCATTGCGGATGTGGAATTGCACCGCCATGGCCTTACGGATCTCGCGCTCGCCGTCGCCGAAAAGTTCAACATTCCCGTGGCCTCGACGTTGCTCAGCAAATCCATTATCAGCGAAAACCACCCGCTCTTTATCGGTGTCTATTCCGGCTCGCTCTCCGAATCCGCCGTGCAGGATTATGTCGAAAATTCCGACTGCCTGCTTATGCTTGGCGCGTTCATTACGGACGTGTTCCTCGGCATGAACACCGCGACCATCCACCGCAAACACACGCTGATCGCCACGACGGAAAAAATGCGCATCGGCTATCGCAGTTACGAGAACGTGCTGTTCAAGGATTTTCTCGAGCGGCTGGCCGCCGCAACCATTGCGAAGAAAGCGCATGGCGCGTTGCCCAAACCCGCCACGCCGCCGCAGCCGCTGAAACCCGAGGAGCGCGCGCAAAAACTCACCGTCGAGCAATTCTTCCGCCAGATCGGCCTCAACATCACCGAAAACACCACCATCGTGTGCGACACCGGCGATTCGCTGCTGGGGGCGATGGGCCTGCGCACCGCAGCGGCAGCGAACTTTTTGTCGGATGCCTATTATCTTTCCATGGGCTTTGCCGTGCCTGCGGCGATCGGCGTCATGGCCGCCGAGCCTAATGCACAGGTCTTTGCCATCGTCGGCGACGGCGCCTTCCAGATGACTGGCATCGAGCTTTCGACGGCTGCGAAATACGACATGAAACCCATCGTGTTCGTACTGAACAATGATGGCTATGGCACGCAGCGCCATATTCTCGACGGGCCGTTCAACAATATCCAGCGTTGGGATTATACGAAGCTGACCGACCTCATCCGCCACGGCAAAAGCTGGAAAGTGACCACTTGCGGCGAGTTGGCGGATGCGATTGCCGAAGCCATCAAGGCCGATACGTTAGCACTGATCGAAGTCACCATCCCGCGCGAGGACTGCAGCCCGAGCTTACGCCGCATGGGCGAAGAACTTGGCAAACTGCGCGATAAGGACAAGCGGGGTTAGGGCACTTGTGGCGGGCTAAAAACTAAGCCTTTTTCTTCCGTGCTTTCGGCTTTTTGATTTGCGGTTTGATATCGCCATAGACGCCGTCGCCGATGGGCAATTCCATCAGCAGTGCCTCGGCCTTTTTCAATTGATCGCGCAAGCGTGCGGCTTCCTCGAACTCGAGGTCGGCGGCGGCTTTGAGCATTTGTTTTTTGAGCGCGGCGATGTGATTGTCGAGCGAGCCTTCGGTGAAGCCGATGCCGGTGTTGCTCTCCTGCTTCTGGTGGGCGAGTTCGGCCTCGGCGGCTTCGTTGCGCACGTCCGACAATTTGGCTTTGGTGCTTTGCGGGGTGATGCTGTGCTTTTTATTGTGCGCGAGCTGGATGGTGCGGCGACGCTCGGTTTCTTCGAGCGCACCGGTGAGCGAATCGGTCATTTTATCGGCATAGAGAATCACGCGGGAATCGACATTGCGCGCGGCGCGACCGATGGTCTGGATAAGCGAGGTTTTGCTGCGCAGGAAGCCTTCTTTATCGGCATCGAGAATGGCCATGAGCCCGCATTCGGGAATGTCCAGGCCTTCGCGTAGCAGGTTCACGCCGATGAGCACGTCGTAATTGCCAAGGCGCAAATCGCGGATGATTTCGATGCGTTCGAGCGTGTCGATATCCGAGTGCAAATAGCGCACTTTGATGCCCATTTCGTCCATATATTCGGCGAGTTCCTCGGCCATGCGCTTGGTCAGCGTCGTCACCAGCACGCGCTGGCCTTTGTCGATGGTGATTTTGGCTTCGGCGAGCAGGTCATCCACCTGTTGAGCCACGGGTTTGACGATGCAGACCGGGTCGACCAGCCCGGTGGGCCGAATGACCTGTTCGGCGTAATCGCCGTTGGTCCAGCTGAGTTCGAGTTCGGCTGGGGTCGCCGAAACGCAGATGGTCTGGGGGCGTAGATCGTTCCATTCCTCGAATTTCAGGGGGCGGTTATCCATGCAGGCGGGCAGGCGGAAGCCGTGGTCCGACAGCACGATTTTGCGCGCGCGGTCGCCGTTATACATGCCGCGGATTTGTGAGAGAGTGACGTGGGATTCATCGACGAACAGGATGGCGTCGCGCGGGACATATTGGAACAGTGTCGGTGGCGGCTCGCCAATGGCGGTGCCGGTAAGGTAGCGCGAATAATTCTCGATGCCGCGGCACATGCCAGTTTCGACCAGCATTTCGACATCGAACGCGGTGCGCTGGCCGAGGCGCTGGGCCTCGAGCAATTTGCCGGTTTTTTCGAACCAGTTCACGCGGCCCACAAGGTCCGTTTTGATTTGCTTGATGGCTTTTTCGATAGTGGGCTTGGGCGTGACGTAATGGCTGTTGGCGTAGATGGTGACTTCGGCCAATGCCTCGCCGCGCTCGCCGGTGAGCGGATCGAATTCGTGGATGGATTCGAGGTCGTCGCCGAAGAAGGAAAAGCGCCAGGCGGTGTCTTCCAAGTGGGCGGGGAACAGGTCGATATTGTCGCCGCGGACACGGAAATTGCCGCGCACGAAGGCCATGTCGTTGCGTTTATAGAGCTGCTCGGTGAGGGCTTTGAGGAATTTCTGCTGGTTGACTTCGGTGCCCGCGCGCAGGGTTTGTGTCATGCCGGTATAGGTTTCGACGGAGCCGATGCCGTAGATGCAGCTCACGCTCGCGACCACGATCACGTCGCGCCGCTCGAGCAGCGCACGGGTGGCGGAGTGGCGCATGCGGTCGATCTGTTCGTTGATGCTCGAATCTTTCTCGATGAACGTATCGGTTTTGGCGATATAGGCTTCCGGCTGGAAATAGTCGTAATAGGAGACGAAATATTCGACCGCGTTGTTCGGGAAGAAATGCTTCATCTCGGAATAAAGCTGTGCAGCGAGGGTTTTGTTGTGGGCAAGAATGATGGCGGGGCGCTGTGTTTCCTCGATCACTTTCGCCATGGTGAAGGTTTTGCCGGAGCCCGTGACGCCGAGCAGCACCTGGTCTTGCTTGCCCGCCTCGATACCCGCGACGAGTTTCTTGATTGCCTGCGGCTGGTCGCCGCTCGGCGCGAAATCCGAAGCGATTTTAAGAGGTTGGCTTAGATTGGGTGAGGGCATGCGTTTCATATAGGGCGCGCAGCATCAAAAAACCAGAGGGAGTGTTTAGGTTTTAGCAGGTAGGTTTTAGCTCTACAGTGCTTGGGGCAATAGCGGTGTCAGGTCACGAAAAAGCTATAACCTAACTGCTATAACCTAACTGCTGTAACCTAACGGCTGCCTAATGCACCGTATGCATGACTTTCACGATGGCGGGCCCAAGCACGACGATGAACAGTGCGGGCATAAGGAAGAAAATCAGCGGAATGGTCATCATCACCGGCAGGCGGGCGGCTTTGGCCTCGGCCTCCGACAGGCGTTGCATGCGGAATTCCTCGGAGAGGACGCGTAGCGTATCGGTGAGCGAGGTGCCGAAGCGCTCGGACTGGATAAGCGCGGAAATGAGCGAGCGGAAGGCGATCATGTCGGTGCGTTCGCCAAGGTTCATCAGCGCGCGCACGCGGTCGTTCAGCAGGGCAAGCTCGAGGCGGGTGCGGTTGAGCTCGGCGGTCATTTCGGGGTAGGCGTTGCCGAGTTCGTTGCAGACACGGGTCAGGGCGGCATCGAGCGCGAGGCCGGATTCGACGCAGATCAGCAGCAAATCGAGCGTGTCGGGGAAGGAGCGCTGGAGGATATGCTTGCGCTTGTCGATCATGTTTTGCAGGTAGAGTTTCGGGCCGAACAGGGCCAGCACCAGCACGATAAGCGCGAGCGTGTACATCAGCAATTTATTGTCGGGCCCGGCGCTCGCGAACAGGAACAGCGCGAACAGCAACAGCACGAGGCAGCCGATGCGCTGGAAGAACAGATAGTAGATCGGCGCGTCCGGTGAGTTGATGCCAGCATTAGCGAAGCGCAGCTCGAGCTTGCGTGCTGCTTCTTCGGTGTTGATGCCCATGGCTCGCAGGAAGCTTTGCAGCCGCGCGGCGCCGGGCGACGGGTCGCCGTTCAGCCCCGCGGCGAGTTTTTCCTCATGCTCGTCGAGCATCGACCCGTCCGGCGCGATGCGCGAACGCAGCGACTGGCGGCGCTTGCGGTCGGCCAGCACCATGCCTGCAATCAGGTAGCTGCAGAAAATGATGATCGCGATCAAAATGGCAAAGACAATCTGCATCAGATATCCACGTTGATCATTTGTTTGATGACGAAATAGCAGGTCACGAGCAGGGCGATCACGCCGCCGAATAATTCCTCACCGAGCCGGTCGCTGAAGAACGGGTCGAGATAGCCGGGCTGGATGAAATACAGCGCCGCAAACACGAGGCAGGGCAACGCGCCGAGCACGTAGCCGGTGGCGCGGCCTTCGGAGGTCATGGCGTGGATTTTATGGCGGATTTGCTTGCGCTTGCGGATGATATTGCTGAGGTTGCCGACGATTTCGGCGAGGTTGCCGCCGGTTTCCTGTTGCACAGTGAGGACCACCACGAAAAAGCGAATATCCGGCTCGTTGATGCGCACGGCGAGGCGGTTCAGCGCCTGGCTCAGCGTGCGGCCGAGGGCGATTTCGTCCGTTACCTGGCGGAATTCGCCTTTCACCGGTTCCTCGGCGTTTTCGGCGAGCATGTTGAGCGCGACGGCGAGCGGGAAGCCCGAACGCACCGAACGCACGATCATGTCGAGCGCATCCGGGAACTGGTCGATGAATTTGCGGTTGCGCTTCATGATGCGTTTTTGGCAATTCCGAAGCGGTAGGTAATAGCCGAGGAGAACCCCAAGCAGGATGCTCAGCACGCCCAAATGCAGCGCATAGCCGATGAGCAGGCTCATACCAAACGCGATCAGCATAATGACGAGCAGGCTTTGCAGTTCGCCCTGGTAACCCGCCTCGAGTCCGGCTTTGTAGATCGGACGCATGAAAGGCAGGGCAAAAATGCTGCGCACGAGCGCCGATTCCTGATTCAATTGGTCGCGCAGCACCTCGTTGCGGGCGGCTTCGGCGGCGCGGTTTTCCTCAGCGAGGCGGTCGAGCGCGCTTCTCAAATAATCGTCGGATTCTTTGGGGACGGCTTTGGGCACGATCATCACGAAGATGACGTATGCAAGAATGCCGATGCCGATAGCCGCAAAGAGTGGTGTCATGGGGCTAAACTACCTCGCTGGCGCCCAAACATGCAAGCACCTCCTTGGCGCGGCCATAATATTCGGCGCGTGCGAGCAGCTCCGGCTTGACCTTGTGTGCTATAAACTCCCCAATCAGCTTGCCGTCCGTGCCCATTTCGCGCGGGACGTAGGAGAAAAGCGTCTGGGTTTGGATTTCGCCCTCGCGGTAGCCCATCACCTCCTCGATATGGGTGATACGCCGCGAGCCGTCGCGCATGCGCTGGATTTGCACGATGAGGTTGACGGCGCTGGCGATCTGGTAGCGCAGCGAGGCGGGTTGCACGGCGACGGATGACATCGCGACGAGGTTTTCGATGCGCAGCAAACAATCTTTTGGCGTGTTGGCGTGGATGGTCGCCATCGAGCCGTCATGGCCGGTATTCATGGCCGAAAGCACATCAATCACCTCGTCGCCACGGATCTCGCCGAGGATGATGCGGTCCGGGCGCATGCGCAGCGCGTTGCGCACGAGGAGGCGCTGGTTGATTTCACCGCGGCCTTCGGTCGAAGCGGGGCGGGTTTCGAGGCGCAGCACATGCGGCTGGTGCATGAGCAGTTCGGCTGCGTCTTCAATCGTAATCACCCGCTCGGACGGGTCGATATGGCCCGAAAGTGCGTTCAGCAGCGTGGTTTTACCCGAGCCCGTACCGCCGGAAATGATGATGTTGAGGCGAATCGCCCCGGCAATGCCGAGGAATTGCGCCATGGCCGGGCTCATCGAATCGTATTTCATGTAATCGCTGAGCGGCATTTTGTTCTTTTTGAATTTGCGGATCGACACCAGCGCGCCATCGAGCGCGAGCGGCGGAATGATGGCGTTGAAGCGCGAACCGTCGGGCATGCGCGCATCCACCATCGGGTTTGCCTCATCCACCCGGCGGCCCACGCGGCTGACGATGCGCTGGATGACGCCAATGAGGTGCTGTTCGCCCGCGAATTCAATATCTGTCGCGAACATTTTGCCCTTGTTCTCGATATAGACTTTTTTCGCGGTGTTAATCATGATGTCGTTCACGTCCGGGTCGCGCAGCAGCGGCTCGATGGGGCCGAAGCCGAGAATGTCGTCGATGGCTTGCGCGATCAGCAGCGTGATCTGTGCAGCGGTGAGGGGAATCGCGATTTTCGGCAGCAATTTCTGGCAAGCTTCCGCCACGCGCTGTTTCTTTTTGTCGGGCGTGAATTGCTCGAGCATCTGGAAATCGACCTGGTCGAGCAGCTCGCCGATGAGGCTTTGCTTGGCGCTGATATAGGCTGCCGTTTCGAGGTTCATGTCACGGTAACGCACGAGCGGCGCGCCATATTCGTCGCTTTGGGTGCCAGCCCCGGCGACATTGCTTTTGATGCTGGCCGGGTTGATATGCGCTTGCGGCGGCAGGCCGGTCGGGTTCGCAAGCGGCGAAGGGGCAACGGGTGCGAGCGTGGGGCTTGTCGCCGCCTCGGTGTCGTCCATTCCCTTTTTGCCGAACATGCGCTACCCTTTCAATTTGGCGAGCAAACCCGCCGCGCCGCCGCGTTTTTCTTCGGTGACGGCCAACGGCGCAAGACCGAGCAGGCCGCGTGCGATGCGCTCTATATCGTTCGACAATGCGCTTGCCGGTTGCTCCATGATCGTGTTGGCGGAAGCCTCGGCGGCGACGATGGTTTTGATGTCGTTTGCGACCGTATGGCGGATCGGCGTGCCGCAGACGCGCTCGAAATCTTTCGGCTCGATCGCTTCTTTGAAGCGTGCGCCGCTGCGGTTGATGACCGCCGTCACCCGGTCGGCCATCACGCCGATTTCGCGGAAGGCACGCATCATGCGCGCGGCGTGCGATACGGATTTCAGCCAGAGTTGGGCGACGAGCACGACATGCGTCGCCTGCTGCATGGCGGTCGTGACCCATGGCAGCCAGACATGCGGCAGGTCGATCACCACATTGTCGTAATTTTCGCTCAGAATTGCGATCAAATCGCGGATGGCATTGGCGTTGACGCTTGGCAAATAGCGCAATTCCGACGGCGCGGTGATGACGTGCAGCTTGCCGTAATTCGCCACCATGCGCTTGATGAGCGTGGCATCCACCCCGCGTTCGGGATGGTCGAACAGATCGCCGATGCCGTACTGGTTTTGCAGCGCGAGGTTCTTTGCCACCATGCCGAACTGGTAATCCATATCGACGAGCACGGTGTTGCCGTTGCTGAGCTGGCTCATGGCATAAGCGGTGTTGAGGGCGATGCTCGAGGCGCCGTCGCCGCTCGCGGCGCTCATCACCACGATGACGCGTTTCGTGGCGGTTTTGTGCGGTGTTGGGGCGGTGGGCGCTGCAACGGCGACCGGGGCAACGGGCGCAGCTGGCGCGGCGGTGAGGGATTTGACCACTGCATCAATCGTGGCGGGGTAGGGCAAATAATCGAGCACGCCGCGGCCGAGGATTTCGCGGTAAAGCTGGATGTCGTTCGTGTCGCCGATGGCGACGACGCGCGTGCCCGCTTCGCACTGGCGGGCGAGTGCGTCGATTTCCGGCAGCACGTCGCGCCCGCGCCCGCCAATATCGAACACGACATGCGAGGGGTTGATGTGGTTGGTGGAAATATACTGCGCCGCATCCGCGGGGCCAGCGACGAGGATAAAGGGCTGCTGCGGTTTTGCGGCGGCGACGAGTTGTTGCGCCCATGGTTCGCGGTCGGGTTGGGAAAGAATAATCAGGAGGGAGCGCATGCAGTATCCTTATGGCCGTTTCGACGTTCTTCTTTTTACGTGGTGCGTTCCCTTAACCCAACCTACTCCTACGGCTCTGTACCGGCGGCCGTTTTACGGATGCCAACAAGCAGCCAGCGCGGTTATTCAGATTTTCCCTTATTCACGACGGACTCGCTGGCATTATACGGTTCGACAACAGCGCGTGGCGTATAAGCGCGGTGGTAATCCTGCACGGCGCGGGTCGCGCGCGGGTCGTCCGACAGGTTCGGGCTGATGAATTCCTGTTTGTCCGTTACTTCCTGCACCATGTTGGCCGCGAGCGAACAGCCGAACCCGCCGTAATCGGTGTTGTAATGGTTCGGCACGTTGAAATCGATGCGCTGGTCGCAATCGCGCGCGAGGATGCGTTCATACACGAGGGTGACGGTGTGGTCGGCGCCGCTGCCGTTGCTGACCGGCACGCCGTTCAGGTCGAGCACTTTGCGCGCTTCGTCGCAGCGTTTGTCATCGCTTGCGCAATTGAGTTCGGCGCGGGTCGGATGGTCTTTCTGGATCCAGGCGGAGAGGTCTTTCAGTTCGTTTTTATTGCCCGCGCTCAAATTTACGACTTCGGAAGAAACATCGAGCAGCGATTCCGGCCCGCCATGATTCAGGTAGGCGGATTCCGGCGGTTTTTTACCGCAGCCAGCGACCAGCAGCAGGCTAGTCAGAAGCAGCGCGGTTACAGAAAAAGTCGGTTTCATCGAGCGCTCCTAGTTGTCGGTCATGAAGCCCGTCGGGCCTTCAAGGCTTGGATTCTTGTCGCCATGGCTTGCGGTCAGCGCACCGAAGAAAATGCTGTCCATGAAGCTTGCCGGGTGGAAATCATCCGTCGGCAGTTTGATGTCGCTGCCTTTCGCCGGATCGACGAGGTACGGTGTCACAGAAATGACCAGCTCGGTTTCGTTGCGGTTATACGCGGTCGAGCGGAATAGCGCACCAAGCACCGGAATATCGCCCGCGCCGGGGATCTGGTCGATGGTGCTGTTGATGTCGTCACGCATCAGGCCCGCGATCATGAAGCTCTCGCCCGGTGCCAGCTCCACCGTGGTCGAAGCGCGGCGGGTGATGAGCGACGGCGCCACAAAGCCGTCACTGGTGGTGATCGAGTTCTGCGTGCTGGTTTGCGACACTTCCGGATTCACCTGAATACGGATGCGGTTCGGCGAGAGCACATACGGCGTGAATTTCAGCGCCACCCCGAACGGTTTATATTCGATCGAGGTCACGCCGCCTTGTTGCGGTACCGGAATCGGGAATTCACCCCCGGCGAGGAATTGTGCTTCTTCACCGGACAGCGCAGTCAGGTTTGGTTCGGCGAGGATTTTGATCAGCCCGTCACGCTCGAGCGCCTCGATCGTGCCACCGATACCGGTGCTACCCGGTGTGCGGATGCTGGCAAAGCCGAAGGAATTGGTATCGTTCGACAGCGTGTAAGAGCCGTAGGTAAACACGCCGTTGGTGTTGGAGCCACTGACGAACGCGCGGCCAATACCGGTGCCGATGGCGAGCGGGAAGTTGCCGCTGCCAAGCGCCTGCAGGTTGACGCCAAGGTTTTTCACGGCGGCGCGCTGTGCTTCACCGATACGGATGCGCAGCATGACTTGCTGCCCGCTGCTGATTTTCATGAGGTTGATGATGGGCGAGGGTGCCGCCGTTTCATTCACCTGGCGGCGCTGGTCGGCATCCGCCGGAGTTAGCTTCGCGTTGGTGAATTCCTGCGCGATTTCCATCGCCGTTGCGGCGGAAGCTGCGCTCGACACATCGCCGGTCAGCGCCATGCGGGTATTGACCATGGTAACGCCGATGCGTTCGTTCGGCAGGAATTGCTTGAGCGCGCGGCGCACGGCGGGCAGGTCGTAGGTCACGTAAACATCCGTGCTGCGGATGAGTTTATGGTTCGCGTCGAAAATACGCAGCGTAGTCTGGCCGACTTCGAGGCCGATGACCGAGACTTTGCGTTTGCCGTGGACGAGCACGTTCGCCACATCCGGGTCGGTGATGACGACTTCCGCCATGTCGGTTTTGGTGGTGATGAGCTCCGAACGGTTGACTGGCACGTAGAATGCGCTGGTGGCCGGGGCAGCTGGCGCGCGCGCGGCTTTTTTCGGTTTCGCGGCAAGCGCGTCATGGCCGAGGGCGAGGCCCAGCGAACCGGCAAGAAGGGCAACCACGGCGCCACGCAGGAAAATATTCGACGAGCTTAACATCATGGGACTGCCACCAGACCAGGGGTTACGACATTGCTACCATTCACTGCGCCTGCGGGCGAACCGAAGCCCGCCGGGACTGCGCCGGTAGCGGTTGCTGCGCCACGCGCAATGCCAGCGCCGCTTTGCGCGGTTTCCTTATCCGATTTCGGGGCGCCGCGCACGATTTTGATGCCCGCATCGTCCATGCCGGGAACGGCACCCGTATCGCCCGAAGCCGCTTGCGAAATATCTTTCGGGGCGGTGAGCATCAGCGGGTCGGCGGTTTCCTTATCCGCCAAGGCGCGCAGCACGAGGCTGATCGTGCCGGTTTTCTGGGCGAGCTTCACGCGCTGCGAGTCGGCTTGCGACACCATCAACGAAGCGGAACGCGGCACCATCAGTTTGCCGTCCTTATCCGTCGCGCCATCGCCGGAGGCGCGCTGGTCGATCGCCAGCACTTTCACGTTGGTCAGCAACGTGTCCGTGAAGGTCACTTTGGTTTTCTGGAGCTGGGCGCTGGGGTTTGCGGCATTGGCGCCGGTATTGCTGCCCGGGGGCATTTCCCACTTATCGACATCATGCGTATAGATCAGGTCGACATGATCGCCGGGGAAGATGAAGCCCGCGACGCCGTCCGTCTCATTGACGGGAATGGTGACGACGCGCATGCCTTTGGGCAGGTCGCCAGCGAGGAAATTCGGGTCATTGGGGTTTGCGAGCTTGGAATTGATGACTGGCTCGTTCTGCTGGAAAGGCGCGCGGGCGACGAGGCCGACAAGGTTCGTTTTGCCATCTGCCGCGACGAAGCCCGGCAGCACCAGCTGTTCCGGCCAAGGCTGCGAGGTAATCATGTCTGCCGTGATGGTAGTGCCGACCGGAATCGCTTTGGCGGCCACGTAAATTGGGGTGGTTTTCATTTCGGCAACAGGCGGGGCGCCGGTCGTAGGAGCGGGCTGGTTGGCGTTCGACATACGCAAAACGATAATGGCGGCGAGGGCGGCGACGACGACCGCGGCAATTAATCCCCCATAGCGCATGTGCAAACCCTTAATGTTTCAGTTTAGATTCAGTCAGAACGAAGCCATCGAACGCGACATCCGCGAGCACGTATCAGTTATGACGGCTCGGGCGCTTACGTCAAGCAAATATGATGCCCTATTCAAAGGCCTGTTGCAATGCAAAGAAAAATCGTTGCGACAATATCACTGGGCGCTATGGTGCGAAAAAATTCAACCCATGGAGAGTCTTTGGTGAGCGCGGCGGAAGAACGGATTCTTATTCTCGATTTCGGCAGTCAGGTGACGCAGCTGATCGCCCGGCGCGTACGCGAGGCGGGAGTCTATTGCGAAATCCATCCGTTTGTGCTGCCGCTCGAGAAAATCCGCGCCTTCAACCCGCGCGGGATTATTCTTTCCGGCGGTCCGGCCTCGGTACATGAGGGCGCTTCGCCCAAGATCGATGCGGGGGTTTTCGCACTTGGGCTGCCGGTATTTGGCATTTGTTATGGCGAGCAACTCATCTGTGACCAACTCGGTGGAAAAGTCGTCGCGGGCGACCATCGCGAGTTCGGCCGCGCGGAAATCGAGGTGGTGCGGGAGAACGCGCTGTTTCGCGATGTCTGGCAACCGGGGAAGAACTATCAGGTGTGGATGAGCCATGGCGACAAGGTGATCGCGCTGCCGGACGGGTTCGAGGTCACGGCGAAAACGCCGACCGCGCCCTACGCGGCCATCGCCAATGAAGCGAAGAAAATCTACGGCGTGCAGTTTCACCCGGAAGTGGCGCATACGCCGGAAGGTGCGAAGCTCATCCGCAATTTCGTGCGCGGGATTTGCGGTTGCCACGGTGAATGGAGCATGCAGGCGTTTCGCGACGAGCAGATCAAGAAAATCCGCACACAAGTGGGCAAAGGCAAGGTGATTTGCGGGGTTTCCGGCGGGGTCGATAGTTCGGTGGTGGCGAAGCTGCTGCACGAAGCGATCGGCGAGCAGCTTACCTGCATTTTCGTCGATACGGGCTGTTTGCGCCTCGACGAAGGGGCGGAGGTGAAAAAGCGCTTCGAGGACCATTATAAAATCCCGCTGCATTATGTCGATGCGAGCGCGCTGTTCCTTGGCCGCTTGGCGGGCGTCAGCGACCCGGAGCGCAAGCGCAAGATCATCGGCGAGAGCTTCATCGAAGTGTTCGAGAAAGAGGCGGCGACCATTGGCGGGGCTGGGTTCCTCGCGCAGGGGACGCTCTATCCGGATGTGATCGAGTCAATCTCCTTCCATGGGGGGCCGAGCGTCACCATCAAATCGCACCATAATGTTGGCGGGTTGCCCGAGCGCATGAACATGCAACTCGTTGAGCCGTTGCGCGAATTGTTCAAGGACGAAGTGCGGGCGCTGGGCATGGAGTTGGGATTAACGCGTGAGCTGGTTTACCGCCACCCGTTCCCGGGGCCGGGCCTTGCCATCCGCATTCCGGGCGAAATTACCCGCGAAAAGCTCGATTTGCTGCGACGCGCGGATGCGGTCTATATCGACGAGTTGCGCAAGCATAACTTGTACGACGACATCTGGCAGGCATTCAGCGTGCTGCTGCCGGTCAAAACCGTCGGTGTGATGGGCGATGCCCGCACGTATGAGGCGGTGCTGGCCTTGCGGGCTGTCACCAGTAGCGATGGGATGACCGCAGATATTTACCATTTCGATTCGCATATCCTGCACAAGATCGCAGCAAGGATCGTCAATGAAGTGCGCGGCATCAACCGCGTCGTGTATGACATTACCAGCAAGCCGCCCGCGACGATCGAGTGGGAGTAGTTGCACCAAGCGCGGCATCCCGCTAGAAGCGTAGCGATCCAAGGAGAACAGCATGACCGATCAACTAGTGCAGGAAGTGGACGATGCGCTGCGCGCCGATAAATTCAGCGCGTTCTGGCGGCAATACCGCACGACGTTTTATGCCATCGCCATCGCGCTGGTGCTCGGCACGGCGGCGCATAGCGGCTGGCAACATTACCGCGAGGTGAAGGGCAGCGAAATGCTCGGGCGGCTGAGCGAGAACCAGCAATTGCTGGCTTCCGGCAAAGCCGAGGAAGCAGCGCGCGGGTTTGGCGCCATCGCGGCGGGTGCGAGCGGTGAATTCAAAGACCTTGCACTGCTCTGGCAGGCGCGTGCGCTGCTCGCGGCGGGCGATGAGGATGCGGCAGTGAGCGCGCTGAAAGCGGCGGTGGCGCATGACAGCAACCTCTGGACGGATGTGGCTTGCCTGCGCCTCGCAGGCCTCGATGCGGAGGCAGCCGCACCCTGCCTGAAAGCGGAAAATAAATCGCCGCTCGCTTCGACGCGGGCGGAATGGTCGGCAGCGAATCTCTGGGCGAAAGGCGACCATGACGGGGCGATCAAAGCCACCGAAAAACTCATCAATGACCCGACCACGAGCGCCGATTCGCGTGGTCGCCTGAACCAATGGCTCGCCAGCATGAAAGCGCAAAACGCAGCGAGTGAAAAATAGTGGTACGCTTGCGCCGCATTCTCACGGGCGTTTTCATGATAGGCTGCGCTGTGCCGCTACTGGCAGGCTGCGATTCCATGCCAAGCTGGATGGGCGGCAGCCCCGCTGAGGTCAAGCACGCACCCGGCAAGCGCGCGGATGTCATTGTCGGCGATGTTGCGCTCACGGCCGATCCGGCTGCCGCGGATGTCGAGGTGGATGTGCCGGAGCAAACGAACCTGTCCGAATGGCGCAGCATGAATGACGCGATGCAGACGCCGCATGTCGGGTTGACGGGCATCACCAATGAGGATTCGGCAGTGATCGGTGACGGCAACCCGTTCGTGCGCAATGTCGTCTCCGGCCCGGTGGTAGCCGAGGGCCAAGTTTATGCGATGGATGCGGCGGGGGTCGTTTCGGCGCATAACGAGGAGAAAATTTCCGAAGTGCTGTGGACGGATACGACCGACCACCAAGGCTTAGAGACGGATGTGCTGGGCGGCGGCATCGCTTATGCGGATGGCGTCGTTTACGCCACGACCGGTTTTGGCGGCCTGCGCGCGCTCGATGCGAAAACCGGCAAGCCGAAATGGCATATCAATGTTGGCGCGCCCGTGCGCGGTGCACCGGCAGTGAGTGGCGGCACCGTCGTGGTGCTCGCGGCGGATAACCAGACGCTCGCATTCGATGCCACGACCGGCGCACCGAAATGGGAGCATCGCGGCATTCGCGAAACGGCGGGCTATTTCTCGAATACATCCCCGGTTATCAGCAATGACGTGGTGATCGCGGTCTATTCCTCGGGCGAGGTGTTCGCGCTCAGTTTGGACACGGGTTCGGTGCTCTGGACCGACACACTCGCGAGCAGCGCGCGCACCAAGGCCTCGGCGGTGTTCAGCGGTATCGACGCCGACCCGATTGTGCAGGAGGGCGTGGTCGTCGTCACCAATGCGGGTGGGGAAATGCAGGCAAGTGCGCTCCTCAATGGCCGCCCGCTCTGGCAGCAGCATATCGGCGCGCATACGACGCCTTGGTCGGCAGGCAATGTGCTTTATGTGCTGTCGGATACGCATGATGTTGCTGCGGTGCTGAAGCGTGACGGGGCGATCCGCTGGGCGACCTCGATGGCGGTGATGGATGAGCGCGAAGTCAACAAGGACCGCACGCCGCGGCTGTATGGGCCGATCCTTTCGGCAAACGCCATCCTCGTCGTGGACGGCAATGGGCTGATGACCAGCTTCAAGCCGAAAACGGGCGAGAAAATCAGTACGTATGAATTGGCGAAGGGTGTCGTCAGCACGCCGGTTATTGCCAATGGCGCGCTGTACCTGATTACGAAAGATGCGAAGTTATATCGTTATCATTGATGATTGAAGGGGACCTTGCCCCCTACGCTTCGCTGACCCCTGCCGTAGCCTACAGGGCTGCGCGGTCGGCTTTGCCGACCTTAGGCTGGAACTTCGCTTCAGAGCTACGCCGCACTCGTCAGCGCGATGAACAGGTCCTCAAGCTCGACTTCTTTCGTCGAAAGATCGTTGATGGTCAGCCCGGCACCGTTGATGCGCGCGAGCAGATCGCTCATCGCCGCTTTGCTCGGCTGGTATTTTACGAGCAATTTGTCGCCACGCAATTCGGCCTGCAATTCCGCCAGTTGCGGCGGCAATTCGGTGATCGGCTTGTTCAGCGTGAAGCAGACTTCTTTGCTATCCACCCCGCGCATCAGCGCGTCCTTGCGGTCGCGTTTGATGATCGCGCCTTTATGGATGATGGCGATTTCGTCGCACAATTCCTCGGCTTCCTCGAGGTAGTGTGTGGTGAGCAAAATCGTCGTGCCTGCCTTGTTCAGCTTCTTCACATATTCCCATAAGGAACGGCGCAGTTCGACATCGACACCGGCGGTGGGCTCGTCGAGGATGAGCACCGGCGGGGTGTGGACGAGCGCTTTGCCGATCAACAGGCGGCGACGCATACCGCCAGAGAGGCGGCGGCTCGGCGCGTCGGCCTTGTCGCGCAACCCCATCGCGTCGATGATCTCGTCCGTGCGGCGTTTCTCTTTCGGGATGCCGTAATAACCGGCGGTGATTTCGAGCGCTTGGCGCACGGTAAAGAATGTGTCGAGCACCAGCTCCTGCGGCACGATGCCGATGGAAAGTTTCGCCGCGCGCGTCGCCGTATCGAGGTCATGGCCGCAGATTTTGACCGTGCCGGAGGTTTTCAGCACCGTGCCCGCCATGATGTTGATCATGGTCGATTTCCCCGCGCCGTTCGGGCCCAGCAGGCCGAAGAACGAGCCGCGCGGGATGCTGAGGGACACGCCATGCAGCGCGGTTTTTTCCTCGCCGCTCTTGCGGTCGCGGTAGGTTTTTTTGAGGTCGATGATGTCAATCGCGGAATCGGTCATGCGCGCTTATATAGAGGCTTTAAGCAAAATTACCAGTAATTCGCACGCCGATGATTTTCTTCGAGCGTTGCCCGGTGCGCAAGCGCGGTGCGGGCGAAGGCCGCGCATTGCGGACCTACATGCGCGCTGAAGGTCGGCTCGCCGTTTCGGCCCCGGACCTGCATGCCCAATTGTGGCGGCGCATCGTCCGGGAAAGCCTCGCGGATATGGGTTGCGATTTTTGCCATCATGCCCTCCTGGTAAGGGCCGGTGACGAGGTGGATCGTATTGGGTTCCTCCATCACGCTCAGGTGCGCGCGCAGCCAGTCGCGCGCGTGCGAGCGCACATGGCGATCTGCACGGGCATTTTCTTCCATGGCTTCGTTGGGGCGCGGGTCGGCAAGCCCGGTATAGATAATGGCATTATCGGCGATTCTGTCGCCCAAGCGTGCGAGCCAACCCGGCTTCTGTTCGCCGCTGGCCCACTGGTTGGGTTTGCCGTGACTGCGTTTGTCCCAACGACCGTAAGTAACATAGCGGTTGAATTTTTCGGCCTCGGCATGGGCGACGCGCAGCAGCACTACATTATGGTTGGGATGCGGTTGCACTTGCGCATGCTTGAAGATGGTGAGCGCATGCTCGAGCACCGTATCGCGCGAGGGATAATCGCTCTCGAAACGGTGCTGGTCCGCCACATGGAACAACAGCAAATCGCTGCCTTTCACCTGCGTCGAGCCAGCATGGGCGCTGGCGAGGAAGCGGTAGGCTTCAAGGGTGGTTTTGTTGTGCAAAATGTGCCTCTTCGCTTACCTTAGGAGTGTCCCCGAATGTTCGCTAACCGCGGGTTGCCACCGTAGCGGATTTGCCGGACAACATCTCCAGGAAGTTCGGGGAGCGTCCTTTGCCCTCGGTAAACGGTTCAAGTTTCGTAGCATTCATACGCTCCGTCAGGATCGCTCGGACGCATTCGAGCTTATCGGCATGGTGCGAGGGTTGGCCGTGCCTATAGGCTTGGCTGGTTTCGTACAGCCTGTTCGCTTTTTCCGTGAAGAAAGTTTTGGCCATCGCCGCCGCATCATTGCTGAAGCAAACTTCGAATTTTTCATCCTTGTTCAGGGTGACGGTAATGTCGTCCAAGCTGACAAAGACGCTTTTCAGCTCCTGCTTCAGTTCCTGCTCTGCCTTGGCGAGATAGAGGCGATGCGCCGTGCTATTGCGGCCCGTTGCCTGTGCAACGGTGAGCAGCGGCAGTGTCAGGCTTACCGTTTCATCGGTGCTGTGCAAGGGCTGGGTGCGCGCACGAATCGCAAGCAGTTCGGCGTCGCTCAAAGCGTGGTTGTGATGGGATGACATGGCAAATCTCCTAAGTTGATGGGCGGCAACTTAGCGGCTAGCGCGCCTGCCGCGTGTGAAGATTTGATGACAATAAGTTTATATGGTTTGGCGTACCGAACCGCATTACGCCCCTAATGATTCACCCGTTTCTTGTTCTTTGCGAAGGGGTTATTCGATTCTTTGAGTTGCAGGCGGATCGGCGTGCCGTTGAGGCCGAATGTCTCGCGCAGGCCATGGACGAGGTATTTCAGGTAAGCGCCGGGGAATTCTTCCGCCATGTTACAATGCAGGTTAAACGTCGGCGGGCGGGCTTTCACCTGCGTGATGTACTTGATTTTGAGGCGACGCCCGCGCACCAGCGGCGGGCTGTGATGGGCCATGGTGGTTTCCAGCCAGCGGTTCATTTCGGAGGTGGAAACACGGCGGTTCCACACTTCCCGCGCGGTGAGGCAGGCGTTGAGCAGCGCGTCGAGCCCGCTCTTTTTCAGCGCCGACACGGGCGCAACGGTGATGCCGTGCAACTGCGACAGCTGTTTGTTCAGCATGTAGTCGATTTCCTCGAGCATGGCTTTACGCTCACCCATCGGGATCAAATCCCATTTATTGAGGCCGATGATGCAGGCGCGCCCCTCGCGCTCGACGAGGGCGGCGAGTGTGGCGTCCTGCTTTTCGAGCGGCACGGTCGCGTCGATGAGGATGACGACGACTTCGGCGAAAGTCAGCGCGCGGATGGAGTCATTCACCGCGAGTTTTTCGAGCTTGCCCTGCACGTTGGCGCGTTTGCGCATGCCAGCGGTGTCGTGCAGGTTGAACTGCGTGCCGTGGTAGTCGAACGGCACGGCGATGGAATCGCGCGTGATGCCCGCTTCGGGGCCGACGAGCAGGCGGTCCTCGCCGATCAGCGCGTTGATGAGGGTGGATTTGCCCGCGTTCGGGCGGCCGAGGATCACGAGGTTGACGGGCTTGCCGGTGAGGTCTTCCTCGGGCGCGTCCATTTCTTCGAGTTCGGCATCGCCCGCGGTTGCGGCCTTTTTCTCGGCGCGTTTGTTGGCTTTTTTCTTGTCCTTCGCTGTTTCGCGAATGGGGTCGATGTATGGGGCGAGCGCTTCGTAGAGTTCGCCCATGCCTTCGCCATGTTCGGCGGAAATAAGGCAGAGATTCTCGAAGCCGAGCGAATAAATATCGCTCACCGCATTGGCGCGGTTCGATTCCGCTTTGTTGCCGATGAGGATGACCGGCTTTTTGCTCTTGCGCACCATACGCCCGAAATGTTCGTCGATCGGGGTGATGCCGGCGCGTACATCCACCACGAACAGCAGCAAATCCGCCTCGTCCATCGCGGCTTTGGTCTGCTCGAACATGCGGGTTTGCAGCGCGCCCACGGCGGCTTCTTCCATCCCAGCAGTGTCGATGACGCGGAAACGCAGATCGGCGAGGGATGCATCCGCATAGCGGCGGTCACGCGTCACGCCCGGCTGGTCATCGACCAGCGCGAGGCGCTTGCCGACGAGGCGATTAAACAGCGTCGATTTGCCGACATTCGGGCGGCCGATAATGGCGATGAGGGGGAAATTTTTGTTCATAACCCGTGCCTCTAGCAAGGTTTTGCGCCCTTGTCACCCTTTGTTAATTCGCGTTCTCGGCGCTGTAGCGGGCGATGATGCCCGTGCGCATCGCTTTGCGGTAGACGCGCAGGAAGATGGCACTGGTGAGCACGAGATAGACCAGTGCGAGGGCAGTGCCGACGGCAAGATCGCTTAGATGAAAAGGTTGGCCGGTCAGCACGTTACGCACATTCTCGAACACGTAGCGCGGTGGGAGGATGACGGAAAACTGCTGCATCCAATGCGGCAAAATGCGGATCGGGTAATAGACGCCGACGAAGGGGATGATGAGCGCCGGAATCGGCCAGATGAACCATTCCGAGGACGGCCCGCGGGCGAGCACGATAGCGCAGCCGAGGATGCCCAGCGCAATGCCGAACAGATAGAGAATGAACACGAAACCGAACAGCGGCAAGCCGTAGCTCAGCGGCGAGAAGCCGAAAATAGCCAGCGCCATCGCCAGCGCGAGCAGCAGGCCGATGAAGCTGGTGATGACACCGCAGGTAACGAGGCCGAGCAGGTATTCGCTGACGCGGATGGGGCTGGCGAACATGTTGAGGAAATTACGCGCCCACATATCCTCGAAAAAGGTCATGTTGATGTTGAGCATGATGCGCGTGTTGAACTGCGACAGCAAGAGCGCGCCGAAAAACACGCTCATGGCGTTGAAGCCGCTGACGATTTCGTTCAAGTAGGTGCTGATAAAACCCCATTGCACGATCTCGATAAACATCCAGATATAAAGCCCCATCACGCGGTCGGGGCTATTACGTAAGATGCTGAAATAGCGGTAGATAATCGCTTGGATGGGTGCGCGGCGGATCATGCGGCCTCCAGCGTTAGCGGTTCGCGGGCGACGGTGATGAACAGTTCTTCGAGGCTGGCTTTGCCATGCTCGGCGGGTAGGGTTTTCGGGTTGCCTTCGAGCAACACTTGCCCGTGGCTCATGAACAGCACGCGGTCGCAGACTTGCGTCACTTCATCCATGTTGTGCGAGGTCCACAGCACGCCGCTTTCGCACTTGTTCGCCATGGCGCGAATCTGCTGGCGCATATCGCGTGCCGTCGCGGGGTCAAGCGAGGCGGTCGGCTCGTCGAGCAGCAGCAATGGCGGGTTATTGAGCATGGCTTTGGCCAGCGCGACGCGGGTTTGTTCGCCGGAGGAGAGTAGGCCCGCTTTGGTGCGGCGCAGCTTGGCGAGGTCGTATTCCGCAATCAGCGCTTCGATGCGTTCACGGCAATGCTTCACGCTGTAAAGCATGCCGAAAAATTTCAGGTTTTGTTCGACCGTGAGGTTGCCCGGCAGCGGCGCGTAGACGGCGGCGAAATTGGTCATGGCGCGGGCGCGGCTGGCATGCTTCACGGCATCTACCCCATTGATGGTGATGCTCCCCGCATCCGGCTTCAGCACGCCGAGCACCATGTTGATGCTGGTAGTTTTGCCTGCGCCGTTCGGGCCGAGCAGCCCAACGATTTCCCCGCGCGCGACGGTGAAGCTCACGCCCGCCACAGCTTGCTTGCCATGGTAGGATTTGCAGAGATTCTCAACGGTGAGGACGGTATCCATGCGCGCTGCTGTAGCAGTGCGAATGTAAAGCCGCAATCCTGTCGATAAATGTTTCATCGCGCTTGGCTTGCCCGTTGGGCGCATTTATGGTGGTTGCGAAATAATGCGCCCGAAAGCGCATAGGTTGTGGGGGCTTATGAAACGCATCATGATGGTTTTGCTCGCGGGGTTGGCGTTGGCTGGCGCTGCGCATGCGGATGACGATAACGCACCGCCTTACCATGACAAATTGCTCGGCGATCTCGGTGGCGAACGCACCAAACTAGCCGATGCGGGAGTAGATGTATCGCTGAATTACGAGGGGGATGTGTGGCAGGTGCTCTCGGGCGGGAAAAAGCGCATCGCGACCTATCTCGATTATGTCCAGCTCTCGACGACGATCGACAATGAAAAATTGTTCGGCCTCAAAGGCAACACGATGACGATCGCGCTGATCGACGATAATGGCACGCGCACAAACGGCAGTACGGTCGGCAGCATCCAGGGCATCGACAACAGCGAGGTGGTGAGCAACGGCGTGCGGCTGTATGAAGCATGGATGCAGCAGGAATTTTTCGACGGGCGCGTCTCGCTGCTCGCCGGGGTGCATGACCTCAACACCGAATTCGCCTCGACCACGATCAGCGATAATTACCTGATGCCGACGATGCAGATCGGCCAGAGCTTTGCGGATAGCGGGCGCAACGGCCCCTCCATTTTCCCGCAAACCTCGCTGGCCGCGCGCCTGAAAGTGAAGCCGACGGAAAGCAGTTACGTCATGGCGGCGATTTTCGATGGCGTGCCGGGCGACCCGCCGCATAATGGTTCGGCCATTCGCCTCGATGATAAGGATGGCAGCCTGCTCGTTGCTGAAATGGGCCTCGCGCCGAAAGTCGCCGATACAGACGATGCGGTGAACAAGCTCGCCGTCGGTGTCTGGGAATATACAGGTGCGGAGGCGAATCTCGAATATCCGAGTATTCAGAGCACGCCGCAGGGAATGTATTTGCTGTCGAGCTATCGTTTTTACCACGATAAGGATGCGGGCAAGGATGTGACCGCTTTCGCGCGCGGCGGCTTTGCGGATGGGCAGACCGAGCAGACGGATTGGGATTACGAGGCGGGTGTCGTCGCCCATGGTTTTGTGCCGAAACGGCCGGATGGCGAGATCGGCATCGGCATTTCCGAAGCGCATAACAGCCGCCAATATATGAGCGCGCAGGAAACAGCAGGCACGCCTGCCGAGCATGCGGAAACGAGCTTCGAGTTGTATTACCGCGATGCGGTCGCGCAAGGAATTACCGTGCAGCCGGATGTGCAATATATCGTAAACCCCGGCACGGACCCGACGCTCGATAATGCGCTCGTCATCGGCGCGCGGTTTGGGGTAAGTTTCTAAATCGCGTGGACAAGCGGGGCTGAATCCCCGATAAGGGCGGCAGATTCCTTAAAGGATTTGCCGCATGCGCTTGCCTGTTTTTATCGAGGAGACACGCCGCCAACTGCGGGCGGATCGTTTATGGGCCGCGGCGTTTATCGCAACGCTTCTGTTGCCGCTGATGCTGATCTATGCGCGTGCGGGCATCGAGATTTGCTGTGCTATCATCGGCATTGCGTTCCTCATTCACAGCGCACGCGCGAAAAATTGGCAGTGGCTGCGCGCGCCGTTCACGCTGGTCTGTTTTGCCATGTGGGCCTGGCTGGTGCTCATCGTCACGCCGCTGGCCATCACCCCGAAAGCAGGGCTGGTCGAGGCATTGCTCTGGTTCCGCCTGCCGCTATTGTTTGCGGCATTGCGCTATTGGGTGCTTGCGCAACCCGCGGCGCGCGCGATGCTCGGGGTGGTGCTGCTTGTGCTCGTGTCGCTCATCGCGCTCGATTGCTTCGCGCAATTTTTCACCGGCATGTCGCTCACTGGCCATGCGCGGCTTGCCAGCGGGCGTTTGACGGGGCCGTTTTCGGGGCCGAAAGTGGGTTATTTCCTCGGGCAATTGGTGATTCCGGCCGTCGCGCTGTGCTTGATGGCTGCGCGTCGTAAACGACATACTTTGCTGGTGCTGGGCTTGCTTGCCGCCGCCATCGTCGCGATTATTTTCAGCGGCGAGCGCTCGGCATTTCTCACCACCATGCTTGCCGTTGCGACGACGCTGGGCCTGCTGATGCTTGCCGAAAAACGCCTGCGCGTGATCGGTTTCGCGCTCGCGGTGCTGGTCATCGCAGGCCTTGCCGGGTTGTATGTTGCAAGCCCCTGGGTGCAATTGCGTGCTGGGCAGGCGCTCGCCGTGATGGGGAATTACTGGCAGACGGATTACGGCATTCTCGCCCGCGCGGGGCTCGATATCGGCGAGGCGCATCCGCTGCATGGGGCGGGGCTGCATGGCTATCGCGATCTGTCGCCGACGGTGATCTATAACGGCGACCCGTTTCACGGCCTGCATCCGCACAATGCGTTCATCGAATGGTTCGCGGAAACGGGTGTGCCCGGGCTGCTGCTGTTCGTGCTCAGCATCATCCTGTTGGCGAAGCAAGCAGTCGGCGAATTTTGCCGTGTTCCAGTGACTTATTGCCTTGCTCCGGCGGCGGCGCTCGGCGTGCTGGTGCAACATTTTTTCCCCTTCATGGGCATGCAAAGTGCTTTCAATAACTGGTCGGCACTGCTGCAATGGTATGGGCTGGCGCTGGTCTTCGCCGCGATGGGCACGCGCGGGGCCGAAAAAGCGTAAGATCTGCCTTGCATTTGCGCCGTTCTGCCGTTAGCTAGGGCGATTATTTTCGGGGTAAGAATTTATGCAACCAACCATTGCGGTGATTGGCTGCGGTTACTGGGGCAAAAACCTAGTGCGCAGCTTTGCGAAACTTGGCGCGCTGGCTGCCGTCGCGGATGCGAGCGCGGAGAATGCCGAACGCATGGCGAAAGAATATGGCGCGCCGGTGAAATCCGTTGAAGCGATTCTCGCGGACCCTGCGATCAAAGGCGTTGCCATCGCAAGCCCCGCGCCGACGCATGTCGCGCTTGTCACGCAAGCACTCGAGGCGGGCAAGCATGTGTTCGTCGAAAAGCCGCTGGCGCTGACGGTGAAGGAAGCCGAAGGCCTGCAGCAGGTCGCAAAAAAATGCGGTCGCGCGCTGATGGTTGGGCATTTGATGCAATACCATCCGCTTTACCGTGCGCTGAAAGACATGGTGCGTGCGGGCGATTTCGGCACCATCCGCCATGTGTATTCGCACCGGTTGAATCTCGGTAAATTGCGCATTGAGGAAAACGTGCTGTGGAGCTTCGCGCCGCATGATTTGTCGATGATGCTCGGCCTCGTCGAGGGTGAAATTATCGAGGTCACGGCAAGCAGCATGAACGCGCTGACGCCGGGTGTGGCCGATATGGTCACCGCGAATTTCCGCTTGGATAGCGGCGCCGTCGCGCAGGTGATGGTGAGCTGGCTGCACCCGACGAAAGAGCAGAAGCTCGTGGTCGTCGGCGACAAGTGCATGGCGGTGCTGGATGATACGCAGCCGTGGGACAAAAAACTCGCGCTGTATCGCCACCGCATCGAGTGGAACGGCGACATGCCGAACCCGGTAAAGGCCGAGGCGGAATATGTCGCCGTGCCGCAAAGCGAGCCGCTGCTGAACGAGTGCCAACATTTCCTTGACGCCATGGGTGGCGCCGCCATTATCACCGATGCGGCGGAGTCGATCCGCGTGCTAAAATCACTGGAAGCGGCGGAGAAAGCACTCGCCGCCGGAGGAAAAATCACCATGAAAAACCCGAGCATGGAAGGCGTCACGATCCACGAAACAGCGGTGGTGGATGCAGGCTGTACCATCGGCAAAGGTACGAAAATCTGGCATTTCAGCCATATCCTCAAAGGTGTCACTATTGGCGAGGATTGCGTGATTTCGCAGAACGTCATGATTGGGCCGGATGTGACGGTAGGCAATCGCTGCAAAATCCAGAACAATGTCAGCCTCTATAAAGGCGTGGTGCTGGAAGATGGCGTGTTCTGCGGCCCGTCCTGCGTGTTCACCAACGTCAACACGCCGCGCGCGGAGATCGAACGTAAGGATGCCTATCTGCCGACCCGCGTTGGCCGTGCGGCGACGATTGGCGCGAATGCGACCATCGTCTGCGGCAATGAAATCGGCGACTATGCGCTGATCGGTGCCGGTGCGGTGGTGACGAAACCGGTGAAGCCGCACGCGCTGATGGTCGGCAACCCGGCGATGCAATTGGGCTGGGTCAGCCATGCGGGCGAACGCCTTGGCGACGATATGATTTGCCCGCGCGAAGGCCGTAAATACAAAGTTGAAAAAGAGAATCTCGTGGAGGTAACGGATGGTCAATCCGCAAACGCGCGTGTCGCCTAAACTGGTCGACGCGCCGGTAGAATTCGATGCATTGCTCAAGCGTTTTGCCGAGTGCAAAGCGACGATCGGCATCATGGGCATGGGCTATGTCGGCTTCCCGCTCGCGCTCGCGACGCATGCGAAAGGCTTCGAGGTGCTGGCCTTCGATGTGGATGCGAGCAAGGTCGAAAAACTGAACGCGGGAAAATCCTACATCAAAGGCATCAGCGATGAGGCGATTGGCGACGTGGTGAAAGCCGGGCGCTTCCACGCGACGGCGGAAGTCGAGGCGCTGAAAAAAGCCGATGCGCTCATCATGTGCGTCCCCACCCCGCTGACGAAAAACCGCGAACCGGATATGAGCTATGTCGAAATCACGACCGCGACCATCGCTTCCGTGCTGCGCCCGGGGCAACTGGTGGTGCTGGAATCGACGACTTATCCCGGCACCACGGCGGAGCTGATTATCCCGATGCTGGAAGAAGGTGGCCTGCGCTGCGGCGAGGATTTCTTCGTCGCCTATTCGCCCGAGCGCGAGGATCCGGGTAACGGGTTTTACTCGACGCATTCGATTCCGAAAGTGGTTGGGGCGGACGACGCGAAATCGCGCAAGCTCGCGGAAGTGATGTACAACAATATCGTCGCCAAAGCCGTGCCGGTGAGCACGGCCGCGACGGCGGAAGCGGTGAAACTCACCGAAAATATTTTCCGCAGCGTCAACATCGCGCTCGTCAACGAACTCAAAATCGTGTTCGAGAAAATGAACATCGATGTGTGGGAAGTGATCGATGCGGCGAAGACCAAACCGTTCGGCTTCATGCCGTTCTACCCGGGCCCCGGCGTGGGCGGGCACTGCATTCCCATCGACCCGTTTTACCTTACCTGGAAATCGCGCGAATACGGCATGCCGACGCGCTTCATCGAACTCGCCGGGCAAATCAACGAGCGCATGCCGGGCTATGTGATCGACCGCTTGCGCGAAGGGCTCGACCGCCATTACCGCAAGGGCCTGAACGGCTCGCGCGTACTGATGCTCGGCATCGCCTACAAAAAGAACGTCGATGATATGCGCGAATCGCCGCCGATTTTCATTTTCGAGCGTCTGCTCGAGGCTGGTGCAATCGTCGAGTTCCACGACCCGTATATCCCCGTCATTCCGAAAACGCGTGAGCATTCGGCGCTCGCGGGCTTGGAATCCAAGCCGCTCACCAAAGAGCAGCTTGCGACCTATGATGCGGTGGTGATCGCGACCGACCATAGTTCGCTCGATTACCAGTTCGTCGTCAATAACAGCAAACTCGTGGTTGATACGCGCAACGTGACCGCTACTTTGAAGGATACCGACCATGTCGTTAAAGCCTAAGCTCATCGAAAAACCGCAACGCATCGATTTCATCGATTTGAAAGCGCAGCAGGAGCGCATCCGCACGAAACTGGATGCGGCGATTGCAAAAGTGCTGAACCATGGCGCTTACATCATGGGGCCGGAAGTGGCGGAGCTCGAGAAACAGCTTTCGGCGTTCTGCGGTGCGAAATATACGCTCAGCTGCAGCAACGGGACGGATGCGATGAGCCTCGTGCTCATGGCAAAAAATGTCGGTCCGGGCGATGCGGTGCTGGTGCCGAGCTTCACCTTTGCGGCGACGGCGGAAGTGGTTGCGCTGCGTGGCGCAACGCCGATTTTCCTCGATATCGACCCCGTGACTTACAACATGGATCCGTCGCAGATCGACGCAGCGATTGAAGTCGCGAAGAAACAGGGGCTGAAGCCGGTCGGCATTATTCCCGTGTATCTGTTCGGCCTGCCGCCGGAATATGACCAAATCCATCCGCTCGCCGAAAAACATGGCCTCTGGGTGATGGGCGATGCGGCGCAGGGCTTCGGCAGTGCCATCAACGGCAAGCGCGCGGGTAGCCTCACGGAAGTGACGACGACGAGCTTTTTCCCCGCCAAACCGCTTGGCTGTTACGGCGATGGCGGCGCGGTAATGACGGACGATAAAGAACTGTTTGATCGCATGGAATCCATCCGCGTGCATGGCAAAGGCAGCGAGAAATACGACAATGTGCGGATCGGGTTGAACGGTCGCCTCGACACGCTGCAAGCCGCGATCCTCATCGAAAAACTGGCGATTTTTGCCGATGAAATCAACGAACGCCAGCGCGTGGCAAATCGTTACACGGCAGGCCTGAAAGACGTAATTGCGACGCCCGTCGTGCCGGAAACCAACGTCTCCGCCTGGGCGCAATACACGCTGATGTGCAAGGACAATGCGCAGCGCGAGGCGGTGCAAAAAAGCCTGAAAGAAGCGGGCGTGCCGACGATGGTCTATTACCCCAAACCGCTGCACCAGCAAACGGCGTACAAACATTACCCGACCGCGACCGGCGGGGTGCTGCCGCATTGCGAGAAAGCATCGCAGTGTGTGTTCAGCCTGCCGATGCACCCGTACCTTGACGATGCCACGCTCGATTACATTATCGACGCGACGCGCAGCGCGCTGGGCTAGGGATTATGTGCGGCATCGTCGGAGCGGTAGCGCTGCAGGCACGGCCCATCGGCCAGCTTTCAGCGAAGCTTTCGGCGATGAGTTCGCTGATCGTCCATCGCGGGCCGGACGGGCATGGGCTGTGGGTGAATGACGACCAGCGCGTTGGTTTCGCCCATCGCCGCCTTGCGATCATCGAACTCACCGAGGCCGGTCACCAGCCGATGAAAGGCCGCAACGGCGCGATCATCACCTATAACGGTGAGATTTATAACCATATCGAATTGCGCAAGGAACTCGAGTCTGGCTGGCAGTTTCAATCGCATTCGGACACGGAAGTCATCCTCGCTGCCTATGCGAAATGGGGCAAGGAATGCGTGAACCATTTGCGCGGTATGTTCGCTTTTGCCATCTGGCATGACGGTGAATTTTTCGCGGCGCGCGACCGGTTCGGCATCAAGCCGTTTTACTACAGCATGGTCGATGGCACGTTTTATTTCGCGTCGGAAATCAAGGCGCTGCTGCCCGTGCTGCCGGACATCGAAACCGCGCCGGAAGCGCTCGCGGAATACCTCACTTTCCAATACACGATTGGTGAGCGCAGCATGTTCAAGAACGTGCAGACGCTGCTGCCGGGCCATACGCTCAGCATCCGTAAAGGCGAAGTCGAAATCCGCCGCTATTGGGACGTGCATTACGAGATCGATTACGGCCATTCGAAAGAGTGGTTCATGGAAGAATTGCGCGGGCTGATGGAAGAATCCATGGCGCTGCATTCGCGTTCGGATGTGCCAGTGGGTGCCTATATTTCCGGCGGCATCGATTCG
>OUNJ010000131.1_pt2 | contig 39097 bp, 35 predicted proteins | sample 1755361 | NCBI WGS metagenome assembly OUNJ01 (sample SAMEA3914825, study PRJEB12502) | metagenome | biome: forest; material: soil | place: USA | collected 2012-03-12 | depth 0.1 m
GGTGACATCGAGCGCCGTCGTCGGCTCATCGGCAATCAGCAATTCCGGGTCGTTGGCGATGCTCATCGCGATCATCGCACGCTGGCGCTCACCGCCGGAAAGTTGGTGCGGATAGACGATGCCGCGGCCGGATAAATGCTGCAGGCCGACGGCGGCAAAAAGCTCGGCCAGCTTGGCTTTAGCAGTGGGGGATTTGCGGCGGATTTTCTGGTGCAGGCAGTAGGATTCGATGATCTGGCGGCCGACATCGTGCAAGGGGTTGAGCGCGGTCATCGGCTCCTGAAAAATCATGCCGATGTCGCGGCCGCGGATGCGCGCGATGTCGGTTTCGCTGAGGCTAGAAATTTCGCGATCATTGAGTGCGATTTGCCCATCGATTTTTGCGTTACCGGGCAAGAGTTTCAGGATGGAAAGTGCGGTAAGCGATTTGCCTGAGCCGCTCTCACCGACGATGGCGAGGACTTTGCCTTTTTCGAGGGTGAGGGAAACATCATCGACAACGGTTTGGTCGCCAAAAGTGATGCTGAGATTGCGAATAGAGAGCAAGGTCATGCGCGCCCCGTGAAGATTTTGCGGGGGTTGAACGCGTCGCGCACGGCTTCGCCGATGAACAGCCAGAGCGAGAGCATGCAGGCCAGCGTGAAGAAGCCAATGAGGCCCAGCCACGGCGATTGCGGGTTGTTTTTTCCCTGTGCGAGTAGCTCACCGAGCGAGGGCGACCCAAGCGGCAGGCCGAAGCCGAGGAAATCGAGTGAGGTCAGCGTGGTGATCGACCCGGTGATGATGAAGGGCAGGAAGGTGAACACGGAGACGAGCGCGTTCGGCAACACATGGCGGCGCAGGATGGTGAATTCGCCGAGACCCAGCGCCCGCGCGGCGCGCACGTAGTCGAAGTTGCGGGTGCGCAGGAACTCGGCGCGCACCACATCGACCAGCGTGGTCCAATGGAAAAACAGCATGATGAGGATGAGGATCCAGAAGCGCGGCAGGAACATCGAGGAAATGATGATGAGGATGAACAGGCCGGGAATGCCGTTCCAGATCTCGATGATGCGCTGGAGGACGAGGTCAAGCCAGCCGCCGAAATAGCCGCTGATAGCGCCGACTGTGACGCCGATGATGGAGGAGAATAACGTCAGCAGCATGCCGAAACACATGCTGAGGCGAAAGCCGTAAATGATGCGGGCGAGCACGTCGCGCGCCTGGTCGTCCGTGCCGAGGAGGTTGTCGCGCGAGGGGGGCGAGGGCGCACGGGCGATGTGGAAATTGATGCTGCGATAATCGTAGGGCAGGGGTGCGCGCAGCATCCAGCCATGCGCCTCGATTTCGTGGATGACCCACGGATCGCGGTAATCGGCTTCGGATTCGAGCGCACCGCCGAACGTGTCTTTTTCGATGTAGATACAAAGGATCGGGGCGAGCAGGTGGCCGTGATAGGAAACGAGCAGCGGTTTGTCGTTCGCGATGAGTTCGGCGAACACGCTGAGGGTGAACAGCGTGAGCAGGATAATAGCCGAAACATAGCCGCGGCGGTTGGCTTTGAACACGGCGATGCGGCGGCTTGTGATGGGGGAAAACTGCCTCATGCGCGCCCCTCGAAATCGATGCGCGGATCGACCAGCATGTAGGTGATGTCGCCGATGAGTTTGAGGATGAGGCCGATCAGCGTGAAGATGAACAAGGTCGCAAACATCACCGGGTAATCGCGAGCCAGCGCCGCCTCGAAGCCGAGCAGGCCGAGCCCGTCGAGCGAGAAGATGACTTCGATCAGCAGCGCGCTGGTGAAGAGGATGCCGAGGATGGCGGCGGGCAAGCCAGCGATGACGATGAGCATGGCGTTCCTAAACACATGGCCGTAAAGCACGCGGCGCTCACTCAGGCCTTTGGCGCGGGCGGTGAGGACGTAGTGCTTCGAGATTTCTTCGATGAAGCTGTTTTTGGTGAGCAATGTCAGGCTCGCGAAACCGCCGACGACCATGGCAGTGACGGGCAGCACCATGTGCCAGAGATAATCGATGATTTTGCCGGGAAGGCTCAGTTCGTGCCAATTATCCGACACGATGCCGCGCAAAGGGAACCATTGGAAATAGCTGCCGCCTGCGAACAGGATGAGCAGCAGCACGGCGAAGAGGAAGCCGGGAATGGCCTGGCCGACGGCGATGACGGTCGAGGTCCACACATCGAATTTCGAGCCGTCACGCACCGCTTTGCGGATGCCGAGGGGGATGGAGACGAGGTAGACGATGAGCGTCGTCCAGAGGCCCAAAGAAATGGAAACAGGCAGCTTTTGTTTGATGAGGGTGAGCACCGGCGTGTCGCGGAAGAAGCTGTTGCCGAAATCGAACCGCGCGTAGTTTTTCAGCATCAGCCAGAAGCGCTCAGCGGGCGGTTTGTCGAAGCCGTACTGCTTCTTGATGTCGGCGATGAGGTCGGCGTCGATGCCCTGCGCGCCGCGGTAGCCCCCAGCGGGGGCGGGCGTGGTGGTGCTGGTGCCTGCGGATGCCATATCGCCCGCCGCGCCGATGCGGTCGCTCGTGCCGCCCGCGCCGGGGGTGGTGAGTTTGACGAGCAGTTGCTCCACCGGCCCGCCGGGCGCGGCCTGGATAATGGTGAAATTGATGAGCAGGATGCCAAGCAGTGTCGGGATCATGAGCAGCAGGCGGCGGGTGATATAGCCGATCATACACACCCCCAGCTTTTGTATGGGCCTGAAGCAGTGCCACGGGCGTGCTCCCTCCCCTTTAGGGGGAGGGTTGGGGTGGGGCCGTTTGGGGCAGAGATGGTGCCTAATTCCGGCCCCCACCCATCCTCCCCCCTAAGGGGGGAGGGGATCCCAAGACCTGCCGCTATTGTCAGTTGCGTCATTGCTTTTGCGCCTCTTTACTCCACCATGTGTCGAGCCCCAGACTATAAGCGGGCGTCACTTTCGGGCGGCCGAACTGGTTCCAATAGGCAACGCGCCACGCACTCAAATTCCAGTGCGGGATGACGTAATATTCATGTGTCAGCACGCGGTCGAGGGCACGGGCACTGGCGCGCAGATCCTCGAGTTTTTGCGCGTTCTGGATGTCGGTCGTGAGCGCGTCGATGGCGGGGTTTTTTGTGCCCGCAAGGTTCTGGCTACCCTCCATATCGGCCTGGCTCGAATGCCAGTAGAGATATTGCTCGGTGGAGGGGTAGAACAGGCCGAGGTTCCACCAGATCGACACCATATCGAACTGCTTTTTCTCGAGGCGCTTCTGGTATTGCGACGCATCCACATAGCGGAAGGTGGAGTCGATGCCGAGCTTGCTCAAATTCTGGCGCATGATGGCGATGACGCGCTCGAACGTGCGCTGGGTCATGAGGAATTCGACGGTGAGCGGTTCGCCGGTTTTGGCGTTGACGCGGTGACCGTCACGCATGACCCAGCCCGTATTATCCAGCAAGGTTTGCGCTTTGATGAGGTTGTCGCGCGCGAAGCCCGAGCCGTCCGTGGTGGGAACGGTGTAAGTGCTGGTGAAGATGGAGGCGGGGAGGTCGTTTTTATAGGGCGCGAGCAGTTTTAGCTCATCCGCATCCGGCAAGCCTTTTGCCTCGAATTCGGTGTTGCCGAAGAAGCTTTTGCCGCGCTCATAGGCGCCGTAAAACAGGGTTTTGTTCATCCACTCGAAATCAAGCGTTAGGCCGATCGCTTCGCGCACGCGCACATCCTGAAATTTGGGCAGGCGTGTGTTGAAAATGAAGCCCTGCATGCCGCGCGGGATTTTGTTGGGGATGAGGGTTTTGACGAGCGCGCCGGATTTCACGGCGGGGATGTCGTAGCTCGTCGCCCAGTTGCGCGCGATGAATTCCTCGTAATAATCGAACTGGTGGGATTTCAGGCCCTCGAGCGCGACGACGTCATCGCGGTAGACATCGAAGCGGATCGTATCGAAATTGTTGAAGCCGCGCTGGGTGGGCAGGTCCGCGCCCCAGTAATGTTTGTCGCGGGTGAGGGTGATGGAGCGGCCCGGCTCGACGGCGGTGACGGTGTAGGGGCCGGAGCCGACGGGCGGGGTGAGGGTGGTTTTGTCGAAGGCGATGCAGCCTGCGGCATTGCCGTTGCCCTCGCAGAAATAATGCTTCGGCATGACGGGCACGGTCGCGGCGATAAGCGGCAATTCGCGGTGCTCTTTATCCGCGAAATGGAAGCGCACGGAATAGGGGCCGGTCGTTTCGATGGTGATGGGTTTGAACTGCACTTTCAGCGATGGGTGGCCCTTATCGCGGAGGATGTTGAAGCTCCACACCACATCAGCAGAGGTAATCGGTTTGCCGTCGCTGAAACGGGCTTTGGGGTTGAGGGTGAAATCGGCGGTCGAACGATCCGGCGAGAGGGTGATGGAACTGGCGATCAGCGGGTAATAGGATTGCGGCTCGTCGTAGGAAGGCGTCATGAGCGTTTGGTAGACATAGCCGTTGATGCCCGGCGCGCCGACACCTTTGAGGATGAACGGGTTCATGCTGTCGAACGGCGCGTTGGCGGAGAGTTTCATCGCGCCGCCCTTGGGGGCGTTCGGGTTGGCGTAGGCGAAATGGTCGAAGCCATCGGCATATTTCGGGGTGCCCCAGAGGGCGATGGATTCGGCGGCATGGGTGGAAAAAGCGCAGAAAATCAATGGCGCGACCATGATTGCCCGCCGGATGATATGTAACGAAATCTTCATAAAACTACCACCCGGCCACGCTATACTGCGGCCATGAAGCGTGCCACAACAAAGTTGGATGCCGAGCTGGTCCGTCGCCTGATGCGCGACGCGCAGGCGTTGAGCGTGAAAAACATGATCGTCATGCGGCGCGACGAGGCGGGGGAGTATCAACCCTGCAAGCCCGAGGAAATCGGCACGCCGCAAGCCGAGGATAAAGCCGTGCCGATGGGGCAATGGTTGAAACACCAACTGGTTGAACGCGATCCGGGCATTTATAGGCTAGGTAGTCGGCACAGGAGCTTTACCACCTATTTGGAAACGGACCGAAGGGCGCACGCTCTGGAGCGGTTAACGTCCCGGGAAGCAAAAGTAACGGCGCTTTATTATGGCGGAGAAGATGCGGCATTGCGTGATGCGCTGGCGGTGGAGCTTGCGCGCGCACCGGATGTCCAAATCTATCATCCGGGGTATAATGCATCTATTTTGCTTAGCCTTAACGGGCCACGGCCTGACCAGACGGGCGAATTACAAGAACGTGAAAAAGTGCGCCGTGAATCACAAGAGGCATTTAAAGAGATACGGAAAAAATTCTTCACGCATTTGCGGGAATTCCTCAAGCTTTCCGGCAGTAATTATCGTGCCCTTCATCGCTGCATGCAGGCAGATGGCTATCATGCGACCTATGATGCGTTGATAGTTTATTCTAATAACCATCCGGACAGTGGCAGCCATATGCCGCATAAGCTATACCATGCGATTATGGATGTATGCGTGACGATGTTCCGCGAGGCGCAGCCATCGTCCGAAGATGTGCGCAAACAGGAATTGTTGGGCTTGATGCAAACCGAGGGCATGCAGGTCAAATCGCCCGAACGCTCGCCGGAAACATCCGAAAAAACGAGTCGGGGCCGCTAAGCGCTATTTCTTCGCCGCGTCTTTCGCAGGCGCTGCTTTCGCATCCGCCTTCGCGGCCGGTTTGGCGGAAGCGGTCGGCAGTTTCGCCGGGCTGTCGGTCATTTTGGTGGCGAGATAGGCGATGACGTTCGCGCGTTCCTGGTCTTTCGGAATGCCCGCGAAGCTCATCATCGTGCCCGGTACGGTTTTGCCCGGCGCCCAGAGGAATTCGTTCAGGTTATCGACCGTCCAGGTTTTGGCTTTCGCGGCATGCGCTTTCATCGCCGCGGAGTAGTTGAAGTCGCTGATCGAGGCGACCGGACGGTTGACCACGCCCCAGATATGCGGGCCGACTTTGTTCGCGCCGCCCTTCGATACATCATGGCAGGTGGTGCATTTCGTTTCGACGAATTTTTCGCCCGCCGCCACATCCGCCGAAGCGTAGAGCGCGCTGAGGTCGCCCGGGCCAGCCGGTGCGCCGCCATTGCCGGTATCCGCCGTTTCGACCACATCCACCTTGTAGCCGCGCTTTGCGTCTTTTTCGACGACCGGGCCTTCGGGGCTGCCGTAATAGAGCGTGTCCGTCACTTTGCCGGTGACCATGCCGATAAGGCCTGCAACGAGGATGGCAGCGGCAGCTTTGTTGAGGTTCAGATTCGACATGGCGGACTCACGTGTTTTGTTGTCATTTGCGGCAGTCGCGGTTAAACGAATGCATTCAGATTGGGGGCTAGCACACGTCCTGCGTGCCCGCAACTTTTTTAGAAAAGAGAGTCGCATGTCGGTATTGATTGTTATCCCCGCGCGCATGAAAGCCACGCGCCTGCCGAATAAGCCGATGGCAGAAATCGGCGGCGTGCCGATGATTGTGCAGGTGTGGCGCCGCGCGGTGGAGTCGGGCGTGGGCGAAGTGGTGGTGGCGTGCGACGGTGAGGAAATTGCGGGCGCGATTCGTGCGGCGGGCGGTGTCGCGGTGGTGACGGACCCGGACCATCCGAGCGGGTCGGACCGGATCTGGGAGGCGGTAAGTGGTTCGTTCGCCAGTATTGCGGCACTCGAACATTATGCCTCTGGTATCGCGAGGCAAATACTGGCGCAGGCTATGGAGCCGCTGCATGGCGCAACCCTTATCTGGAACGCAACATTGACGTATGAACGCAAAGGTTATCATGCGCTTGATTCCTTCATTTATGCGGCCAGCGAAGCGCAAGACCGGCCAGAGGATAAAGCATTTTTTGAAAAGGCGGTACTGGCTGAAGCTAAATTATGGGCCGATAAAGAAGTAGACGACATCATCATCAACCTGCAGGGCGATGTGCCGACGCTCGCGCCCCAATTGCTGCGGGAATTGCTGCTGCCGCTCGCGAACCCCGAAGTCGATATTGCGACGCTGGTGACGCCGATTACGCGTGATGAGGAGCATGAGAATCCATCCGTGGTAAAGGCGGTTATCGCGTTGAAAGAAGGCGAAAAAATCGGCCGCGCGCTGTATTTCACGCGCTGTGCAGCACCGGCGAATGATGGCCCGCGCTACCACCATATCGGCGTCTATGCGTATCGCCGTTACGCACTCGAGAAGTTCGTTGCGTTGCCGCCAAGCCCGCTCGAACTGCGGGAAAAGCTCGAACAATTGCGCGCGCTCGAGGCTGGAATGAGGATTGACGTATGCGTGGTCGATACGGTACCACTCGGCGTCGATACGCCCGAGGATCTAGCACGGGCGCGGGAAATTTTGGGGTATGCAAATGACCAAGACTTATGATGTCGTCGCCATCGGCAATGCGATTGTGGATGTGCTGTCCTTCTGCGACGATGCGTTCATCAAGCGCCAGGCGATGCGCAAAGGCGCCATGCAACTCATCAACGCCGAGCGCGCGGAAGCGTTGTATAACGCGATGGGGCAGGCGGCGGAAGTGAGCGGCGGTTCGGCGGCGAACACGCTTGCCGGTATGGCGGATCTCGGTGCGCGCACGGCGTTTATCGGCAAGGTGAATAAGGATGAGCTGGGCCGCATTTTCCGCCACGACATGAATGCGATTGGTGTCGAGTTCAAAACGCCGGATGCGACGAACGGCGTGCCGACCGCGCGCTGCCTGATTTGCGTGACGGCGGACGGCCAGCGGACGATGAATACTTTTCTCGGTGCGGCGGGCGAAATTCATGTCGACGATGTGGATGCGAACCTGATCCAGACCGCGAAGATTTTCTACGGCGAAGGCTATATGTGGGATTTGGACGTGACCAAAGCCGCGCTGCGCCATTCGTTTGCGCTCGCGCGCAAGGCGGGCACGAAAATCGCGTTCACGCTGTCGGACGTGTTCTGCGTCGAGCGTTCGCGCGCCGATTACCTGCAAATGATCCGTGAGGATTTCGATATTCTGTTCTGCAACCAGGACGAAGCGAAAGCGCTATACCCGGAAAAAACCTTCGAGGAAATCCTCGATATCCTGCAGGGCCAGTGCGAGGTGATCGCGATTACCTGCGGCTCGAAAGGTTCGATCATTTTGACGAAGGACGAACGCATTTCTGTCGGCGCGATCTGGGTGCATGAGGTGGTGGATACGACCGGTGCGGGCGATCTCTACGCGGCGGGCTTCATGTATGGATTGACGCGCGATTTGCCGCTCGCCGAATGCGGGCGACTGGGCTCGGCCTGTGCAAGCGACATCATCACGCATCTGGGCGCACGTGCGCAGAAGCCGTTGAAGCGGTTGTTGGTGGCCTGAGGCGTTGGCCTATCCACGCGTGTCATGCTGAATTTATTTCAGCATCCATCGTGGCGCTTTGCGCCAGCTATTCGTAAGAAGATGGATTCCGGCTCAAGGCCGGAATGACGGAGTGTGGGGAACCGATAAAGAATAAAAAGGAGCAAGCAATGAACTACGAAAAAATCAAAAACATGCCGACCAGCCGCGATGGGAAAATGGTCTATGGCGTCGTGTCGGCGATCATGGCGCGGTTGATGGTGAAGTCCGGCATCGAAACCTACGCGACGAACCATGACGGTGCGTTCATCGCCTTTCTCATGGCCAGTGTGCTGGCCTATACCTGCGTGCTCGCGATGGTGCGCTACAATACCGGTCGCCCGCTGTTCGAGCCGCTCGGCAAGCGCTAGGCTTTCAGGAATTCCTCGAGCTGATCGAAGCTGCCGCCCCAGCCTTGTTCCATGCCGTCGAGCGCGGCGCGGAAGGTTTCGATCTCGACCGGATTGGCGTTGAGCGGCACCCAGCTTAAATGGATTTCCGTGCCGCCATCTTTCTCGGTAAAATTCACGGTGGTGAGCAATTGCAGCGGCCAGGTCGGCGAAAATGGATGGCGGGCGAGGTTCTCGCCCGTTTCATCCGAGAAGCTATGCTCCCAAACGAGGCGCGAGCCGGGGACGATTTCGCGGTAGACGAAGCGGCCATACATGGCGGGTGCGCCCGGCATTTGAATGCGCGAATGCTGCACGCCGCCCGCGACGAGTTCCTGTTTGAGGATGGCGCATTCGCAGCCTTTTGGGCCGAACCAACGGGCGATCAGTTTCGGGTCGGTCCATGCCTGCCAGACGCGGTCGATCGGTGCGTTGAACTGTCGGGTGATGATGAATTCGGGCAGGGCGCTCATGATTTCCTCGCATGTGGTTGTGCTATTCCTAGCGAATGGAATCGTGGTTTGCTAGGGCGAAATAATCGGCTAGTGCTTCACGCATGGAACGATTCTTCACCCGCCCGGCGTTACTGATCGCGCTGCAAAATTTCTATTCGGGCCTGCCGCTCGCGCTCACCGCGAGCACGCTGACGGCATGGCTGGCGGAGGCGAAAATCGACCGCGCGACGATCGGGCTTTTCGCGGCGGTGGCGACGCCCTATGCATTCAAATTCCTGTGGTCGCCGCTGGTGGATGGGGCGCGGCTGCCGCTGCTTGCGCGCCTCGGGCGGCGCCGCAGCTGGTTGCTATTCAGCCAAGCGCTGGTGACGCTTGCGATCCTCGCGATGGGGTTTGGCAACCCGGCGGTGAATGCTGGCCTCACGGCGTTGATGGCGCTGCTGGTCGCGACGTTCAGCGCGACGCAGGACATCGCGGTGGATGCGTACCGCGTCGAGCGGCTGCCGCAGGAGCAACAGGCGACGGGCGCGGCGATGGCGATTTTCGGTTACCGCATCGGCATGCTGGTTTCGGGCGCAGGGGCGCTGGCGCTCGCCGACCAACTCGGATGGCAGGGGACGTATGTCGCCATGGCGGCATTGATGGGTACGGGCATGCTGGTGACGCTGGCGGCGAAAGAGCCGCAAGGAAACTCCCTCCCCCTCACGGGGAGGGTTGGGGAGGGGCCGGGTGAGACAACATTCGTGCCCGATAACGGCCCCCACCTAACCTCCCCCCTAGAGGGGGAGGGATTCGCTCGTGGCACCACTGCGGGCTGGCTGCGCGAATTCGTCCTCGATCCGTTCGCCGATTTCATGACGCGGCCGATGTGGCTCGGCGTGCTCGCTTTCGTGGTGCTGTATAAATTGAGCGATGCGTTCATGGGCACGATGTTCAACCCTTTTCTGCTCGATCTCGGCTTCACCAAAACGCAGATCGCCGAGGTGGTGAAAATTTACGGGCTGGCGGCGACACTCATCGGCAGTTTCGGTGGTGGTTGGGTGGTGGCGCGCATCGGCGTGTATCGCACGCTGCTGGTCTGCGGGCTGCTGCATATGCTGACGAATTTGCTGCTGGTCGCGCTGGCGAGCCGTGGGGCAGATATGGGGTTCCTCACGCTCAGCATTGTGCTCGAGAATTTCACCAGCGGCATGGCGGGTGTGGCGTTCATTGCGTACCTCAGCGCGTTGACGCGCACGCATTACACGGCGACGCAATATGCGCTGCTCTCCTCGCTCGCCGCGTTCGGGCGCACTTGGCTATCGACTCCGTCCGGCGCGCTGGCCGCGCATTTCGGCTGGGCGCCGTTTTTCCTGTTCGCGAGCATGCTGGCGATTCCGGGATTGCTGTTGCTGGTGTGGCTCGAAAGCCGGAAGCGGGCGGCGGGCTAGCTGCTTGTGGATAGGTTGACACCCGCTTTACATCCGCATTGCCTTTTGCTTAGATGTGAGCATTGACGGGGGAAATATGACCAAAACCATTCTGGCAATTCTGATCACGCTTACGATGATGAGCGCCTGCGAAACCATGCAAGGGCTTGGCCGCGACACGCAGAAACTCGGCAATGATATTTCGGGCGCGGCGACCCGCAACCAGTAACTATTCCCAGATCGCCAGCGGCGGCAGCGACATCAGGATCGCTTCCGGGTTGCCGCCGGTCATGAGGCCAAAACGCGTGCCGCGATCGTACAGCAGATTATATTCGGCATAACGGCCGCGCTTCACGAGTTGGTGGTAGCGTTCGGCCTCCGTCCATGGTTCGTGCAGATGGCGGCGGATGAGGGCGGGGTAGATGCTCGCGAAGGCATTGCCGACGCTTTGGGTGAAGGCGAGGCCGTCTGTCCAGTCGAGATTGGCGCTGGCGGCAAGGCGCATGCCGTTGGCGGTCGCGTCACCAGTGACACCGCCTTTGCCGAATTTGCCGCTGGTGACGGGGCTGGTATCGCTGCCGAAGCGGTTGAGGCCGAGATAATCGTAGAAAATGCCGCCGACCCCGCGTGCTTCGTTGCGGTGGGGGATATAAAAATATTCGTCGCACCATGCTTTGAAGGCGGGGTAAAAGCCTTTTGTTTGTTCCGCGAGATCGTCTACTGACGATCGCTCCACGCCGCTTCGCGGGCTCATGACTGTACTCGCCCGGCTCGCTTCTTCCAATACGTCGCAGGCTTGTTGGAAAGCGTCATGGAAATCGGCAGTATCGGTATGATCCTCGACCATCGGATTGAGGTCGCCACCGCCGCCGAACCACAGGCGCACGGCATCGCCCACCACGATCATGCGTGTGTTGAAATGCGCGGCGGGGATTTTGGGCGAGGCCATATGCGCGACGAGCGAAATGCCCGCCGCCCAGAATGTCGGATTCGTCGATGCGCCGGGGATTTCGTGGCGGAATTGTTCCGAGAATTCGCCATGCACGGTCGAGATGTTGACGCCGACTTTCTCGAACACGCGGCCTTTCATCAGCGAGATTGCGCCACTGCCACCTTCGGGCCTCGTCCATGGGGTGCGGGTGAATTTCCCTGCGGGCGCGCTACTGCCGGTGAGTTCCGTTTCGATCTGCTCGAACTCAGCGCAGATGCGGTCGCGCAGGGTGCGGAACCAGTCGGCAGCGGTTTGTTTTTTTTCGTCCAATGTCACATCACGCTCCGTCATTGCGAGCAAAGCGAAGCAATCCAGTTCTTAAAATAATTGGCTGGAAAGATCGTTCCATTCAGCATTGTTTTTCTCAATCAACGTTAGCTTTTTTAAACGCGAGCCAGCTTTAAGTTGTTTTTCGCGCAGGATGGCCGATTCCATCGTTTCATGCAGCTCATACCACACGAGTAATTTACAATGGTAGCGCTTTGTGAAGCCTTCACTTGCTTCTGTTTTGTGCAAATAATCACGCGAAAGGAGGTTGCTGGTGACACCGGTGTAAATCGTGCCATTACGTTTATTCGCCATGATATAAACAGCGGGTTGTTTCATAGAAGGCCTGGATTGCCGCGCTTCGCTCGCAATGACGCTGTGGTGAGGTTCATGGCCATATCCAACCCCTTTGCCGACACGCTTCGGCGACGAGCATGCCTGCGGACATGGCAACATTGAGCGAGCGCACGCCTTCGCGCATGGGGATGGTGAGGGTCGCTTCCATTTGCGCATAAAGCGCGCGCGGGGTGCCAGCGCCTTCGCTGCCGAGGACGATGTAATCGGAAGGTTGGTAATGGAAATCAGTGTAGCGGGTGGTGCCATCGGTTTCGAGTAACAGCAGTCGGCCCGGATGGATTTGATTGTAATCAAGAAACGCTTGCCAGTTCACATGGCGGATGTAGCTCGCTTTGCCGATATAATCCATCCCGGCACGGCGGAGCTTCGCGCTGTCGATCGGGAACCCGCAAGGCTCGATGAGGTGGATGGTCGCGCCCATGCAGGCGCTCAGGCGCAAACACGCGCCGAAATTTTGCGGGATGTCGGGCTGGTAGAGGACGAGGTTGAGCATGCGCCATGCGTCGCACGTGAAGCCCGCGCCGGTCAAGTGCGAATCCCCGACAAAATCGCTCAACCATGCGATGCGGATTGGCGACAATGGGTGGGGATTATCGGCAAGCGCGGTGGATTCCGCCCGAGCGGCTTGACAGCATGCGGCGCAGCTAGTAGCTGGCTGATAATGTTATTCAACTTCCGCTTAGCGGCTTGAGGTTCTATGAGTCAGGATTCCAACCATCCCCACCCCACGCACACGCCGGAAAGCGGCCCGCGCCGCGACTTTTTGCTGCTCACCGCGCAGGCGATGGGTGTGGTCGGCGCCGCAGCGCTCGCCTGGCCGTTTATCGACAGCATGAACCCTTCCGCGGATGTACTCGCGCTGGGCTCGACGGAAGTGGATTTGGGCAGCATTGCCGAGGGCCAAGAAATCAAAGTCATGTGGCGCGGCAAGCCGGTGTTCATCCGCCACCGCACCGCGAAAAATATCGAAGAAGCGAACGCGGTGAATATCGCCGAACTGCGCGACCCGGAAACAGATGCGGCGCGTGTGAAAAAAGGCCACGAGCAATGGCTCATCATGGTGGGCGTGTGCACGCATTTGGGCTGCATCCCGACCGGTAACGGCGCGGGCGATTTCGGCGGCTGGTTCTGCCCCTGCCATGGCTCGACCTATGATACTTCCGGGCGCATCCGCAAAGGCCCGGCCCCGAAAAACCTCGTCGTTCCGGACTATGCGTTCATGAGCGACACGAAAGTGAAAATTGGTTAGGAGCAGATAGATGGCCCAGGCACCGCAAGAAGAAAAACCCGGCGTGATCGGTTGGATCGAATACCGCCTGCCGATTTTCTCGATGATCAGCAACGCCGTCGTCGTGTATCCGACGCCGCGCAACCTGAATTACTGGTGGAATTTCGGCTCCATCGCCGGGATCATGCTCGTTAGCCAGATTTTGACGGGGATTTTCCTCGCCATGCATTACGCGGCGAATGCAGGCCTCGCGTTCGATTCGGTCGAGCATATCATGCGTGACGTGAATTACGGCTGGCTGATGCGCTACATGCATGCGGTCGGCGCGAGCATGTTCTTCATGGTGACGTATGTGCATATTTTCCGCGCGTTTTACTACGGCTCCTATAAGCGCCCGCGCGAGCTGCTCTGGTTCATCGGGATCATCATCCTGCTCGTCATGATGGCGACGGCATTCATGGGCTATGTGTTGCCATGGGGCCAAATGAGCTTTTGGGGTGCGACGGTGATTACGAGCTTGTTCTCGGCGTTTCCGATCGTCGGCGGCTGGATCCAGACGCTGCTCTGGGGCGGGTTTTCGGTCGATGATCCGACGTTGAACCGCTTCTTCTCGCTGCATTTCCTCCTGCCGTTCGTGCTCGTCGGCATCGTGATGGCGCATTTGATGGCGCTGCACCAGCATGGCTCCAGCAACCCGACCGGCATCGACGCCAAAGGCCCGCAGGATAAAATCCCGTTCCACCCGTATTACACGGCGAAGGATTTCCTCGGGTTCAGTGTGTTCTTCATGTTCTTCGCGGCGTTCGTGTTCTTCGCGCCGAACTATCTTGGCGATCCGGTGAACTATGTGCCCGCCGATCCGATGGTGACGCCGAAGCACATCGTGCCGGAATGGTATTTCCTGCCGTTCTACGCCATCCTGCGTGCGATCACGTTCGATACGCCGCTGTGGATTCCGGGTTTCGGCCTGATCGGCCTCACGGCGGTGCTGCGCTACAGCGATAAAGTGCGCGCGTTGCTGCCTGCGATCTGCAGCAAAACTGGCCCGGTCCTGTGCACGTTCCTGCCGAAAAAGCGACTCGATTTCGTTATATCCGGCCTGTTCTTTTTCCTCGGTGCGGTGATGGTGATTACGGGCTTCGGTGGCGCATTCATCCCGTCGAAACTCGGCGGCGTGCTGTCGATGTTCGGGGCGATTCTCATCCTGTTCGCGCTGCCGTGGCTCGATACTTCGCCGGTGCGTTCGGCGAATTACCGCCCGGTGTACCGCTGGTTTTTCCTGCTGTTCCTGATCGTGTGCCTGACGCTCGGCTATTGCGGCAGCAAACCGCCGGAAGGGATTTTCCCGATCCTCAGCCTCGTTTGCACGGCTTATTATTTCGCGCATTTCCTCGTGATTCTGCCGATCCTCGGCCGCATCGAAAAAACGCTGCCGCTGCCCGCCTCGATTTCGGCGGCGGTGCTCGCCAAACACCAAGCCCACGCCCACCACTAGGAGTTCGTTCATGAAAACCCCTGTTCGTATTTTGTGCGCGGCGCTGATGCTTTTTTCGGTCCCGGCGCTCGCCGATAAAGACCGCGAGGAGCCCAAGCAAATCGAGTGGTCGTTCGACGGCGTGTTCGGCAAATTCGACAAGCCTTCGGTGCAGCGCGGTTTCCAAGTGTATAAGGAAGTCTGCTCGGCCTGCCACTCGCTGAAACGCGTGTCGTTCCGCCAGTTGCAGGGCATCGGCCTGTCGGAAGCGGAAGTGAAATCGCTCGCCGCCAGCTACCAGATCAAGGACGGCCCGAACGATGCGGGCGAAATGTTCGAGCGCCCCGGCAAACCGTCGGATTATTTCCCGGGCCCGTACGCGAACGAGAAAGTGGCCCGCGCCAGCAATAACGGCGCGCTGCCGCCCGATCATAGCCTGATCATCAAGGCGCGCGAGGACGGCCCGAATTACGTATATTCTCTCATCACCGGCTATAAAGCCGCGCCGGATGGGGTGACCGTGCCGACGGGCGCGTATTACAACCCGTATATGGATGGCCACATCATCAAGATGGCGCCGCCGCTGAAAGAAGGCTCTGTCACCTATCAGGACGGCACGCCGGCGACGGTCGATCAGGAAGCGCATGACATCGTGAACTTCCTGCAATGGGCGGCCGAGCCCGAGATGGAGGAGCGCAAGGAAATGGGCATTCATGTGATGCTGTTTTTGGGTGCGATGACGACGTTCTTCTATCTCGTCAAAAAGCGCATCTGGTCGGATTTACATTAATCATTGGCATAGCGGACCATCTGCGCCGGATGCGCCATTCGCAAGATGTCCTCATGTAGCGCTGCTACATTGCGGTACTTGCGAACGCCCTATCCAACGCATCTGGCCCACTCTACCAATGACCGGCTTCGCCGGAAGAAAGTAATAGAAGGCGGGCACTTCCTATGGACCTTTTCAACGCAATTTTCTTAGGCATCGTCGAAGGCTTGACGGAGTTTCTGCCCGTTTCCTCGACCGGCCACCTTATCCTGTTCGGGGATGTGCTGGGCTTCAATACCAACACCTCGAAAGTGTTCGATGTGGTGATCCAACTCGGCGCGATCCTCGCCATTGTGGTGCTGTATTGGCGCGTGTTTATCAGCGTGCTTGCCAATTGGCGGATGAAACAGGCGCAGCATTTCATGCGCAACGTGATCCTCGCTTTCCTGCCCGCCATGGTGATCGGTGCTTTTGCGCATGACGCCATCAAGCAGTATTTGTTCAACAGCTGGACAGTGGCGATGGCGATGGTGATCGGCGGTGTCGCGATCCTTGTCATCGAGCGTAAGAAGCCGCTCGCCACCATTACCGGCACCGAGCAGATGAGCATTCGCACCGCGCTCACCATCGGCTTTTTCCAGTGTATCGCGATGGTGCCGGGCGTTTCGCGTTCGGGCGCGACGATCATGGGCGCGCTGCTGTGCGGTGTGGAGCGCAAGGCGGCGGCGGAATTCTCGTTTTTCCTCGCCATTCCGACCATGTTCGCGGCGACTTTGTACGACCTCTATAAATCCCGCCATGAGCTAACGAGTAACGGCATGAGTGATATCGCGGTCGGTTTCGTGGTATCGTTCATCGTCGCGCTGATCGTCGTGCGCTGGCTGGTGAAATTTATCCAGACGCATGGGTTTCAGGTGTTTGCCTATTACCGCATTGCGGTCGGTATCGTTATCCTTGCGATTCTCGCGCTACACGGCGCTCCGGCGGCGCCGTAGCAGCTTGGTGACGAGGCTCGCATCGTAGGCTTTGAGCACCAGCACGCTCGTGCCAAACACAACCACGCCGACCGTCATCACACCTGACAGCGAAACGACTTTCATCACCGCGCCGTGGCTGTAATAAGGTTCGGCAATGCTTTGCGCGACGGCGAGGCCGCCCGCCATCACGCCACTGGCGGCCAGCATTTTGGTGAGGCGGGATTTGAGCAGCGCGTCGGGCGCAAAAATGTCGCGTTTATGCAGGATCCACATCATGGAGCCGACATTCACCCAGCCCGCGATGGTGGTGGCGAGCGCCATGCCGACCTGTTCGAGATGGACGACATAGACCAGCGTGAGGTTGAAGAATAAATTCACGATGACGCAGGCAATGGCGATTTTGAACGGGGTTTTGGTGTCGTGGTTCGCGTAAAAGCCAGGCGCGAAGATTTTTACGGCGAGGAAGGCCGGTAGCCCTGCGGTGAAGGCGATGAGCGTCGGCACGGCCTCGTCCATATCGTGCACGGTGAATGCACCGTGCTGGTACAGCACCATGATGATGGGTTGGGCGATGACGCACAGCGCGGCGCTGGCGGGCAGGCCGAACAGCAGCACGAGCTCCAGCGCGCGGTTCATGCTGGTGCGCGCGGCCGCGATGTCGCCGGAGCGGATTTGTTTCGATAGCATGGGCAGCAGCACGGTGCCGACGGCGACGCCGATCATGCCGATGGGCAGTTCGGTAATGCGGTCGGCGTAATAGAGGTAGCTCACCGCGCCGGGGATGTGGCTCGCGATAATCACGTCGATGAGGAGGTTCAACTGCTGCACGCCGGAGCCGAGGGCCGCCGGGGCCATCAATAGCAGCATGGTTTTGACCTGTTTGGTCATGCGCGGGGTGACGATGGGGGGCATCATGCCGTTGCGGTAGCAGGCCAGCACCAGCCAGCCGAGCTGGGCGACGCCCGCGATGAACACGCCGTAGCTCAGCGCATGGGCGGGGGTCGGGGTGATGTGGGCGAGGCCCAGCATCGCGGCGATCATGCAGAGATTGAGCAGGATGGGCGAAGCGGCAGGGGCGGCGAACTTGCCCATGGAATTGAGTACGCCGCCGAGCAGCGAAACGAGGGAAATGAAGAAAATATAAGGAAAAGTAATGTCTGACAGCGTGACGGTGAGGTTGAATTTCTCGGGCGTGGAAGTGAAGCCCGGCGCGAAAAGCGGGGTGATCCACGGCATGAAGGTGATGAAAATGACGTTGAGAATGAACAGCACCAGCGCCAGCACGCTCATCACTTCGCCCGCGAATTTGACAGCGGCCTCGCGCCCTTCGGTGGTGAGGATGGAGCTGAAACTCGGGATAAACGCGGCGTTGAAGGCGCCTTCGGCGAATAAGCGGCGGAAGAAATTCGGCAGTTTGAAGGCGACGAAAAATGCATCCGACAGCCAGCTTGCGCCGATGAGGTTCGCCATCAGCACATCGCGGATGAAGCCGGAAATGCGGCTCAAAAAGGTGAAAAAACCGATAGTGAGGGTCGATTTGACGAGTGACATAGGAGCGGGCTGCCTTATAAAGTGTGGGCGCACCATGCCACTGAAAGTTTAACGACGCAACATGCACCTGATCCGCCATTTACCTGAATCCGCCGATTGTGCGAGCGCTGTGGCGATCGGCAATTTCGACGGGTTGCATCGGGGTCATGCGGCGGTGATCGAAGCGATGCTGGCGGCGGCGGAAAAGCACGGAATTGCGCCGAGCGTGCTGACATTCGAGCCACACCCGCGCCGGTTTTTCAGCAAGGCGACGCCGGCTTTTCGCATCGAGCGGTTGCAGGATAAATATACGCGATTGAAAGAAGCGGGCGTGGCGCAGCTTTTCATGCCGCGGTTCGATGCGTCGTTCGCTGCGATGCCAGCCGGGCAATTCCTCGAGGAAGTATTGGGCCAAAAGCTCGGCGCGAAAGTGGTGGTGACGGGGGAAAATTTCGCCTTCGGCCATAAGCGCGGCGGGGATAGCGCGATGCTTAAAGCTTGGGGAAAGAAACATAATATCGAGATAGTCACGATGCTACCGGTAGCGGTCGAAGGTGAGATTTGCTCTTCGAGTGCGGTGCGCGAAGCGATCAAAAACGGGGATATGGCACAGGCGGAAATGCTACTCGGCCACCCGTACCGACTTACCGGTCGGGTGGTGCAGGGCCAGCAACGTGGCAGAACCATTGGCTTTCCGACCGCGAACATCGCTTTGCCGCCGGATTTATTGCTGCCTGCCTATGGGGTTTATGCCGTATCCGTAACGATCGACGGTGCGCGGCATTTTGGGGTCGCTAATCTCGGTATTCGGCCAACGGTGGCTGTGGACAAGCGCGCCACCCTCGAAGTCTATGTATTTGATGTTATGCAGGATATGTACGGAAAAAAGCTCGCCGTGCAGCTTGTGGGTAAATTGCGTGATGAAATGAAGTTCGATGGGCTCGATGCGTTGAAAAAACAAATAGCAATCGATTGCGAACAGGCGCGTTTGGTATTAGCACGGTTGCATGACTGATAAAGTTCTACAATTCGCTCGCCCGTCGAAAACGCGGATCTGCCAGTTCGGACTGATGGCGTTGCTCGTTTTTGTCGCTGACCAGCTCAGCAAATACTGGCTGGTGGTGGTGTTCGACATGCAAGCGCGCGCGCCGGTGCGGGTGAACGATTATTTCGCGCTGGTGATGGCGTGGAACAAGGGCGTCAGCTTCAGCATGTTTGCTGGCAATAGCGTGCTGATGCCGGTGTTGCTCACGCTCGCGGCAGTGATCGTGTCGGTGCTGTTGACGCGGTTGGCGCTCACGACGACGCATCGCCTCGAGCGTATCGGTTACGGCATGGTAGTGGGCGGCGCGCTCGGCAATGCGCTGGATCGCGTGCGTTTCGGCGCGGTCGCGGATTTTTTCTACGCGCATCTGGGCGATCTCGGCTGGCCCGCTTTCAATGTCGCGGATATGGGGATTTGCACTGGCGTCGCGCTGCTGCTTTTTTCGATGGTAAAACACCAAGCGCGTTCTTGAAATCGCCGCCAATCGGTGTAGGTTCGTTCGCATGAAAAAACTTTTCGCCTGCCTGCTGACGCTTTCCCCCTTGCTTTTGACTGCCTGCGAAGACGGCACCGTGCGCGACACGCTCGGCCTGACGCGCGAATCGCCGGATGAGTTTACGGTGGTGTCGCGCCCGCCGCTGTCGCTGCCGCCGGAATTCACGCTGCGTCCGCCCAAGCCCGGCGAGCCACCGCGCGGCGTGCCGATGGACGAACAAGCGCATGATTTGCTCATCGGCAAAACGCCGGGTGCGACGGCGAAACCGACAGCGGATACGTTGCAGCAGCCGACCGTCGATACGGCGGTGACGCCAGTCGTGTCGAGCGATGTGTTGAGCGGCGGCGCGGCGGATTTGCTGAAGAAAGCCGGGGGTGACAAGGCGGACGATACGATCCGCGACAAGCTGAATACGGATAATGCGACGCCGCGCGATACGAGCAACGCGGATAACCTGCTCGACCGCCTCGATGACAGCAAGCAGGAGCCGACGGTGGATGCGAAAAAGGAAGCCGCACGCCTGCGTGACAACAAGGACGCCAACAAGCCGTTGAACGACGGCGAAGTGCCCGAAGAAACGCCGAAAAAGCGTTCGCTCATCGACCGCATGTTCGATTGGTAGCGCCATGCTGAAGCGCTATTTCATCCCGCTGCTCCTGATTCTTGCGGCACTGGCGGTCGCGGTGTATTTTTTTGCGGGGCGCAGCCACGGCCCACGTGATCCGCGTGCGGCAGTGCCGGTCGAAAAATTCCAGCTGAATAACGGCCTGACCGTGATCGTGATGCCGAACGACCGCATCCCGGTGGTGACGCATCTGCTGATCGTCAAAGCGGGCGGGGCGGACGACCCGGAGGGCAAAACAGGCCTTGCGCATTACCTCGAACATCTCATGTTCACGGGCACGAAAAATTACCCGGAAGGGGTGTACGACCATGCGATCGCCAAAGTCGGCGGGTTGCAGAATGCCTTTACCACGCATGATTACACGTTATTTTACGCGACGGTGGCGAAAGAGCATTTGCCGATGGTGATGACGATGGAGGCCGACCGCCTCATGAACCTTGAATTCGAGCCGGTACGGGCGGCACGCGAGCTGAAGATCATTACCGAAGAACGCAATATGCGCGTCGATAACAGCGCGAGCGCGCAGTGGGAGGAGCAACTGAATGCGCTGACCTTCCTCAACCATCCGTACCACCATCCCGTCATTGGCTGGGCGGAGGATATGGCGACGTTTACGCCGGATGATGCGAAGCAGTTTTTCCACGAGCATTACCGCGCGAGCAATATGATGCTCGTCGTGGCGGGGGATGTGACTCCGCGCGATGTGCGCCGCTATGCGCAGCGTTATTATGGCGCACTGCCGGGTGGTGAAGTTGCGGCCCGTAACTGGCCAAAAGAGCCGCCGGTACGCATGGCGCGCCATGGCGAAATGCATGATAGCCGTGTCAATGAGCCGCGCTTGCTGCGGCAATATGTCGCGCCGAGCAGCATGACGGGTAACACGAAACAGGCCATGCCGCTGGCGGTGTTCGCACAATATCTCGGCGGCGGCGATACCAGTGTGCTCTACAATGCGCTGGTGCGCGAGCAGCATCTCGCGATCAATGTGAATGCGGAATACGATGCGATGACGATTGGTCCGTCACTGTTTCGGATTGTTGCGACGCCCGCGCCCGGTGTGACGATGGCGCAGCTTGAAGCCGCGCTTGATGCCACGCTCGCGCGTGTGCTGGCTACCCCGCTCGATGCGGCGGCGATGGCGCGCTCGCGCACGGCACTGTCGGCGGAAGTGATCTACGCGCAGGACGGTTTGCAGCAGCTTGCGAACACCATGGCCGCGCTCTATGCGATCGGTCTCGATGAGGGGTATTTCTACGACTGGTCGAAAACTATCGAAGGGGTGAAGGACGAGGAAGCGCTCGCGGCCGCACAGGCGGTGATCGTGCCCAAAGGTGCGGTGACGGGCTATTTGCTGCCGGAGGAGAAAGCGGCAGCGGTTGCGCCGGTGCCCGCTGGCAGCCCCGCGCCGATCAACCCCGTGAACGATGCGGTGAACACGCCAGCTTCAAGCACGAGCGCGCCGCTTACGGCTCCGGCGTCGCCCACGACATCTGGAAGCACTTCGACGAATGCGCCTGTGACTGCGGCTCCTATCACGCCTGCGGCACCTGTGACGGAGGCCCCGCATGCGAAATAGCCGCTTCATTGTACTGTTGCTCGCTGCTCTTTTCGCCGCGCCTGCCTTCGCTGCCATTGAGGTCGAAACGACCAGCCTCGGCCATGGGGTGAAAGCGTGGTATGCGGCGAACGATACGGTGCCGGTGGTGGATGTAATCTTAAGTTTCGAGGGTGCGGGCAGCGCGAGTGACGCTGAGGGCAAAGCAGGCCGCGCAGCGTTTGCGGCATCGCTGCTGACGGAAGGTGCGGGCGACCTCGACAGTGCCGCTTTCCGCCGGGCGATGGAGGAAAAAGCTATCACCATCGAGGCGGAAACGGACAGCGACCGCCTGCGCATCCATATCTATTGCCTGCGCGAAAACGCTTTGCGTGCTGGGGAATTGCTGGCGCTGGCGCTCAAAGCACCGTTGCTCGCCGAAGCCGACCAGGCGCGCATGAAAGGCGAAATTGCATCCATCATCGCGGAGTTGGAGGAGCGGCCTGCTTACCGCGCGGGGCGCTTGCTCGCCGAGCGCGGCTTCAAGGGCCACCCTTATGCCAATGCGCCCTATGGCACGCTCGAAAGCCTGAACAAACTGAATGCGCAGGACGTGAAAGATTACCTCGCGACCTATGTCACCCGTGGCAATGTGCTGGTTTCGGCGAGCGGGGATGTGGATGCAAGCTTGCTCGACGATATGCTCTCACCGGTCGTGGATGCGTTGAGCGCGAACGATTCCGGCGCGGTATCGGTGACGCCAACCATGCTCGCGGGCGGCGGAGAATTGCTGAAAGCCAGCATGCCGGTGCCGCAAACGAGCATCGTGTTCGCTGCACCGTCGATTCCACGCGACGACCCGCGTTTTTATGGGCTGTATCTGCTGAACCATATCCTCGGCGGTAATGCGCTGTTTTCGCGGCTGGGTGACGATGTGCGCCAGCAGAAAGGCCTCGCGTACGGCATCGATACGGATCTCGATATCAAGCGTGGCACCTCCGTCATCGGCGGCGAGCTTGCAACGCGCAATGCGACGGCGGATGAGGCGGTGGCGGAAGTGAAAAAAGTGCTGACCGACCTGCACGATAAGGGCGTCACGACGCAGGAATGCGACGAGGCGAAAAGCTACGTTACCGGCGCGTTTGCGCGGCAGCTCGATAGCAGTGCTTCGGTGACGAATTTGCTGATGTCGATGCAGGTCCACCATCTCGGGGAAGATTACATCAACCAGCGCGCGGCGCTGTTCGCGAAGGTGAATTGCGCGGATATGAATGCGCTCGCGGCGGAGCTTTTATCGCCCTCGCGCTTCCTGTTCGCTGTCGTCGGCGGTGCGCCGGAGCTGGGCGGCAGTGGGCCGATTCCGGTAGCGCCCGCGGGCCATAACGATACGAAGTAGCGATGGTGACGACGCCCACCATCCGCCGTTTACCGCCAACCCTCGTCAATCAGATCGCGGCGGGGGAAGTCATCGAGCGGCCAGCATCCGTCGTCAAAGAACTGGTCGAAAACGCGATCGATGCGGGGGCGAACGACATCGAGGTCGCGCTGGAGCAGGGCGGGGTCAGCCTCATCCGTGTACGCGATAATGGCCGCGGCATGAGCCGCGAGGAGCTGCCGCTGGCGCTCGAACGTCATGCGACCAGCAAGCTTGCGGACGATGATTTGCTCGCGATTTATTTCATGGGTTTTCGTGGCGAGGCGTTGCCTTCCATCGGCTCCATCGCACGGCTTGCCGTCACCAGCCGCGCGCGCGGGACGGAAGATGCGTTCGCGATTCATGTCGAGGGCGGGGTGGTGAGCGCCGTCATGCCCGCGAGTTTGAGCGAGGGCACGCTGGTCGAAGTGCGCGATTTATTTTATGCGATTCCGGCGCGGCTGAAATTCCTGAAATCGCCGCGCAGCGAGCTCAATGCGGTGACGGACATTATCGAGCGCCTCGCCATGGCGCACCCGGATATTCGCTTCCGCCTGAGCCATGACGGGCGCGTGACGCGGGATTTTATGGCGCTCACGCGCGATTGGGTGAGCGCGGCGCCCGAGCGGCTGGAGAAAATTCTCGGCGCAGGTTTTGCGACCAACACGGCGCTGGTCGAAAGCGAGCGTGAGGGCATTCGGCTGACCGGTTTTGCGGGCTTGCCGACGTTCAATCGCAGCACGTCCACCGCGCAATATTTATTCGTGAATCGGCGGCCCGTGCGCGACCGGCTGCTGCTCGGCGTCATTCGCGCGGCGTACCAGGATTACCTCGCGCGCGACCGTCACCCGGTCGCCGTGCTGTTCCTCGATGTGCCGACCGAGCTGGTCGATGTGAACGTGCATCCGGCGAAATCGGAAGTGCGGTTTCGCGACAGCCAGCTCGTGCGTGGGCTGATTTTGAGCGCGCTGAAGGCGGCGATTGGTAGCACGGCGCAACGCGCCAGCACGACCGTTGCGGAGGATGCGCTGGCGGCGTTTCGTGTGGAGCCGTACCCGCTGGAGAATCGCGCGCTGAACCTCGTTTCCGGCAACCCTTATAGTCGCGGCAGTGATGGGTTCGAGGTGCCGAAAACGCCCTATTGGGGCGGGAGTTATTTGCCGCCGCAGCATCGGCAAGAGGCGGCTGCGGTGATGGAAATGCGTGCGGCACAAGCGCCGGTCACGGAATTTCCGCTGGGCGCCGCGGTCGCGCAATTGCACCATACTTACATCGTGGCACAGACGCGCGATGGGCTCGTCATCGTCGACCAGCATGCAGCGCACGAGCGTATTATGTACGAAAAATTCAAGGCGGCGATGATGGCGGACGGCGTGCCGCGCCAGTTGCTGCTGGTGCCGGAAGTGGTGGAGCTGACGGATGCGCAGGTGGCGCGTGTGATGGCGCGTGCGAGTGAGTGGGCGGCGCTCGGCCTCGTGCTCGAACAGTTCGGCGAGGCGACGATCCTCGTGCGTGAAGTGCCGTCGTTGCTGGGGGATACGAATATCGTCGGGCTGGTGCAGGATTTGGCGGATGATCTGAGCCTCTATGAGGACGGGCTCGCGCTGGCCGATAAGCTCGAGGCGATTCTTTCGACCATGGCCTGCCATGGCAGTGTGCGGGCGGGGCGGGCGCTGAACCTCAACGAAATGAACGCGCTGCTGCGGCAGATGGAAGCGACGCCGTTCTCCGGCCAGTGCAACCACGGTAGGCCGACCTATGTCGCGCTGGCGAAGGGCGATGTGGAGAAATTGTTCGGGCGGCGTTAGTCAATTAATTCAATAGCTTAGAATTTTCATTCTTTAAAAATCGTCATCCAAATGTAATATTTGGATGCGCCATGTATGATAAAATGTCTCTCATGTTAATAACAAAAGAGAGCAGGAAAATGGAAACGAATAAGCAAGCAGTAGATGTTGTTCAAGACAAACCAGACTGTGTTTATGGTGATAAATTTTCCCAAGAAGAAAAGGCTTTTCTAGAACAGGAATTTAAAAAACTCGGTATCAAATTGGAGCGTTATGATACGGGCACCACATCCATGAATGAGCAATATAGCTACGCTTTGGGCACTAAAGGTAGTGTGCTGGGTGTGGGTGGTGAAAAAATTGCGATCAGAACAGATGGTGCGGCTTATCATGTTGAACATGGCAAACTTACGGTTACTGATCCTCAGAATGTATTGATGAATCAGGTGGAGCAGGATCTCGCAGCATTTCGTAAAAAGACGGGTTGCCCCTCTAAATAATGCTGCAGGCTATTGCAAAAAAACCGCCCGTCTTTACGAGTTATCCACAGTTAAAGCACTGACCTTCATCAAATCTTTATAATTCGCATGGTATACTGACTTCATCGTCCATGGAGGGTTTATGCAAACGCACTTCACCTACGATGAACTGACACCGCTCGAGCAATGCATCGCCAATTTCGTGGCGCGGCAGGAACTGAAAAAAGACGCGCGGGAACCAAAAGAATCCGAGAAGAAACCGGTCCTGAATTCATAAAGCCCTAAGTCGCTCGGGCAATTAATGGCGGAAATGCCGCATGCCGGTGAACAACATGGCGATGCCGTGCTTGTTGGCGGCCTCGATCACTTCGCCGTCGCGCACCGACCCGCCGGGCTGGACGATGAGGCCGATGCCCGCTTCGGCGGCCAGTTCGACATTATCCGCAAAGGGAAAGAACGCATCCGACGCGAGGACAGCGCCGCGTGGGTCATGCCCGTGCGCGCGGGCTTTCTCGATGGCGATGCGCACGGAATCGACGCGTGACATTTGCCCGGCACCGACACCGATCGTCGCACCGTTTTTGACGAGCACGATGGCGTTCGATTTGACATATTTCACGACATGCCAGGCGAGCTGGGCATCCGCCGTTTGCTGCGGGGTAATGGCGCCGCTGGTGGCGGTTTTCCACTCGGTGGGCACGCCAATTTGGTGGTCCTGTTGTTGCACCAGATACCCGCCGCTGATGGCTTGGATCATCCACCTGGCGAGCGGTGAGCGGTGCGTTTCGGGCGTGGCGATCAGCAGGCGTAGGTTCTTTTTGGCCGCCAGTTTTTCGCGCGCTTCGGGCGTGAACTCCGGCGCGATGATGACTTCGAGGAACAGGCTGCCGATGGCAGTGACGAGCGCGGCATCCACCTCGCGGTTGACGGCGAGGATGCCGCCGAACGCGCTCACCGGGTCGCTGGCGAGGGCGGCAGTGAAGGCGCCGACGAGGTCGCTCGCGCTCGCGGTGCCACAGGGGTTCGCGTGCTTGATGAGTACGGCGCTCGGGGCTTCGAGTCCACTGACATTGGCCCATGCGGCCTCGGCATCCGCGAGGTTGTTGTAGCTCAATTCCTTGCCCTGCAATATCTGCGCGTGGGCGATACCGCCTTTGCCGTCGAGCCGTTGGTAGAGCGCGGCGGATTGGTGCGGGTTTTCGCCGTAACGCAGGGTTTGAGCGAGGCGCGCATCGAGCAAATAAGGCGGATAGGTTTCGCCGCTTTCGCCGATGAGCCAGCTGCTGATGAGCGTATCGTAAGAAGCGCAGCGGGCGAAGGCTTTGGCGGCGAATTTTTTGCGCTGATCGAAGGGAATTTCGTTCGCGTTTTGCTGCATCGATTGCTGCAGCATTTGGTAATCCGCGACATCGACGATGACGGTGACGGACTCATGGTTTTTGGCCGCCGCGCGGATCATGGCGGGGCCGCCAATATCGATATTTTCGACGAGGTGGTCGTAATCTGTCGTGGCGTTCAGCGTCGCCTCGAATGGGTAGAGATTAACGACGAGCAGGTCGATCATGCCGATGCCGTGTTCGCGCGCGGCCTGCATATGCGCGGCGTCGGGGCGGCGGGCGAGCAGGCCGCCATGCACGCGCGGGTGCAGGGTTTTCACGCGCCCATCCATCATTTCCGGGAACTCGGTGATGTCCGAAACGTCGCGCACGGGGATGTTTTTGCTGCGCAGCAATTCGGCGGTGCCGCCGGTTGAAAGCAACTCGACATGCTGGCTGACGAGGAATTCAGCGAAGGGAATCAATCCGGTTTTGTCGGAAACGGAAATCAGGGCGCGTTTGATGGGGTTCGTGGTCATGCCGCAAGCTTCTGTTCGGGTTGGTATTCGGGGATGATGCGTTGGAGCAACGGGCGCAGCGCTTGCTGTTCGCCGAGGCGCGCGGTTTTGATAAGGTCGGAGAGTGCCGCGATGATGGCCAAACGGTCGAGCGCACGGGCGCGGGCAAGGCGAATCATTTTATGGCTGGTTTCCAAGAGATTTTCATCGTCGTGGAATAATTCCTCGAACAGTTTTTCGCCGGGGCGCAGGCCGGTGAACTGGATCGCGATGTCGTCATGGGGCTTCAGGCCGGCAAGGCGAATCATCTGCAGTGCAAGTTCTTCGATGCGCACGGGCTCGCCCATGTCGAGCACATAAATGGGCGCACGGTCGGCGCATTCCTGTCCAAGCACGGCGGCTTGCAGAACGAGCTGCACGGCTTCCGAAATGCTCATGAAATAGCGCACCATGTCTTTATGCGTGACGGTGACCGGGCCGCCGCGCGCGATCTGTTTCTGGAACAACGGCACGACGGAACCGGCAGAATTCAGCACATTGCCGAAGCGCACGGTGATGAAGCGCGTCGGCGCGCCGTCCTGCGCCAGCATCTGGCAGTAGATTTCGGCGGCGCGTTTGGTTGCGCCCATGACGGAAAGCGGATTCACGGCCTTGTCGGTCGAGATTTGTACCATGGTGGTGACGCGATGGGCGACGCAGGCATCCGCCACCTGTTTGCTGCCGAGAATGTTGGTCAGTACGGCTTGTTCGGGGTTTGCTTCCGAGAGCGGCACATGCTTGATGGCGGCAGCGTGGAAGACGATTTCGGGTTTGAAGCGCGTGAATTGCTGCAACAGGTGGTCGGCGTCGCGCACGTCGCCAATCACGGCGCGGCGAGGGAGGGCTGGCGCGCTGTCCGACAGCTCGTGGTCGATGAGGTAGAGCTGGTATTCGCTGATGTCGAACAGCAGGATTTCCGCGGGTTCGCTGGCGGCGACCTGCCGCACCAACTCGCTGCCGATGGAGCCGCCAGCACCCGTAATCAGCACACGCTTGCCATGGACGAGGGCGCGCATGGCGTCGCGGTCCAGCTCAGCTTGGCTGCGCCCGAGAATGTCTTCCACCGCGACAGGGCGGATGTCGTGTACATTGTCGCCCGCTTTGAGCTCGGACAGCGAGGGCAGGCGCGAGAGCGTGATGCGGTGGGTTTCTGCGACGGCGAGCAGGGTTTTGAACTCGGCGGCGCTGAGGCTCGGGTCGGCGACGATGAGGCGGCCCGGCATCGCGCCTTTGCGATCGAGTTTTTTCAGGATGTAGTCGATCTCGCCGATGCTGCCATAGACCCGCACATGGTGGATTTCGCGGCCATGCTGGCGCGCATTGTTATCGACGAGGCCGACGGCGCGGTAGGGAAAATCGGCGCGGCGCTCGGACTCGCGGATGAAGATTTCGGCCTGCGACGTTGCGCCGACCAGCAGCACGGGAATGCGCGCTTTGCCGCCGCGCCCGCGTAGGCGGTCGATCAGTGAGCGATCGTTGATGACGCGGCTGATGACGCGGCCCGCCATGAGGCAGAGCATCAGCGTCATCCAATGAATGAAGGGGATAGAGCGCGGCAAATGCTCGAGCCGAGTGAGGGCAAACATGCCGAGATAAAACACGAACAGCGACACGGTGCCGGCTTTGGCGAGCAGGACGAGGTCGTTCAGCGACGTGTAGCGCCAGACATGCCGATAGGCGCGTTCATAGAGCAGTGCGGTAAGCAGGATGAGGGTGAAAACGATGCAGCTGGGGGTGAAATAATCATGCGCGAATTCGAACATGCGGTCGCCAACGCGCAGGAACAGTGCGAGGGCGAAGCTGACGCTTGCCATCAGCCCGTCATGCAGGATGGCGAGGGTATTTTGCGAGAGCCTAACGCGCATAGGTGAGGTCCTGCGATGGCGGGCGCGCCATGCCGTAAGCGAGGAGGCCCGCATAAACAAGCAGGCTGGCGAGGCTCGCGATCCATGCGCCGCGTGCTGCCGCGTCGATGATGAGCCAGCCGAGGATGAGGGTGAGGGGTTGGCGGGCCAGCTCAAGGCTGCTCATGCTATCGGCCAGCATGAAGGCGGCGAGCAGGGCGCTGGCGATCAATGCCACGTCGAGTGCGAGGAAGTTCGGCGCGCCAAATAGCGGGGCGAAGGCAAGCGGCAGGAAGCAGAGCAGCAGGCCGGTGCCGCCTTGCTGCACTTTTTCCGGGATGAAATCGGCGGCGATGAGCATGGTAACGAGGAGTGCAAGTGCGGCGAGTTGCAGCAGGACCGTCGGCAGGTGGGCGATTTCGGGTAGCACCAGCGTCGAGAGGCTGAGCAGCGCGACGATCACCGGCAAGCCGAAACGCGCGACAGGCGGCAGGGTGTAATGCGAACGGGAAAGATGGGCGGCGAGCAGCAGGATGGCGGAGACGAGCATCGCCGGGTTTGCATTCACGACCATGAGAAATACGAGCACGGGCACGGTGAGGGCGAGGCCTGCGAACTGGTGCTCCGGGCGCTTCAGCAGGCGGCCGAGGCGCTTGCCGACGACGGAGAGCGCGAGCGCGAAAAACCACGTCGAAAGGCACAGGATGAGGGTGTAAGTCGTGACCATGGGCGCGAAACTAGCAGAGGGAGGGGCTGGGGTCTAGGGATCACTAAAAATCCTAAAACCCTTCCTACAGCCCCGTAATCGCCTGCACCTGCCGGAGCGCTACGATCAGCATCGGGTAATCGAGCGTCGGTTGGGCGCGCAGATCGGCGATGAAATTATCGTAGCGGGTGAGCGCGCCACTGTTGGTTTGCAGCCAGCTTGCGGCGGGGTTTGCCTCGCGCTTGAACTGGTCGATGACGGCGAGCGTGAGGCGGCGCTGGGCCTGGTAGAACTCGACGGCGAGGGATTTTACCGCAAGCTGCTGCCAGTAATTTTCGGCGACGAGATCTTGCGCGCTGGTGCGCAGCCAGCCGAGTTTCAGCACCGCGCCAAGCTCGAAATACACATGGCCGACGGCATCGATGGGCAGTTTGCTCAGGCGTGCTGCATCCGCAATGTCGCAAGCCGCCGTCATGATTTGCAGCATGGCGAGGCGCTTGGCGAGGTCTTCCGGCACGTTGAGCGCGGTGAGGCGTTCGACGGTGGCAGCGAAGGATTTGCGCGCCGAATCGCTCATCATGCTATCCGCATGTTTTTCGATTTCCGCAATCGCCGGGGTGTAGCGTGCCATGACTTCGTCGATGGCCATCGGCTGCGGCACGTGCTGCAGGAACCAGCGGCAGCTATGCTCGATGAACTGGTTCACCTGCACGAAAAGCTGCGATTGCACACTGGCCGTGACGGTGCCGCCGAGTGCTTCGATGGCTTTCCACAGGTCACGCAATTTGAACGCGTCGCGGGTCGCGATATAGGCTTGTGCGACATCCGCGGCGGCGAGGCCCGTCGCGCGCATGAGCGAATGCGCCATTGAAAAGCCGGTGCGGTTGACGATGGAATTGGTCATCATCGTGCCGACGATTTCACGACGGAGGCGATGTTTTTTCATGTCGCCCGCATGGTCTTTCACCATGGTTTTCGGGAAATAACGCAGCAGATCCGCCTCGAAATAAGGCGCGTCGAGCAGCGGGGAAGTGACGAGGTCGCGGAAGAAGGCCATTTTCGCATAGGCCATCAATACGGCGATTTCGGGGCGGGTGAGGCCCTGTTTGGTGCTGCGCAATTCGGCGAGCTGCTTGCTGTCGGGCAGGAATTCGACGGCGCGGTTGAGGAAATTTTCGCCTTCGAGCTGCGTCATGAGCTGCGAAGCGGGTTCAAGCAGGCTGGTGCCCTGCATCTGCGCGATCGAGATGGCTTGCGTCTGCAGGCGGTTATCGACCAGCACGAGGGCCGCGACTTCATCCGTCATTTTTTTGAGCAGGCTATCGCGCTGTTTGAGCGTGATGCGTTTGGCGGCGACCGCATTGCCGAGGGCGATCTTGATGTTCACCTCATGGTCGGAGCAATCGACGCCGCCGGAATTGTCGATGGCGTCGGTATTGATGCGTCCGCCCTTGCGGGCATATTCGATGCGGCCGCGCTGGGTGAAGCCGAGGTTGCCGCCCTCGCCGACGATGGCGCAGCGCAGCTCCGCCCCGTCGACGCGCAGGCCGTTATTGGCGCGGTCGCCGACCTGTTCATGCGTTTCGCCCGCGGCTTTGACATAGGTGCCGATGCCGCCATTCCACAGCAGATCGACCGGTGCGCGCAGGATGATGCGAATGAGTTCATCGGGCGTCGCCTGCGTCGCATCCGTACCGAGTGCCGCACGGACCTCCGCGGAAAGCTTGATGGATTTTGCAGAACGCTCGAACACGCCGCCACCCTTGCTGAGGAGCTTCTCGTCGTAATCGTTCCAGCCCGAGCGGGGCAGGTGGAACAGGCGCATGCGCTCGGCGTAGGTTTTCAGCGCATCCGGGTTGGGGTCGAGGAAAATATGCTTGTGGTTGAAGGCGGCCACCAAGCGCATATTGCGGTTGAGCAGCGCGCCATTGCCGAACACATCGCCCGACATATCGCCGATGCCAACGGTGGTAAAAGTTTCACCGGTGGGTTTCAGGGTGCCGACATTTTTCAGTGCGGATGCATGGTCCTGGAAGAAGGTTTCGGAGGCGCCGATATCCTTGCCCATTTCGCGGAAATGGCGCTCGACGGAAATCCACCCGCCGCGTGCGGTGATGGCCATGTCTTTGTGGTCGTAGCCGACCGAGCCGCCGGAAGCGAAGGCGTCGCCCAGCCAGAAATGATAATCGGCGGAAATGCCGTTCGCGATGTCGGAAAAGCTCGCCGTGCCTTTGTCGGCGGCGACCACGAGGTAGGGGTCGTCCCCGTCATGGCGCACGGTTTGCGTAGGCGGCACGAGTTTGCCGTTCACGATATTGTCGGTGATGTCGAGCAAACCGCGCAGGAAAAGTTTGTAGCATTCGATGCCCTCGGCCATCAGCGCGTCGCGCTCACTTGGTACTTTGCGCAGGATGAAGCCGCCTTTGGAGCCGACGGGGACGATCACGGCGTTTTTCACCATTTGCGCTTTGACGAGGCCGAGTACTTCGGTGCGGAAATCTTCCGGGCGATCACTCCAACGCAGGCCGCCACGCGCGACGGGCCCGCCGCGCAGATGGATGCCTTCCATGCGCATGGAGGTGACGAAAATCTCGGCATAGGGCACGGGCAGCGGCATTTCCGGGATTTCGGTCGAGCGGAATTTGATCGAGAGATAGGCTTTCGGGGCGCCGTTTTCAGTTTGGTAGAAATTGGTGCGAAGCGAGGCGGAAACCAGCGCCATGATGCGGCGGATGATGCGGTCTTCGCCGAGGTTCGTCACGGTTTCGAGCGAGGCTTCGAGCGCAGCGTGCAGCGCTTCGATCATATGGTCGCGCTCGATGGTGGCGGGGTCGAACCGGGCGTGGAACAGGGCGACGAGGTTGCGCGCAAGCGGCGCGTGCAGGTTCAAAGCACTCGCGATGAGGCTCTGGCTGTAAGGGAAATTCAGCTGCTGCAAATAGCGGCTATAGGCGCGCAAAATGCTGATGTCGCGCGCGGAAAGCCCGGCGGAAAACACGAGGGCGTTGAGCGCATCGTTATCGACCGCGCCGCGCCAGATGGCGTCGATCGCGGCTTCGATGCGCTCTTTATTGGCGTCGAGGTCGAGCGTGTCGGCACCGGGCACGCGCAGGGTGAAATTGCGCAGCAGCACCGGCGGCTGTGGCGCTTGCGGGGTAATGACGTATGGCGTTGCATCGATCACTGTGCAGCCCATATTTTCGAGCAGCGGGATGATGGAGGAGAGTTCCGTATTCAAATCGCGCGTGTAGCATTTGAGGTGGAGCTGATCGGCAGGGGCGCCTTTGCCGCGGAAGATTTCGAGCGCGAGGCCATCGCCGCGGGTGCAGACGAGGATGCGCTCGATGTCGCGCGCGGCGGAGCGGGCGGAATAGCTGTTGATGTAAGCGGGCGGGAACGCATGGGCGAAGGTTTGCGAGAGCGCCTCGGCATCCTCGCCCTTGATATTGTTGACGATGCCCGCGTGCAGGCTATCCGCCCAGTTATTGGCGCGTTCGGTGATGAGCGCTTCGAGCGCGACTTCATCCGCCTCGCGCGGCTGGTTCGGCGTTTCGGTGAGGATGTGCAGGCGCGCGAGCGGCGAATCGGTAAGCTGGGTATAAAACGTCGATTTATTGCCGCCGTAAGCCTGCTCGACCATGCGGATGATTTCGCCGCGCAAATCCGACGAAAAGCGCTCGCGCGGGGTGTAGACCATGGCGCTGACGAAGCGGCCGAACGGGTCGTGGCGGGTGAATAATTTTACCTGCGGTTTGGCGTCGAGCGAGATGATGCCCATCGCGGTTTGGAACAGGCGCTCCTCGTCCATCTGGAACAGTTCGTCGCGCGGCATGAATTCGAGGATGGTCTTGAGCGTTTTGCCATTATGGCCCGCCGGGTCGAAGCCCGTGCGCGCCATGATGCGCGCGGCTTTGCGGCGGATGAAGGGAATGTTCTGCGTTTCGCGGTAATAGACCGTGCTGGTGAACAGGCCGAGGATGCGCGTTTCGCCGAGGAATTTGCCCTTGGCGTCGATACGTTTGACGACGATCATATCCATCGGCACGTGGCGGTGGACCAGCGAGGATTCGGTGGTTTTGAGCACGGCGATGGCGTCCTGCGTCGCGGGCGCGGAGCCGCGCTCGACAGTGTTTTTTTGCTGCGGCTCCATGCGGTAAATGCCGAGCGCGGTGTCCTTGTCGAAGGCGAGCGTTTTGCCTTTGGCGCGGTAATCGGCGAGGCCGAGGAAAACGAAATGGTCGCCCGCGAGCCAGAGCAGCAAATCGCGTATTTCGGCGGCTTCGCCCTTGCTGGTGCCGGTTTTGCTGCCGGTATAATGTTCGGCCATGACCTGCACGCGTTCGCGCATGCTCGGCCAGTCTTCGACGCTTGCTGCTACATGCTTCAGCGTTTGCTGGATCTGGTGGGTGAGGTCGTCCGCCGAAAGTTCGGCATGCAGCGGCGAGATCTCGACATAGATCAGCGATTCGCGGTGGGCTTTGCCTTTGCTGGCGATAGCGCCTTTCGCGTCGCGCGTGACTTCGAGAATCGGGTGCAGCAGGCTGTGGATCGTAAGGCCGAGCGCGGTAAACAGCGCCGAAATGGAATCGACGAGGAACGGCATGTCGTTGTTGAGCAGCAGGATTTGCGTGCGTACCACGTCGCGCCCACGATCCTGCGTGGTGATTTTGTGGAGGGCGATTTTTGGGCCGGATTTCGGGCGGTGGGCGAAGAATTTCTCGCTGGTGAGGGCGATTTCCCCGGCGCGTTTGGGGTCGAGTTCCTCAAGGTCCGGCACGGTGGCGAGGGCGTAGAACCGGCGGGTGAATTCGGCGGATGTTTTGCTCGCGGATTTCGGCAATGCGCCGATGATTTTGCCTAAGAGTTGCTCGTGCAGGGAGGAATAATTCGGTGCCATACAAACCTGATGCGTGATTCTCTAGCGCTGCCTAATCCCGCTTGCCTGCGGAAACAAGCAAAAAAGATGCTGCAGTGCGGGGAAGTCGGCGGTTTTTATGGGGTTTTATTTGTGCTTTGCTTCCACCGCGTCCCAGAAGGTCGCGGCGAGGTTCGTGCCGTAGAGCTTCTGCGCGGCACGTAAGCCGGTGGGCGAAGTGACGTTGATTTCGGTGAGGAAATCGCCGATGAGGTCGATGCCCGCGAGCATTAGCCCAGCGGATTTCAGGAAAGGCGAGAGCGCGGCGCAGATTTCCTGCTGTTTGGCGTTGAGTTCGCTAGCCACCGGCTTGCCGCCCACGCGCATATTGGCGCGGATGGAACCCGCATCCGGCGTGCGGCCGAACACGGCTTCGACCTTGCCGTCGATGAAGATCACGCGCTTGTCGGCATGCGCGACTTCCGGGCGGAATTGCTGCCACATCAGCGGTTCGTTGCTCAGCTCGCTCCAATGTTCCAGAAGCGTGGCGAGGTTGCTGTCGCCTTTGCTGAGCTTGAACACGCTGCGGCCGCCATAGCCGTAAAGCGGCTTGGCGACGATGGTGTCGTGCGCTTCAGCAAACGCGGCGATGGCTTGTGCGTCACGGCTGATGAGGGTGGGCGGCATGAAGCGGTGGAAGCCGAGCACGGAGAGTTTCTCCGGCGCGTTGCGCACGCTGGCCGGGTTGTTCCAGACTTGTACGTGGCTGCCCAACTGTTCGAGCAAATGCGTTGCGGTGATGTAGGCCATGTGGAAGGGCGGGTCTTGCCGCATCAGCACCACATCGACGCTGTTGAGCGAGGTATGCTTTGCTTCGCCGAGGGTGAAGACGGGTTTGGCTGCCATATCCATGCGGATGGGGGTGAGCGGGGCTGAAAGATCGCCACCGGTCCAGCTTAGGTTCGGCGCTTCGTAGAAACTGACTTCGTGGCCGCGCTTTTGCGCTTCCTCCATCAGCATGAAGCTGGTGTCGCCGAGGGGGTTAAGTTTCGACGGATGGTCGAGCTGGACGGCGATTTTCACTAGTGGCTCGCGGGCGGCGTGTCGGAGCTGCTGATGCTGCCGCTACTATAGACCGGGCCGGTATAAACGTCGCTGCCGCCGCTGCTCGTGCTGACCGGAGCGGACGCATTGTCCGTGTTGCCGGAACTGACCGGCGCGCTATTGCTCGAAGAAGCTGGCTCACTGGGCTGCGGCGCGTTCGGGTCGTTCGTCGGGTGTTGCGTATCCGGATTGATCTGCAAATGGCTGACCACATGCTTCACGCCGCGCGTGGTGCGGGCGACGCTGAAGACGCGGTCAAGCTCGGCCTGGTCTTTCACGCGGCCGATGAGGTACGCGGTGCCCGACTGCACGTCGATGGAATAATTGATGACCCAGACGCCTTTGGTAATCAGCAGGCGCGATTCGAGGTTATGTTTCACGAGCGCGTCGTTCGCGGTATCCATGAAGGAAATATCGTCGGTCACGATCAGCTCGTTGATGACCTCGGTGACGCCTTTGGCTTTCCATGCGAGTGCGGTGGCCTGCATTGCATCGTCCTGCGTTTTGACGCGGCCGGTTAACATGACGCGGCCATAGCGCACGTTGAAGGTGACATGGCTCAGCAGGTCGGTTTTATCGGCCTGCACGAACTGGTTGGTGAGGTCGGTATAGATCATCGTGTCATCGACCTTGCGGCCGAGCGAGCGGTTCTCGGCGACGGATTCGCCGACCGTCGCGCCGGTGGAAACGAGCACGCCCGCGCAGGCATTGAGCATGAGCAGCGCGGTGCAAGGAACAATCAGGGAACGACGCATGGGAACTCCGTTGGTAAGCGCAGCCTATATAGCATCGCCGAACGCGTGCACAAGATGCTGCGGCATTTTATACCATGCGATGAGCATGGCGTCGAACCGAACCTGATAGGATTGGTAAGATGGGTGGTTTTGCAGGAAGCTTTGTGCCGCGGCGACCACACGCGCCTGGTTTTTGGCGTGCAGGGCGAAAGCGGCATCGTCGCGCGTGCGGCGGGCTTTGACCTCGATGAAGGCGAGGGTTTGCCCGCGGCGCATGACGAGGTCGATCTCGCCGGAGCGGGTTTTGTAGCGCATCGCGACGAGGCGGTAGGCTTTGAGGGTGAGGAAAATGAGCGCGAGATATTCGGCCATGATGCCGCGGCGATGGTTGCGGCGGCGGGTCGCGGTTTGGGTGAGTCTATTCATTTTTCAACGCCAAAGCTCGCGCGTACACTTCGCTTTTGCTGCGGCCGGAAAGCTTGGCGACGCTCGCGGCGGCGTCTTTTACACGCTGGGTGGTGAGGGCAACACGCAATGCTTCGTCGAGCGCGTCGTCCTCCATCGCAGCGGCGGGGGCAGCACCAGCGACGAGGATCACGCATTCGCCGCGTGGGGCGTGGGTTTCAAAATGCGCAAGGAGATCGCTGAAACTGCCGCGCAGGCACTCCTCGTGCAGCTTGGTGAGTTCGCGCGCGACGACGGCTTCGCGGTCGCCAAAGGCGGTTTGCATGGCGGCGAGGCTGTCGAGCAGGCGGTGCGGCGCTTCGTAGAACACGAGTGTGGCGGGGATGGTGGTGAGCGCAGCGAGCGCGTGGTTGCGCGCGGTGGATTTGCTCGGCAGGAACCCGGCATAGAAGAATTGCTCGGCGGGGAGCCCTGCGATGGTCAGCGCGGAAAGCAGCGCGCTCGCACCCGGCAGCGGCGTGACGCGAATGCCTGCTTCGATCGCCGCGCGCACGAGGCGCGCACCGGGGTCTGATAGCAGCGGCGTGCCCGCATCACTGATGAGGGCGATGCGGTTGCCCGCGCGCAATTCCTCGACGAGCTTTGCGGCCGATTCCGCTTCGTTATGCGTGTGGTAAGCGCGCATCGGCGTTTTGATGCCGTAATGTTTCAGCAGCACGCCGCTGGTGCGCGTGTCCTCGCAGGCGATGCGGTCCACGGATTGCAGCACCTCAAGCGCGCGCAGGGTGATGTCTTTTAAGTTGCCGATCGGCGTCGCCACGAGGAAAAGTTCGCCCGTTTGGGTGTGGCTTGTGTCATTCCGTTTGCTAGAAGTCATCGAACTGCTCAACATTGAAATATATCGAGGATGATAGAGGGAGTTATGCGCCACCGCTACCGAATTTGGAACATCGCCGCCGGGATGCTGGCGGTCGCGGTGCTGGCGGGCTGTATGGCGAAGCCGCCGCGCCCCTCGGGCGTGCAGCATGCGCCGAACGTGGCGCAAAACCTCGCGCCGGGTGCGGCGGCGATCAGTGCGCCCGCAGCGGGTGCGGTGGATGACAATCCGCTCTACGCGCCGAACGTGAAAGTGGTGCGCATCGGCCTGTTGCTCCCCTTAAGCGGCCATAGTGCGGATCTCGGCAAAGCGTTGCAGGATGCGGCGACGGTGTCGCTGTTCGACAAATATGCCCGTTTGTCGCCGCGCCAGCAGAATGTACGCGTCGAGCTGCTACCGAAAGATACGGGTGACACGCCGGAACAGGCGGTGCAGGCCATGCAATCGGCGCTGAGTGACGGCGCACAATTCATCATCGGCCCCCTGTTTTCGGATGCGACGAGCGCAGCGGCGCCCCTCGCGCGGGCAAAAAATATCAACGTGCTGAGCCTCTCCAACACGCGCACGCAGGCGAGCCCGGGCACGTTCATGTTCGGTTTTTCGCCAGCGGAACAGGCCGAGCGTATCGTGAGCTATGCCTATGCGAATGGCAAACCGCGCATTGCGGTGCTGGCGCCGAATTCGCCGCTCGGGGACACGGTGATCGCCTCGGCGCGGGACGTGATGCAGCACCAGGGCAACCGGCTGGCGGTCGAGGTGCGCTATAATGCGACGGGGGCGGGGCTCGACCAGGCGCTGAACGGGCTTGGCAATGGTAAGTCGTTCGATGCGCTGCTGATTCCCGAGGGCGGTCCGGCGCTCGATACGATCATCCGTGGCCTCGGTGCGCGTGGCATCAACACGGCGAACGTGAAATTCCTCGGCACTGGCCTGTGGGACGATGCGGATCTGCTGCGCCGGGTGAACCTCGATGCGGCGTGGTTCGCCTCGAGCCCGCCGGAGCTGACGAGCGAATTCGAGGCACGTTTTCGTGACACGTATCACTACGCGCCGCCGCGCATCGCGAGCCTGACTTATGATGCGGTGGCACTGGCGGTGACGCTCGCGACGAGCGGTCGTCCGTTCGATATTGCGAACCTCACTAGCGCGGGCGGCTTCGGCGGCC
>OUNJ010000046.1_pt6 | contig 38503 bp, 33 predicted proteins | sample 1755361 | NCBI WGS metagenome assembly OUNJ01 (sample SAMEA3914825, study PRJEB12502) | metagenome | biome: forest; material: soil | place: USA | collected 2012-03-12 | depth 0.1 m
GGCGCTGAGCGGCTTCGGGCATTTCCAGAAGGCGGTGCAGCCGGTTATACGCTTGCGCGAAAATATGCCCGATACCGGCGGCAACAAACGCTAGTTTCCACTGGATTTTGCGGCAATAATCATTATATCAAGCGCAGATTCGGCGCATTCACGCACCTGAAACGAGGAAGCTATGTTTTCAAAACGCGAAACCATCGAGCAGGTGGAAGAGGGCACGGAGTTGGCCCCGAAATTCGACCGTGACGGGCTGATTGCCTGCGTCACCACTGCGGCGGGCACGGGCGAAGTGCTGATGCTCGGCTACATGAACGAGGAAGCGTTCACCAAAACCATCGAAACCGGCGAGGCGCATTATTACAGCCGCAGCCGCAAAGTGCTGTGGCACAAGGGCGCGACCTCGGGCTTGGTGCAGACGGTGAAGGAAATGCGCATCGACGACGACCAGGACGCGGTGTGGATTGCGGTCGAGATTCCGGGCGATGCGAGCTGCCATGTGGGGTATCGTTCGTGCTTCTACCGCGCGATCCCGACGGGGAAAGAAGCGGGCTCCGCGCCGCTAGAATTCCGTGAATCGGAGAAGATGTTCGACCCGAAGAAGGTGTATGGCGACGCGCCGAACCCGACGATTTTGTAGGGATTTTATCGCTCGAAAAAAAAGAAACCCCCCGTTCCCATCCGAAGATAGAAAGCAGGAGGTTGCAGTTTAGTGGCGGCCGTTCAGCAGGGAAACCCAGTGAACAAAGCCGAGGATGGAGTCGTCAGCGAACGCTAGTACGGTCGAGGCGATCACCCCGAAGATGATTGCCAGCAATCCCCACGACATGTGCATGAATCCACGAACGAGGAAATGTTGCGAGAGGTAATAGTTCTCTCTTTCTCTCGTTTTAGGATTTGTTACCTCGTTGCAGGTATGGCCTGAGTAAATCCCAATAACCACGAAGAGGATACAATAGATCGCCAAGCCGCTACTTCCCAGAGCGGAGGGAAAATCGTGCTTGGGATCCAAGCTGTAGACCGCGATGCCGGTAATAGCCCTCATCGGGAACCAGACCGTCAGCCCGAGGATATAAAGGGCATAATCGGAAAGCGTGCGCGGCATACCCAAGGACGTTCGGCGACCGGCATCGAGTTGGGCTTGCACGTCGGTTTCGTACATCTTCATTTCCGCTTCCATAACAAGATCAAAAGCCATTGGCTTAACCTTTCATTTTCATACAGCAGGGAGGTGAGTCCCGGGTTGATAGAGAAACATCAGGCATGCGGCTGCATACCCAATAAGTGGAGTGATTCAACAACGCGAATCGACACTAAGTATTGCGCTCATTATAGTAGGAAATGGCCGATAAATCGTGTGAAGATTATGTGACGGTGCGGCGGCCAAAAAAATGGGCCAGTCTTGCGACCGGCCCAGTGAGGATGGTGTGTTTCGTGGTGCCGTACACCTTGTAGAAATTGACGGCGCTATAGGTTGCTTGCCAGAGTGGGTAGTGTGTGAGTAGGCAATTGAATTCGTTTAAAATATTCGGTTACGATGCGACGAAGCCGTGCTGTTTCGCGTTCTGGCTGTTGAACATCATGATGGAGCGGATCGCGTCGGTGTAGGTGGCGTCTTTGCGCTTCTCACCGGTGTAAAGGCTGATGATTTCTTCCGGGTCCATTTTGTAGCGGTTCTTGAGGAACAGAACTTGCTCCTCGGCCATGGACTGGATCGTAGCGTTCACTTCGCGTTGTTGTTGGGTCATGTACACCTCCTGTTGTGATGCGCCTTGGCAGCGCTTGCCAAAGGATATGCAACGACCGTGCCAAGTTCGGCGCCAGAAAGCTAAGTGCTTGCAATGGTTTGGGGAATCCGTAAACAGGGGAAAATTGGCTAAAAAGCCATCATTTTTCAAGACTAGGCAATAATTGCCTATATGGGAATTATTTACCTAAGATAGGCAAAAAATGCCTAGCTTTTGTGGGGCGGGAGAAGGGCAGTGGCAGTGGGCGGTGTCGATAATTGGGAATGGGTGACGATAAGCGATATGGTGGAGTGAGGCAATGGGGTTCCACAAACTCCGTCATTGCGAGGCCTTCAGGCCGCGGCAATCCAGCTTCCTTCGACCACGATGGATTGCTTCGCTTTGCTCGCAATGACGCAGGAGAGAGTTTGCCACAAGCTAAGTCATGGCATACGCCCCGGCAAAAAATGCTACATCAACTCCGGATCAATATAAGGATACAGCTCGTCGTCACTCCCGCGCTGGGCCATGTCGAGGGTGGCGATGTGGTAGATGCCGTCGCCCTCGTTCGCGAGCGGGAGGATGGAATTGCCGATGATGACGCCATCGATGGGCGAGAGGATGGAATATTCGTAATCGCCGAAGGGGCTGGTGATGAAGCCGAGCTTGTCGCCCGCTGCCACGCGCTCGCCGAGTTTTTTGCGGGTGATGAAAATGCCCGAGATCGGCGCGCGGACCCATTGGCTGGACTTCGCGATGTAGGGTTTCATCGGCGGTGGCGGAAGCTTCAGCGGCGGCAGCATGCCGATGGCGCGCATGACGTTCAGGATGCCCTCGACGCCCAGCAGCGCGGCGCGGTGGTCGAAGCGCAGGGCGGTGCCAGCCTCGTACAGCAGCATGGGGATTTTTTTGCCGTTGACCATTTCGCGTAAGCTGCCGTCGCGCGGGGAGGCGTTCAGGATCATTGGCGCGCCGAACGCGTGGGCGAGGTCCATGTTCGGCTGGTAGGAAAGATCGGTGCGGATTTGCGGCAGGTTGCGGCGGTGGATCGCGCCGGTATGCAGGTCGATGCCGTGGGTGCATTGGTTCACGATTTCGGTACGGAACATGTAGGCGATCTGGCTGGCGAGCGAGCCGTGCTCCGTGCCGGGGAAGCTGCGGTTGAGGTCGCGCCGGTCGGGCAGGTAACGCGATTTGTCGTTGAAGCCGAAGACGTTCACGATGGGGATGGCGATGAGCGTGCCCATGATGTTTTTCAGCGCGCGGTGCTTGAGCAGGCGGCGGACGATATCGACGCCGTTGATTTCGTCGCCATGGATCGCGGCGGAGACGAAGAGGGTGGGGCCGTCACTCGCGCCGCGGATGACCTCGACGGGGATTTTCATGTCGGTGAAGTCGTAGAGCTTCGCGACCGTAAGGGCGAGCTGGCGGCGCTCGCCGGGGAGGATTTCTTCACCGCCGATGACGAGGGGTTTCATGTTAGCGCGCAGTTAGAATGGTGTGCATCCGGCGATGCTACAGCAAACGCGCGGCGGTGCACTATTTTCCGACAATATTCGACGCAATATCAGCGTTATCGGTGGTCACTGTGTCCACCCAGTCAGTTTTTTTGGATGGTGGGTTCTGTGGCGGCTTCCGACTTGCGGGCTTTGTGCGGTTTGATTCGTTAGGAAATTTCCGGGATGGCTGTCGCCGTATGGATGACCCGCACTTCCCGCTGCGGATAAGGAATCGCGATGTTGTTCGCTTTGAACGCTTGTAAAATGGCGAGCATGACATCGCTTTTGGGTTCGAGGCGGCCGTCGGTGATGTCGGTGATCCAGAAATGCAGGTACAGTTCGATGCCGTTATCGCCGAAGCTGTTGAGTACGCAGCGCGAGGGACGAAGGTTGCTGTATTTCGGGTGGGCGTGCGCGGCGTCGAGCATCAGTTTGCGGGCAAGCTCGATGTCGGAATCATAGCCGACACTGATGCTGATCTGCGTGCGGGCGAGCTTGTTGCTGTGCGTCCAGCTCGTCACGCGGTGGTTGATGAATTCCTCGTTGGGGATGAGGATGTCACGCCCGTCCGGCGTTTCGAGGAGGGTGTAGCGGGCGTTGGTCTGGCGCACGAAGCCGGTCGTGCCGTCCGACAGTTCGATGAGGTCGCCGACCTCGATAGATTTCTCGAACAGCAGGATGATGCCGCTCACGAAATTGCTAGCGATTTTCTGCAGGCCGAAGCCTAAGCCCACCCCCACCGCGCCGCCGAACACGCTGAGCGCCGTCAAGCTGATGCCGAGCAATTGCATGCCGCAGAGGAACACGAAGCAATAGAGCAATATCTGGAACATTTTGAGGATGAGCGTGCGGTTGCTCGCGCGCATATGGGTGACGCGCTTCAGGCGGCTATCGACGAGGCGGATGGCGAGGCCTGACAGCCACAGCAGCACGACGATGCTCGCGATGCCTTTGACGATGGTGTAGAGATTGAACGTCGCATGGCCGATCGAAAAGTCCAGATCGAGCCGGTCGATCAGGTGCACGAGAGCAGTGTTGAGCGCATCGAGGAATTCCATAAGAACCGTAACAGTGACTTTCTGCAACACCATACGAACAATCAACGGCTTGTAAAGCCGCCAACGCGATTTTAGTTGCGGGTGAATCTTCGTGCCCAGTATTGCTGTGATAATTCGAGTAAAGTTTGGATGTTAAGGGAACAATAAAGGAACGGGTCCACCGTTTCGTCTAACCAGTTTAACTCTAGGGAGATGATTATGAACCAACTGAAACGCTATGGGCTGATGCTCGCGGCGGTGCTGGCAGCGATGCCCGCCTTCGCAGCGGACGCGGCCCCGAAAATTGACTCCGGCAACACCGCCTGGCTGCTCGTCAGCTCGGCACTGGTGATGCTGATGACCCCGGGCCTTGCCTTCTTCTATGGCGGTATGGTGCACCGGAAAAACGTGGTTTCCACGCTGCTGCAGAACTATGTCGCACTGGCGATCGTGGGTATTTTCTGGGTGATCGCGGGCTATAGCCTCGTGTTCACGGAAGGCAGCCCGATCCTCGGCGGCCAGAGCGCGTTCATGCTGAAGGGCTTGGACACGACGCTGTATAACGATACCGGTATCCCGACGCTGGCGTTCGTGGCGTTCCAGATGATGTTCGCCATCATCACCCCGGCGCTGATTACCGGCGCCTTTGCGGAGCGCGTGAACTTCAAAGCCTGGCTGCTCATCATGCTGCTGTGGAGCTTGCTGGTTTACGTGCCGGTAGCGCACTGGGTCTGGGGTCCGCATGGCTGGATCGCGGATAAAGGCGGCCTCGATTTCGCGGGCGGTCTTGTCGTTCACATGACGGCCGGTTTCTCGGCGCTTGCTTGCGGCTTCCTGTTCGGCCGCCGTGGCGGTGGGGCAACCGCACCGAACGATGTACCGATGATTATGCTCGGTGCGGCGCTCTTGTGGTTCGGCTGGTTCGGCTTCAATGCCGGTTCGGCGATCACTTCGGGTGCGCTGGCTTCCTACGCGTTCATGAACACGTTCCTCGGGGCGGCTTCGGCCTTCCTCGTATGGATGGTGGTTGAGTGGATCGTGCATGGGAAACCGACGGCCGTGGGCTCCTCGGTCGGCCTCGTGGTGGGCCTCGTGGCCATTACCCCGGCGGCTGGTTTCGTTTCCATCCAGAACTCGATGGTCGTTGGCGGCGTGGCGGCACTGGTGTGCTTCTTCGCAGCGAAATGGGTCAAGAAAATCACCCATCTCGACGACTCGCTCGATGTGTTCGCCTGCCATGGTGTGGGCGGCCTCACCGGCGCGATCCTCACGGGTGCGCTGGCGGAGAAAGTCGTGAACCCGGCGGGCATCACGGTGCAGGGGATCCTCATCTCGGGTGAGAAGGACCTGTTCATCGCGAATGCGACCGGCGCTGTTGCCGTTGCGATCTTCTCGTTCGTGATGACGATGGCGATCGTGAAAGTGGTCGGCATTTTCGTGCCGATCCGCGTCGGTACGGATGCGGAAGGCCACGGCCTCGATACGTCGATGCATGGCGAATTCGCCCGCGTCAACCCGCGTCAGTAACTTGGGTGGGGAGGCTTCGTGCCTCCCCCTCTCGTGACGAAGGAATAAGAAAAGCCCGTCAGCATCGCTGGCGGGCTTTTTGTTTGGGGGGCGGAGATGCTGGCTCGGATTTGAAATGTGGGCGATGGCGGTGCCCCAAACTCCGTCATTCCCCGAATTTGCTCTTGGGCAAATTCTAGGGGAATCTATCCCTTCATTAACCAGAGAGCCCAATTCAAAATTAGAAAGAGGTGGATTCCCCTAGAATCGTGAAGGACGATTCGGGGAATGACGGAGCGTGGGGTACTTATGGAGATTGATTCCTAAGCCACAATTTCCTGCCATAAATCAGCCTATGCAGGGTTCTGTGCTTTGATTAATTTAATTTTTGCCACGCGGGTATATTTTTTGAGGCGCTTCTCGCGATGGATCGCCGATTCCATGGTTTCATGCAGTTCATAATAGACGAGTTTCGCCACACCGTATTGTTTGGTGAACCCTTCAATCGCATGCGTGCGATGTTCGTGGATGCGCTTGGCCAAATGCGACGTGACGCCTATGTACAGTGTGCGATGAAAGCCGCTGGCTAAAATATAGACCGCAATTTGCTGGTAGCGCATGCGTATTTACTATTGCCTAAGCCTTCGCCAGTTCCTGCACGATCACCGCATACCACCCAAGGCCATTATATTCCTGGTAGCCGATGGTGCGCGCGAAGGCGACGAGATTGCCGGCGCTGTCGATATAGGCGCCTTTGCTTTTGCCTTGCAGGTTGAGCGGGTAGGGCTCGAGCAGATTGCGGTCGTTGGAGGAAGCGATGATGCGCAAATTCGCGTCGAGCAGCATGGCGGTGCTGATTTTCCATTCGTCCGCCGACAGGGTCGGTTCGTCCTTCACGATAGAGCGGGCCTGGTTTTCCCAATCGAAATAGACGCCGAGGACGCCGAGCGTTTCGCCGCGCAAGTCCCCGTCGCGGCGGACGCTCGCGGAATAGACGGCCATGAGTTTGCTGTTATGCATCGGGCAGCGGTAGATGTCGTCGACCGCGTATTCGTCGCCGCTGGCATGGCTGAGCGCGTTCCTGAACCAGCCGCAATTGGACACGTTCGAGCCGATGACGCCCGGGTAGCTGCGCGGCTGCGAGGAGGCGATGATTTTGCCGGTCGCATCCGCGAGCACGAGGTCGGCATAGACGGAGTAGAAGCGGTTGATGATTTCGAGGCGCTGCGTGGCGTATTCACACGTGTCGGCGTTGGGATTTTCGAGGCATTTGAAGAAGGCGGTGTCCGTCGCCCACCAGCGGCAGTCGGCGGTGCGTTCGTAGAGGTTGCGGACGATGAGCTGCACGAGGGTTTGCGCCATGTCGTAAAAGCGGCTCTGCTCGGCGTGTTGGAACTGGCTCGAAAGCTCGGCGGTTTGTTTTTGCAGCTTGGTGAGGAAGACGGTGCGTAGTTCCTTGCTGGAAGTTGCGGCTTGCTGCGCGAGGTTTTTGACTTCCTGCGCGACGACGGCAAAGCCGCGCCCGGCATCCCCCGCGCGGGCGGCTTCGATGGTGGCGTTCAGCGCCAGCAGGTTGGTTTGCGTGGCGATGCCTTCGTTGGTGCGTGCGAATTTCTGCACTTCGGACTGAATGGTATTGATGATGACTTCGATTTCATTGGAACGCATACAACTTCACCCTGTTTTTTTGTTATGACGTCCTGCGAATTCTTTTTATTTATTTGTTCTCATCATAAATGGTGCGGCGGCAATGGACAACCATTTGTTTGTTGGGAGTGAATGGTTTTTCGCTTTTGCGCGCGACTGTGTTTAGAACAGGCGTTGTTCGAGCGCAGCAGTGACGGCTGCGACGCTGAGTTGGGCGAGGTCGCCGTTCGGTGCGGTGATGTAGCCTGCCTTCGCGCCCCATGGCTGGTAGATGTCGTGCGGGGTGGGGCCGAACAGGCCGAGCGTCGGGATGCTGGCGGCGGCGGCCATATGCATGAGGCCCGAATCATTGCCGACGAAGCCGTGCGCGCGTTGCATGCAGGCGAAGACGGTGAGGAGTGGCGCGTCGCCCGTGGTGAGGTCGATGGGGCGGTAGGTGGCGAGTGCATCGAGCAAAGGCAGTGCTTTCTCGCGCTCATGCCCCGCGCAGATGACGACGGGGCGGAAGTCCTTGGCGCGGCCTTCGAGCATCGCTTGGGCGAGGGCGATGAAATTCGCCAACGGCCATTCTTTCGGCCCCCAATTGGCGATGGGGGCGAGGATGAGGTAGCGCTCGCCGCTTGGCATCAGCGTTTCGGCGGCGGCAGTATCCTGCGGGCGCGGCCAGAGTGTGGGGTAAGGCAGGTGCGCGATGCCGAACGCCTGTTCGTATTGCTTCACTTTCGGCGCGGGGGCTTGCTTGGTGTAGAGGCGGCGCTTTTTCGCGCGCAGCAGGAAGGTGACGATGGAGCCGCGCATGTCCCAGATTTCGTCCCAGCGCGTGCCGATGGTCTGGTGCCAAACATCCAGCCAGTGGCGATTATAGGTGCGTTTGGTGATGCGGACGATGCGTTTGAGTTGGGGCAGGCCCTCGTACAAATCGGCGGCCAGCGGGCTCGTGATAATGGTCACTTCCGCATCCGGCGCGTTGTCGGTAAGGTAGCGCAGCATGCTCGCGGCCAGCACGGCGTCGCCGATGCGGGTGGGGGCTATGAACAGGATACGGCGCGGTTGCATCGCGCTGTCATGCCACAGCCTCGCGCGAATGCAATGGCGAAGATGCATTTTGCCGCATTTGACTATACATCCGCGCGGCTTATTCTTATGATTATAAGCTTGAACGAAGGTAACTGATGATCCGTTTCGAAAACCACGCATTCAAAGGGCTCGACGAGTCGCTGCGCCAGCTGTTCGGCTTGCTGACCGCGATGGGCGAGGGCGTGCAGCAACTGATCGCGCTGCTGCCCGCGGCGCTCGACGCGGCGGACCCGGCCTCGTTCGCGCGGGCGAAGGAAATCGACAAAACGGTGAACGAGGCGGAGCTGAAGGTCGATAGCGCGGTGACGGCGATGATTAACAAGTTCACGCTGGTGAGCGAGGATTTGCGCTTCACGCTCGCTTCGGTGAAGGTTGCGGGCACGCTGGAGCGCACGGCGGATAAGGTGAAGAATTGCGCGAAACGCTTAAGCCGCATCAGCCATCCGCTGGATGGGGTCGTGCGCGTCGAGATGATTACGGCGATTGCGGCGCTGCAGGAGATGGTGCCGCTCGCGCTCGGCCAGTTGCTGGACTATAAGCCTGAGGCGACGGAGGAGTTGCTGACGCACGGGGCGACGGTGCAGAAATCCTACCGTGCGATCCTGCTGCATTTGCACGCGCATCAGTCGAGCGCGGATGACGAGACGCATATTTTGCTGGTTGCGAAGAACCTCGAACAGGCGGCGGATATGGCGGTGGAACTGATGAAAATCAGCCATTATGTGCATTTCGTGACGAAGTTCGATAAACGCCACACTGCGTAATAAAATGCACGGTTTGCGCCATAGTTTTTAGCGTTTTGATTGGCATAAGTGCCGCAAAAAACTATCCTCAGTGGAATTGGGGGAGATGGCATGGCGTGCATCGTACCGACGATTCTGGCCGGTGGGGCGGGAGAGCGCCTCTGGCCGCTGTCGCAGGCCGATAGCCCCAAGCAATTCGCGCTCAAAAACAAGCAAGGGTACAGCCTTTTCCAAGCGACGGTGCTGCGCGTTGCGGACCGTGCGCGTTTCGCCGCGCCGCTGGTGTTGTGCAACCGGCAGCACCGTTTCCTCGCGCGCGAACAATTGCGGGCGATTGCCTGTGACGACGCGGTGATTCTTGTGGAGCCCGAACTGCGCAACACGGCTTCGGCCATTGCGCTCGCGGCGATGCATGTGATGGAGGAGCAACCGGATGCGGTGATGCTCGTGCTGCCGAGCGACCATGCGATCGCGCGGGTGGAAGCGCTGGCGGCAGCGGTCGAAGCGTCGTTGCCTGCGGCGGAGGCGGGCCATATCGTGACGTTCGGCATCACGCCGGAGAGCGCGGAAACGGGCTATGGCTATATCCATTACGGTGAGGAAATCAGCGGCTATGAGGGATTGCGGACGATGGAGCGCTTCATTGAAAAGCCGGATTTCGAACTGGCAGCGCGGCTGATCCGCGAAGGCAATTACGGCTGGAACAGCGGCATGTTTCTGATGGCGGCAGGCGCGCTGCTCGACGAGTACCGCACGCATGCGCCCGCCATCCACCACGCGTGCGAAAGGGCTTATGCCAAGCATACCATCGAGCATGAGTGCTTGTGCCCGGAAGCAACGGCGTTTCGCGAAAGCCCCGCCATCGCGTTCGATTACGCGATCATGGAACATACGACGCGCGGGGCGGTGATGCCAGTCGAGATGGGCTGGCGCGATCTGGGTTCGTGGATGGCGCTCGATGGCGCGGCGCATAAGGATGCGGCGGGCAATGCGGTCAGTGGCGCGGCGAGTTTGCGCGAGGTGGAGGATTGCTTCGTGCATGCGGATACGTTGCATGTCGCGGCGGTGGGGTTGCGCGATTTATTGGTGGTCGAAAGCAACGGGCATGTGCTGGTCGCGCCGAAGGAGCGTGCGCTCGAGGTGAAGGTTTTCGTCGCCGCGCAACGGGCGCAAACCATGGCGTCGCTCTACCATGTGACGCACCGGCCCTGGGGCAATTTTTCGGTGATCGAGCGCGGGATGGATTACCAGGTGAAGAAGCTGATGATCGTGCCGGGCGGGAAAATTTCACTGCAAACGCATCGTGCGCGGTCGGAGCATTGGGTGGTGGTGCAGGGCACGGCGACCGTGACGCGCGACGATGCGGTGCTGACGCTGCACGCCAACCAATCCGCTTATATCGCGGCGGGGCAGCGCCATCGGCTGGAAAATCGCGGGGCGGAGGCGCTTGTTGTTATCGAGGTGCAAACGGGCGCGTATCTTGGCGAAGATGACATCGAGCGGTTCGAGGATGCGTACGCGCGCGCCGACGCTTAGTGCAAGGTGCTGCAGCGGCGCAGTAACTGATCGGAAATTTCGTTGAGCGGGAGGATCGCTTCGCACACGCCGAGGGCGGCGACGCATTTGGGCATGCCGTACACCACGCTGCTCGCGCGGTCTTGCGCGATAACGGAGCCGCCATTGTCGAACACGGTGCGGCCGCCGTTCGCGCCGTCATTGCCGATGCCGGTGAGGACGAGCGCGAGCATGTTTTCGCCGTACACGTCGCTGATGGAGGCGAACATCGGGTCCGCGGAAGGGCGGCAGGAATTGACGGGCGCATGCTCGCTGAGTTTGATGACGACGCGCTCGCCCTGTTTTTTCACGAGCATGTGGAAGCCGCCGGGGGCGAGGTAAACCATGCCGGGGGTGACGGTTTCGTCGTGCTCGGCTTCTTTGCAGGGGCGGTTGACATGCATGCGGATATGGTTGGCGAAGGCAGTGGTGAAAATCGGCGGCATGTGCTGGGTGATGAAAATCGGAATATGGGAGAGGTTGCCGTTGAGGTCGCTGAAAATGCGCACCAGCGCTTCCGGCCCGCCGGTCGAGGAAGCGATGGCGAGGGCGTGGATCTGCTGGGCTTTCCCCGGTTGCAGGGAAAAACTCTCCACACGGATTTCAGGCATCGGCTCGGCGAGGTCGCCGCGCTTCATGGCGGTGATGGGGGCGAGTTTTTTGATCGGCGTCGGGGTGAGCACGCGCTCGGCTTGGACCTCGATTTCCGGCGGGCGGGGAAGTGGGGCGACGGGGTCGATGCATTTGGGCTGGGTGGCGCAGACGGCTTTGATTTTCTCGCGCAGCTCGTCGATAAACTCGGCGGGTTTGCGTGACTCACCGGGTTGGGGTTTCAGGATGAACTCGCTGGCGCCGAGGCCGAGCGCGGTGAAGGAGGCGATGGCGTTGTTCGGCGTGCCCGCCGTAACCATGAACACTTTACTGCGGCGCGAGGCGGCGCGGATTTTCGGCAGGGCGGCCAGGCCGCTCATTTCCGGCATGTCGATATCGAGGAGTACGAGGTCGGGCTTCAGTTTGCGCGCTTGCTCGATGGCTTCGAGGCCGTTTTTGGCGATGCCGACCACGCGCAATTCGGGATCGCGCTCGAGCGATTTGGAGAAGAGGAAACGGATGATTTCCGAATCATCGACCAGAAGCAGTGTGATGGGCATCGTACAACTTTACCTTGCAGTGTATCGTTGAATTATGATGCATTTTCGCGGGAAAGCTAGTTTTTTATCGATAAAATGCAACCTAATTTGGTCGGGCCACCTGCTTGTCATTGCGAGGCCCTTTAGGGCTGCGGCAATCCATCTTCTTCTACTTCTTTCTTTTCTGTATCTAAGATGGATTGCCGCGCTTCGCTCGCAATGACGAAGCTTCTGGCGCGGCTAAAACTTCACCCCGGCGCGTTGGTAGACGTCTTTCAACTCACGCGTCATGGTGTCGGTGATTTCGGGGCGGTCGAGCGCGTAGGCGACGTTGGCGGCCACGAAGCCGACGAGCGAACCGCAATCGTAGCGCACGCCGTCGAAGCGGTAGCCGAACACGTCATCCGTCGCGATGAGTTTGGCGATGGCGTCGGTGAGCTGGATCTCACCGCCCGCGCCGGGCTTTTGCTTGTCCAGCACGTCGAAAATTTCGGGCTGGAGGATGTAGCGGCCGATGATGGACAGCGTCGAGGGTGCGTCCTCGGGCGCTGGTTTTTCGACGAGGCCGCGGGCTTTGACGAGGCGCTTGTCGTTCGTTTTGGCTTTCTTGTCGATATCGACGATGCCGTAGCTGCTGGTTTTGCTGCGGGGGATGTCCATCACGCCGAGCACATTGCCGCCGGATTGCTTGTGGGCTTTGACCATCTGGCTGAGGCAAGGCGTTTTGGCGAAGACCATATCGTCGGCGAGGATGACGGCGAACGGCTCGTCACCGATCAGATGGCGGGCGCACCAGACGGCGTGGCCGAGGCCGCGGGGCTCCTGTTGGCGGGTGAAGCTGACATTGCCGGGGGCGGGCAGCCAGTCGGCGACGCGGCCTAACTCACGGTTTTTGCGCTTCACGCTGAGGTGGCTCTGCAATTCGGCGGCATGGTCGAAATGGTCCTCGATCGCGTGTTTGTTGCGGCCGGTGACGAAGATGAATTGCTCGATCCCGGCGGCGCGGGCTTCCTCGAAAGCGTAGTGAATCAATGGCTTATCGACCACGGGGAGCATTTCTTTGGGCATGGATTTGGTGGCGGGCAGGAAGCGTGTGCCGAGGCCGCCGACGGGGAAAACGGCCTTACGAACTTTGGGGGAAGCAGATTTTTTTACCACGGGAACTCCATAACGCTGGATTTTTTCGTTAATTACTGTTAATGAAAGCCCGCCTTTTCACAATGAAATGGGGCTTTACGCTCCATCGTGGAAGGCTAATAAAAGAACAATGCGGCTTCAGCGCCACAAAGATGGCGCAGCGAAATAAGGCAATGCAGATCGGGGACAGGTGTGAAAATTCTTCAATTTCGCGGCAAATATCCCAATTTCGGCGATGAGCTGAACCATTGGCTGTGGCCGAAATTATTGCCGAATTTTTTCGATGAGGATGCGGATACGGTGTTCATCGGCATCGGCTCGACGATCGGTGAAGCGCCCGCGGATGCTTCGCGCAAGATCGTCTGCGGCGCGGGCTATGTGCCCTATTACCATAAAGCGCCGAATTTGCAGGAAGGGCAGTGGGATGTTGCGTTCGTGCGCGGGCCGATCACCGCCAAGCGGCTGAACCTCGCGCCGGAACTGGCGATTGGCGATGCGGGCACGCTGGTGCGCACGCAGATCAACACCGCGCGCAAAAGCGGCGAGCGGATTTCCTTCATGCCGCATTGGGAAAGCATGGAAGCGGGTAATTGGGAGGAAGTGTGCCATGAAGCGGGCATCCACCTCATCGACCCACGCAAACCGGTGGTGAAAGTCATCGACGAATTGCTCAGTTCCAAACTGCTCGTCACCGAGGCGATGCATGGCGCCATTGTCGCGGATGCGTTCCGCATTCCGTGGGTGCCGGTGCTGCCGCTCAACGCCGTGCACCGCGAGAAATGGTACGATTGGGCGGCGACGCTCGATTTGAAACTGACGCCGCGGCGCTTGTGGCCGTCGCAATTGAGCGAGCTGAATTTCAACATGCTGCGCGCGAAAGACGGGGCGAACGCGCCGTTCTTTACCGGGGAAGAACACGCCGCACCGTCCTCGACCTTGCGCAAGGCGAAGCGGTTCGTCGAAAGCAGCCGCATCGGCACGTTCGCGAACGAAAAATTGCTGGATATGGCGGCGTACCGCCTCAATCAACTGGCGAAAGCACCGGCGATGCTGAGCAGCGAGCGGGCAATCGACCGGGTGACGGAGCGGATGATGGAAAAAGTGCAGGGCTTGCGCACGGCCTACGCCGCTTGAACTGCCGCCGCTTTTTCGTAGGCGCGTTTATCCTCGCTCAGGCGCAGTAGCACGCTGTAGAAGTAAAGCGTGCCGATGCCGAACGGGATCGAGAAGAAATCCACCTCCGGCCAGGCGCGGATCAGGAACATGATCGAGAGGCCGAACAGCATCACGCGTTCGCTGTTCACACCGCGGCGCATCATCGCGCGCAGGCTGACGATGATGTTGGCAAGCAGGTAGCCCACGACGAGCAGCATGCCGACCAACCCGAGATCGACGAAGCTTTGCACGAAGCTGCTATGGAAGTGGAAACCGCTGCGGTCGTCGATGAAGAATTCGTGCCAATAGCGCTCGGCGCGCGGATTGCCCTGCACCCAGAACGCGTTGTAGCCATGGCCGAGGAGCGGGTGCTCCATGCCGATTTTGATGCCCTCGTGCCAGAGGTAGGTGCGGCCGGTGAGCGTGGTATCTTTCCCGAGGCTTTTCAGCACGAGGTCCTGCCCGCCGAAGGCGATGACGGTGGAGGTGAGGGCGACGATCATGAGCAGGCTGAGGCCGAGGAACGCGGCGCGGATGGCGGCGGGCGTGCGGGCGACGGCGAGCACGAACAGCATGGCGGCGACGCTTGCGATGAAGGACAGCAGCGAAGTGCCGGAATGGCTGACATGCATGCAATAGAGGCAGAAAATGAAAGAGAAAAAGCTGAGCACGCGGCTGCTGATGCTGCTCGCGCGGCGCGTCAGCAGCGTGACGCAGAGGATGAGCCCAAGCTCGGCGACGAAACCGATTTCGTTCTTCGAGCCGAAATAACCGGTGAGGGAATAGCTGCCGCTCATCACGTCGAAGCTGTAAATGCCGCTCGCGACGCTGATGAGGAGCGCAAGGTCGGTGCCGATGATGAGGCCGAGCAGCAGGCTGGCGAAGGTCACCGCGCGGTTGATGATGGTGATGCAGAAAAACGTGACGATGAGCGCGGTGCCGAGATAGATCGAGGTGTTGGGGTAGTCCGACCAGAGGGTGGACAGGTCGCTCAGCAGCGGCAGGGCGAGCAGCCACAGGAAAGTGGCGTTGATGCGCAGCAGTGAGAAGCCTTTGAGCAGCAGCACGCCAAACCAGATCGCGAAATAAACGAGGATGGGCCAGACTTTGAAATGCGCCGAATAGCACTGGATGATTTCCGTCAGCGCGACGAGGATAATGCCCGTGATATGGCCGAGCTGCGGGTTGCGCGGGCGCTGTTTGCGCGCGGCTTCGGCGGCGGCGAAACTCTCGGTGATGCTGGTCACGGCGCGGCCCCGAGCGTGCGCGCGACGCCGAGATGCAGCGTGCCGCGCAGCAGCCATTGGCGGCGCTTGAGGGGGAACAGGATGCACACGCAGGCGATGGCATAGCAGTAGAACGCTTTGGCGTAGGCTTTGATTTTGTTTTTTTGTAACGGCGCGCCCGCTTCGCGCAGCATCAGCGCGTGGGTTTGGCCGAAGCGGTAACGGCGCTTCAGCAGCCAGCGCAAGGTGGCGCGCTCGGGCGGGACGGCTTCAAAGGCGACGGCGTTTTCGGCATAGGCAATGCGTGCGCCAGCGCGGGCGAGGCGGGCGAAAAATTCCGTGTCCTCACCGCCGCTGACGCCGAGATCTTCGCGGAAGCGCTGGTTGGTGAAGGCGTCGCGTGTCATCAGCACGTTGCCCGCGTAACCGGTGGTGATGGCGCCGTTCGTGACGGTCGGCTTCGTCGAATGGAAATCGCCGAGCACGACCCATGCCGGGTAGTCGCTGCGGTAGACGGCGCGCACGGGGCCGAGGACGATGGGGGCGAGCGTGTCGCGCTGGCGGGTGAGCAGTTCGGCGAGCCATTCGGGGCTTACGATTTCATCGTCATCGACGAAGGCGAGGAAATCGCCCGTTGCGGCGTCGAGGCAGGCATTGCGGGCGATAGAGATGTTTTGTGCGGGGGCGTGGAGGTAGGTGACGTTGAGGCCGTGCTCGGCGGCGGCTTGCGCGACGGTCACTTGCGCGCTGGGCTCGCGGTCGTTATCGGCGACGATGATGCGAATGGTGGTGTTGAACGGCAGCGCGAGCTTCGCGAGTGAGGCCAGCGTGGCGGCGACGCCCATGCGCCGGTAGGTGCAGATGGCGACATCGACCTGCGTGGTATCCAAACTCATGCGCGCTTGCGACCGTAGCGGAACAGCCCCTCCCAAAAGCCGAGGGACCAGGCGGCATGCATCAGCATCGCGGCGACACCGCTGAGCGCAATCGTCACGCGGCGCTCGCGCCAGCCGAGCAGCAGGCCGTAACCGAGGCAGATGCCCGCCCAGAGCAGGAACGGTACGGCGGCGAGCGATGTATAGGGCGCGAAGACCAGCAGCAAAATGGCGGGCATCACGGCGACCGGCACCATCTGGCGCAGGCGCGGGCGGGCGCGGTGCTTCAGCAAATTGCGTACGCGGCCTTTGCCGTAATTGCGGTATTGTTTGAACAGCGCGCTCGGTGTCGCGCGCGGGTAGTAGGTGTGCAGCGTTTTCGCGGTGAGCCAGATGCGGTAGCCCGCTTTGCCGAGGCGCGCATCCAGCTCGCCGTCCTCGTTGTGGGTGAAGGCTTCGTCGTAGCCGTTGACGGCACGGAAGGCGGCGATGCGCATCAGCGCGTGGTGGGCGTGATCGACCCAGCGGCCCTCACGCATGGCGGCGCGGTGGGAGGAGCCGCCATTGCCGAGGATGGAGTTTTGGGCAGCGGCGACGGCATCCTGAAAGCCGCCTTTGCCGACGGTGAGGATAGAGCAGGTGACGGAATCCGCGTTGGTGGCGATCGCGTCCTCGAGGATGCGCTGGCAGAAATCCGGCGGGTAGCTCGCATGCGCGTCGAGGCGGATGAGGAAATCCGCATCCGCACCGTAAGTCTCGACGGCGAGGTTGACGGCGGCGCTTTGCAGGCGCTTGGGGTTGTTGAGGTAGGTGATGAGCTGCGGGTATTGCTTGTTCCAGATCTGCACGATTTCGACCGTGCCGTCGGTGCTGCCGCCATCCGCCACGACGATGCGCATGGGAATGTTGCGGCTTTCCTCCACCAGTTGCGCAAGCACCGTCGCGATATGCGCGGCTTCGTTGAGGCAAGGGATGACGACGAGCGCCGGGCCGATGCTGGCAAGCGACGGCGGCGGCGGGCTGAGGGCGGCGAACTGGCCGACGAGCGCGGCGCAATCGGCTTGGCTGAATTGCCAGGTCGCGGGCGGTACGGCAGCGACGGCGTTCGCGAGGATTTGGTAAGCGGCGGGGGTGAGGGCGCTCAGGAACTGTTTCAGGCTCTCGGCTTTCGGCTCGGCGAGCGTGTGGCCGATGCCAAGTGTTGCGGTGAGGGCGCTGGTTTCGACGCCGCTCGCGGTGATGGGGACGGTGCCGTAGAGGCCGCCCTCATAAATGCGGTTGGGCAGGAGCCATGTGGAGTTCTGCCCCTCCTCGAACATATCGATGGCCCAGCTGAAATGCACGTCGTGGTAAATTTCCTCGAGCTGTTCGGGGTTGCGGTAGGGGCCGAGGTAGCTGACCCATGGCGTGGCATCGACCTGCGCCTGAAAGCCGCGGAACTGATCGTGCGCGATGCGGCCGCGGATGACGACTTCGAGCAGGCCGGGGTTGGCATTCGCGACTTCGCAGAGGATGTCGAGGCTTTTCTGGCAGCGGATGGCGCCGAACCAGCCGATGCGCCAGGGCGGCCCCTCGCGGCGCGGCGCGGGTTTCGGGGTGAGCAGGCCTTGCGCATGGAACACTTTGTTTTCGACGAGGATGAACGGGCGTTGCAGCGCGGTGCGCTTGTCGAAATATTCGCGGATGAAAGCAGGCGAGCTGGTGACGATGGCGGCAACACAACTGCGCACGAGCTTTGCCTCAAGCGCGCGGATGCGTTTGCCGATAATGTCCTCGCGCAGCAACAGGCGGTGGATGTCGAGCACTTCATACACGACGCGCGCGTGCTTCGGCGCGAAATGCTGCCAGCCGCGCTCGGCGATGGCGAGCATTTCGAGGTTGCGGGCGAGGATGAGGTCGGCCGAGGCGAACAGTGTACGGTGCTGGCGCAGGCGGCGCAAAGTGCGGCGCACGCTGAGGATACGCTGGAGGAAGCGGCCATTATAGGTGCGACCGAAATCCGTCGCCGGGCAACCCGCGATGGTGGGCGGCGGCGCGCTACGCGCGAAGCCCGCGACATGCACTTTCGCGCCGCCCGCTTGCAGCATGGCGAGCCGCTTTGCCGTTGTCGGGTCGGACAAATCATGCGTCAAATAGAGGATATGCATGGGTCAGCTTGGCTGGTGCGTGCCGGTCACGGGCAGGCGGTCGCGCGACAGGCGCGCATTGTTGGCGTGCGAATTGTTCAGCACCGTGCCGATGACATGGGCGTTGCCGAGCGCGCGCATGGAGGCTTTCAGCTCCTGCGTGCGGGTGCCGCCTTCGTTCACGACCATCAGCACGCCATCGACATGGGGGAGGAAGACGAGCGGGTCGTCCTGCGCGAGGATCGGCGGCAAATCGTAGATAATCATGCGGTCGGGGTAGCGGGTTTTGAGTTCCTCCGCGAGGGCGGCGATTTTCGGCGAGCCGAGGACTTCCGACGAGTTATCGAGCGTGCGGCCCGCAGGCAGCAGCGACAGGCGGAAGTAATTCAGGCGGATCAGGCACTCGGAAATCGGCGTGTTGTGGCTGAAATAATCGGTAAGGCCGACGGGGGGCATGAGGCCGAGGTAGCTGGTGACGTTGGGCTTGCGCAAATCGAGATCGACGAGCAGCACGGTCTGCTTCATGTCGAGCGCGATGGAGAGGGCGAGGTTGAGGGCGATGGTGGTTTTGCCGTCGCCGTAATTCGGGCTGGTGATGCCGAGCGTTTTCATGCCTTCCTGCGCCATTTTCTGCAGCACCTGCGTGCGCAGGATGCGGAACATATCCGCCTTCTTGTCGCGCGTGCGGTGAGCGACGATGCGGTGGCGCTCCATGATCGCTTCGCTGATTTTGATCGTGTTCTCGCCGGACAGATGCGGCACGGTGTCGTCGGCTGCTTGCTGTGCTTCGACAGGGCGGGTGCGGGCAGCGTGGTTGATGGCGTCGAGCCGCTGCTCGCGGGCTTTTTGCAGGGCTTTGGCTAACTTATCCATGGTGCTGGCTCGCCGGATTGATGGAGATGTGCGGGATGGTGACGAGCGGTGCGACGCCGACCAGTGCGGTGAGGTGGTGCGCCCCGCGCACGCTCTGGCTGAATGCTTCCGCGATCACCACCATGCCGATGCCGCTCATGAAGGCCATGAACAACCCGGCGATGATGAGGTAGAGCCGTTTCGGGCTGGTCGATTCCGGCAGGATGGAGGGGATGATGACTTTCAGCCGCTCGCCGTTCTTGCCGCTTTCGAGCTTAGTGTTCATCTCGGCGGCGAGGCGTTTTTCCTTCAGGCTGCGGTAGCGCTCTTTCGCGTTGTCGAGGTCGAGCGTGAGCTGCGACATTTGTTGCTCGATCAGCGGGTTTTGCGCGAGCGCGACGTCGAGCTTGTTCTGCTGCGCCTGCAGTGCGGCTTTTTGGCCAGTGAGCGATTGCAGTTGGGCTTGCGCGGAAGTGAGCTGGGAGTTGAGCTGGAGGTAAGCGGGGTTGTCCGCGTCCCGCGTGATTTTGCCGCCCGTATCGACCTGGTGGCTCGATTTCAGCGCGGCGATTTGCTCTTTCACTTTGATGACATCCGGGTGTTCGGGGCCGTAGCGCGCGGTGAGTGCAGCGTATTGCGATTCGAGGGCGTGGAGCTGGCTGCCCGCGCTGAGCACCTGCTTGCCGTCATCCGTCACGCTGCTGTAGGGCGAGGTGCCAGCGAGCTGGGTGCGCAGGCCGCTGACGCTCGATTCCGCGGCGCTGATCTGGCTTTCGATGGTTTGCAGGCTGAGCGCGTTGCTTAAAGAAGCCTGCTGGTTGAACAGCGTGGCGGAGGGGCCCGACTCGCCGTATTGCGCGCGGAACTGCGCGGCTTTTTGCTCCTGCTCTGCGATGCTGGTTTCGAGGTTTTTGATTTCGCCATCGAGGAAGGCGGTGGTTTGCTCGCCCTGTTCGCGGCGCTGGGCGGCTTCCTCGTCGATGAAGCGCTGGACGATGAGGTCGAGCGCTTGCTTAGCCAGTTTCGGGTCGCTGTAATCGAAGCTCACGGTGAAGGCGATGGCGGAAAGCTGCTCGACCGATTCTTTCTGCGCGGCGGCGGGGTTCGAGAGGGTGCTGCTCACGAAATCGAGGTTGATTTTGTTGCGCATCGCGTTGGTGAGTTTTTCCGGCGCGAGCTTTTTGTTGAGGCCGGGATAGAGGTTCAGTTGCTTGATGATGTCCATCAGCGATTCGATGGAAGTGACTTTCTGCTGGATCTGGGTGATGCGCCGGTCAGCAAGGCCGAGTGCACCGGTGCTGGAATCACCATTGCCGACGGCGGCGACGGTCGAGGAAATCACCGGCTCCTCGATCTGGACGGTGACGGTCGCGCGGTAACGCGACCAGTTGAAGGCGAACAGCAGTGCAAGCAGGAACACGGCAGCAAAGCTTAGCGCGAACAGTTTCCGCCGCCGGAAAAAAATAGTCACGATATCGTCGAGCGAGAGATCCTGCACTTATGGCCTGCCTTGTTTCATTTTAATTGCGGCTCCAGGAGGGGCGGATATTGAACCCCAGCATGACCACATGTTCTTCCACTGTGCCGGTCGCGGCGGTGAGCGACTGGTTCAGGTATTTGTAATTCGCGCTCAGGTCCACGTCGTCCATTACTTTGTAGGTGAGGCCGGTGCCGACGACATAGCCATGGTCGAGGTTGATGCGCGGCTGCTCGTCCGGGTAATCGGCGATCTGGTATTTCGCTTCGCCGGTGAGGGCGAGCTTCTCGTTGAGGGCGTGCTTGCCGGTGAGGGAGAACGTGTCGAGCAAGGTTTCCGTGCCGTTGCCGAACGGCTCATGCGCGCGGCGGGCGAGGGCGTCGAACGAATCGACGGTGCCGGTGTAAGCGAGGTCGCCGGAGAAGACGTAATCGAGGCTGGTGTTATCGGAACTGGTGCTTTTGTTGGCACCGGTTGAAATGCTGTTGAGCGCACCGGCGCTGGCGTGGAGCGTCATACGCGGGGTGAGCAGGCTGGTCCAGCCCAGCGACGGGCCGTAGCTGTTGCTCGCGGAATCCGGCCCTTCGGCGGTTTCGTAGCGCTGCACGTTCATGGTGAAATTGCCGGTGTTTTGCGGGTCGAAGCGGTGCTCGATGCCGGGGCTGGCCTGGTAGAAGTTGTAGTCCGTATAGGCGCGGTTGTCATACGACACGGCGATGGCGGAAGCGTAGAGCAGCGCCGAGTTGTTCTCGTTGAAATGGTAGCTTACTTGCGGTGCGGCGCCGAAACGGGTGCTGTGTACGCGCGGCAGGTTGATGTCGTAATTGTTCAGCTCGCTGGTGCGGGTGGTGTCGTAATCGAAATTCGCGTCGAGATGCGCGTCCCACCGCTCGTTCTGGCGGCCGAGGAGGAGTTTTTCGTGCACATCGGCGGAGTCATAAGCGGAATGGTCGAACGCGTTGGCGTCTACCCTGAGGTCGGACTGCGCGACGGAGGTCGGCGTTTTCGAGCGCACGATCAGTTCCGGCGAGGTGGTGGAGCCGTAGATCGCGGTCGCGCCATTGGTCAGGCGCAGCGGGTTCGAGTCGTAGCTGAACGTTTGCGAAATATTGGTTTCGACGCTGAAGCCCGCGGGCATGTTGGCGGAATTCTGCAAGGCGGCGACGGGGGCGACGGTCGAGGGGGCCATCGTATCCGCGACGACGGTGTCGGCGGCGAGGGCCGCCATCGGCAGGCCGCTAAGCGCGGTGCAGAGCAGCAGTGCGCGGGTGGTGGAGCGATTCAGCATAGCAGGGTGCGGGTTCTGGCGCATCTAGAACAGGCTCGCGGTGGGGACGACCAGCACGTCGCCGGGTTGCAGCGTGATGTTGGTTTCAAGATGGCTGCCGCGTGACACGTCCGAATAATCGAAGGGGATGGAGGTTTGCTTGCCATCGACCTTGCGCAGGATCACGATGTCGTCACCCTCGGCGTAGGGTGTGAGGCCGCCCGCCTGGCTCAGCGCCTGCATGACGGTGAGTTCGTTGCCCATGACGATGTCGCCGGGTTTGGTGACTTGGCCCATGATGCTGACGGTGTTGCCGCGGGTTTCTTTCACGACGACGGTGACGGCCGCGCCGGGGACGAAGGGTTTGAGCTTGCTGGTGATGGCGTCTTTCAATTGCGCGGGTGTGGTGCCAGCGGCTTGGACGCTGCCGATGAGCGGGAAGTCGATCGTCCCATCCGGCAAGACGAGCACTTCGCGGTCGAGTTCGTCCTCTTTCCAGACGCTGACATGCAGCAGGTCGCCGGGGCGCAGGTTATAGCTTGGGTTCGCGGTCGCGGCGTCGCTTGGCACGGTGCGCGTTTCGGTCTGGGCATCGGCCATGGTGGGCGCTTTGTTGTTCGCGGCATAGGCGGCGCTGCCGAGAATCAGGCTGGCGGAAAAAATCGAAACTGAGCGGAAAAATAAGCGCATAGCGACGGGTCCTCAATTAAAAAAAGGCTTAATTCTTTATAGTTAATCTGTTCTTTACTGCAAAGGTCTATTATAAGAATCAAGATGGTTTTCGCGGTTGATTCGCCTGACAGTCGCCATTACATCACAGGTCAATTTTTACGGAGCAGTTTATGTATGAGGGTTATTTCGGCTTGACGAGTAAGCCGTTTTCGCTGCTGCCCGAGGCGAATTACCTGTTTTTGAGCAAGCGCCACCAGCATATCGTCAATATCCTCGAATATGGCATGCAGACGCAGGCGGCGTTCATCGTGATTACGGGGGATGTCGGGGCGGGGAAAACGACGATTATCCGCCATTTCCTGTCGCATTTGCCGGAAAAAGTGACGGTGGGCCTCATCACCAACCCGAACAAGCGCATCGGCTCGCTGCTGGGCTGGATTTCGAGCGCGTTCGAACTCGACCATCATAACGAGGACGAAGCGAAGATGTACCATGGGTTTGTCGAGTTTTTGCTCGCGCAATACGCCAAGGGGCTGCGCACGGTGCTGATCATCGACGAGGCGCAGAATTTACCGGCGGAATTGCTCGAGGAATTGCGGATGCTGAGCAATGTGAACAACGAGCAGGACATGCTGCTGCAAATCATCCTCGCGGGGCAGCCGGAGCTGCTCGACATGCTGAACCGCACGGATTTGCGCCAGTTCGTGCAGCGCATCGGCGCGCATGGGCACCTCACGGCGCTGAACCCGCGCGAAACGCAGGAATATATCCGCCACCGGCTGATGGTGGTGGGCGGCGACAGCCATATTTTCGACGATTATGCTTGTGCTGCCGTGCATCACTTCTCGAACGGCGTGCCGCGGCTTATTAACCTTTTGTGCGACCAGGCGTTGCTGTACGCTTTTGCCGAGAATCAGGCCGTGGTCGATGCCGCGACGGTGATGGAAGTCGCCGCCGAACGCAACGAAACGGGCCTGAGCGTGTTCAGCGGTACGATGGGCAGCAAGGGGCAGCCGGATATCGGGCCGGAGCTGGAAAGCATCGTCGCAGCGATGCAGGCCTGACGGCAAAAGACCATTATTTCCCAGATGGTTGTTTTGATAAGTTAATCTATTGATTTAACTTATGAATTGCGGCGTTTTTCGTGCGCGTGGCGTAGCTGTTACTGTATCCTAAAACCAACAGCAAGTGAAAAATTACCGCATTGCAGCAAAATGGATGCTTTCCTTTATAGCATTTTTATACCAGCAGGTGCAGGTTGCCTTCGCTGCGGTGCAATATAGCCAAAAAACCGCGGGATTTTTAATGTTTTATAAATAATTCCTAAACTACAATGGCGTATGCATACGTCAGGTCCACGTGGAGAGAAAATGACCCCGCCCAACATCACCTCGCAGAAAATGGTGCAGCCGACGGCTGCGGTCGAGGCGGCGATCAACGCGCTCGAAACCCGGCAGGCCGAAATCGACGCGCAGGTGCGCGAAGCGGTCGCGGCGGCTGCTGCGATTGAAGAACGTGCGCCGATCACCCGCCGCCATTTCAACCGCCAGCTGCGCGGCTACCGCGTGACGGATGCGCTGGCGCTGGCGTTCGGTTTCGTGATGGCGCTCGGGCTTGCCGCACTCATCAACGGCAGCATGGACGAACGCACGGCGCTGAGCCCGCTCACGCGCCTCGACTCGACGCGCGTGGCAGTGTGGCTGATCGTTGCGGCGAGCGTGATGCTGTGGTTCCAGCATAAAGGCTATTACCGCGTGCGGATGAATTTCTGGGCGGAGGCGAAGGCCGTCATCGGCGCGTTTTCGGTGGCGATGATCCTCGACGGGTTTTTGCAATTCGCCGCGAAGCATGATTTCTCGCGCATCTGGCTGATGGCGGGGTGGGTATTCGCGGGCCTTGCGGTGCTGACGTTGCGCGGCCTCTATCGTCGTAAGTTGCGTGCGCGTGGCCAGTGGGAAGTGGCGACATTGCTGGTCGGCAGCGGCGTCACGGCGGAAGATACGCGCGCGGCGCTCGAGTCCGAGCCGGGCTTGGGCTACCGCATCGTCGCGCAGATCGAGCGTTTGCCGGAAGCGTACCTCGCTGCCGGGCGCTCGTGGGAGCGCTTGTGCCAGCAGAACCGCGCGGAATATGTGGTGATCGCGCTCGACGGTGCGGAACTGGACCAGGCCACGCACCCGATCGCGCAGCTGACGCGCGAGGACGTGCCGTTCTCGATTTCGCCGCCGCGCCGCCATTTGCCGATTGTCGATATGGCCCCGCAATATTTCCTGAATCATGACATCAAGCTGCTCACCTATAGCAGCGGGCTCGAACAGCCGCTGCCGCGCTTCATCAAGCGCGCGTTCGATGTGGCGGTGGCGGGCACGCTGCTGCTGCTCGCGAGCCCCGTGATGCTGCTGATTGCGCTGATGGTGAAACGCGACGGTGGGCCGGTGTTTTTCGGCCATGCGCGCATCGGCAAGAACGGGAGCATTTTCCAGTGCCTGAAATTCCGCTCGATGATCCACCATGCGCAGGCGGTGCTCGAGAAATACCTCGAGCAGAACCCGGAGGCGCGCGCGGAATGGGAAGCCGACCACAAGCTGAAAAACGACCCGCGCATCACGAAGTTCGGGGCGTTCCTGCGCCGCTCGAGCCTCGATGAATTGCCGCAGCTCATCAATGTGCTCAAAGGCGAAATGAGCCTCGTTGGCCCGCGCCCGATCGTGAATGGCGAAGTGCCGAAATACAGCAGCGACATCGCGCATTATTACCGCGTCAGCCCCGGCATCACGGGCCTGTGGCAGGTGAGCGGGCGCAACGACGTGACGTACGAGCAGCGCGTCGCGATGGATAGCTGGTATGTGCGCAACTGGACTTTGTGGCACGATATCGTGATCCTCTGCAAAACCGTGCCCGCACTGCTCAAGCGCAGCGGCGCCTACTAACCCTCAACGGATAGTTTCATGACCCGAGCAATCCTTGTCGCTGGCGGTGCAGGCTACATTGGCGCGCATGTGTGCAAGGCGTTGCAGGCGGCGGGTTATGTGCCGGTGGTGCTGGATAGTTTCGTTACCGGCCATCGCGATTTCGTGCAGTTCGGCCCGCTGGTCGAGGCGTGCGTGTCGGACAGCGCGGCGGTGACGAAGGCGGTGCGCGAGTACGAGATCGAAGCGGTGATCGACCTTGCGGGCTCGACGGAAGTCGCGGAATCCGTGTGCGACCCGCTGAAATATTACGACAATAATGTGGCGCGCAAAATTCCGTTTTTAAAAGCGCTGACCGAGGCGGGCATCCGCGCGTTCGTGTTTTCCTCGACGGCGGCGGTGTATGGCGAGCCGGTAAGCATCCCGATCGTGGAGTCGCACCCGACCAGCCCGACGAATCCTTACGGCTGGAGCAAGCTGATGTTCGAGCGGCTGCTGCATAGCACGGGCGCGGCGACGGGCCTGCGTTTCATGGCGCTGCGCTATTTCAACGCGGCGGGTGCGTCGGCGGATGGGGATATTGGCGAGGCGCACGAGCCGGAGACGCACCTCATTCCGCGTGCGTGCATGGCAAACCTTGGCGTGATTCCGCCGCTCGAAATTTTCGGCAATGATTACCCGACGCCGGACGGTACGGCGCTGCGCGATTACATTCATGTGATGGATTTGGCGGAGGCGCATGTGCTGGCGGTCGCGGCGCTGCTTGAGGGTGCGGAGTCGGCGACGTATAACCTCGGCAATGGGGTGGGGACGTCCATCGGCGACATCATCGCAGCGTTTGCGGCGATGGGGCGGCCGGTGCCGCACAGCTTCAAAGGCCGCCGCGCGGGCGACCCGAGCCGGTTGATCGCCGATAGCAGCGCGGCGCAGAAAAACCTGAACTGGAAGCCGCGTTACGCCGGGGTTGAAACCATCCTGCGAACGGCTTACGATTGGCACGCATCGCGCCATGAACTGATTGCGAACAAGGCCTGATATGACCCGCGCATTGTTTACGCAAGACCTCGAACATGCCTTCGCCGGGCTCGATGCCACGCGCTACGATTACTGGCACGCGCAGGCGAAATTGCGTGTCGCCGAGATTGCGCGTGCGCCGGTGTGCGAGGTGAAATCCATCCTGTCGCTTACCGAACGAACGGACGATCTCGACGAAATCGAGGCAGTGGCGAGCGAATTTTCGGAGCAATACAGTGCGCTGGTCGTGGTTGGTATGGGCGGTTCGAGCCTCGGCGGGGAAACGCTTGCGGCGCTCAGCAAGCGCGGCAGCCCGGCGCTTTATTTCGTCGATAATATCGACCCGCATACGATCGACGCGCTGATTGATGTGCTGCCGTGGAAGGAAACGGCGTTCCTCATCATCAGCAAATCGGGCAACACGGTCGAAACGCAGGCGCATGCGGCGATTTTCCTGCGCGAGGCGAAGCGGCGCATCGGCCCGAATTGCGGCAAGCATTTCACGCTGGTGACGATTCCGAACGGCAACCCGCTGCATAACCTCGCGCGCAGCTACGGCATGCGCGTCGTGGCGCATGATGCGGATCTGTGCGGGCGGTTTTCGATTCTCTCGGCCGTCGGCCTCATTCCGGCGGCGGCGATGGGCGTCGATATTCGCGCGCTTCGTGCCGGGGCGGCGATTGCGCGCGCGGAGAATTTCGCAGGGCCATTGGCGGCGGCGGGTGAGGCGGCGGCGCTGCACCTCACGCTGATGGAAGCGGGCGTGAACATGCAGGTCGTGATGCATTATTGCGACCGGCTTGGCGGGCTCGCGGCGTGGCACCGCCAATGCTGGTCGGAGAGTTTGGGCAAAGCGGGCAAGGGCACGACGCCGATCCCGAGCCGCGGGGTGACGGACCAGCACAGCCAGTTGCAGCTTTACCTCGAAGGCCCGCGCGATAAATTTTTCACGGCGCTGGTGCTCGATAGTGGCGGGCAAGGCGCGGTCATCAATGGCGAGGCGGGCGATGATTTTTCCTACCTCACCGGCCACCGCCTCGGTGATTTGCTGATGGCGGAACAGCGCGCGACGCATGCGACGCTGGTCGATCAGGGACGCGGGCTTCGCACGCTGACTTGCGCCGCGTTCGATGAATTGACGATGGGCGCGCTGCTGATGCATTTCACGCTGGAAGTCACGTTCACCGCGGCGCTCATGGGCGTGAACGCCTTCAACCAACCGGCGGTCGAGGCCGGTAAAAAGCTTGCGCTTTCCTATCTGGCGGGCAAATAATCGCCGCATGGATATTCCCGAAATCAGTGTGCTCATCACCACGTATAATGTGGCGGGGTATATCGCGCGCACGGTGGAAAGCGTGCTGGCGCAAACCGGGGTTTCGTTCGAGGTGGTGATCGTCGATGACGGGTCGAGCGACGGCACGTGGGAGATTGTTTGCGCGCTCGACGATCCGCGCATCACCGCCATCCAGATGGAGCAGAATGCGGGCCCGAGCGGCGCGCGCAACCGTGCCATCGACACGGCGCGGGGCGAGTGGCTTGCGATCCTCGACGGGGACGATGTGTTCCTGCCCGGGCGGCTCGAACGCATGCGCAACCTCGCGGCGACGGCCGCGGCGGATATCGTGGTCGATAACCAACTCGTCATGCGCGAGGCGGATGGGGGGCAGAGTCCGATGTTCGAGGCAAGCGCGCTTGCGGCGGAGGGGGTGCTCAGCGTCGCGTCGTTCATTCGGCATAACGTGGATTTTTCGTGCGGGCATGGGTACGGTTATTTCAAGCCGCTGCTGCGCGCGGCGTTTTTGCGTGAGCATGGGCTGCGGTATCGCGAAACGATCCGCATCGGTGAGGATTATGTGTTCCTGCTCGAAGCGCTGGCGAATGGCGGCGTGTGCGTGATCGACCCCGTGCCGGGCTATGGCTACACGGTGCGCACAGGCTCGATTTCCTACCGGCTGAAAGAGCGCGATGTGGCGAGCATCCAGACCGAGGATGTGCGGTTTTTCGCGGTGTACCAAGTGAGCGACGAAGCGCTGGCGGCGCAGCGCATCCGCGCGCGGAACCTGATCGAAACCTTCGCGTTCGTGCAGATGGTCGCGGCAGTGAAAGCGCGTCGCCCGGTGGCGTTCCTCAAAGCATTTTACTCCTGCCCGCGCGCGCTGCGGCAATGGAAGAAACCGATAATGAAGCGGCTGTTGCGGCGCAAAGCCTAGTTGATTCCCGCTTCGACGGAATCGGGCAGCGGGCCTGCTTTTACCACCTGCCAGCTACGCAGTTCATCGACCACGTGGTGGCGCTGGATGAGCACGCTGAACAGCATGACCGCAAGGCAGATCACGGCGGCGATGACGGTGTGGATCCAATCGGCCATCGGCTCGGCGGCGTTCACGGCCTGGTAGGCGCAAATGCCAAGGCCGGTGGCGATGAGGGGAATCAGGTAGGTCGAGAAATAGTCGCGCATGCTTAAGTTGAGGCGTGGCAGGGCGAGCGCGAGGTAGCGCAGTTGGTAGAGCAGCGTGACGAGCGTGAAGGTCAGCGCGGCGGCGGAAAGGCCGAACTGCACGGCGGCGAGGAGGGCTGCGATCCACAGGATACAATATTCCGCCGAGGTGCGTAGCTGGATGTTGGTGTGGCCGAGCGCATACATCGCGGTTTCGCTCATCGCGAGGATGGCCTGCACCGCGCCCGCCGGGGCGATCAACATGAAAATCGTGCCCGCATATTCCCATTTTTCCGAAAGCACGACGTTGAAAATCGCCGCGTGCGCCGCCGCGACCATGCCCATGGTGGGGAAGACGAGCACGGTCAGCAGCCGCGTGGTCAGCAGGAACCCGCGGGCAATGGCGGCTTTGTCGTCTTTGATTTTAGCGAGGTGCGAATACATGACATATTGCAGGGGGCCTGCAACGATCTGCTGCGGCAGCCGCGCGAACTGGAAGGCCATCGAGTAAAAGCCGAGCAGCGCCGCGCCGAGCACTTTGCCGACAATCCAGTTATCGAGCGAGCGCGAAAAATAAGTGACGAGGCCGTTGCCGAGCACGTTGCGGCCGAACAGCACATGCTCGCGCACGAGCGACCAGCGGAACACGAATAATGGACGGAAGGGGGAAAGCGTGCACATCAGCACCATGCGCACCGCGAAATAGGCGATTTGCTGGCCGATCAACGCCCAGGCACCGTAATGGTGGTAGGCCATGTAGACTGCGCTGCTAAGGCCGAACGCAGTCGCCACCACTTCGATGACGGCGATGGCGCGGAAGCGCTGTGCCTGCTGCAGGGCGGCGACGGGAATGAGGTGCGCTGCCTGTGCGAGCACGACGAAGCCGAGGCTCATGACCATCGCCATCAATGGCGGCTGGTGGAAAATATAGGCCACGAGCGGCGCGCAGGCGACCATCACCAGCGCGAGGAACGCGCCAAGCAAGGTGGAGAGCCAGAAACAGGTGGACCAGACGACACGCTCGCTCGACGGTGTGCGCACGAGCGACATGCCGATCCCGGCATCCGCCAGCATCATCGCGAACAGGGCGAAGGGCATGGCGATGGCGACGAGGCCGTATTCCTCCGGGCTGAGCAGGCGCGACAGGATCGGGATGGCAACGAACTGGGCGAGCAACCGCACCACGCGCACGCAGGACAGCATCGCAGTGCTGAGAATGACTTTTTTAAATGACATCGGATTCTTTCATGCGGGCCGGAATATACCTGAATCGCTTATGAAACGGAAGTGATTCAGCGGGATCACCCGCCGAGGCAATGGCTGAATATTTTCGCCGTGGCGTAAAGGAAGCGGTCATAGTCGTTTTGCACCCAGTCGAGCGCATCGACATCCTTGCGTTCGGGCAGTTCCTCGGGGCTGAGGAGGATGATTTGCGCGTCGCTCTCCGTGGCGATGCGGTTCATCAGCAAGTTCGGTTGCTCGCCGATGAGGCAATGCAGGTGCATGGATTTCGCGCCCGCGATCATCAGGTTGAGGGTGTTGCCGTTGCGCAGATCCTGCGGCAGGCGGGTGATTTCGCCGTAATGGGTGAGGTGGAAGCGCGCGAGGAAATACTGGTAGGCGGCGTGGTAGGTGATGAAGGGAATCACCGGGCGCTGCATGGTGTCGAGCGCGGCGGGGTGTTTGTCGAGCATCACGCGCATGGCAGGCAGCACTTCGCCGCGCAGGTGGGTGGCGAGAGTGCGGGCGTTGAGCGTGAGGGTGGCGCGCGCTTCCGGGGCTTTATCGGCGATGCGGCTGGCGAGCGGCTCGGCGATGGCGGCCATGCGCTCGGGGTCGAGCCACAGATGCGGGTCGGTGATGGGTTTTTTCTCTGCGGCGGGTTTCACTTCCTCGACATGGCTGCCTTCGCGGATGTCCGTCACTTGCGGGGTGCTGACATGCGGCACGGGTTTCGGGGCTTGGCTCTGCGCCGTTTTCATCGCGTCGAACCATGGGTTGTCGCTGGCGTAGGGTAAGGGATTCGCGCCGTCGAGGCTGCTCAGTTCGATGATTTGTGCATGGGTGTTTTTCGCGAGCTGGCGCTTGAGGAACGGGCTCATCTCCATATCCGGCACGATGATAATATCCGCCTGCTGGAGCATTTCTTCCTGCGGGAGGGTCATCGCGAAATTATGCGGGTCTTGCCTCGGGCGCAGCAGGTTGGTGGCGCTGCCTTCGCCTTTCAGGATTTCATCGACATAGGGCTTCAGCGGGGCGACGGTGACGACAATGCGCGGGAAAATATCGCCCGCAAGCGCAGGGTGTGCGCTGAGGAGCAAAGCCGTGGCCATAGCGATTTTCCAGCACCAGCGCATCGGCTACTCGATGAACATCGGCACCGCGCATTGCTCGCGGAACCATTTGGTGATGATGACTTTGGTGCCTTCTTCGACCGGCTGGCCCCAATGCATGGTGTCATGGTTCGGGCGGCCGTCGGCGTAGAGGTTGTTCCACACCAGCGCCGTGCCGGTTTTGGGGTAAAATGTTTTGTCGAGATTGACGAATTTCGTGCCGCCGCCTTTTTTCGTTTCGTTCAAATAGACCATGAAGGTCCAGGTGCGGTTGCCGCTGAAGCTGGCGTATTTCAGGTATTCCGCCGAGCCGGGCTCGAAGAAATCGGTGTGGGGTTTGAATTCCTGCGTCACGTCGTAATGCTGGATTTGCGTGACTTCGGCATAGGCGAGGTGGATGCCGAGTGTTTTGGCGATGCGCTCGTCGATCACGCGGACGAACGGGTCGAGCTTTTCGTAGAGGTCGCAGGTCGAGCTGGTGCGGAAATATTTTTCGCCGGTGGTGACGGTCGAAGGGCGGTAATAATCCGGCGCGAGGGAGATGAGCTTTTCGCATTCTTCCGGCGTCATGAAATGGTCGAGGACGTAGAGCTGTGCCCAGTCCGTATCGACTTTTTTAGCAGTGCGGGTGATTTTGATTTTGCTGAGCGCTTCGTAGTTCACCTTTGCTGTTTTTGGGTCGGCCGCTGCTGTGGCCGCCGCGCGGAACTGTTCTTCGATATCGGCTTCGTCGAACTTTTCACGGCGCAGGATGCCGCGCAGCTCATCCAGATCGCAGCCGCGCTGGATATTTTCGCGAAGCCAGTTTTTCCAACGTCCATCCATTTTCATAAATAGTCCGTCTTGCAATCGTTGCGCCGCTAGAGCGCCTTGCGGAAGCGTTTGAATCCGGCGTCGAGGTCGGCGATCAGGTCCTTCGGCGCTTCGAGGCCGATATGCAGGCGCAGGTAGGTCGCGTCCTTATCGACTTTGCTCACTTCGCGCATTTTATGCGGCTGGTAGGCGATGACGAGCGACTCGAACCCGCCCCAGCTATAGCCCATGCCGAAATGTTTCAGCCCGTCGAGCATGGCGGCGAGCGCCGTGTCGTTCGCTTTAGTGAGTTCGATGGCGAACAGGCCCGAGGCGCCAGTCATGTCGCGCTTCCAGAGCTGGTGGCCGGGGTCGGACGGCAAAGCGGGGTAGAGCACGCGCTTGACTTCGGGCAAGGTTTGCAGCCATGCCGCGACTTCGATCGCGTGGGCTTCGTGTTGCTTCAGGCGCACGGCGATGGTGCGTAAGCCCCGCAGCGCGAGGTAGGCATTGTCGCCGGAGGGAATCGCGCCGAGATTGCGGTGCGCGCGGTTGAGCTGCGCGAAATGTTTCGCCTTGCACAGCACCGCGCCCATGACGAGGTCGGAATGGCCGCCGATATATTTCGTCGCGGAATGGATGGAGATATCGACGCCCAGCGCGAAGGGTTTTTGGAGCAGCGGCGTGGCCCAAGTGTTATCCGCGATGATGAGCGCGCCATGGGCGTGCGCGACTTTGGCGATGGCGGGGATGTCCTGCATCTCGAACGTGTTGGAGCCGGGGCTTTCGCAGTAGATCACTTTGGTGTTTTTCTTCACCTGCGCTTCGATGCCCGCGCCGATGGTGGGCTCGTAAAATTCGACCTCAACGCCGAAGCGCACCAGTTCCTTCTTCACGAAATGGCGTGCGGAGCTGTAGATGGAATCGGGGATCAGTACATGGTCGCCCGCACTCAGGAAAGCGAGCAGCGAGGTGGTGATGGCGGCGAGGCCCGACGCGGTGATGATGGCGTGGTCTGCGCCCTCGAGGGCGACGAGCGCTTCCTCGAGCCCGTCGGTCGTCGGCGAGCCGTAGCGGCCGTAACCGCGATGGGCGTTCTTGCCGGTTTCGTAATCATGGAAGGTCGCGTAATCGGAGAAAATTACCGTGCTGGTGCGGTGTACGGGCGGGTTGACGGAGCCGCAATCGCGCTTCGGGTCGCGGCCGAGGTAAACCAGTTGGGTGTCGAGTTCGGTGGTGTCGTGCTTGGTCATGGGATGTTTTCCTCTAATATTCGCGCCAGCTTACGCCGGTGATGATGTGGGTCACTTTACCGCCGCGGCCGAACGGCAGGATGCAGGAGCGGTATTTCACGATCTTGCTTTTTTCGTTGATGAACTGGCCGACATCGTTGATGGGGGCGGGGTCGGCGAGCATCTGCTCCACCTGCCGGACGATGGCGATGCCCTGGAAATGGCGCTGCGAGGTGTTGAAGCTGCGGCCGATCAGGTTCGTGCCGTACAACTCGCGCAATTTGTCGCCGATCTGGTAGAAATTCAGCACGGCGGGTTGCGATTCCACGCCCGGCGCGACAGTGAACAGGATGCATTGTTGCCAGATATCCGCAATCGCCGAGGCGTTGAATTGCGCGAAATCCGGCATCGCCGTTTCCTTGCGCAGGCCATTCCAATAGCTGATGAGCCGTTGGTCCAGGCGGTGTTCTATCGTCATTGATGCCCCTTTCGTGCTTGCAACCATAGCGCGATTATGTTAAACCCTTGGTTGTATGCAGACGCTTCGTTTCATCTCCGCTTTCGCCGACATGCTGCTCAGCCCCGCCATGCTGTTGCTATACGCAGTCACGCTGCGAAAAGCAAATACTCCCCGGTAAAATAATCGCTTGAATGCTGGATTTTTCCACTAGTGTTGGTTAGAACGCTCGCTCACCACTCACGAACGACGCGCCATGGCCACGAAGCATTACCCGGAAATCGAAGCAAACCCTGACTTTGCGAAGCTCGAGGAGGGGATTCTGCATTTCTGGGCGCAGGATGGTACGTTCAAGAAATCGGTCGAGAACCGCGCGGCGCGCAAGGCCGATGGGTCGAGCAATGCGTTCGTGTTCTATGACGGCCCGCCGTTTGCGAACGGTTTGCCGCATTACGGGCATTTGCTTACGGGGTATGTGAAGGACGCCATCGCACGTTACCACACGATGAAGGGCAGCCGCGTCGAGCGCCGCTTCGGCTGGGATTGCCACGGGCTTCCGGCCGAAATGGCGACGGAGAAGGAGCTGCATATCTCGGGGCGCGCGGCGATTGCCGAATTCGGCATCGACAAATTCAACGAGCATTGCCGCACGGGTGTGATGAAATACACGCAGGAATGGGAGTATTACGTCACGCGCCAAGGCCGCTGGGTGGATTTCAAGAACGATTATAAAACCATGGACACACCGTTCATGGAAAGCTGCGTCTGGGCGTTTTCGGAGCTGTATAAAAAAGGGCTCATCTACGAATCCATGCGGGTGATGCCCTATTCGTGGGCGGCGGAAACGCCGGTGTCCAACTTCGAAACGCGGATTGATAACGCGACTCGCGAGCGGGAGGATAAGGCGGCTTATGTGCGGTTCAAGCTGAAGGAGAAGCCGAAAGGCGCGCCAGAGGCCGAGAATTATTATTTGATCGCGTGGACGACGACGCCGTGGACTTTGCCGAGCAATTTGGCATTGGGGGTGAATACAGATTTTAGTTATTCAGCTTGTATGAAAGATGGCGATTGTTTTCTTTTGACAGGGAGCGCCCTACAAAAATTAGTAAAAGAAATTGGCGTTGCTATTCCCGGTAGTAGTGACTCGTCTTTGGAAACTGAAACAGTAGTGAAAGGCGCCGATCTCATCGGCCTCACCTACGAACCGCTCTTCCCCTATTTCGCCGACACACCGAACGCCTTCCGCGTGCTGGATGGCAGTGCGTTCGTCACCGATGGCGACGGCACGGGCATCGTGCATCTCGCGCCCGGCTTCGGTGAGGTGGATCAAGCGTGTTGTAATGAAAACGGCATCGAAACCCTCGTGCCGGTGGATGAAAAAGGCCGCTTCACGGATGCGATTTTCGATTTGCCGGATTTGAAACTCGCGGGGCTCACGGTGGTGACGGATACGCGCGTGACGCTTGAGCACACGCAGGTGAGTGACGCGGATAAAGCCAACCATATCGCGGAGAAAGATGTCGCGAAATATGGACTCGCGAACATGCGCATCGTGCGCTGGCTGAAGGCGCATGGCGCGCTCATCAAGGACGAGCCGGTGAAGCACAACTACCCGCATTGCTGGCGCACGGATACGCCGCTGATCTACCGCGCCATGTCGAGCTGGTATGTGAACGTGCAGGAAATCAAGGCCAACATGGCGGCGAACAACCAGACGATCCATTGGATTCCCGACCATGTGCGTGACGGGCAGATGGGCAAGGGCATCGAATCCGCGCCGGACTGGTCGATCAGCCGCAACCGCTTCTGGGGCACGCCGATCCCGATCTGGAAAGCGCCGAGCGGCAAGCTGATCGTGCCGGGAAGCATCGCCGAAATTGAGCAATTGAGCGGGAAAAAGGTGGAGGATTTGCACCGGCCGTTCATCGATTCGATCACTTTTGAGCGCGATGGCGAGACCTATACGCGCATCGAAGATGTGTTCGATTGCTGGTTCGAAAGCGGCTCCATGCCTTACGCGCAGGTGCATTACCCGTTCGAGAACAAGCAGTGGTTCGAGGAAAATTTCCCGGCGGATTTCATCACCGAATATATCGCGCAGACGCGCGGCTGGTTCTACACGCTGCAGGTGCTCTCGGCGGCTTTGTTCGGCAAGGCGCCGTTCAAAAATTGCATCTGCCACGGGGTGGTAATCGACGAGGAAACCGGGCTGAAATACAGCAAACGCCTCAAAAATTACAAAGACCCGAAAGAGGTGATGGATGCGTATGGCGCGGATGCGCTGCGCTGGATGATGCTGGCGTCACCCGTGATGCGCGGGAGCGATTTGGGCGTCGACCCGGAAGGCAAATTCATCCGCGATGTGGTGCGCCTGAACATCAAACCGCTGTGGAGCGCGTTCAATTTCTTCACGCTGTATGCGAATGCGGATGGGGTGAAGGCGAAGCTGGTGACGACGAGCGAGAACATGCTCGACCGTTACATCCTCGCCAAGGTGAAAGCGGCGGTGAGCCAAGTGCAAACGAGCCTCGATGCGTATGACACGCCGGGCGCGACGGAGGCGATCACGGCGTTCCTCGATGTGCTGAATAACTGGTATATCCGTCGCTCGCGCGCGCGTTTCTGGGCGGAGGAAGTGAGCGCGGATAAGCAGGCGGCGTATGATACGTTGTTCACGGTGCTTAATCTGATTTGCCGTGCTGCGGCGCCGTTGTTGCCGTTCGTCAGCGAAGCGATCTATCGCGGGCTGCACGGCAGCGCGGCGAGCGTGCATCTGGCGGATTTCCCGGATGTGGGGGGGATTGACGATGCACTGACATTGATTACGGATATGGACTGGGTGCGGGATATTTGTGCGGCCGGCGGAGCAGTGCGTTCAAAACAGAATATACGCAATCGCCAGCCTTTAGCGTTACTCAAAGTCGTAGGTAATTTGAAAGGAAGCCTTGCAGAGCGCACGGAATTGCGGGAAATGATCGGTGAGGAATTGAATGTAAAAGAGGTTGCTTTTGCACGGTCGCCGGAAGCATTCGATGCAGTTGCTACGCGCAAACTCCAGATTAATTCAGCCGTGCTCGGCAAAAGGTTGCCCGCAAAAATGAAAGAGATACTTCCCGCTTCTAAAAAAGGTGATTGGAAGTCGACGGTCAATGGAGTCGAAGTTGCAGGTGAAATGCTTGAATACGGCGAATTCCAAATTTTACTCGAAGCAAAAAAAGAATTTACGGATAGCATGCAGGCGTTGCCTAGCAATGACGCTGTCGTCATCCTTGACCTCACCATCACCCCCGAACTCGAGGCCGAGGGCCGTGCGCGCGACCTCGTGCGGATGATTCAGCAGGCGCGCAAAGATGCGGGGTTGCATGTGGCCGACCGCATCACGCTCGCGCTCGATGTGCCTGCGGATTTCAAGGCCGCGCTCGCAACGCATGGCGATTTCATCGCGGCGCAGACGCTCGCGGTTTCGTGGAGCGAGGGCAGCGAAAAAGCCGCGCAGCAAGTGAAGCAGGAGCTCGACGGCGAGCAGTTCGTCATCGGTTTGAGCAAGGTCGCATGAGCGTCGAAATGCCGCATGTCGGGGTGATTGGCGCGGGGGCGTGGGGCACGGCGCTGGCGATTCTCGCGAACCGTGCGGGCAGCAAAGTCACGCTGTGGACGCGCAATGCGCAGGTGATCGATTCGATCAATACGCGGCGGGAAAACGCACAATATTTGCCCGAGCAATTCATCGATCCGGCGATCGAGGTGACGGATTCGACGGCGTTCATTGCCAGCTGCGACATGCTGGTGGTGACGATTCCCGCGCAGTCGCTGCGGACGGTGGCGATTTCGCTGTCGGACACGGTGCCGTCGAACGTGCCACTGATTATTGCGACGAAAGGGATCGAGCGCGGCTCGCTGATGCTGATGACGGAAGTGCTGCAATCGATTCTGCCGTATAATCCGTCGGCGGTGCTGTCGGGCCCGAATTTCGCGCGGGAAGCGGCGGCGGGCTTGCCGACGGCGACGACGCTGTCGCTGCACCAGACGCATCTCGCCGATAAAATCCTGTTCGCGCTCGGTGGGAAATATTTCCGGCTTTATGTGAACGATGACCCCATCGGCACACAGATCGGCGGGGCGGTGAAGAACGTGCTGGCCATCGCGGCGGGGATTGTCGAGGGCAGGCGGCTTGGCGAAAACGCGCGCGCGGCGCTGGTGACGCGCGGGATGGTCGAAATCGCGCGGCTGGCGCGGGCCAAGGGCGGCAAGGAAGAAACGCTGATGGGCTTGTCCGGCATCGGCGATATGATGCTGAGTTGTTTGAGCACGAAATCGCGCAATTATTCGCTCGGTGTGTCGATTGGCCGGGGCACGATGCGTGCGAGCGGCGGGTTGACGGAGGGTGTCGCGACGGCGGAATCGGTGACGCAGCTGGCGAAGAAACTCGGCGTCGCCATGCCGATTGCTTTCGCGGTGAATGATATTCTGAGCGGGCATTTGCAGGTGGGCACGGCGATCGAGCGGCTGCTCGAGCGGCCGCTGGTGAGCGAAGGCTAGGGGCTAGGTTTGGCTTAATATTCTGACTTGCAATGATTTTTATTGTATGGGGTAAAGTTTTTCTTACTAGCCCCTACCCCCTAGACCCC
>OUNJ010000166.1_pt2 | contig 38070 bp, 39 predicted proteins | sample 1755361 | NCBI WGS metagenome assembly OUNJ01 (sample SAMEA3914825, study PRJEB12502) | metagenome | biome: forest; material: soil | place: USA | collected 2012-03-12 | depth 0.1 m
GCGCGCGCGAGAAAGCGAGCGCGAAGCGCGCCGTGCAATTCGGCCCCTACCGGTTCGACCTCGCGCAAGGGCGCTTGCAGCAGCATGACACGGCGATTTATTTGACCTCGAGCGAGGCGGATTGCCTGCGCATCCTCGCCGAATCGGCGGGCACGCCGGTCAGCCGCGAGACGATTGCGACGAGCCTGGGCGAGGTCAGCAACGAGCGTTCGGTCGATGTGCAGATCAACCGCCTGCGCAAGAAAATCGAGCCGCAGCCGGGCAAGCCGATTTACCTGCAAACCATCCGCCATGCGGGGTATGTGCTGTATGCCGAACCCGCCTAAACGCATGGCACTGTATCGCCGTCGCCGCCGTTTCGGCATGAAGCGGCTGGTGCCGAGCAATTTGTTCGGCCGCGCGCTGCTGATCCTCGTGTTGCCGATGGTGCTGTCGCAGCTTTTCCTCGCGCATATTTTCTACGACCGCCATTGGGCGAGCGTGTCGCGCAACATGGCCAATTCCGTGGTCGGCGATATTGCGTGGATTTACCAGACTTATACGCAGACGCGCGACTATGAGGAAACGGACACCGCGCTCATCGCCGCGCAGCAAATCAGCAGCCAGTTGGCGATCACGGTGAAGCTCGACCGCAACCAGAAAACGGTGGAGGACGGGCGCGGCCGCCGCCTGTTCGCCGAGCTGTATAAGGGCCTCGCGGTGCGGCTGCACAGGCCGGTCGAAATCCGCGCGGACGATACGGAGGACGAGGTCTATGTCAGCATTCCCGTGGCGGATGGGGTGCTGATTTTCCGCGTCGGCTATAAGTCGCTCGCCAGCCCGACCACGGCCGGGTTCATCCTCTGGATGATGGGGTCGAGCTTCCTGCTTATCATGATCGCGATTTTCTTTTTGCGTAATCAGGTGAAGCCGATCATCGCGCTGGCGCGGGCGGCGGAACAGCTCGGCTTGGGGCAGGATGTCACCGGTTTCAAACCGCGCGGGGCGAGCGAAGTGCGCCGGGCGGGCCGCGCCTTCATGGTCATGGCCGAACGCATCCGCCGCCATGTGCAGAACCGTACGGAAATGCTCGCGGGCATCAGCCATGATTTGCGCACGCCGCTGACACGCATGAAGCTGGAGCTGGAACTCGCCACCATCGACGCAGTGACGCGCAGCGCGATCACCGCCGACATCGACGAGATGGGCCGCATGATCGACGAATATCTCGATTTTGCGCGCGGTGACGCGGGCGAATTAGCCGAGCCGATGGACTTGAATCTGCTGCTCACCGACATCGCCGCCGTGTATCGCCGCAGCAAACGCGCGGTGAGCTACCAGCCCGGCTTGCCCGTCACCCTCATGCTGCGCCCGCAGGCGATGCGCCGCGCGCTGACCAACCTGGTCGACAATGCGCTGCGCTATGGCGGCGAGGTCGCGCAACTCACCCTCGAGCAAAGCGCCACCTTCGTGCGCATCAAAGTGACGGATCAGGGCCCCGGCATCCCGGACGGCGAGCAAGAGGCGGTGTTCAAGCCGTTCACGCGCCTCGAGCCCTCGCGCAATGTGGAAACCGGCGGGGTGGGCCTCGGCCTTTCCATCGCCCGCGCCGTGGCGCAAAGCCATGGCGGGGATGTGACGTTCGAGAACCAGCGCGACGAGGCGGGCCATGTGACGGGCCTCGAAGTGACGCTGCGTTTGCCGCGCGCGGTGCAGGCCTTAACCTAGGCCATAAAAAAGCCGGGAAGGATTGCTCCCTCCCGGCTTTTTGGCCGAATCAAGAAGATCGCTTACGCAGCGGACTTCTTTTTCGTGGCGGTGGTGGCGGTCGCCGCACCGGTCATTTCTTCGATCGATTCCGACGCGCGGCGGTTCAGTACATCGAACGCCTCGAAGCAGGATTTCGTCACCAGCTCGCCCACTTCACGCAGGTTGTTGAGCGAGGACTCGAACATCGTTTTGGCGAATTCGACTTGTTTGGTGGTGTTGATTTCCGGCGAACCGTTGACGAGCTGTTCTTTCGCCGTCTTCAGCGTTTTTTCAACTTGCGCGCGGGCGAGTTCGGCCTGGCGGCGCGAGATCGCCTGGCAGCTTTCGGCCAGTGCCTGGCTTGCCGCCGAGCATGCTTCGACGTTCTTGCGGCTGACGCTGATGATGTGGTTCACATCGATCGCCTGCAGTGACGCGAGGCTCGGTGCTTTGTAGTCGCCGAACTGTTTCATCATGTCAGCGAACGGGTTTTGGTAGGCCATAAAAGACTCCTTGAAATTTTGTGTCACGCGCCACCGGAACAGGTGTCGTGTTGCGGCGCAATATAGGACTGCGCAGGGGGCCTGTCAATAGACTTTTGTGCGATGCAACATAGAATTTTCTGAGAGCGATTTTTCGAGGCGGAAAAACGGCGATGTTGCAATGCAGCATTTTTGCTGGAAAATTCAGCCGACTAGCGCAATATTATGGCTGAAATCAGGGGTAAAATAAATATCACATTATTTGGATGCAACTAGTGATTTTTGGCCCGTTAACCTAAGTTAATACGGGTCCGAAAAAACAGTGCGAATGGTGTGGATGAACGCAAATCCACATCGGTTTTTTATTTCTCGGAAAGTGCAACGGAACGATGCAGTGCGGCGGTGACGGCGCGACCAATCGCCTCGGCGAAATGGTCGTGCGTAAAGCTCTTTAAAGCGGCCTCCGTGGTGCCGCCTTTGCTCGTCACTTGCGCGCGCAAGGTCGCGACCTCCTCGACGGATTGTTCGGCCAGATGCGTCGCCCCGCGCAGCGTCTGGTTCACCAGTTGGCGCGCGAGTTCCGCGGGCAATCCATGCGCGATGGCGGCCTGCTGTAGCGCCTCCATGAACGCAAAAACATAAGCCGGGCCGGAGCCGGAAATCGCGGTGACGGCGTGCAAATCATGTTCCTTTTCCACCCACGCCACCGCGCCGATGAGCGACAGCAAATGCTGCACTTGCGCTTTGCGGTGTTCGTCGAGCCCGGGCGCGCAGGCGACGCTCATGCTCTCGCCGATCAGCGCGGGCAGGTTCGGCATCACGCGCACGGCGTTCGGGGTGATGGTGCGCAACTCGTGCAGCGGCACGCCCGCCATGATGGAAATCAGCAGGCTTTCGCGGTCGCTGATTTCATGTGTCAACGTGGCGTGGCTCGCCGCGAATTGCTGCGGCTTGATGGCGAGCACGTAGATGTCGCTCAACGGCGCGTCTTCGAGGAATTCATGGGCGGTGAGGCCGCTGGCGGCAAGCTCGCTGCGCCGCGCCGCATCCGGCTCGACCACATGCACCGGGCCGAGGCCCGCCGCCTGCCAGCGCCGCGCCATCGCGCCGCCCATATTGCCGCCGCCGATGAGGATGAGAGGGGAGATGTTCATGGCGAAACTATAGAAGATTCCGCCATGAATCCCAGAGTTTTTTGTGCGGCGCGCGCGGCAGGCGAAAAACAGCAAAACGGCGGGCGCAAGGAGCAGATCGACAAACGCCAAAATAAAACGCAATGCACGCATAAGCCGCTCCCGGAGAGTGAACACCCCACGTTTGACGGCGGGGTGCCGGGAGTTCAAAATCGCCATAAAACGAGCGCAGGCTTATTCCCCTTGCGGGTATTGTATTCACCTACTCCCGACGCAGAACGTCGGCAGCAGGCTTTTTGAAGCGAGCCTACTTAAACAATCGCAGCTTTATGGGGATTTTGAGCCCCCTCACGAGGAAGGTAGCATTCGCGGGGGATAAGTCAAATCGGGAGCGCGCTTCTAGTCGAAAAGGCTGCTGACCGAGCTTTCCTCCGAAATGCGGCGGATGCCTTCGGCGAGCAGCGGGGCGATGGAGAGGAAGCGGATATTTTTGCAGTTCTTCGCGGCGTCGCTCGGTTTGATCGAGTCGGTGACGACGAGCGAAGTGAGCGAGGATTTTTCGACGCGCTCGATCGCGGGGCCGGAAAGCACACCGTGGGTGACGTAAGCGGACACGGATTTCGCGCCCTTCTCGAGCAGTGCGGTCGCGGCGTTGCAGAGCGTGCCCGCGGTATCCACGATGTCGTCGAACAGCACGCAGTCGCGGCCCGTGACGTCGCCGATGATGTTCATCACTTCCGACGCGTTGGCGCGCTCGCGGCGCTTATCGACGATGGCGAGGTCCGCGCCGATTTTCCCGGCAAGCGAGCGGGCGCGCACCACGCCGCCCACATCCGGCGAGACGACCATGACGTTGGGCAAATCTTTCGCGAACTGTTTTTTGATGTCCGAAACGATGACGGGGCGGGCGTACAAATGGTCGAGCGGGATGTCGAAAAACCCTTGGATTTGCCCGGCATGCAGGTCCACCGTCAGCACGCGGTCGGCGCCCGCGCTGGTGATGAGGTTCGCGACCAGCTTTGCGGTAATCGGCGTGCGGGGGCCCGGTTTACGGTCCTGCCGCGCATAGCCGAAATAGGGAATCACGACGGTGACGCGGCGGGCGGAAGCGCGCTTCAAGGCATCGAGCGTAATCAGCAATTCCATGATATGGTCGTTCGCGGGGGCGGAGGTCGATTGGATGAGGAACACGTCCTCCCCGCGCACGTTTTCCTGCACCTCGACGAAGATTTCTTGATCGGAAAAGCGGCGGATCGTCGCCTCCGTCAGCTTGACGTTGAGGTAGTCCGCCATCGACTGGGCGAGGGGGGCGTTGCTGTTTCCGGCGATGAGTTTCATGGCGCTCTTGTAGCAGGTTGCATGGGCAAGTCCATAGGGGAGTAGGGTAAATTCCTTCCAGTTGCGCGCTTCAACCAATGGTTTATAGCTACCTGCATGCAACCCAAAGCAACCACCCTGATTACCGGCGCGGGCAAGCGCATCGGCGCGGCAATGGCCCGGCATCTCGCGGCCCGCGGGCATGACCTCGTGCTGCATTATGGCAGCTCGGCGGCAGAAGCCGAGGCGCTCGCCAGCGAACTGCGCGGGGCTGTGCAGGTGATGTTGCGGCAGGCGGATTTGCGCGACACGGCGGCACTTGCGACGTTCTGGGACGGGCTGCCGCCAGTGACGAACCTCATCCATAATGCTTCGACCTATCGCCGCGACAGCATCGCCGATTTCACCGCCGCCGATTTGCGCGAACATCTCGCTGTCAACCTCGAAGCGCCGCTGCTGCTGACGCAGGGCTTTATGAACCAGCTTCCCGCGGATGCTTCGGGAAATGTCGTGCTGCTCGGCGACGATGCGCTGGGCTGGAGCGTCAGCCCGCATTTCTTTACCTATAGCGTCAGCAAACAGGCATTGCGCGCTACGACCGAGTTGCTGGCGGCTTCCTGCGCGCCCCGTGTGCGGGCGAACATGATCGCGCTCGCGCCGACCTTGCCGGGCGAAACGGATAGTGAGGCGATGTTCGCGCGCTTGGCCGAACGCGCGCCGCTCAAGCGCACCGGCACGGTCGAGGAAGTGCTCGCCGCGCTGGATTACGTCCTCAGCGCACCGGGGCTCACGGGGCAGGTGATCGGGCTCGGCAATGGGATGGGGCTCACCGTCGCGCGGCCTTAAGAGAAGCGGGACCCCGTGGTGAACGCGGGGTGACGGCCTGTGAATGGGGCAATTGCGGCGCCACAAACTCCGTCATTCCCCGAATTTTCGTTTACGAAAATTATAGGGGAATCCAGCTTTCTAAAATGAATAGTGAGCCATAGTGGCGAAGACTCGCCACGCTGGATTGGCTCAGTATTGCTTTTGGGATCGCCTCTCTCCGCTTCGCTCCGGGTCCCCTATAATTTTTGTGAAGGACAAAAATTCGGGGAATGACGGAGCTTGTGGCGCGGGGTGGATGCACCTTATATAGAGCGCATGGTTGCGACTTCCCCATCTTCCGACAAACCCCTCATCGGCCTGCCCGCCCTGCGTGCGGCGCTGAAGGACATCCCGACCGCGCCGGGCATCTACAAGATGATCGATGCGAACGAGAAAGTGCTCTATGTCGGCAAGGCGAAAAACCTCGTCAACCGGGTGACGAGCTACACGAATATCAACAACCTCAATAACCGCATCATGAACATGGTGGCGCGGATTGCGCGGGTCGAAACCATCGTCACGAAAAACGAGGCCGAGGCGTTGCTGGTCGAGGCCGGGGCGATCCGCCGTTTTTCCCCGCGCTACAATGTGCTGCTGAAGGACGATAAGTCGTTCCCCTATTTGCGCATCGATACGTCGCACCCGTTCCCGCGCATCGAAAAATACCGCGGTGCGCAGAACAAGCCGGGCGACTATTTCGGGCCGTTCGCGAGCGTCGGCGCGTTGAACGAAACGATGGGATTGCTGCAAAAAATTTTCCTGCTGCGCCCGTGCGAGGATACGATTTTCAAGAACCGCGCGCGGCCCTGTTTGCAATACCAGATCAAGCGTTGCAGCGCGCCCTGCGTGCGTTATGTCGATGAGGCGCAGTACGGCGAGCAGATCCAGAAAGCCGAGGATTTTTTGCGCGGGAAGGGCCGCGAAGTGCAGGAGCTGCTCGGTGTCGAAATGAACGCGGCGAGCGCGTCGATGGATTACGAAAAGGCGGCGTTGTTGCGTGACCGCATCCGCGCGCTGACACAGGTGCAGCAGGAGCAGGGGCTTCGCGTCGCGGGGTTGAAAGATGCGGATGTGATCGCCTTCGCCCGCCGTGGCGATAAGAGCGTGGCGCAGGTGTTTTTCTTCCGCAACGGCAGCCATTTCGGCAACCAGTCTTTCTACCCGAAACACGCGGAGGACGAGAGCGATGCCGAAGTGCTCGCCGGGTTCCTCGGCCAGTTCTACCAGGCGCATTTGCCCCCGCCGGAGATTTTGCTGAATGTGGGGTTGGATGCAGGGGAGCCTACAGATACCCAAGAGCAAGCGAGCACGGCCCTGCTCGAAGAAGCGCTCGCCATGCGCGCCGGGCACAAGGTCGAAATCTGGGTGCCGACGCGCGGCGATAAGCTCACACTGGTCAGCAACGCAGCGGCGAATGCCATGCGCGCGCTCGAAAAGCACGAGATGGAGCGGGCGAATGTCGCAACCCACCTGCTCGCGCTGAAGGAATTGTTCGGCCTGCCGAAAATGCCCGAGCGCATCGAGGTCTATGACAACAGCCATATCAGCGGCACGAACGCCATCGGCGCGCTGATCGTCGCCACGCCCGAGGGCTTCGATAAAAAATGCTACCGCACCTACAACATCAAGGATGTGGCGACCGAACCGGGCGACGATTACGCCATGATGCGCGAAGTGTTCCGCCGTCGGTTCAAAAAATCGGCGAAGGAGGAGGATTGCATCATCCCCGACCTCATCCTCATCGATGGCGGGTTGGGGCAGTTGAGCGCAGTCGAGGAAGCGCTGGCCGAAATCGGCGTTACGGGTTTGAACCTTGTGGCGATCTCGAAAGGGCCGGACCGCAATGCGGGGCGCGAGCAGTTCCACCAGCCGGGCAAGCCCGCTTTCCAGCTCCCGCTCAACCACCCGACCTTGCATTATCTCCAGCGCCTGCGGGACGAGGCGCACCGCTTCGCCATCGGCCGCCACCGCAACAAGCGCAGCAAAAGCCTGACGACCAGCGCGCTCGACGACATCCCCGGCATCGGCGGCACGCGAAAACGTGCGCTATTACAGCATTTTGGCAGCCGCGCGGGGGTCGAAGCCGCGACCATTAACGAACTCGCCAAGGTCAAAGGCATCAGTAAAGGCACGGCGCAGGTGATTTACGATTATTTCCACGGATAGCTTGACCTTTCGATTCATGTGAGTACAATGTAATTACTATGGAAACGCAACTCATTCCCATTGGCAACTCGAAAGGCATTCGCATTCCCTCGGCGATCCTGAAGCAATGCGGCCTCAACGGCGCGCTGTTGCTCGAAGTGCGGGGTAAGCAGCTGGTCATCAGCAAGGCGAAAGTGCTGCCGAAAAATCGCAAGCGCCCGCGCGCCGGTTGGGCAGATGCCATTCAAGCCGTGGGTGCAGCACCGCTCGAATGGGCGGATGGCATCGACCTGCTCGGCGAAACGGACGATGCGGCGTGGTAATGCGCGACGGCGGTTTCAGCCAGTTTGAAGTGTATTGGGTCGCGCTGGACCCAACGCTCGGTGCGGAAATCAAAAAAACGCGCCCTTGCGTGATTATTTCACCCGATGAGATGAACCAAGGCTTACGTACCGTGATCGTCGCGCCGCTTACCTCGACCTTACGCGATTACCCGATGCGCGTGCGCGTCGATATCGCCGGTAAAACCAGCCATATCGTGCTCGACCAGTTACGAACGGTCGATAAACAGCGGTTGCACAAGCCCTTAGGGCGCTTAAGCAAGAAAGAGACCCAACAGGTACGGCGTATTTTGCAGGCCATGTTTGCGTGAAGGATTGTAACCGTTGACACGCCCCACGGCCCCCGCTATAAGCCCCGCTCTTTCGAAACGAGCTTTGGCTCAATTTCTGAGAAATTCTGGAGCCCGGCCCTTGTCGGGATGACATAACTAAAGGAGAAGTGCCATGAAAGCAGCAGTAGAAATGAAAGCGGAAGTCCGCGAAATCGCAGGCAAAGGTGCAGCACGTGCGGCCCGCCGTGCAGGCTTCGTGCCGGTGGTCGTTTACGGCAACAACAAGCCGAACATCAGCCTGAATGTCGAAGCGCGTGCGCTCGCCAACGAATATTTCCGCGGCGGCTTCATGAATAAAATCGTCGCGCTGAAAAGCGGCGGCAAGGATATTTTCGCGATCCCGCGCGATGTGCAGCTCAACCCGGTGACGGATAAAATCGAACATGCGGATTTCTTCGCGGTCGATGAGAAATCGGTCGTGAAAGTCTGGGTGCCGGTGCATGTGACCAACGCCGAGAAATCGGTCGGCATCAAGCGCGGCGGCGTGCTCAACGTGGTGGCGCACCGCGTGGAATTGCTGGCCCCGGTGGCGAACATCCCGGCGGCAATCGATGTCGATGTTTCGGCGCTCGAGATCAACAGCTCGGTGCACCTGAAAGACCTCGCACTGCCCAAAGGCGTGACCCCGGCGACCAAGCGCTCGATCACCATCGCCTCCATCACCGGCCGCGCGAAGGAAGAGGCCGAAGTGCCGACCGGCGCGCCGACGGCGGCAGCGGTGCCGAGCACCAAATCGGCGGCTGCAGGTGCGGCTGCTGCCGCGGCTCCGGCCGCTGCGGCGGGCGGCAAGGCTGCTCCGGCTGCGGCTGCCAAACCGGCCGCGAAGAAGTAAGCCGGTCCCCCATCTTTCCGCGCTTAGAGAGGCGTTATGTGGCTCATAGTCGGTCTTGGCAATCCGGGGCCCGACTACGCCGCAACACGCCACAATATCGGCTTCATGGCGCTCGACGCCTTGGCGGGGCCCGCGCGTTTTACCTCAAAATTTCACGGCGAGATCTGCCAACCTACCATTGAGGGCGAGAAGCTCCTGCTGCTCAAGCCGATGACGTTCATGAACCTCTCCGGCAAAGCGGTGCAGGCGGCGATGGCGTTCTACAAAATCCCGCTGGATCACCTCATCGTGCTGCATGATGAGCTGGATTTGCCGCTCGGCAAAATCCGCATCAAAAAAGGCGGCGGCGCGAACGGCCATAACGGGCTGAAAGACATCGACCGCCTGGTCGGCCCGGATTACTGGCGCATCCGCCTCGGGATCGGCCATCCCGGCATGAAGGAGCAGGTGCACGGCCATGTGCTCGGGCGTTTCAGCGCCGAGGAAGTGGCGGAAGTCGAGAAAATCAACCAGTCGCTGGTGCGGCATTTCGCGCTGTTCTGGCAGCAAAAACCCGAGATGCTCGCCACCAAATTCGCGCAGGATTTCGCGCCGGTGAAAGAGAAGAAAGAAAAACCCGCGACAGCAGCGAACATAGCCGCTAAAGCGGGCGAGGAAAAATAATCACGATGGCAGCAATCTCAGGCCGTCACCCCGTCTTTACGATGGGGTCCAGCTTAAGCGGGATGCCGTGGTAAACACGGCATGACAGTCCGGGGCAATGGGCAGTATCCATCCAACTAAAGGATTAAGATTATGGGTTTCAATTGCGGTATCGTCGGCCTGCCGAATGTCGGGAAATCGACCTTGTTCAACGCGCTGTTGTCGCAGCAGGCGGCGGAGGCGGCGAACTACCCGTTCTGCACCATCGAGCCGAATGTCGGTCGCATCGCGGTGCCGGACGAACGGCAGGACAAGCTCGCCGCGATTGCGAATTCGGCGGTGATTATCCCGAACCAGATGGAGTTCGTGGACATCGCGGGCCTCGTGCGCGGCGCGAGCAAAGGCGAGGGCCTCGGCAACAAATTCCTCGCCCATATCCGCGAGGTGGATGCGGTGATGTATGTGCTGCGCTGCTTCGAGAACGGCGATATCGTGCATGTCGAAGGCAGCATTGACCCGCTGCGGGATGCGGAAATCATCGAGCTGGAACTCACCATCGCCGACCTCGAATCCCTCGAAAAACGCGTCGATGCGCTCGCGAAAAAAGCCAAAGGCGGCGACAAGGAAGCGGTTGCAACGATCGCCATCGCCGAGCCGATTCTGAAATTGCTGCGCGAGGGCAAACCGGCGCGCGACTATAAGCCCGCCGACCGCGAAGAAGCCAAGCGCGTGAAAGCACTGCAATTGCTCACCAGCAAACCGGTCATGTATATCCTGAATGTCGATGAAGCTTCGGCGGCGACGGGCAACGAACTTTCCGCCAAAGCCGCGGCGATGGCGAAAGCAAAGGGCGCGGATGCGGTGATTATCTCGGCGCAGATCGAAGCCGAAATGGCGGGCCTTTCGCCGGAGGAAAAATCCGAATTCCTCGCCGATCTCGGCCTCAAGGAAACCGGCCTCACCAGCATCGTGCGCACGGGGTTCAAGCTGCTCGACCTGCTGACCTTCTTCACCGTCGGCCCGAAAGAAGCGCGGGCTTGGACCGTGCGGCGCGGCGCGGCGGCACCGGAAGCGGCGGGCGTCATCCATACCGATTTCGAGAAAGGCTTCATCCGCGCGGAAACGATTGCGGCGGCGGATTACATTGCGCTGGGCGGCGAACAGGGCGCGAAAGAAGCGGGCAAACTGCGCCTTGAGGGCAAAGAGTATTTAGTGCAGGATGGCGACGTTTTCCATTTCCGGTTTAATGTTTAGTGACTGTTTTGCGCCCGGATTTTTCTCCTGAAAAATCCATGGCGCGCCGCTTCGCGGGCTCATGGCTGACTCGGCCTACTGGCCTCGCGGCCGCAAACGAAGGAGACTGACCATGTTCCCACGCTGGCTATCCTGGGTATTCCTCATCGCGCTGGCCTATGTGGTCTATGTGGCGAGCCAGTTCGACCATGCGGCGGTGCCGTTGCCCGCGAAATCCGTCATCCCGCCGATCACGCGCGAGGCGTATCCGTCGCTCGCGGAATTGACCGATACCGAGCGCTGGAAGCGCGCGCTCAACCCCGACTATGCCGCGATGATGAACTGCACGGCGGAGGCGCCGCTGCATGATCGTGGCCTCAAGCTGGCGGTGATCGAAGATGTGGCGGGTGAGGGAAATGCGGCCGCGTGCGGGCAAACGATCACGGTGCATCTCACGGTATGGAACGCGAATGGTGCGAGCGCCTATGACGGCGAATTTCCGCTAGCGCTCGGCTCGCGTGAGCTGGCTTCGGGGCTCGATTTCGGGCTGCTAGGCATGAAGCCGGGCGCGGTGCGCCGCCTGGTGTTGCCGCCTTATGCAATCGCGCGTGGGAAGAAAAATGCGGTGCCTGCTGCTGCGCTCAAAGCGCTGGCGGAGGGGAAAGTGGCTGTCGTGACGGTGAAGCGGGTGAAGTAGGGCTCCGTCGTCATTGCGAGCGAAGCGAAGCAATCCAGCGCAGGCCAAGTCTTCGCCACTAATACCCTTTAAAGAACTGGATTGCCGCGCTTCGCTCGCAATGACGGAGTGTGTGGCGCGGGCATGGACCCACCTAAACATTGCAGCAAATCTAAAAAATTTCGGGGAAGCGCGTGCGGATTTCGGCCACCACTTTGCCCACATCATCGAGTGCATGGGCGGGGTGCCAGTCGAGGCGTGAAGCGTTGTTGAGCGGGTAAGCGAGCCCGCGCTCATAGAGCGTCCGGTGCAGCAATTGGTGCTTCGGTGGGGCGACATTCTGGCTCGCGTATATGAACACGGGCACGCCGGTCACGCAGGCTTCGGCGCACATATTCAGTGAATCGCCGGTGACGATGATGCCGTCCGCGCAGGCGAGCATGCCCAGATACGGGTTGTCTTTGTCCTTGTCCCAGCGGTAGAGCTTGTGCGGCAATTGCAGCAGCGGCTTGCACAAATCCATCGCTTCGGGCGGCGTGCGGCGGCTGGTCGTAATCAGCAGCGAACCGTGGCCCGCGAGCAGCACTGCGCGTTGGATGACTTCGCGCCATTCGGCGGCGCTGTAGCGCCCACGCTTGGTCGGCCCGCCGAGGCAGAGCGTGATGTAAGGCCGCGGCAATTCGGCGAATTGCGGTTCCCACTCGCGCTTGGCGGCGGCCAGCGTATCGGGTGTGACGGCGTGCAGCGGCGCGAGGCTGGTGATGATGTTGGCGGCGAGCGCCACATCGTCATGCTCGGGCACGACGGCGAGGTCGATGCCCTTCATGGTTTCCGGCCGCATGAGGTAGATCGTGCGGGTTTCCGGCGACTGTTTTTTGATGTAGCGCAGCACCGGCAGCGTGCGGCGCCCGGCGGCGATGGCGAGCTTCGGCCAGGGCGGCGTCAGCGGCGCGCTATGGGCTTGGTCGATGGCGAGGAGCGACGCGCCGATCCATGCCGAGGGCAGCGCGATGAAGCCGTTATATTCCAGCCGTTTCAGCGCGTAAGGCAAGCCGAGGCGCGTGATGACGCCGAGCACCTGGCCGGTATGGCCCGCGCGGCTATCAATCAAGCCCCAGACGGTGCTCATGAACGGGCCACGAAAAAAAGAGATGATTCAAGAGCGCCAAGCGGTGCCACAAGGGAGCCTTCCCCCCTCGCGGGGGAAGGTTGGATGGGGGGGTGGTGAAGTTGTGCGCTCACTTTCCACGCCCCCTCACCCTAACCCTCTCCCGCAAGGGGAGAGGGGATACAGCGCGCGTTGCAACGTCACTGGCCCTCACTTACACATACTCCACGCTCAACACTTCGTAAAACCGTGCGCCTTTGGGCGTCGCGACTTCGACGCTCGCGCCCTTTTTTTTGCCGATCAGCGCGCGGCCGATGGGGGCGGCGTTGCTGATGAGGTTCTTTTTGATGTCGGCCTCGTAATCGCCCACGATCTGGTAGGTGATTTCTTCTTCCGTATCCTCATCGACGAGTTTCACCGTCGCGCCGAATTTGATGACGTCGCCCGACATGGCTTGGATGTCGATGATGTCGGCGCGGGAGGTTACGGCCTCGAGTTCCTGAATGCGGCCTTCGATGAAGCTCTGTTTTTCCTTCGCGGCGTGGTACTCCGCGTTCTCCTTCAAATCGCCATGCGCGCGCGCTTCCGAAATCGCCGCGATCACTGCGGGGCGCTCGACCGATTTGAGATTCTTCAATTCCTGCTCGAGGCGGGTAAAACCCACCTGCGTCATCGGTATCTTTTCCATGATATTTCCGTAGGTTACTGAATTATTTGCCGGGGTAGGGTTCTTCTATAGCGTAGAATACACCGGCACTGCAAGTGGTTAGGGATTTTCGGATATATGGGGCGAAATCGAAGAAAGCGGGACCCCGTGGTAAACACGGGGTGACGGCTACAGGGTATGTCTCGGGAGAAGACCACCCACCGGCTGTCACCCCGGCTTTACGCCGGGGTCCGCCTTTTAGCTAAGCCGCGTCCTTTTTCCCATCTGCCTTCGCGAAATAACTCTGCAGCGGCGCGACATCGAGCCCGTGCGGTGTCTGGATGATCGCCGCAATGGCCTGCGCCATGGCGCGCGCACCGGCCATCGTCGTCGAGTACGGAATTTTGCCGAACAGCGCCGTTTTGCGGATGCTCGCCGAATCGGTGATCGCCTGCGCGCCATCCGTCGTGTTGAACACGAGCTGGATTTTGCCGTCCTTCATCATATCGACGATGTGCGGGCGGCCCTCATGCACTTTGTTGACGATCTCGACCGGCAGGCCCTGCAATTGGAGGTATTCCCCCGTGCCGCGCGTGCAGACGATTTTGAAGCCGACGGTGAGCAGCTCCTGCGCGATGCTTGCGGCCATGCCCTTGTCCTTGTCGCGCACGGAGAGGAACACGCGGCCGGATTTCGGCAGGGATGAGCCCGAGCCGATGAAGCCTTTGCCGAACGCCGCGGCGAAACTTTTGTCGATGCCCATGGTTTCCCCGGTCGATTTCATTTCCGGCCCGAGCAGTACATCGACCCCCGCAAACCGCGCGAAGGGGAACACGGCTTCCTTCACCGCAATATGGTTCAGCGCTTTCATGTGTTTCCGGTCATCCGGCAAATCGAACGCCGAAAGCTTCTCGCCCGCCATCAACCGTGCTGCGATTTTCGCAATCGGGATGCCAGTGGCTTTCGCGACGAACGGTGTGGTGCGGCTCGCGCGCGGATTGACCTCGATGATGTAAATTACGCCATTTTTCACGGCGAATTGCACGTTCATCAGGCCGCGCACTTGCAGCGCTTTGGCGAGGGCAACGGTCTGTTTGCGCACTTCGTCGACGATCTCATCCGGCAGCGAATAAGGCGGCAGCGAACAGGCCGAATCGCCGGAATGGATGCCCGCTTCCTCGATATGTTCCATGATGCCGGCGACGAACGTGTCCTCGCCGTCGCACAGGCAATCCACGTCGAGTTCGATGGCGTCCTGCAGGTAGGAATCGAGCAGCACCGGCCCGTCGCCGAACAGCTGCAGCAATTCGCTGACATAGGCTTTGAGGCTCGGCGCATCGTAGAGGATTTTCATCGCGCGGCCGCCGAGCACGTAAGACGGGCGGACGACGACGGGGTAGCCGATTTCCTCGGCCTCACGCGTGACGTCTTCTGCATGATGGCAGATGGCGTTTTTCGGTTGCTTGAGTTCGAGCCGGTGCAGCAATTGCTGGAAGCGCTCGCGGTCTTCGGCGAGGTCGATGGAATCGACCGAAGTGCCGATGATGGGGATGCCGACTTCCTCGAGCGCGTGGGCGAGCTTCAGCGGCGTCTGCCCGCCGAACTGCACGATGACGCCCTTGATGGCGCCGTTTTGCTTTTCCTTCTCGATGATCTCGATGACGTCCTCGGCGGTCAGCGGCTCGAAATAGAGGCGGTCCGACGTATCGTAATCCGTCGAGACGGTTTCGGGGTTGCAGTTGATCATAATGGTTTCAAAATTGCTGCGCAGCGCGTAGCTCGCATGCACGCAGCAATAATCGAACTCGATGCCTTGGCCGATGCGGTTCGGCCCGCCGCCGAGGATGATGATTTTTTCGCGCGAAGTGGGTTGCGATTCGCACGCCGCCAAGTCGCTGCCCGCCTCATAGGTGGAATACAAATACGGCGTTTGCGACTCGAACTCCGCCGCACAGGTATCGACGCGCTTGAACACCGGGCGCACTTTCAGGAAGTGGCGAAGCGCGCGCACGTCTTTTTCACCCACCGCGAGCGACTGGTTGCTGGAAGCAAGGCGCGCGAGCTGTTTGTCCGAAAAGCCGAGCGATTTGACGTAAGCGAGGTTCTCCGCATCCTGCGGCAGGCCGTTCGCTTTCACCCAGTTTTCCGCGTCGATGATCTGCTGCAATTGCGCGATGAACCACGGGTCGAATTTCGTCACTTCGCAGATTTCTTTCGCGCTCATGCCGTAGCGCAGTGCTTGTGCGGCGCGCAGCAAACGGTCCGGCGAGGCGATGGAAAGCGCGCCTTTGAGGGCGATGAGGTGCGAACGGCGCTCGCGCGCAACTTCGCCCGTATGGCTTTGGCGGCGCTCCGCATCCGGCGCGGCGGGCGGTGTGATACCGGGGATGGTGATTTCGTCGAGGCCGGTAAGGCCCGTTTCCAGCGAGCGCAGTGCCTTTTGCAGCGATTCGCAGAAATTGCGGCCCATCGCCATGGATTCGCCGACCGATTTCATCGCGGTGGTGAGCGTGTTATCGGCCCCCGGGAATTTCTCGAACGCAAAGCGCGGGATTTTAGTGACGACGTAATCGATGGTCGGCTCGAAGCTCGCGGGGGTCGCTTTCGTCACGTCGTTCATGATTTCGTCGAGCGTGTAACCGACCGCCAGTTTCGCGGCGACTTTCGCAATCGGGAAACCCGTCGCTTTCGAGGCGAGCGCCGAGGAGCGCGAGACGCGCGGGTTCATCTCGATGACGACCATGCGCCCATTCGCCGGGTTCACCGCGAATTGCACGTTGGAACCGCCGGTATCGACACCGATTTCGCGTAGCACCGCGATGGATGCGTTGCGCATGATCTGGTATTCCTTGTCCGTCAGCGTCAGCGCCGGGGCGACGGTAATCGAGTCGCCGGTATGCACGCCCATTGGGTCGATATTTTCGATGGAGCAGACGATGATGCAGTTGTCCGCACGGTCGCGCACCACTTCCATTTCGTATTCTTTCCAGCCGAGCACCGATTCGTCGATCATCACTTCGCCAACGGGGGATGCGTCGAGGCCGGAAGCCACGATCATCTCGAATTCTTCGTGGTTATAGGCGATGCCGCCGCCGCTACCGCCCATGGTAAAGCTCGGGCGGATGATGGCGGGCAGGCCGACCACTTCCATCGCCGCGCGCGCTTCCTCGAGCGATTTGACGACGACGTTTTTCGGCACATCGAGCCCGATGCGCGCCATCGCGTCGCCGAATAATTGGCGGTCTTCCGCTTTGTTGATGGAGTTCAAATTTGCGCCGATGAGTTCGACGCCATGTTTTGCGAGCACGCCCGATTCGGCGAGCGCTTTCGCGCAGTTCAGCGCCGTCTGGCCGCCCATGGTCGGCAGCAATGCATCCGGCTTTTCACGCGCGATGATCTTCTCGACATATTCCGGCGTGATGGGCTCGATATAGGTCGCGTCGGCGAATTCCGGGTCGGTCATGATCGTCGCGGGATTGCTGTTGACGAGGATGACGCGATACCCCTCGGCCTTCAGGGTTTTCACCGCCTGCGTGCCGGAATAATCGAACTCGCAGGCCTGCCCGATGACGATGGGCCCCGCGCCGATGATGAGGATGGATTTAATGTCAGTGCGTTTGGGCATTCGTGCTATTGCCTGCGGTGGTGGGTGAAGTGTCTTTCGTTTTTGTGCTGTCGTCTTTCGACGGGTCGAGCTTGTCGGGGAAATAGATCGGCGCTTCGTCCTTCACGCCGCAAGGCGGCACGTTCGGGTCGCTCGAAGGGATGCATTGCGTCGCATTCGGATTGGCCGGGCGCGCGCCGCCATAGCTGCGAGCGAAAGCGGGATTGGCGAGCAGGGTGACGGCAAGGAAAGCGTAAATGAGGTTCATGCGGCCCTCTTAGGTTGGTGCAACATTTCGACAAAACGCTGGAAAAGGTAGAAGGAATCATGCGGCCCCGGCGATGCTTCCGGGTGGCCTTGCACACTGAAAGCGGGCTTCGTTTTATGGCGGATGCCTTGGATCGTGCCATCGAACAGGGAACGGTGGGTGACTTCGACATGCTCCGGGAGTCCCTCGTCGCTGATCGCGAAACCGTGGTTCTGGCTGGTGATTTCGACCTTGCCGGTGCGCAGGTCTTTCACCGGATGGTTGGCGCCGCGATGGCCCTGGTTCATTTTCAGCGTGCGTGCACCGAGCGCGATACCGAGCATCTGGTGGCCGAGGCAAATGCCGAAAATAGGCATGTTCGCTTCGAGCAGTTTTTTGATGACGGGCACGGCGTAATGGCCGGTCGCCGCCGGGTCGCCGGGGCCGTTGGAGAGGAACACGCCCGCGGGTTTCAGCGCGAGGATGTCTTCCGCCGAAGCGGTGGCGGGCACGACGGTGAGGCGGCAGCCGACGCTGGCGAGCGAGCGCAAAATATTCTGTTTCACGCCGTAATCGATGGCGACGATATGCGGGAGGTTTTTCTCGTCCCCGCGCAGTTCGGGATAGCCTTTGCCCAACTCCCAGCGCTGCTTGTTCCATGCATGGTTGGCTTGCGTCGTCACATGCGCGGCGAGTTCGAGGCCGTTCATGTCCGGTGCGGCTTCGAGGGCGGCGCGCGCTTGTTTGACGAGGGCTTCGCGCGTGGCGGCGGGCGCAAAGGCAATTGCGCAATTCTGTGCGCCCTTCAGGCGAATATGGCGCGTCAGCGCGCGCGTGTCGATGCCGCAAATGCCGGTGATGCCTTGCATTTCGAGCCAGTTGTTGAAGTGCGACACGGCACGGAAATTCGACGGCGCGGTGATCGGCTCGCGCAAAATCAGCCCGGAAACGCTGGGTTTTTCTGCCTCCACATCCTCCACATTCGTGCCGATATTGCCGATATGCGGGAAGGTGAAGGTGATGATTTGGCCGGTGTAGGAGGGGTCGGTGAGGATTTCCTGATAGCCGGTCATCGCGGTGTTGAAGCAGATTTCGCCGCTCGCCGTACCCGCTTTGCCGATGCCATACCCTGAAAACACTGTCCCATCGGCTAATAACAAAGCCGCATTCTGGGTAGGCTTCAGTGGCGTGGTCATCGTTATGGCTACTCCCAAGGCAAATTGCCGGAGATTTACGGGGTCACGGCCGGACAGTCAAGTGCCAATGCGCGCTTAAATGACGCGCACAAAGCCGAGGTTGCATTTATTCGGCGTGCTGTCGTTGCGCTTGTAGGTGGCGGTCAGGTCGTTCGGGCCGCTGGCGGTGGTGCAATAGGTCCAGGTGGAAAGCACTTTGCCGGTGCCGGGCTGGCCGTCATCCACCTTCTGGTCAATGGTCGCGGCTTCGAGCGGGCTCAGCAGCGGCGCGAAGGTTTTGTCGCCGGTATAGCCGCCGAACGAGTAGGAATTGCCGTAATTCCCGGCGAAGGAATTGCTGTCGCCCGCCCATTGACCGAGGTATTCGATGCTCCAGCCGCCGCCCGTAAAGCGTGAGGCAGGCACGTTCACGCCGGGCACCGAGTCGCGCATGCTACCGGCGGCAAAGCCGGAAACACCGCTGAAACTGCCGGTAATGAGCTTGGCGTCGGCAAGCTGCTGCCAGTAGCGGAACATTTCGCCACTGATACGGGTGCCAGCGTTGCAGGGCAGGGGCGAACACATGCTGATTTTGCCGTCACCATCGCCGTTGCAGGTGGCCGTGCCGCTGCCGATCGTGTCGAAACAGGCCGTGCCGGGAGCGGCCATGCCCCAGTATTTCGTCGCGTTCGGCATGTCGCCGGGCAGGGCGGAATATTTATCGCGGAAGGTTTCGCTGGCGGCCGTGAAGCGCTGGGCTTCGTTGATGACGGTGTCCATATTGGCGACATCGATCAGCGACCGGCCGACGGTGATGGCCCCGGCCAGCAGGCCGATGACGACCAGCACAACCGAGAGTTCGATAAAAGAAAAGCCCTGGCGCATGCAAAAATACTAGCGGATGGATGCGCGCGGTCAACCGATAAGCGCTAACGGCTGCTTGCCGCCATCAGCGGCGCCATCGCCTGGAACAGCGCGCGACGGGCGCTGCTGGTGCGCCAGTAAAGCCCGATGAGGCGCGCCGGGGCGGCGGATTTGAAGGGAATGTAGGCGAGCGTGTGGTCGCCCCGCGCGGCGAGTTTCGGCATGAGGGTGATCGCGTCGCTGCTTGCGACCATATGGCGCAGGGTTTCGAGGCTGGTGGCGCGGAATTGCGCCGATTCGCCGACGCCCGCAAGGTGGCAGACTTCGAGCGCCTGTTCGCGCAAACAGTGCCCGTCTTCGAGCAGCAGCACGGTTTCGTTTTGCATGTCGGCGAGCGTCACGGATTTGCGTTTGGCGAGGCGGTGCGTTTTGGCGACGGCGAGCAAAAACGGCTCGCTGAAAAGCTCCGCATAGCTGAGTGCGGGTGCATCCACCGGCACGGCGAGCAGCGCGGCATCGAGTGCACCGGCTTCGAGTTTTGTGACCAGCTCCGGCGTTTTTTCCTCGACGAGTTGGATGGACAGCCGCGGGAAATGCTGCGTCAGCACCGGCATCAGGGTGGGCAGCAGGTAGGGCGCAAGCGTCGGGAAAATGCCGAGGCGCAGCGTCCCCGCCAGCGGGTCGCGCGCATCCCGTGCGGCCTGTTTCAGCTCGGCGGCTTCCTGCAAAACGCGCTGCGCACGCTCGGCGAGGTCACGGCCAATATCGGTGAGCATCACCTGCTTGTTGCTGCGCTCGAACAATTGCACGCCGAGGGTTTCCTCGAGCTTTTTGAGCTGCATCGAGAGCGTCGGCTGGCTGACATGGAGCACGAGCGCCGCCTTGCCGAAATGCAGTTGCTCGGCAACGGTGACGAGGTATTCGAGATCGCGCAGGTTCATGGGGATGTGGAGTAGGTGAAGTGCGTGAAGTAAGTGAAAGGCGTCGCCACGTATTTCACGCACGTCACCTGCTTCACTCTACCATAGATATAATCTATCACCATCATCAAAACAATAGATTATACGAATGACGCCCATCGGCGTAGGAGTAATCCCATCGACGCGAAGTGAGGTTGCAATGCGACAAAAACGGATTATACCTGCGAGCGTTTCTTCTTCACCAAACCACTACCATTAGGAGCATTTATGAGCGTACTCGTCGGCAAGGAAGCCCCGGATTTCACCGCACAAGCCGTGATGGCGGACAACGCGATCAAGGCGGATTTCAACCTGAAATCCTTCACCAAGGGCAAATACGCCGTGCTGTTTTTCTGGCCGCTCGATTTCACCTTCGTCTGCCCGTCGGAAATCATCGCGTTCGACCACCGCGTCGCCGATTTCAAGAAAATGGGCGCGGAAGTGATCGGCATTTCGGTCGATTCGCAATACACGCACTATGCTTGGAAAAATACGCCGGTCGAAAAAGGCGGCATCGGCAACGTGCAATTCCCGCTGGTCGCGGACCTCACCAAATCCATCGCCCGTTCGTATGACGTGCTGACGGGTGACGCGGTCGCGCTGCGCGGCACGTTCATCATCGACAAAAAAGGCATCGTGCGCCACCAGCTCGTCAACGACCTGCCGCTCGGCCGCAATGTCGATGAAACCATCCGCACGCTCGACGCGCTGATCTTCACCGAAGAACACGGCGAAGTCTGCCCGGCCAACTGGAAAAAGGGCGAAAAAGCCATGAAGCCGACGGCCGAAGGCGTGGCGAGCTACCTCAAAGAACGCGCGAAAGCGCTTTAAGAAAGAAGGGGCTGGTGACTGGAGGCTAGGGCTAGCAGTAGCGCCTGCCTTCTTACCAGCCCCCAATCCCCAGTCCCTAGCCCCTTTGGTTTTTATGACTACCCACAAAACTCCCATCCTGATTATCGGTTCTGGCGCAGCAGGTTGCACGGCGGCGATTTATGCCGCGCGGGCCAACCTGAAGCCCATCCTGGTGCGCGGGATGCAGCCCGGCGGGCAGCTGACCATCACCACGGAAGTCGAGAATTACCCGGGTTTTGCCTCGGCGATTCAAGGCCCTTGGCTGATGGAGCAGATGGAAAAGCAGGCCGAGCATGTCGGCACGCAGATCATCCATGACCATATTTCTTCGGTGGATTTCAGCAAACGCCCCTTCGTGGCAACGGGCGAATCTGGCCAGCATTATGTAGCAGATACAATAGTGATAGCCACCGGCGCAAGCGCGCGCTGGCTCGGTGCGCCTGGGGAAGAAAAATTCCAGAATTTCGGCGTGTCGGCTTGCGCGACCTGTGACGGCTTCTTCTTCAAAAAGCAGGATGTTGTGGTGCTGGGCGGCGGCAACTCGGCGGTCGAGGAAGCGTTATTCCTCGCAAAAATCTGTAAAACCGTCACGCTCATCCACCGCCGCGACAGCTTACGTGCCGAAAAAATCGCGCAGGACCGGCTATTCAAAACCGAGAATGTCAGCGTGATCTGGGATTCCGTGGTCGAGGAATTCGTCGGCACGGATAACCCGCCGAGCCTCACCGGCGTGAGGATTCGCAACGTGAAATCCGGTACCGAAACGATCGTGCCCGCGCATGGCGCGTTCGTCGCCATCGGCCATAACCCGAACACCAGCCTGTTCGAGGGCCAGTTGGCGATGGATGCCGACCGTTACCTGATCGTGAAACCCGGCACCACGCAAACCAACATCGAGGGCGTGTTCGCCGCGGGCGACGTGCAGGACAAAATCTACCGCCAGGCCATCACCGCCGCGGGCACCGGCTGCATGGCCGCGCTCGAAGCGCAGAAGTTTCTCGAGCATCACGGGTTGTAACTTATTTACCGATCGCTACTGTTTCGGTGCTTCGTTGCTTAAGCTGATCAACTTGTGTTGAAGGGCGGCTATCGACAATGATGGGCAGATTTTTCCAGCGATGTTCAGAAAAATATGGCCCAAGGCGCTGATCATAGGGAATGGCCTTCGTTTCCTCCATCGCTTTAACCGCTTCTTCTAATTTGGCGACATGGCTATCGATAACGCCCTTATCGCGGTGGGGTGTATGTTTGGTGTAAAGTTCTATAGAATGAGTCGTATCCTTGCTCAGGCCCAAATACTCCGCTAGTTCAGTTTGTGAATAATTCAGAACACGTCGTAACGCGTAGATATAGGTGCCACGTGCCTGAATAAAGGTGGTTTGGCTGCCTTGCATATAGTGGTGCAGTTCTTGGTGTACCGCAGCCTCTGGCAAATCGGACAAACGTAAACCAAAAGATTGATAATTCTGGGTTTTCCACATATGATGAACGCTTGCTTTGCGATTTTGAACCAAAAGGTCGTCAAACCGTTTCGCTGCGACTGTATCATCAGCAAAGTACATAGCGTGCAAGTTCTCAAGCGAAGGCGGGCTGGGAAGTTTTCCATGTAACTCCCATTGAATTGCATTCGTGTGCTTCCCTTTTGTTAAAGCGTAGCGTGTTTTATTTTGCGCTAGACGGTAACAAATCAGGAACTCAATCGCATTCTGTGTTGCGTCTGCATAACCATTTTCTTTGGTTCCATACATGATACGCTGAAGTGAGTCCGGCTCTGATTGAGCCAGTTCGTTATGCCGCCTTGGTGCAATGGCTGCGGGCGACCATCATCATGCGTGAACGCAGGGGTTTGCTCGTTATTCTTCCACCCGTTTCTTTTAGAACTTTCGCGGAATATGCGTCGATGGTTCGCAGGGCCATGAATCTCTTTGCCGGACTCAATCGGACGCGCAACAGCCACCGGTACGCGCGCCGCAATTTCCACACGCGCTTGCTCATAAATATGTTCGACTTTCACCCGTATCATTGCCCGGGCCTGGCGATCAGGGATGTGCAGATCCTCGAAGCCATAAGGTAAACTCAGTACCTGCATGAGATAACCATGCATGGTTGGTTCGGGCAAGGTTGTGCCATTAAACCAGCTCGTCACTTCACTCGTTGAAATAGCATGCGGCGAAATGACGTTGATTTTTTCGGCGATGCTTTTCGCCTTTAGGTGCAGGCCAGCCGCCCGGTTTTTCACCAGCGTTGTCCATTGCTCTATAGGGTTATCATGCATGCGCCCATTATAGAGGTGGCCGTAGGTATAAAATGTGAAGATTCTGTGAAATTCTGCCAACTATTGCACCGCACCCTAAAGCCTGCTATGCATTGAGCCCATAAAGGAGGCCGGTTTCACGGCCCGACACTTGCGTTCAACGCATAGCGAGGCAACATGGATTGGGACAAACTGCGCGTTTTTCATGTGACGGCGCAGAACAAAAGCCTGACGCGGGCGGGGCTGGTGCTCAATCTCAGCCAGTCTTCCGTCAGCCGCCAGGTCGCCGAGCTCGAGGAAAAACTGGGCGTCGCGCTGTTCCACCGCCATGCGCGCGGGCTGATTCTGAGCGAGCAGGGCGAAATCCTGTTCCGCACCGTGTCGGACATGGTGGCGAAACTCCAGCAGACGGAAATCACCCTCGCCGAAGCCATCCAGAAGCCGCGCGGGCCGTTCAAAGTGACGGTGCCGTCGACGTTCGGCACGCTCTGGCTTTCGGCGCAGATGAAGGAATATACCGATCTTTATCCCGACATCGCGGTGACGCTGGTCTGCGAGGACCGCGAGCTCGACCTCACCAAGCGCGAGGCGGATGCGGCGATCCGCTTCCACCCGGCGCGCCACCCGGACCTCGTGCAGGTGCCGATCATGCGGCTCAATAATTCGCTCTATGCCAGCAACGATTATATCCGCGAGCACGGGCTGCCGAAAAACGTCGGCGACCTGCAGCGCCACAAGCTGCTCGGCTACGAAAATGTCGGTACGCTGCCGTTTCCCGAGGTGAACTGGATGTTCGAGCTGGGCAAAAACCTCACGCCGTTTTTCCGGGTGAATTCGCTGGTCGCCATGCGCACTTCGGTCAAGCAGGGCATGGGGATTGCGGCGCTGCCGGATTACCTCGTGCACCGCACGCGCCATCTCAGCCGTGTGTTGCCGGAAGTGGCGGGCCCGGTGACGGAAGCGTGGTATGTTTATCCGATGGAACTGAAAAATTCGAAGCGTATCGCCGTGTTCCGCCAGTTCATCGCGCAGAAGATTGCGGAGAGCAATTTTTAAGTAAAAGCGGGACCCCGGCGTGAAGCCGGGGTGACGGCCTGTGGGGAGGCATCTACGGAAATACACCCCGTAGCCGTCACCCCGTGTTTACCACGGGGTCCCGCTTTCTTCATCGCGTGCGCTTCCATGACAGCACTTGCCCCCGCCCCACAAATTTTATATACTGAAACCAACGATTTAAGGATTTCTATGGCGACGATCCCGATGCAGGCAGCAAGCAAACCCGAAACGCTCGAAGCCACGCCGCCCGCCCGCCAGACCCGGTTGCAGCGCGCCGTCGCCGAGGCGATGAAACTGCAGGAGGGGCCGGAGCTGCTCGCCAAAATCACCAACCGCGAATTCAAGGATGCGTTCCAGGCCATCGCCGTGCAGCAGCGCGGGTTCAGTGAGCCATACGACGTGTCGTCGATCCCCGTGGTGCAGATGAATTACGACCCCGAGCACCCGGACGACAAATCGAAACAGCTCTACGAATGCAAGCTCGGCTCTGGCGTCATGACACCCGAGAGCGGGAAATTGCTCAAAGCCACGGCGGCGGAGCGCGGCATCCGCCTCACGCATAAGGGCGAATTCAACCACGACCACTGGTTCAAAGCGACGACGGTGACCATCCAGTCGCGCGATCTTGCGGCGTTGATTGGGTTGGTGAACGATGTGCTGATCGAGAAAGTACGGCCCGACGCGCGGGTGGGGTATGACGACATCATGCAAATCGCGCAGGATGAAATCGGCCGGGTGCTGAATCAATAGGCGCTTCATAAGCGCATGCTCTCCTCGAAATTTGCCTGAAGCCGCACATTGAAGGGCGCAAGCGGCGCCGCGGGCTCCGCCTCTCCCCTTGCGGGAGAGGCAACGAGGCTTAGCGCCAAAGCGCTTAGCCGCAGTGGTGAGGGGGCTTCGCAGGATGGTACTGGAGATGTCCATGCTCAGTTTTCTATTTCTGATAAGCACACCTCAACATCAAGCGATCACCTTCACCGCCCCCTCACCCAACCCTCTCCCGCGAGGGGAGAGGGCTTTCCTGTGGCGCCGTTTATCTAAAAAATCTAGGCAGATCAGTGCTTTCACAAAAATAAGCACGCTCCCGCATTTTTTTGGTTGACTATGGCAGTTTTGCTCCTATGGTGCGGCCACTTTGCGTCGCCCGATGGGCGCGCGAAACGCCCGGGCCTTCTGGCCCCGGCAGCCTCCCTGTTAAACTCTAATGCTGGGTCTTTGGACCCGGCATTTTTTTTGCCTAAGGGAGAGCATCGTGCGTGGCATCATCGCGTACGCCACACGCCCTGAAAAGATTTTCATAGAAAATGACCAGGCAAATAATCGTGACAAACCCACTGAGCGTGTACAGAAGCGCGCTTACAACGGGTAGGCTAATGGCAGGTAGGATGGTTGCCCGATATGTCAGCCAGTAAGCCAATCGCATGACTATCCCGTAGACTCCTAAAAGGAAGTCCACGATTATCAGGTGCAGGATAAAAACACTGAACCGCCTCCCGTTCAGTGCTTTCAGATTTTGCCAGATTTTGCTGGGCTTTATTGCCTCGGATAAGGCAATATAAGGAAATGCGAGGCAAAGCTGCGCGCTCGCAAACATCGTAGCGTAACGTAACGCCATGAGCGATAGCGCATCACGTGGTCCCCAAGCAGTTCCTGCAGCCAAATCCGAGTTTGCCAAGGAGTAGGCAAGCGCATGGTGCATATCTTCTGATAAAAATTGCAAGGCGATGTCAAAAAACATGAGCAACATAACGGCACTGTCGATGCGCCAATAAAAAGAAAGGGTGAGGGTTGACCTGCCGCTCGGCAGTTCCTTGCGCAAGGGCAAGCGGCTCAGGTGAAAGCGGCTATCGCCCAGCAGGTAACGGTAAATACCAACGATGGCGATGTTCACCAGCAATGCCCATACCGCAAGATTCAATATGTGTACGAGCATGTGGGTCGTCGAAACGCTCTGTGGCTCAGCTTGCCAATGAAGTGAAGCAACGGCATGATTGATGAAGCCGTATTTCAGTAATAAGCTGAAGCTACATCGCAGTAAGAATGGCAACCAACAAATGCGGAGCAACATAGCACGTTCGGATTTCAGCGTTGCGATGATATGCTCGATCGCGCAGCTGATACCCTTGAAGAACTGCATGGATGCTCCGTGTACGTGCTAAAACGAATTACCCATTCGCCTTGTTCTTCTCGATCCATGCCGTGATGATGGGGCGGACCTGCTCGCGCCATTTACGGCCGTTGAAAATGCCGTAATGGCCGACGCCGGGGGCCATGTGGTATTTCTTCTTGCTGTCGGCGAGTTCAGTCGCGATTTCGAGCGCGGCTTTGGTCTGGCCGAGGCCGGAGATATCGTCGAGCTCCCCTTCGATGGCGAGGATGGCGGTTTTGGTAATCGCATCCGGGCGCACGCGATGTTCGTAATGGTAGAACTGGCCGTCGGGCAGCGAGTGTTTGTGGAACACTTCCTCGATGGTCTGCAGGTAGAATTCCGCCGGAAGATCCGCGACGGCGAGGTATTCGTTGTAGAAATCGCGGTGCGATTGCGCGGCTTCCCCGTCACCGATCGTGATGTCGTTGAACAGTTTTTTATGCGCATCCGCATGGCGCTCGAAATTCATGCTCATGAAGCCGGCAAGCTGCAAAAAGCCCGGATAAACGCGGCGCGCAAAGCCGGAATAATTCAGCGGCACGCGGGTGATGACGTTGCTTTCGAACCATTCCATCGGGTGTTCTTTGGAAAACTGGTTCACTTTCGTCGGCGCTTTGCGCGTATCGACCGGCCCGCCCATCAGCGTCATCGTGCGCGGGGTGCATTTATGCTTGGTTTCGTTCATCAGCGCGACAGCGGCAAGCAGCGGCACGGAAGGCTGGCACACCGCCATGGTGTGGGCGTTCGGTCCGAGATGCTCGAGGAATTCGATGATGTAATCGACATAGGTATTCAGGTCGAACGTGCCTTTGTACAGCGGCACGTCGCGCGCGTTCTGCCAGTCGGTGATGTAGACATCGTGGTGCGGCAACAAAGCTTCCACCGTGCCGCGCAGCAGCGTGGCGTAATGGCCAGACATCGGGGCGACGATCAGCAGTTTTTCGTCCTTGCCCTTGCGGCCCGCGCGCTTGAAGTGCAGCAGTTTGCAGAACGGTTTATCGACCGCGACTTCCTCCCACACATCGACATGCTTGCCGTCGATATTGGTATGGGTGATGTTGAAATTCGGCTTGCCGTAGGATTGCGTGATGCGCTCGACCAGCTCACCGGCTGCGGCGATCTGGCGGCCGACACCCGTGTAGGAGAGCGGGTTCATCGGGTTGCTGAACATGACCTTCGCGGCATTGCCCATGAGGCGCGAGGGCGTCATCATGGTATTCTGCATTTCTTTCAGGCTGTAGAGGCCGCTATTTTCAAACATGCTGGTCATTAATTCGTCTCTTTCCTTGCTGCGCGTGGTGGGTGCCGCGTCTGGTTTATTGAGTATTTTCACCATGGTTCATCCTTAGGATAGCAACGAAGGTTGAAGATTTAGTTAATCACGAAAACGAGCATTCCCGCCGGTTTCCCGACGAATATCCCCCGTTCGATCCTTGCTGCGTCGCCATTAGGTTCGCGCTTCGTCGCCTCCTTCAAAGATAGGGGCGCGGCGCGTATTTTTCACCCACTCCCACGAGTGGTAGGAGTGCGGCGCAACATACCACAATCGGGAGTGTTTGCAAATGGGTCAGTGTTCGCGCAACTGTGGCAAAAAAGTCTGTAGGCGGCGCGCTGCCTAGAAATTCATCTGGCGAATATCCTGCGTCACCGACTGCCCGGCATCCGGGTTGCCGACGGGCGTCAGCTCGCGCGCCGGGGCCGCGGGCTGGTATTGCTGGGGCTGGTATTGCGGCTGGTTATAGGCGGGCACGGCGGGGCTGTAATTATCGCTGATCTGCTGCTGCGGGTAGGCGGTTTGCGGCGGCTGGTATTGCTGTTCGGCGTACAGCGTTTGCGCCAGCGCAGGGGAGGCGGCGAAGAGGAGGAGACTGAGAAATAACTGGCGCACGGTGGCCGCCTTTCTGTCATGTTAGGGCGTGTATAGTTGTTGCAGTGCAATAAGTCCAGCGGTTTATTGCACTGCAAAATAATGTGAATCGGGGATAACGGGGATAAGTTTGCAACAATGCGGAGAATACAGGGCTTTAGGTGGCCGGGAAGGGGAAAAGAATAAGCCGTGGGGGATTGCCCGCGCCGTTTTATCCACCGACAGGCGAATAACCCACCGTCAGGATTGCCTTTCGCGCGTCCTTCCGGTCATGATGCCGCAAAGGAGCCATTATGCCAGATCAAACCAACCCATCCGAATCCATGGTCGCGCTCTGCCGCGAGCACCTGCACGCCAACCTTGCCGACTATATCCAGTATATGGACCCCGAAATCCTCGACCGCATGATCGCGAATGCCCTGAAGCGCGGCGCGCGGCTTGGCGTGCATGCGGAGGATCTGCTCGGCTTCGTCGTGCTCTCGTTCAAGAATGGCCCGAGCTTCGACGAGCAGGCGCATATCAAGAACTTGTTCGCAAAATATAAGGATGCGGGCAGCCCATTCCTGAAGCAACTCACCGCCGAAGCGACGGATGCGGACTGGAAAGAAGCGAGCGATAACTACGATTCGTCGGCCTGGTTCAGCGAAGCTTCTTAGGCGCTCAGCGTCGCGCTCAATTCATCCCACTCGCGCTTGGTCAAGCCGCTGGTTTCCTGCGTCACTTTTTCACCGGCAATCATACGCTTGATGACGCCCATGCCGGAGCGCGACAGGCGCGTGCCGTGCAGGCGATGCTCGACGAATGCGTCATAAGCAAACGGCACCCATTGCTCGACGATCTTGATCATCTCATCGGCATAGGCGCGGATTTCATATTGCGCGTGCGGGTCGGCGCGCAGCATCAGGAAATGCATCAGGTTATGCAGGTCGATTTTCCAATACCATTGCGTGTAGTAATTCATGGTGAGGTTCATGCGCGCGAGTTCGCGGGCGATGCCGCTCTTTTCCTCGTCGATCACGCTGCCATCGTTGGTCGCGTTCATCAGCTCTTCGTAGTGGCCGTAGACGCGCTCGGAATCGCCTTTCAGAATTTCCAACACGCGCGCCGATTCTTCCGGCGAGAGCGTGGTGCCCTCGGCGCGGCCCTGATGGTTTTTCTTCGATTGCGGCGAGAGCATCTCGGCTGAGGGAATGTAGAATTCCTTATCCATGATGGAGTAGCGCGCGGAATATTCGTTCACGTTCGCCGTGCGGTGACGGATCCATTGGCGCGCGACGAAAATCGGCAGCTTCACATGGAATTTGATTTCGCACATTTCGAATGGCGTCGAGTGCCAGTGGCGCATGAGGTAATTGATGAGGCCTTTGTCCTGGCTCACTTGCTTGGTGCCGCGACCGTAGCTCACGCGCGCTGCTTGCACGATCGCCGCATCGTCACCCATGTAGTCAATCACACGCACGAAGCCGTGATCGAGCACGGGGATCGGGTCGTAGAGAATGTTTTCAAGCGCGGGGCAGGTCGCGCGCTTGGTGGTGAAGGTTTCGTCCATCGCTTCCATTTTGTCTTTCATCGCCGTCACCGTCGCCATCATCACACCCCTTTTATTTTCGGCCATGCTAATCGACCGACGCGCGCCTGCGCAAGCGGCGTTTTCGCTTATTTGGGCGATGGTGTGAACAGCGCGGCTAACGTGCGGAAAACCCGACGGCGCTCGTTGCTCCCGCGCGCGGATGCGTGAAAATCCCTAAGCGTGCGCCGGGGTCGCGGTCGCCGTTTTCGTACCCGTGCCGGTTGGGGTCGGGCTCGGCAGACCGTTCGGCAACACGGCACATAGGCTCGTGCTACCCGTCGAGCATTTAATGCCGAGGTTGAAATTCACCAGCCCTTCCTTACGCGCGGTCGGGCGGCTCGCCGCCATGCGCGCTTGCTGGATGACTTCCGCATTTTTCGCCATCGTGGCGATAATTTCGTCATGCGTCAGCGGCTCAGGATGTTTTTGGGCTGCTGGCGAATGGGTGGTGATGCCGAGGCTTTGCGTTGCTTTCACCACGGTGCCCCCTTGCGCGACATACAGGCGCGTGTTGAGTTCGATGGCCTGGTCGATGGTCATCGGCGTCGATTTGAATGTATCCATCGCCATGGTGCCTGTGACCGGCATATTCTTGAACACTTCCTCATTGATCGTACGCGACAGGGTTTCCTTGCCCTCATAGGCAATGGCGCCGACATGGTCGAGCATCGAATACACGGCATTCACGCCGGACAGGTTCACGCCGACCTGCGTTACACCGCGCGCTTTCATCTCTTTCAGTGCGGCGATACGGTCGAGATACGTGTCGCCGGTGTTGTGTTTATTATCCTTGCTGGCATTGGCCGGCACCAAAGCCTCCACTTGCGCGACCAGCGCGGGCGCTGCTTTTTTGGCGTGGTCCATGAGGCGTTGCTCATCCACCGTTGCACTGACGGGCAGGAACGTCCAGTCAGCGATTTTGGCACCGCCACGTACGAGGTCGGCCTTGGCGAAATCGTCGTAACCCACACCGTCGGCAACGACATGCACGATCGGTTTTGTTGCACCGATGCCAATGGCAACCGCTTCGCTGCCTTGACGTTTATCCTTTGGCTTGTGCTCATATTCTTCTTTTGCTTCGGCACCGCCAGCAATACCAAGCACGGCGGCGGCGATCCCCCCCACGATCAGGCCGATCTTGCCTTTGCCCTTGGTCTTTTCCACGGTTGCTTCGGCTATTTTCACCACGATTTCCTCAGCCTTGCCCGCCGTCACCGGCACGGCCGTGGCCGCTTCCACCTGCGTTGCCTTGCGGAAACCCACGCTTTCAGGGAGCTTTTTCACATCCGCCCACATTTGTGTTGGTGAATAAAATTCCACCTTCGCGCCGAGATGGCCGAACAGTTTGCCGACCTGGTGCGACACCTGGCCCACGACCGTTTGCGTCGGCGCGCGCGCTTCATCCACGATGATGTCGCTATGCGCATTGAATATTTTCTGCAGCGTGGGTCTGACAGGAATCTGCGCGTGTTTCAAAACGCTGGCGACGACATGGCCGCCCGCATTGATCGTTTCACCGGTTTCGCGCGCTTGCACGGCCATGCCAAGGCGCTTCGTTGCGATTTTGTCGCCGTAGGCTTTGGCGAGTGCATCAAGCTCCTTATCGACCGCGTCACCGGCTTTGTGCGCAGGCGCGGTGACGTTAAGGCGTTGGCGCTCTAGGGTTTTATAATAGTCAGAAATACGCGCGAACTCGTCGCTGCGCGCTTTCAGCATCGCCTGCTCGGCGGCGGTTTTCTGCGCGCCTGCGATTTCGGCGATTTGTTCTTCGGTCGCTTTCAGGCTGTCGAGGCTTTCCTTGACCCCTTTGCCCCACATTTTTTTGACAGCGTCCAGCTTTTGGCCAGCAAACGCCTGGATGCCGCCCATATGGTGGCTGAGGTCGCCCGCGCGCTCGACCTTGTCGAGATCGAACTTGCCGTTGCTGAACCCATGCGCGAGGCCGCTCGTGAAGCCAGCCGCGGCATTGTTCACCGCGCGTGCAGCCATGACGAGGGGCTGCGTGCTGACGACAGCCGCCGTGACGCCGATGGCGCCCGGAATCATCCCATGCGTGAACAGGCCGCCCTTAGCTTTACCCCATGCATTCTGGTGCACATCGTTGGTGGTGAGCGGGTGGTTGGTCATCGGGTTGACCAGCGGCGTTGCGCCGTTGCCCTTGCCGTCGGTCTGGCCGATCGTGCCGTCATTATTCACAACAATGGTCGGGTGGCTCAGGGCCTCGGCCATCGGCGCGACATTTACGCCAGCCACCGTACCCGCTTTTTGCAGGGCTTCGACCGATTTCTCATTGCCGTTATGCTCGACCTTGTCGCTCATGTTGCGCGCGAGCGTTTCTTCGGCGGTGAGCGGTTTGGTGGTGGCGCGGAACTGGTGCACTTCGTTCAGCGATTCCGTCCAGGCTTTGTTCCAGTCGAACCCATTGGTCGCCCATTTGCCGATGGTGGGAATGATCGCTGCCAACCCTTCGGGCACGTTATGCCAGATGCTATCGGTGACGCTCTCGACATTCGCCACGATTTTATCCAGCCAATTGGCGGTTTTGAGCTTGGTGGCATTCGGCGCATCCGGCGATTCGGTATACATGTATTTGACGGCTTCGATGGACGAGGCGATGCCCACGGCCTGGTCGTGGCTGATCGGCAAGGCCGCGCCTTTGGTCACCAAAGCGGTGCTGGTTTTGGCCGCATCGAACATCCGGCCCCAGAGCATCCAGCCGTCGCCGCCCTCGGCAAGGCTGTCGCCGATGAGGTTCGCGGCATCGCCGCTGAGCTGCAACCCGGTGCCGATGCCGTTGGCGCGCAGCATGGCGCCGCCTTCGCCGTTATACCAGCTTTTCAGTTGGTCCGATTCGTTGCCGACGAGTTTGCCGCCGGTTTTCTTCAGGCCCGCAAGGAATTTCTGCATGCCGTCCGGCTGTTGCAATTCCGGCGGCAGGTCTTTCATGATCGACTGGAAATGCTCGATGAAGGGGACGAGCTTGTCGGCTTCCGCTTGGTAATTCCGCTGCGTTTTGAGGGTGCCGAGCGCGGCGTGCAGCTTCAGCCCGTCTGCGACATTCATCGTCGCGATGTCCGTTTTGAAATCGCCGATCGCGACCGCCGTCGAAACCGCATCGTCTGCGCCAGTATTGGTAGTGTTATTGCCCGTTTCCGGATTATTATTGCTCGACATGAGGGTCTCCTTACTATTCACCCTACAGGAGAATCATGACAGTTTGATGACGATTTCGCCGATTCTTGTGACATTTTCATGACGTTGGGGATGGCAAGCACCTTGTCAACGCGACCCGCCTACGCTACATTGGGAGTGCTGTTTCGGCAGCTATGGTGATAAACGCGACGTGGAATAGTCGGATTGGACCCGGGGGCAGTACCCGGCAGGTCCACAAAGCCACTGGGTACGGTGGTTTCGTGGGCCTGAAATAGCTTCGACAACCGCAATAAAGATGTCGTCTTTGCCAGGGGTGATCTCCCTTATATTGGATCATTTTTTAAGTGCAAACGACAACGTAGCACTCGTTGCAGCTAACGACAACAACGTCGTAGCAGCCCGTCTCGCGGCTTAGTGTCGCCTGACAGGTTCTAGCCTGTAAACGCGGTTTCGGATGGTGTACCGGGCAACAGAAACACCATCCACCTCACTTTGCTGCACCTGCGTTGCGACCCCTGAACAACCGTCGCTTTTTTGTGGCTTTTCCTCGAGAATAAGGCTAGAACTGGCCTCGGAGCTGTTATGACCCAAGAAACCATCGACTATCCCGGCCTGATCGATTCCGCCATGCGCAACGTGGTGAAGGAAGCGCTCATCCATGTCGATAAATTCGGCCTGCCGGGCGAGCATCATTTCTTCATTTCGTTCCAGACGAATTTCCCGGGCGTGAGCATTTCGCCGCAGCTGAAAAGCCGGTATCCGGAGGAAATCACCATCGTCGTGCAGCACCAGTTCTGGGATTTGAAAATTACGGACAAGCTATTTTCGATCATGCTGAGCTTCAACAATATCCCGGAAAAACTCGTCGTGCCGTTCGACGCGCTGACGGCGTTCGCTGACCCGTCAATCAAGTTCGGCCTGCAATTCCACGGCAAGCAATTCGCCGCGAATAACGGGGTGGACGAAGCCGTTTCCTGCCCGGCAACGGGCCGCACCGGCCATGAAAAACCGCCCATGGCTGCGTTCGAGGAAGAACTGCCGACCGAGGAAGCCGAAGCCGCGAATGATGAAAAGGTCGTGTCGCTTGAGGCTTTCCGCAAGCGCTAGCGGCTATTGGCGGATTGCTTGCAGGCTTGCTCTGCTTGTGCCTTTACCTCTGCGCAATCAATCGGCTCTTTGTGAAGCGGCTTCAAAATTGCCTCATTCATCATCGCGACGAGCGGCTCGAATCCTGTGCGGGATGCGATAGTAAAAAACGGCACATGATCGTCCCATAAACCAAAAGTATCGGGATTTTTCTCTGCCTCGTTTTTGACCAGACCTTTCAATTGGGACAGGCGCTGGGCAAAGGCATATTTATTCGGCGGATTGGGTTTGATGGCCAGCTGATAGGTTGGATCGGATACATGCATTTTGGGCGAAGTTAACTGGCAGCTCACCTGCTGTGCATCTTTATACGAGCAGTCGTCATAACTGTAGATCGCTTCACGCATGGCTTCTGTTAGTTTTTGTTCAAGCACTCTGCGGTAAACATCCTGAATCGAACGTTTCTTGATCGCAGCCACATGTGGCGAGGGCAATTGCTCGCCAAAACGCGGCGGCGGTGTGAAGGTCCACTGTGCCTTTACTGACCCAACTGTCCAATCCGTTTTTATTTTCGGAGTATCGTCTGCATTTTCGTTCATGGTATCCTCATTCAACGGGAATCTGGCATAAAATCTCCGGCTATAGTATGACATTTCCATGACATTCATGATGAAACTCCTCGCCATCGCCAAGGTCGCCGCCGACTCCGGCGAGGTGCCGATTGCCGCCGCCATCGTCGGGCCGGACGGGGTCGCGGTCGCGAGCTACCATAACGAGGTCGAGGCTCGGCGCGACGCAACGGCGCATGCGGAATTGCTGTGCATCCAGATGGCGGCACGCAAGCTCGGCCGCAAAGCGCTCGAGGATTACACGCTCTATGTCACGCTCGAGCCCTGCGCCATGTGCGCTGCGGCGCTGGCCCATGCCAAAATCGGCAAGATCGTGTTCGGTGCGTATGACCCGAAGGGCGGCGCCATCGAGCATGGCGCGCGGCTGTTCAGCCAACCGACCTGCCACCACCATCCCGAGATTATCGGCGGGGTGATGGAAGCCGAATGCGGCGCGTTGCTGGTGGATTTTTTTAAGGGGAAGCGTTAGCGGCCAGTGGCGAATTAATGCCGTGCCACGACGGATGACTCGAAAGCCTGCGCGTTAATGTGCAGTAAATGTTGCGTCATTTCGGCAAAAGTTTCGCGCAGGAATAGCTGCATGGTGCTACTGGCTTCGGGCATAGCGGCGGCGATGACCGAATCGAGGAAAGCGGGATCGTCAATGCGTGCTTGCATCACATCCGCCTGCGGTAATTTCTGGCCTATCCTGGCATGCGCGGTGGAAGCGGGGGCTAAAAGTTTCTCCACCCCTTGGTTCAGTACGGCGCTGACCTGACCGCTTTCGAGTGCGGCCCACATTTCTGGCGGCAGCGCTTTGGCGGCAAGCATGCCGCTCACCATTGCCGCCACTTCGACCTGCAATTGTTCCTTAAACGCGTCGTGCGGCGTTTTCTGTTTGCGCGACGCCCGTGCTGCGCGAGGCGTAGCGTCGGGACCGTCATGCTTGGGGCCATGCTCGTTCATCGCTATCGCTCGACCGATGTTTGTTGTAATTCCAGCAGAAAATTTATTGGCATAGCGTCGATGCGCGTATGCAGTTCGCCCGATAGTTTGACGTACAATTTGCCCAGCAGTTCGACATCTTTTTCGCTCAGTGGTTCATCCGTAATGCCCTGCCTGACTTTTAATTTATTTTTAGCATCGATAACATTGCCCGAAAAATTTGCTGCATCTTCTTTTAGCCGGCGGCGCACTTGCCCGATAGTTTGGGCGGATTTAGCGTCCTCATGCACAATAGCACCGGCTTGTAATTCATCGTTGGTTGCACCGGTAACGGCGTATTGAAAGAGGGCATTGAGCCCATCGTGCAAACGCTCCTTCATTGGCGGGGTGAGGCGACTGACATTAACACCGGCATCGACATGCTTTTCGACGAGCCTTTGCATAAGGTCATCGACGATATCTTCCCCAACCAGCAGCAAATGACGGCGAGCAGCGGGATTCAATGCAATGCGATCCGAAGCGAGGCCGCGTAGTCCGGTACGCGCCGCCGTGTCTTTCAATGTATCGACAAAAGAACCTGTTTTCTTTTCGTCCATCTTACGCTCTCAACTTGCCAAATTGGCCCTATCCGCCTAGTTATAGCGCCAAACTGTTACCATTTCATGAAGGAAACCGCCATGTCTGTCCAATATGTGTATGTGATAACAACGCGACCTTAAATAATTGACATTACTATAAATATTATTCAGAATTCGCCTACACAGAGTCTGCACAGGTTCCAAAATACAGGCGCATACACCGAATTTCTACACAGACTCTGTACAGAAACGAGGCTTATGACTGCTGGCGCATTTATGTACGATGTCGAAGAAATCAAACCCGGATTGATCGTTTTTCGACGGCGCGACGTGAAACACCGCAATTTCTATTGTCGGATCAAAGTTCCCCACCAGAACCGCTATAAAATTGTCTCCCTCAAAACCCCGGAAACTGTGACCGCCCACGCGAGGGCTTTAGAGGAAGACGCGGATTTACGCTTCCGCCTCAAGCACGACATTCCCGTTTTTGGCCGATTATTTTCTGAAATTGCTACCGACTTCGCAGCGTTCCAGAAGGAGCGTGCCACCGCTGGCCAGATTACCATGCACCGGTGGCGGGTCATCGAGTCGCATATCCGGGTGCAACTCAACCGATACGTCGGTAACATGCAAATCACCTCTATTGGCCAAGACAAATGGAAAGAATATCCTATTTGGCGACAAGCAAATGGAAAGGGACGTTCTGGAGGATTGGTAAGCGACGGCACTGTTCGGGACGAGATGTCTACTTTTAAGTCTATAATGGCCTACGCCGCCTCCAAAAAGTACATTAGCGAAAGCCAGGTATTCAAGGATAAACTTCCGGTCAACAGGGCTGCCCGAGATGAGTTTACGCCGGAGGAATATCGGCAACTCCATACTTTCGCGCGAGGCTGGGTCAAACGCGGTGCCACTCAGTTTCACCGGTGGTATCGCAGTACGTGTGTAGGACGATTATCTGCCGAGCGTGGCGTTGGTATCTTTTTGCCGGTTTATCTGTCGCTGATGTTGCGCCATCATGAACGCCCCTACGGCGACTGTGGCGACCGCACCGACAATAATTATTCCACGCACCGTCGGTTTTGACCAAAACGAATTTAAATGCGCCGCAGGGGCGAGCCGGGGATGAAGGTCGCGTCCGATCGCGTTTGCACTAGCAGTGGCGGAGGCTGTCCTCTTAGTCAGTAATTGTTCGGCCTGCGTTGTGTGCAGCTGAGTAAAGGGTGTTTTACCTTCAATTGCTGAAATTTGAAGTGGAACGACAGTAGCAGCCTGCTTGTCAGACCACGTCGTTTGCTCCCAAAATTCCCGAAAACGGGGCATCACTGCCTCATGCGCAATATCCAAATGTTCCTGTCCAATTTTGAAGGAAGGATCGCGGTCGCGCAGGATAATGCCCTCGAAAAAGTCAAACGGCCGCCCTGTATCGTCTTTGAGGCCCGAAGGAACCCTTCGCCAAAGAATATCGAAAATCCCAAGTTTACTATGCTCGCCGATAATGTGTTCCGCCTCTCCGGGCTGCATATTGATGCCGCGCTGCGGGAGCAATACCAGCCGACGTGCTTCTTTATCTGTGACAAAGTCAGGCATGGAAACAGCAGTCCAGCCGCCTGTACTTCCG
>OUNJ010000686.1_pt2 | contig 37074 bp, 34 predicted proteins | sample 1755361 | NCBI WGS metagenome assembly OUNJ01 (sample SAMEA3914825, study PRJEB12502) | metagenome | biome: forest; material: soil | place: USA | collected 2012-03-12 | depth 0.1 m
TTCTGGGACGAGCGCTGGTCGTCGACGGTGATGAACCGTTTCCTGATCGAGGAGGCCGACCTTTCCCGCGCCAGGCGCGCCGAGGTCATCGACCGCAACGCCGCCGCCTATATATTGCAAGGGGCGCTGGATAGAATGAAAAGCGCGGCATGACCTTCGCCACCATCCTCGACGGCATCGTGCCGGTCTTCCTGCTGATCGCGCTGGGTTACGGGCTTAGGGCCTCGGGCTTCCTGCCGGCCGGCGTATGGCCGCCGATCGAGAAGTTCGCCATCTACGTCCTCTACCCTGGCTGGCTGATCCCGGCCATCTGGCACGCCCAGTTGTCGGGCTTTTCCGCCGGGCCGGTCTCGTTCGGCGTGGTCGGCGCGGTCGGGATCGCCTCCGTCATCGGCTTCGCCATGAAGCCGTTCCTGAAGCTTTCGGGTCCGACCTTTACCAGCGTCTTCCAGGGCCTGATGCGCTTCAACTCGTTCGTCTTCATCCCGGTGGCAGCGGGCATCTTCGGGCCGCGTGCCAACGCCATCGCCGCCGTCGCCATCTCGGCGCTCATCCCGGCCAGCAACATGATCTGCATCCTGGTGCTGGCGCAGTGGGGCGAGCCTGCCAAAGATGAAAAGACCGGCGAAGTCCCGCCACGCACGCCGGCATGGATGGCCAAGACGCTTCTCACTAATCCGATCTTCGCCTCATGCCTGATCGGGCTGGCGTTGAACTTCCTGAAAGTGCCGTCAATCCCCTTCGCCGAAAAGTCCCTGACCATGCTGGGCCAGGCGGCGATCCCGACCGGCCTGATCCTGGCCGGGGCGGGACTGTCGTTCAGCTACATCTACAGGAAACCGGTCTTGGTCAGCGCCGTCTCGCTGTTCAAGATCCTGGCCATGCCGATCCTGGCCTGGGGCATCTGCAAGGCGCTGGGCGGCGATGCCCTGGCCCAGGGCGTGGCCCTGGCCTGCGGCGCGGCGCCCTGCGCGGCAGCAGCCTATGTCCAGGCGCGCTACATGGGCGGCGACGCGCCCCTGATGGCCGGCATCGTGGCGATGACGACGAGTTTGAGTGCCATTACAATGCCGTTGTTGTTATGGTTGTTTCATTTGGGCTGATTGATTGTGTTGGAGTATCCAGAAAGGATCGAATCCACGGTTCCCTTTAATTCGCCGCCCCGGCCTTAAGCAATTGGTCGAGTTCGCTGCCCGGAATCAGGCCGGAGGTGAAGGTGAACGACGCCTTCGCTTCCTCGGCGGCGCGGATAAAGGCGCTCATGGCCGCCGAATGCAGGAAACCACCGAGCGAAATCCGCCGCACGCCCAGGTCGGCCAGTTGCGCCACGTTCATCGGTCCGATCCCGCCCAGCACATTGACCGGGCAATCGACCGACGAACAGATGGCGCGGATTTCCTCGGGCTGGTTGGCGCCCGGCGCATAGAGAACATCGGCGCCGGCGTCCTGATAGGCTTGCAATCGCGCGATGGTGTCCGCCAAATCGGCCCGGCCATGCAGATAGTTCTCGCACCGCGCCACCAGCATGAATTTGAACGGCAAGGCACGCGCCGCCTCGGCCGCCGCACGGATGCGATCCGCCGCTTCATCGACGGGGTAGATAGCGCGCGCATCGCCGGTGGCGTCCTCGATCGAGCCGCCGACCAGCCCCGCCTCGGCCGCCCGGCGAATCGTTTCGGCGCAGTCCTCCGGCCTGTGACCGAAACCGTTCTCCAGATCGGCGGCCAGCGGCAGGTCGGTCGCCGCCGAAAGCAGGCGCGCATGGTCCATGACCATATCCCGCGTGACGCCGTAATCGGGCACGCCGGACGAACGGGCGAACCCGGCCGACGTCGTCGTCAGTGCCTGGAAACCCAGGCCCGCCAGCATCCGCGCCGAGCCGGCGTCCCACGGATTGGGGATGACGAAACAGCCGTCCTCGTGCATGGTCGCGAACCTCTTCGCCCTGTCCGCCTGCGTCATTGCGCTTCTCCCTTGTGCTTGACGACGTTCTCAGCCTAAAAGCCGCACTATTATGTCAGCAGCCATAACGTCCGCCATGCCCGATATCAACGACCTGATCCGCGCCCGGCTGCAGCCTTTCCCCAAGCGGCATTTCCTGGCCGCCCAGGACCTCGATCCGCCCGACATCATGGCGCTGCTCGACCTGGCCGACGCCTTCGTCGACCTCAACCGGCAGTCGACCAAGAAGCTGGACCTGCTCAAGGGCCGGACCATGGTCAACATGTTCTTCGAGAACTCGACGCGGACACAGTCGAGCTTCGAGCTGGCCGGCAAGCGCCTGGGCGCCGATACCGTCAATATGAGCATGAAGACCTCATCGGTCGCCAAGGGCGAGACCCTGATCGACACGGCGGTGACGCTGAACGCCATGAAGCCGGACCTGCTGGTCGTGCGCCATGGCGCGTCCGGCGCGGCGGCCCTGCTGGCGCAAAAGGTCGGCTGTTCCGTCATCAATGCCGGCGACGGCCAGCACCAGCATCCGACCCAGGCCCTGCTCGACATGCTGTCGATCCGCCGCGCCTTCGGTCACGTCGACGGACTGAAGATCGCCATTTGCGGCGACGTGCTGCATAGCCGCGTCGCCCGCTCGAACGTCATCCTGCTCAACGCCATGGGCGCGAATGTCCGCCTGGTCGGACCGCCGACGCTCATTCCCGGCGACGCCGACGAATGGGGCGCCGAGGTCTATCACGACATGAGGGACGGCATTGCCGGCGCCGACGTGGTCATGATGCTGCGCCTGCAACTGGAGCGCATGGACGGGGCCTTCATCCCGTCGACGCGCGAATATTACCGCTTCTTCGGCCTCGACCGCGAGAAGCTGGCCGTAGCGGCCCCCAAGGTCAAGGTCATGCATCCGGGCCCGATGAACCGCGGCGTCGAAATCGATTCGGACGTGGCCGACGACCTTTCCGTCTCGCTGATCCAGGACCAGGTCGAGATGGGCGTCGCCGCACGCATGGCCGTGCTGGCCTCGCTGGCCGCCCGGCTGGAGAACGATCGATGAGCCAGTTAAGCGAATGGATAAACAAGCGGCCTCAGTTGAAAAGGCCGGTTTTTTGGTTCGGTATTCTGCTGATATTGGCGGGAACAGTCTGGTTTATCCTGAACCACAGCAATTTTCTCATGCGGTCCATCGGTGGCATCGCGGCGGTTGCCGGAGCCTGGGTCACTATTTACGCCCGAAAGCCCAGGTGAAATCATGACGCAGCCCTCCGCGATTGCCTTCGTCAATGCCCGCCTGATCGATCCGGCCTCCGATTATGACGGTCCCGGTTCGGTGATCGTCGCCGAGGGCGTCATCGCCGAGGTCATCCACGCCGATGCGCCTCCATCCGGCCACGCCGGCATCCGCGTCATCGACTGCGACGGCCATGCGCTGATGCCCGGCCTGATCGACATGCGCGTCAAGACCGGCGAGCCCGGCCACGAACCGGCCGAGACGCTGAAGTCGGCCTCGCTGGCGGCGGCCGCCGGCGGGGTGACCTCCTTCGTCGTCCAGCCCGACACCGACCCGGTGATCGATGAGCCGGCCATGGTCGACTTCATCCTCAGGCGCGCACGCGACATCGAACTGGTCCACGTCTATCCGGCCGGCGCGGCGACCAAGCAGTGCAACGGCAAGCAGATGGCCGAGATCGGCCTGATGCACCAAGCCGGCGCGCTCTATTTCACCGACGCCGACGCGCCCATCGTCAATTCCAAGATCCTGCGCCGGGTTCTCAGCTACGCCAACGGTTTCAATGCCCTGATCGCCCACCGGCCCAAGGAGCCGTGGCTCAGCGACGGCGCGGTGGCGACCGAGGGTGAGATGGCGGCGCGCATGGGGCTGTCGGGGGTGCCCGCCCTGTCCGAGCGGATCATGCTGGAGCGCGACCTCGCCCTGGTCGAACTGACCGGCGCGCGTTTCCTGGTCGATCAGATCTCGACGCGCGAAGGCCTGACTTCGCTTGAACGCGCCAAGGCGCGCGACCTCGACGTTTCGGCCAGCGTCAGCATCAACCACCTGGTGTTCAACGAGATCGACATCGGCGACTACCGCACCTTTTACCGGCTCGATCCGCCCCTTCGCGCCGAGACCGACCGCCAGGCCCTGGTGGAGGCTCTGGCTTCAGGGTTGATCGACGTCGTGGTGTCGAACCACTGTCCCGCTCCGCCCGAGGACAAACGCCTGCCGTTCTCCGAAGCCGCGCCGGGCGCCATTGGGCTGCAAACCCTGCTGCCGGCCCTGATAGGCCTGCATCTCGACAACGACATCCCCCTGATCGACCTGATGCGGGCGGTGACCATCAACCCGGCCGAGCTGCTGGGCCTGGAGGCCGGCCGCATCATGAAGGGCGCGCCCGCCGACCTGATCCTGGCCGATATCGACGCGCCTTTCCAGTTGCGCGCGCGCGACATCCTGTCGAAATCGAAGAACTCGCCCTTTGAGAATCGCACGCTGCAAGGCAAGGTGCTGAAAACCCTCGTCGACGGACGGGTGGTATACGAGGCCTGAGCCCATGCCGCCCACCGACCTCCTGACATGCGCAGCCGCCCTGATCGGTGGCTATCTGCTCGGCTCAATCCCGTTCGGCGTGCTGGCGACCAGAATGGCCGGCATCGACATCAGAAGCATCGGATCGGGCAATATCGGCGCCACCAACGTGCTCAGGACCGGGCGCAGGGACCTGGCCGCCATGACCTTCATCGGCGACACCGGCAAGGGCGCGGCGGCGGTCGGCCTGGCTTTGCTGATCACCCATGCCCTGCGTTTCGACATCGACATGCGCCGCAACGCCATGGCCCTGGCCGGAGCGGCGGCGTTTCTCGGCCACCTGTTCCCGGTGTGGCTGAAGTTCAGGGGCGGCAAGGGCGTGGCGACCTTCCTCGGCACCCTGTTCGCTGCTTGCTGGCCGATGGGGCTGATCGCCGGCGCCCTGTGGCTGCTGACGGCGTTCGTTTTCCGCATCTCGTCGCTCAGTGCCCTGGTCGCGGCGGCGCTGGTCGTGCCGGTCAGCTTCTTCATGCCCTATGTCGACCCGCCCTATGCCTTCATGGGCATGGCGCTGTTCATGGCGGTGCTGATCTATGTCCGCCATGCCGACAATATCCGCCGCCTGCTCAAGGGCGAGGAACCGAAGATCGGCAAGAAGAAGGAAGAACCATCGGCCTGAGATTCAGGCCGGCGCGATGTCCGTCCGCGGGAAGTCGTCGCCCTTGTAAAGCATTGGAACCTGCCGCATCTGCGCGCAGGCATAGGCAAAACAATCCCCGAAATTGAGCGCCGCCGGATGACGGCCTTTGCCATACCGATCAAAGGCTTCGAGCGCCAGGCCAGCAGCTTCGGGCGGCACGGCTTCGACCTTGATTTCGGCCAGGATCAGGAAATCCCTCACCGCCACGCGACTTTCCTCTATTGTCAGGCCAAGGCCTCGCGCCACGGCAATCGCCGTTTCCCAGACCGCCAGGGGAGACGTGATGCGCCGGGGGTGCGTTTCCATCCTTGCCAGCAGTTCTGCGGCATCGGCCTCACCTGTCAGGATGGCCGTCAAGGCCGAAGCATCGATGAACATTTCAATCGTCCCCGTAGAGTGCATCGATATCAGACTTGGTCACAGGCCGGGCCTGCGCCGGATTGGCGCGCTGCTTCAGGTCGCGGACGAAATCGAGACCGCGTTCCATCAATGTCGGCATGGCCTTGTCCCGCTGCAGTTCATGCAACAAAGCCTGGCGCACCGCCTCGGTCTTGCTCAACCCTTTGCGAGCTGCCAGCCGGCCAGCCAATTTGCCGACTTCGCTATCCCGGATGTATAAGGCCATTTGCATATTCCTTTTTAATATTCGAATATATCATATGCATATTCGCCGCTCAATCGATTTACCGACCGTGGCTTGTGACCTCGCGCGATCCCTGTTAGCGTTGCAACCGAAAGGAGAGACGCCGTGGCCTTCGAACGCATAGCCGCCGCCGACAGCGAGACCGAACGCTTCGCGCGACTGCGCCTGTCGCGGACGTCGCGCGTCGGGCCGGTGGCGTTTTCGCAGCTGATGCAGCGCTTCGGCTCGGCGGTGCAGGCGCTGGAGGAACTGCCGCACATCGTCCAGCGCAACGGCGGCACCTTCACGCCACCGAAGATCGAGCATGTCGAGGAGGAACTGCGGCGCGGGACGGTAACCGGCGCGCGGCTGGTCATCGCCGGCGATGCGGACTATCCGGCCCTGCTGGGCCAAGCCGACGGCGCGCCGCCCGTACTGTGGACATTGGGGCCGCTGCCGGTGCGGCGGCAGGCCGTGGCGATCGTAGGCGCGCGCAACGCCTCCGCCGCCGGCCAGCGCATGGCCGAGACCCTGGCGCGCGACCTGTCGGCGGCAGGCTTCCTGGTTGTGTCGGGCCTGGCGCGCGGGATCGATACCCGGGCCCATGAAGCCAGTTTGAACGGCGGTACGGTCGCCGTCCTGGGCGGCGGCGTCGACGACATCTATCCGCCGGAAAACGCCGCGCTTTACGCCGCCATTCGCGAGCGTGGCCTGCTGGTGTCGGAAAGCCCGGTCGGCTACGCGGCGCGGGCGCAGGACTTCCCCCGTCGCAACCGCATCATCTCGGGCCTGTCCCTGGCGACCGTGGTGGTCGAGGCCGAACTGCGCTCGGGGTCGCTGATCACGGCGCGGCTGGCGGCCGAGCAGAACCGCGAGGTCTTCGCCGTGCCGGGTTCGCCGCTGGATCCGCGCGCCAGGGGCTGCAACGACCTGCTGCGCCAGGGAGCGCAACTGTGCGAATCGGCCGACGACATCATCTCGGCCCTGGACGGCGGCCTGCGTGAGCCGCCCCTGCCCTTCGCGGCAACCGCCATGCTTCCCCTCGACCGCGCCGACGAGGACGACATCGCCAGCGTGTCGTCACGGCTTGCCGGCATGCTGAGCCCGACGCCGGTCCACCGCGACGAACTGGCCCGTCTGACCGGAGCGCCGGTCTTCGCCGTCTTGGGCGCGCTCAGCGATCTGGAAGTGTCCGGCCGCGCCGAGGCGCTGGACGGCGGCTTTTACGTTTCCGCCTGACCAACCCCTGCGCGAGCCAGATGCACACGGTCGCGCGCCCTGGCGCCGGCGCGTTGCAGATCGCGCGCCAGGTCATCGAAACCGGCGCCGCCGGCCAGTTCGGACAATTCCACGCTCAGTTCAGCGATATAGTCGAGAACCTGACGCTGACCGCGGCTGAGCGGCGGTGCAGAGGTCTCGTGTGGCTTGGTCATGCTGTCATACTCCCATGGGCTGAGCCCGATTTGAAATACAATTAAAAGATGTAATTAATCTCAAATCAATCTTTAATTGTCTCTGCGAAAAATTTTTAAGCCGTTGACAGGGCAGGATTCGATGAACATGTATGCGGACGGTTCTGACCCAAGGCCTCCGGTGCGGCCGCCACGGGTCGCGTGAGCCCTCCCCCTCGCGAAACGTTTCCAAGAGATTTCATGACCGTCGTCATCGTCGAGAGCCCGGCCAAGGCCAAGACCATCAACAAGTATCTCGGCAAGGGCTATACGGTCCTGGCGTCGTACGGTCACGTCCGTGACCTGCCGTCGAAGGACGGCAGCGTCTTGCCCGACAGCGACTTCGCCATGACCTGGGAAACCGATCCCAAGTCGGCCAAGCGGCTCAACGACATCGCCGATGCCGTCAAGCAGAGTGACCGCGTGATCCTGGCCACCGACCCCGACCGCGAGGGCGAGGCCATTTCGTGGCACGTGCTGGAAGTGCTCAACAAGAAGAAGGCGCTGAAGGACAAGGCGGTAGAACGCGTCACCTTCAACGCCATCACGCAGAGCGCGGTGCAGAAAGCGATGGCCGAGCCGCGCCAGCTCGACATGGAGCTGGTCGACGCCTATCTGGCGCGGCGCGCGCTCGACTATCTCGTCGGCTTCACCCTGTCGCCGGTCCTGTGGCGCAAGCTGCCGGGCGCGCGTTCGGCCGGACGCGTGCAGTCGGTGGCGCTGAAGATCATCGTCGACCGCGAGATCGAAATCGAGAAGTTCCGCACCGAAGAATACTGGACCGTCGACGCCGAGGTTTCAGCCGCCTCGGCGCCGTTCAACGCCCGGCTGGTTCAGCTTCAAGGCAAGAAGCTCGGCAAGTTCGACCTGCCGGACGAAGCGTCGGCCCACGCCGCGCGCGACACCATCCAGAAGGCGCGTTTCGCCATTTCCGACGTCGAGCAGAAGCCGGGCAGGAAGTCACCGCCGCCGCCCTTCACCACCTCGACCCTGCAGCAGGAGGCCGCGCGCAAGCTCGGCTTCTCGGCCACCCGCACCATGCAGACGGCGCAGAAGCTGTACGAAGGCGTCGATATCGGCGGCGAGACAACCGGCCTGATCACCTACATGCGGACCGACGGCGTCTATGTCGAACCGCAGGCGATCAACGACATGCGCCGCCTGATCGGCGAGCGTTTCGGCAACCCTTACGTTCCCGAAAGCCCGCGTTTCTACAAGGCCAAGGCCAAGAACGCCCAGGAAGCGCACGAAGCCATCCGCCCGACCTCGATCTTCCGCCGCCCGGAGACGTTGCGGCTGGAGGGCGACCAGGCGCGGCTTTACGAACTGATCTGGAAGCGGACGCTTGCCTCGCAGATGGAGCCGGCGCGCGTCGAGAACACCACCATCAACATCCTCAGCGACGACCAGCAGACGGCACTGCGCGCCACCGGCCAGGTGGTGACTTTCGACGGCTTCATGGCCGTCTACGAGGAAGGCCGCGACGAAGCCGAAGACGACGAAGGCGGCCGCCTGCCCATGGTCAAGGCGGGGACGGCCACGGAGGTGCACAAGATCAATCCGGCCCAGCACTTCACCGAACCGCCGCCGCGCTATTCCGAAGCGTCCTTGGTGAAGCGGCTGGAAGAACTGGGCATCGGCCGGCCTTCGACCTATGCCTCGATCCTGGGCGTGCTGCGCGACCGCGCCTATGTGCGCATGGACAAGAACCGCTTCATTCCGGAAGACAAGGGCCGACTGGTCACCGCCTTCCTCGACCAGTTCTTCCATCGTTACGTTCAGTACGACTTCACCGCCGACCTGGAGGAAAAGCTCGACCTGGTGTCCGACGGCAAGCTCGACTGGAAAGCGTTGCTGCGCGATTTCTGGAAGGATTTCCACGCCGCCGCCGAGGGCATGACCGAACTGCGCGTGTCGCAGGTCCTGGATGCGCTGAACGAAAGCCTTGGGCCCCACATCTTCCCCGACAAGGGCGACGGGTCGAACCCGCGCGCCTGCCCGTCGTGCGGATCGGGGACGCTGAGCCTGAAGACGTCGCGATTCGGCGCCTTCATCGGCTGCTCGAACTACCCGGAGTGCAAATATACCCGCCCCGTCGGCGCGCCGGATGCCGAAGGCGAGGACAGCGCCGCTTCGGGCGACCGCGACCTGGGCACCGATCCCGCCACCGGCAAGGTGGTGTCGCTGAAGATCGGCCGGTTCGGGCCTTATGTGCAGCTGGGTGAGGCCGAGTCGAAGGATGACAAGCCGAAGCGATCGAGCCTGCCCAAGGCCTGGCCGCCGGCCTCGATCGACCTGGAACGGGCGCTGAAGCTCCTCTCGCTGCCGCGCACGGTCGGCGTCAATCCGGAAGATAACAAGCCGATCACCGCCGGCCTGGGCCGGTTCGGGCCGTTCATCGAATCGGGCGGCACCTATGCCAACCTGTCCGGTTTCGAGGAAATCTTCGAAGTCGGCATCAACCGCGCCGTCACCCTGCTGGCCGAAAAGCGCGCCGGCGGCGGACGCCCGGGCCGGGGCGCGGCGGCTGCGCCGCTGAAGGAACTGGGCACCTATGGCGACGGCGGTGACAAGGTCCAGGTCATGGCCGGCAAGTACGGGCCCTACGTCAAGTGCGGCAAGGTCAACGCCACCCTGCCCAAGGACCTGACGCCGGAAACGGTGACGCTGGAACAGGCGATTGCGTTGATCGTTGCCAAGGGTGGCGCGGCGCCAAAGGCCAAGAAGGCTCCGGCGAAAAAGACGGCAGCCAAGAAACCCGCCGCCAAGAAAACCGCTTCGGCGAAAAAGGCCAAGTCAGCCTGATCGTCTTGTCAAAAATGACAAAAACTTAATGATGCCCGTCTCTCCGGCCGGCCCTGATGTCTGCTATGTCGCAGACGTGTCATGTGGCGTAGCTGGGGTACCGGGCGATGAAATCTTGTTTTGCGAAGGCCGCCGCGGTGGCGGCCATGGTGGCCACGCCGGTCATGGCGCATGTCGCGCCGCAGGACACGAACGGCTCCAGCGACTCGACCACCGTCGTGGTGAAGGGCAAGACGCCCGACGTCGTGCACAAGATCGACCGTTCGGTCTATGACCTGCGCAACAGTCCGCAAGCCGCTACCGGCAGCGTCTCGGACGTCCTGGCCACCCTGCCGTCGGTCAATGTCGACCAGAACGGCGGTGTCAGCGTGCGCGGCGCTTCGACCCAGGTGCTGATCGACGGCAAGCCGTCGGCGGCGCTCAAGGGCGCCAACCTGGCCACGGCGCTGCAATCCATGCCGGCCAACACGGTGGCCAAAATCGAGGTCATCACCAACCCGGGCGCCGAATTCCACACCGACGCTGCCACCGTCATCAACATCATTACCCGCCAGTCGCTGGGCGGGTCATCCAGCGGCACGCTGATCGCCAACATCGGCACCGCGGGGCGGCACAACGCGACCCTGTCCGGACAGGTGTCGCGCGACAAATGGACCTTTACCGGCAGCCTCAGTTCGCGGCAGGACCAGCGTTCCAACTATGTCGACGTCGACCGCATCACGTCGGCGCCATCGCACTTCGTCCAGGCCTCGCGCGTCAAGGTCCATATCTACGCCACGCAACTGGATGGCGGCGTGACCTATGCCGCCAGCGACCGCGACAGTTTCAGCCTCAACGGCGATGTCAGCATCCGTATCCGCCCGCGCGTCGATTCCAGCCGCTTCGTCTTCCTCGATCCATCGAACATCGTCACCAGCGATTCGACGACCTCCGACCGGGGGCGGCAGTATTTCAATTCCGCCTCGCTGGACGGGCAATGGAAGCACAAGGGTCAGCGCGACGGCGAGACCTTCACTTTGCTGGCGCATCACGAAGAGGACGAAAACCTGCGCGACTATCGCTATGACGACGTCAGCGCCCTGCCCGCTGCCCCGGATGTGCTGTACCGCCGCGCCCACGGCAGCCGCGAACTGACCGACAACCTGAGCGGCGACTACGTGCTGCCGCTGGGTCAGGACCAGCAGTTCAAGGCGGGCTTCGAAGAGCAGTCCGATCAGAGCGAGGACAGGAACACGGCGACCGACACGGTGGGCGGGACGGAGATCGTCAACGCCGCCCTGTCCAATCGTTTCCTGGTCGGCCAGACGCTCGACGCGGCTTACGTCGATTACCAGCAGCCGTTCGGCAAATGGATCGCCGAGGCGGGCCTGCGCCTGGAGACGATGCGGACGAAGCTGCAACAAACGCGTGAGGATGCGCCGATCAGGACATGGGACGTGCAATGGTCGCCCAGCCTCTACCTGAACCGCAGCCTCGGCGACAACGGCAAGCTGCGCTTCAGCTACAGCCACCGCATCGACCGGCCCGACGCCGAGTCGCTGAACCCGCTCGACTATGTGCTGGACGCCCAGGACATCCAGGTCGGCAATCCGTATCTGCGTCCAGGCCAGACGGAGTCGTTCGAGGCCGGCTACGACTACACCACACGGGCCGTTACCTTCAACGGCACCCTGTATGCCCGCCAGACGCGCGACACGATCACCGAATACACCTATTACCGCCACCCGGGGGACACGGTGCTGATCATCAGCCTGATCAATGCCGGACGCGGGTCGCAGGACGGGCTGGACCTGTCGCTGAACCTGCACCCGGCAGGCAAGCTGAGCTACAGCCTGAATAGCGACATCTATGGTCTCAGCCAGACCGCGCCTGTCAGTGCCACGGCGAGCCAGAGGCAATCGATCCTGACCCACAATTCCAAGGCCACCATCGACTGGGCGGTAACAGACCGCGACACCGTCGAGATCCAGGCCCTGCTCAACGGGAAAAGCCTGTCGGCCCAGGGAACCAATTCCGGCACCAACCTGCTGAACCTGACCTGGAGCCGCAAGATCAATCCGCGCCTCAAGCTGGTCGGCACGGCCACCGACATCCTGAACAGCGTGCGTATCCGCCAGATCGTCCAGACGGACCAGTACCGCGACAACACGCTTATCCGCATCCCCGGCCGGATCGTCTATATCGGCCTCACCTACAAGCTCGGTGCAGTGGCCAGCTAAAACAACTGGCGTCGGCGCCGACAAGACCCTACATTCGGGGTATGAAATTTCCAAGAAAGCCTGAAAAACGCGACACGCCGCGACACGCGGCGGGATTGCCCGACGACGAGATGCTTCTGAAAGTCCTGAAGGATGCGCGCGAGGTCGATGTCGGCGACCTGGCGCGGCAGTTCGGGCTGAAGGGCGAGGATCGCCGCGCGCTGCGCCATAAGCTGAAAGCGCTGGCCGAGGCCGGCCAGATCGGCAAGCACGGCCGCAAGTCGTTCTCGGCCATGGGCGCTCTGCCCGAAACCGGCGTCGTCCATGTCGTCGAACGCGATGTCGACGGCGAGCTTTGGGTCAAGTGGGGGAAGCCCGAGGAAAAGACGCCTCTCGCCCGTCTCGCGCCGCTCAAAAAGGGCGTGGCCCAGACGCCGCCCGGCATGGGCGACCGGCTCTATGTCCGTTTCGAGCAAACGTCGGACGGCTGGGTGGCGCACCTGATCAAGGTGCTGGATGCCGGCGCGCCGCGCATCGTCGGCGTGGTCCGTAAGAGCAAGCGGGAGCTGCGGCTGGAATCGGTCAACCGCAAGGAAAAGGACAGCTTCGTCCTGACCGGAGCCAATCTCGACGAACTGAAGGACGGCGATGTCGTGCTGGCGGCGCCGTCCGCCGGAGCGCACCGCTATGGCCCCAGGCCGGTCCAGGTGGTCGAGGTCATCGGCCAGGAAGACAGTCCCAGGATCGCCTCGATCATGGCCATCCACAGCCACGGCCTGCCGGTCGGTTTCCAGACCTCGACCGAGGACGAGGCAAAAGCCGCCAGGCCGCCGCAACTGGGCAGCCGCACCGACCTGCGCGACCTGCCCTTCGTCACCATCGATCCGGCCGACGCGCGCGACCATGACGACGCCGTCTATGCCCACCGCGACGACGATCCGCAAAATCCGGACGGATGGGTGGTATGGGTGGCCATCGCCGACGTGGCGGCCTATGTCGCGCCCAATTCCAGCCTCGACCGCGACGCCCGCGCCAAGGGCAATTCGACCTACTTCCCCGACCGTGTCGAGCCGATGCTGCCGCACGTCCTGTCGTCGGGCCTGTGTTCGTTGCAGGAAGGCGAGAACCGGGCCACCCTTGCCGTGCGCATGGTGTTCGATGCGAGCGGCAGGAAGCTGCGCCACAAGTTCGTGCGCGGCCTGATGCGGTCGGCCGCCAAGCTCTCTTACGAACAGGCCCAGGCCGCCATCGACGGCCAGCCCGACGACAAGACCGGGCCGATCCTGGAAACGCTGCTCAAACCGTTGTGGGCGGCGCACGCTTGCCTGCAAAAAGGCCGTGACCGACGCCAGCCGCTGCACATCAATTCTCCTGAACGGCGGGTCCAACTGGACAAGGACGGCAATGTCGTCGCCATCACGCCGCGCGTGTCGCTTGAGGCGCACGGCCTGATCGAGGAGATGATGATCCAGGCCAATGTCTCGGCGGCCGAGGAACTGGAAAAGCACAAAACCCCGCTGATCTATCGCGTCCACGACACGCCTTCGATGGAGAAGGTGCAGAACCTGGCCGATTTCCTGGCCACATTGGGTCTGCCGTGGAACAAGGGCGAGCCGCCGCGCACGCCACGCTTCAACCAGTTGCTTGACAGCCAGAAGGACGGGCCACACGCCGAGATCATCAATGAGGTCGTGCTGCGCACCCAGATGCAGGCCAATTACAACACCGACAATGTTGGCCACTTCGGGCTCAATCTGGACCACTACGCCCACTTCACCTCGCCGATCCGGCGCTATGCCGACCTGACCGTGCACCGCGGCCTGATCCGGGCGTTGAAACTGGGTGACGACGGCCTGACCGATTACGAGATCAAGACGCTCAGCGACACCGCCCAGCACATCACCGACACCGAGCGGCGCTCAATGCAGGCCGAGCGCGAAGCCATCGAGCGCTATGTCGCCGCGTATCTTCACGACAAGGTCGGCGCGACCTTCGCGGGACGCATCGTCGGGGTGACGCGGTTCGGCCTGTTCGTGAAGCTTGTCGATACCGGCGCCGACGGCATCGTGCCGGTGTCGTCCCTGCGTGAGGACTACTTCGTGCATGACGACGTGCAGCACGCCCTGATCGGTGAGCGCACCGGCCTGAGATGGCGGCTGGGCTCGAAGATCGAGGTCGAGCTGATGGAGGCCATGCCGCTGACCGGCGGACTGGTGTTCAAGGCGCTGTCGGAACCGGAGGCCGGCGATCCGGGAGCCCCTCGGGCGCGGCTGGGCGTGCGGCAACGGGCGGGGCATCAACCGCGTGGCAAGGGCCCGAAGAAGCCGGGCTTCCGCGACGAGCCGAAGGGCCCGAAACACGGCGTCAAGAACATGAAGAAAAAGAAGAAACGCTGATCAACGCGTGAAGCTGTACGCCTGGTCGAGCAGGGTCAGCTGGCTGTGCGAGGCGCGCAGGGCCAGGTCACGGACCGGCGCGTGCAGTTGCACCTGGTGGCTTTCCATGTTCGAGGCGCCGGTCGCCGGATCGGTGCGATAAAGATCGAAGGTGATGCGATGGCCGGCATTCCAGTGGATGCGCACCTGGAAGGTCTCGCCCGGCTTGAACGCCAGGCCGACCGGCTGGCCGGCGATATCGGCGTGCACGCCATTGCCCGTCGGTGTCAAAGTCAAGGCAGCCGACGCACCGTCCTCGGTCTCGATCGCCATTACCGCCTGCGCGCCCATGCAATCCGTATCGCCGCAGTCGACGCTGGCCTTCAACGCGATCTCGTCGACGATGTCGAGGGGATCGGTTTTTGCGGTCGCGTCCGTGTCGCCGGTCGATTTGACGACGACGGCGGAGTTGCTGGTGTAAAGGCGCGCCGGAGCGTCGTCGGCGACGGCGCGCGCCGCCACGGCCAGCAGGAAGACAGGTATCAGAAGACGCATCGGGTTACCCTCATTCCCGGCCATGGTGGCAGGCAAATGCGGCTCAATATGGGCTGCCATCCTTGTGGGTGAACGCCCAGCCGCCGTCGATCGCCGTGGCGGCCAGATCGTCGTCGGGATATTCGGCGGCGTCTCCGGGCGTGCGGTCGCCGATTTCGAGATAGACGACGTCGATCTCACCGTCGTTGCGCAGCATGTGGCCGTTGCAGGACCCGGCGCGGAAGCCGGCGCACATGCCCGGTTCAAGCGGCGTCTCGCCTGCGTCGGTGACCAGGGTGGGCCGGCCTTCGAGGATATAGACGAACTCGTCCTGCCTTGTGTGATGGTGGCGCAGGGCGGACCGCCCGCCCGGCCGGATGCGCGTCAGGTTGACGCCGAAGTTGTGGAGTCCGAACACGTCGCCCAGCTGGCGCTTTTCACGCAGCAGCATCATGGAATAGAAGGGTTCGGGATAGTTGGACGTTTTCCTGCGCGGTTCGACATCGGCGGCGGCAATGGCGACGGGTATGGGCATGGCGGTCTCCCCTGTTTGGCTCTATGTCGTAAGGCCCCGGCGCCTTGCCAAGGGTGGACGCAAAAAAGCGCCCGAAGCGGCGTTTGCGGCTTGACTCCGGCGAAACCTTGAGTATTTTCCGCGCCTCTCGTTTATTCGCGCCGGCGTGTCCGTGCGCCCCGCAAGGACTTTCCCATGGCTAAGCCAGCTTCGATCAAGATCCGTCTGAATTCGACGGCTGACACCGGCTTCTTCTACGTCACCAAGAAGAACGCCCGCACCAAGACCGAGAAGATGGTGCTGAAGAAGTACGATCCGGTCGTGCGCAAGCACGTCGAATTCAAGGAAGGCAAGATCAAGTAGGATTGCCTTCGCAAGCGATGATTTTGAAGCCGCGTCCGGTCTCCGGCGCGGCTTTTTCGTGTCTGAAGGCCCCACCACCACGCCGCAGAAGATGCGGCGCGGTCCCCCTCCCCACGCGTGGGGAGGTCAGGCCGCGGCGCGGACCACGACGCGGTTGCGGCCGGATTGCTTGGCCTCATAAACGCCGGCGTCGGCGCGGCGCAGAAGGCTTTCCGGCGTGTCGCCCAGACCCAGGGACGTCGCCACGCCGACCGAGACCGTGACATCCAGCCGACGGCCGTCGGCGAGAACGAACGGCAGGTCGGCGACCTGGCTGCGCACGCGTTCGGCGATGTTGAGGGCATCCGCGCCTTCGGTTTCCGGCATCAGCACCACGAACTCCTCGCCACCGAAACGGCAGGCCATGTCGATGGCGCGGACATTGAGGCCCAGGCGGCGGGCGAATTCCTTCAGCACCTCGTCGCCGGCGTCGTGGCCGTAGCCGTCATTGATGCGCTTGAAGTAGTCGATGTCGAGCAGCAGCAGCGACAGGTTCATCCCGCCCTTGATATGCCGGGCCATGGCCACGTTGAGCTGATGGTCCAGGAAGCGGCGGTTGTTGAGTCCGGTCAGGGGATCGGTGACCGCCAGCTCCAGCGAGCGATCGAGCGTCGTCTTGAGGAAATCGGTATAGCGCTTGCGGCGGATCTGGGTGCGCGCACGCACCTTCAGCTCAAGCATGTCGATCGGACGCGGGATGACGTCGTTGACGCCCAGTTCCAGCGCCTTGAGCATGGTCTTGCGTTCGTCGGCATTGACGATGGCCAGGACCGGCTTGTGCCGCGTCGCCTCCTGGGCCCGCAGCTGCGCCACCCAGCGCAGGGTGTCGAACGTCCTGGACAGCATGTTGAGCACGACCAGGTCGACGCGGCCGGCCGCGATCTTCAACGCCCGCAGCGGATCGGTCTCGTAGCCGCAGCGGTGGTCCTGGCCCAGCTGCATCATGATGCGTTCGGCCTGGCGCGTGTTGTCGTCGAGGATCAGCACGTTGCCGGTGGCCGATATCTGGCGCTGGTAGAGATTCTGGTCGATCAGGCCGATGCGGCGCGACGAGGCTTCCCGCAGACGCAGGTCCTCGATCAACTGCTTGAGGCGCACCAGGGCCTGGAGGCGCGCCATCAGAAGCACGTCGTCGACCGGCTTGGTCATGAAGTCGTCGGCGCCGGCTTCCAGGCCCGACAAGCGGTCCTCGCGCCCGTCCAGCGCCGTGACCAGGATGATCGGGATGTGGCGCGTGTCGGGATTGGCCTTGAGCTGACGGCAGACCTCATAGCCGTCGACGCCGGGCATCATGACGTCGAGCAGGATAATGTCGGGCTGGAAGTCGGCTGCCGCCTGCAGGGCGGACACGCCGTCCGTGGCGGCCATGACCTCGTAATAGTCCGCCTCCAGCTTGGCCTGGAGCAGCCGGACATTGGCCGGAATATCATCGACGATCAGGACGCGCGCGGTCATCCGAGATACTTGCGCACCGTGTCGAGGAAGTGGATCACCGAGATCGGCTTGGAGATATAGGCCTCGCAGCCGCCGTCGCGGATGCGTTCCTCGTCGCCCTTCATGGCGAAGGCGGTCACCGCCACCACCGGGATGTGCGACAGTTCGTCGTCCTCCTTCAGCCACTTGGTGACTTCGAGGCCGGAGATTTCGGGCAACTGGATATCCATCAGGATCAGGTCGGGGCGGTGCTTGCGGGCAAGCGTCAGCGCAGACAGGCCCTCGCCGGTCTGGAATGTCTCATAGCCCTGCGCGTCGAGCAGGTCATGAAACAGCTTCATGTTCAATTCGTTGTCCTCGACGATGAGGACCTTTTTATTGGTCATGCCGCGAAACTCAAGCCTTGCGAAATCACACCCGCGGCGAATCGGCAGCGCCTGCCGTCCGCCCTTGATCTTGGGCTTCTTTTCTACAGGGACAGTCTTAAGGTGAGGTGAAGGGAAAGGTAACAAGACGTAAACGCGCCCCCTTCAAATCCTTGCGAAATCAGCTATAAGCGCGCCGAAGAACCTTTCCGGAAACCCTGAATCGCCAGGACAGCCCATGGAGTCGCCCATGTCGAAATGCGAAACCCGCCTGGCCGAAATCGGCCTCGTCTTGCCCACGCCGTCCGCCCCCGTCGCCAACTATGTTCCGTTCGTGCGCACCGGCAACCACGTCCATATCTCGGGCCAGGTGTCGAACGACGGCGCGGGCCGCATCAAGGGCACCGTCGGCGCCGACCTGTCGATCGACGAGGGCATCGAGGCGGCGCGGCTGTGCGGCATCAATCTGCTGGCCCAGATGAAGGCGGCCGCCGGCGGCGACCTGGACAACGTGGTGCGGGTGATCAAGCTCAATGCCTTCGTTCAGGCCGGACCGGACTTCTACGACATCCCCCGGGTGATCAACGGCTGCTCGGACCTGCTGGTGGCAGTGCTGGGCGATGCCGGCAAGCACGCCCGTTCGGCGGTCGGCATGTATAAGCTGCCGCTGGGCTTCGCCGTCGAGATCGACGCCCTGATCGAGGTCCTGGACCGGCGCTAGGGCCGATCGTGTGGCCGGCAACGGATAACGCCGTTCAAAATGGTTAATGACATCTGAATTTCCTGTGGTAGTTTGTAACCTCGGTCCCGCAAGCAAGGGGGGGCCAGGGTCGCCGGGGAAACAACATGACATTCCAATCGTTGCGCCGTCTGGCGTACGCAGCCTGTTTGCTGGCCGCCGTCGGGCTGCCCGCCGCCGCCGTGACCCCGCTGCCCGGGCGGCCTTCCAGTACCGCCGTCCAGCCGCGTCCAACGGCCACACCCTCCGGCCCGACGACCACGCCGCGCACCGGCCGGCCGGCCACGCCGGTCATTCCTCTGCGCAAGCCCGATACCCCGGCGACCGGCTCAACAACCGGCGCCCTGATGGGCAAAGACCTCAACGGTGCCGGCGCCCTGACCTCGTCGGGACCGATCAGGTCTGGCCGGCCCGTTAACGCCCCGGGGGGCTCTCCCCCGCCTGGCGACGAAGCCAAGCTGGAACTGGCCATCGACCATCTGCAACCGCTTCTGCCGCTGTCCGCTGTTCCGGCTGGCGCGGTCAAGGGCACCGAAGCCGATATCCTGGACGAAAACGGGCAGCACATCAGCACCTTCCAATGTGCCTCGGAACAGCGCACGGGCGACTGGCTGCTGCATGGCAACGCCGATTTTTATGTGCTGAGCTTCAGCTGCGTCAACGGCCGCATCGACGGCGGCGTGTCGACCGATGTCCACGGCGCGACACGGATCGATTTCGTCTTCGCCCGTGGCGCACACGGTGCGCTCATGGCCGGCGCCGGGCCGCGCCAGCTGCTCAAGGCCGACCCGCAGCTTGACGCCTCGACCTCGCGCGCCTGGGCCGAAGCGAATAACTGCCTGCAACTCTTTGCCACCTACCAGAAAGACCCGAACCAGGGCGCCTTCCACGTCGACAATATCGGCGGATACGGCCGCTGCACCCTGGTGCCTGTGGCGGCCTATATGAAGACCCTGAGCATGCCCGCGCCGCCGCCAATCAGCGATGCTGGCCTGCCGCCGCTCGACCAGGTCAAGGTCAGCGGCTATCCCTACGATCCGCGCCAGATGCCGCGCCAGCTGTCGGTCTTCTCACAATGGCTGAGCGATCCGGATTGCAAGGGCGGCAACTGCACAGACTCGGCCTTCGACGACGTGGTGTGGCAGCTGCTCAGCTTTCCGGCCCCGCCGACGAATGGTGGCGTACCACTGGGCAGCTCCCCTCCCGATCTGGCCTTCGTTACCGACGGCAAGCCCACCTATCAGGTCGTCACCCTCAGCTATCAGCCGACGCCGACCGGTGCGCCCGCCTGCGTGCCAGGCCGGGCCATCTCCGCCACGGCCAGCAGCTTCGCCACGCCCGTCCCCTTCACCTCGCACCAGGCCAGCGCCGAAGAAATCAAGGACCTGGGCCTCAGCGGCAAGGAGCCGTGGATATCGGTCTTCACCCTGACCAAGGACCAGGTCGACACGATGATCGACGCCAATCCGACGACCAAGATCGCCTGGATGAGCGTCAATCCGATCATCGACGGCAAGTGCGTCACCTACTCGTCCTACCCCATGGCGATCAACGGCAACGAATCGCCGGCCATGCGCGCCGCCGACCAGTACGCGGCCGAAAGCGGCCTCGAAGCCGCGGCGCACCAGCAGATGACGGACAACGAAGCGACGGCGAAGAACGCCCTTTTCCAAGGCCAGCCGCCGCAGACCTTCATGCCAGCCAATATCATTGTCGCCGGCTACACCCCGCCCTACAACTTCCATCCGGACCCGATCCTGCATTCGCCGCTGATGGACGATGACAAGACCCTGGACGGGCTGGTGCCCCTGGACGACGCCTTCGGCAAGGACAATGACGGCAACGAATGGGGCAAGAAGCTGGTCTGGCAGTTCCGCGACGACTGGGGCGGCGACTGCTCCTACAATCCCTACTACTTCACCCAGGCGGCGCAGATTCACGCTTCGCCGCACGATTTCCTCAGCGACCTGGAATGGACGGTCAACACCTATGCCACCATCTATGAAGGGCTGAAGGATTTCACCGTCAACGGCTTCGAATATATTTCTACGGGCGGCGAGTGTCCGTTCACCCCGCCGGAAGCGTTCGAACCCGGTCAGACCGAGGACATGCCTGCCGCCTGCAAGACCTACAAGAAGGGATTGCAGTTCGGCATGAAGGTCGGCATGACCGCCATGGGCCTGCCCGAACACCTGCCCTCGTCCAACGACCTGATGAACCTAGGCGCTTCCTATGCCGCGTCAGAGGCCATCGATACCGCGACGGATGGCATCGACATCACCGGCGACATCCCGGACAGCTGGCATGACTATGCCGTCTCGCAACTGGCCACCCGCATCCGCAACGCGGTCAAGGCGTCGGACTGCGCCCAGCCGACGACGCCGGGCGATACCGCCTCCCAGGACGGCTTCGACGGTATCAACCCGATCACCATGTGCGGCTACAACAACGGCTCCATGATGAACAATACCGCCTTCCCCGACATCAATGGCGACATCAACCATTCGACCCTCTACCTGACCCTGACGCCCAATCCGAAGGCGCTGGGCGTCGACAGCCGCTTCCGCATCTACGTCTCTGTCGGTAACGGCAAGATTCCCGCCATCGGCGACCCGACGCTCGACAAGATCACCGACGCCTACAACAAGTCGCTGGCTCCGGTGATGACGGGCGCCTCGGCGACCATCGACGCCAGGGATGTCGCCGGCCAGTCGCCGATGACCGTACCGGTCGAACTGACCTATGACCAGAATGACTGGGAGGCTGCCGTCAGCGCCGCCGGCACCTGCCCGCAGGACGCTTTCGAGGACGCCTGCAAGAGCGAAGTCGGCCGATGGGCCTTCAAGCAGACGATCAGCCGGTTCAGCCAGTCGATCGACGTCAGGGTCACCTATGACTGGAGCCCGCCGATCTCCGGCTGCGCGACGGGCGTCGTTCCCGTCGCCGTGCTGGACGCCAACGGTAAGCCCACCGGCGAGGTCAATCCCCAGGTCGAAAGCCGCTGCGTCAGCGAAGAGCAGAAGGTCCAGTTCACCGCCGTCAGCCGCCAGGGACCGCTGGGCAAGGCCATCGGCAACGAGTACATGTTCGCGCTCGGCAACCTGCATGCCTGTCCCGGCATGGAGCTCAACTGGGACAATGATGTCGGCATCCCCACTGGTACCGTACGTCCCGCCGACAACGCCTATAACGGGCTTTAGTTGACAAGCGCCTGATCCGGTTGCAGTTTAAACTTTCTTAACAGGGAGTTTGATGGTGAGTGCAACCGAAGCCGCATCCGGCGATATCCGCAAGACGGAATTCCTCGGCCACCCCATCGGCCTGATCTACCTGGTCTTCGCCGAGGCCTTCGAGCGCTTTTCCTATTACGGCATGCGGGCCCTGCTGACACTGTATCTTGCGCAGGAACTGCTGCTGCCCGGCCATGTCGAGCATGTGATCGGTTTCGCGCCGTTCCGCGCCGCCCTGGAACACATTTATGGCGCGCAGTCGATCGTCGGCCTGACCTCGGTGATCGTCGGCCTTTACGGCCTGACCTATCTGACGCCGCTGATGGGCGGCTTCATCGCCGACCGCTGGCTGGGCCGGCGCACCACCATCACCATCGGCGCCCTGGTCATGGTGTTCGGCCACTTCCTGATGGCGTTCGAACCCTCGTTCCTGATCGCGCTTGGCCTGATCCTGTTCGGTGTCGGCTGCTTCAAGGGCAATATTTCAAGCCAGGTCGGCGCGCTGTACGGCCCGGGCGACGAACGCCGCGGCATCGCCTTCCAGGTCTTCTACCTGGTTTTCAACGGCTCGGTGATCATCGCGCCGCTCATTTGCGGCTGGCTGGGGCAGATGGTCGGCTGGGGCTGGGGCTTTGGCGCCGCCGGCGTCAGTATGCTGTTCGGCCTGGCTGTCTATCTGGCCGGCCGCAAGTGGTTGCCGGCCGAACCGCCGCGCGGCAAGGCCGCCGTCGCAGCACCCAAGGCCAGACTGACGGGCAATGACTGGGTCAAGATCATACTGCTGCTGGTCCTGCTGCCGCTGCTGGGCGCCAGCCTGGTCGGCAATGAGCAGATTTTCAACAACTACCTGACCTGGGGCAACGCCAACTATAATCTTGTCTTCTGGGGTCACGCCGTCCCGTCAAGCTGGCTGGTATCGCTCGACGCCACCTGCTCGATCTTTTTCCTCTCGGGCTCGATCCTCTTCTGGAAATGGTGGTCGATGAAGCGGCGCGAGCCTGACGAAATGACCAAGATCGCTTTCGCCAGTCTGTTCGCCGCCGTCGCTCCCCTGGCCCTGGCCGCGGCGGCCATGACGGTGACGCCGGCGCATAAGGCATCGTTGTGGTGGGGCATCCTGTTCGAAGTTTTCAACGACATCGGCTTCGCCAACCTGGTGCCCGTGGCCCTGGCCCTGTTCGCACGCGCCGCGCCGCAACAGGTCAACGGCACCATGATCGGCTTCTACATGCTGTCGTTCTTCTTCGCCGACATGGGCGCCGGTGCGCTCGGCCAGTTTCTCGAACCCATGGGCGCGGTCAATTTCTGGCTGCTGCACGTCGCCATCGGCGGCGGGGCATCGATTGCGCTGATCATCTTCTGGAAGCTGTTCAACCATCGCCTGCTGCGCGACGAGCCAGCCGACAAGGCGTTCTGAGGCGATTGTGCAGTCGCGAAAGCGGTGCTAGCCTTGCGGCATGCCCTTGTCTCTCAAGCTTCACGACACCATCGCCGATATCGGCGAAACGGTCTGGGACGGCTTGCGGCCCGACGACAATCCGTTCAATGCATTTGCCTATCTCGATGCCCTGGAGCGATCGGGCAGCGTCGGCCGGCGCACGGGATGGCAGGTGACGCACCTGTCGTTGTCGGACGAAGGCGGTGTACGCGGGGTCATGCCGCTATACGTCAAGTCGCATTCGATGGGCGAGTACGTGTTCGACCAGTCGTGGGCACGGGCCTATGAAGAGGCCGGCGGCGCCTATTATCCCAAGCTGCAATCGTCCATTCCCTTCACGCCTGTAACCGGCGCCCGGCTGTTGTCGCATGATCGCGAAGCACGCGGCGCCCTGGTCGGAGCGGCACGGAAGCTGTGCGACCAGAACCGCTTGTCGTCGCTGCATGTGACTTTCCCACTGGAGGACGAGTGGCGGATGATGGGCGAAGCCGGCTGGCTGTTGCGCCAGGACCAGCAATTCTGGTGGGAAAACGAAAGTTATAACAACTTTGACGCCTTTCTGAACAGGCTTTCCTCGAACCGGCGCAAGGTCATCCGTCGCGAGCGACGTGAGGTTCAAAGCTTGTTGAACATGCGTTGGATCACAGGCGCGGATATCACCGAAGGCCACCTCGATCAGCTTTATGCCTTTATCGCCGATACCTATGACCGCAAGTGGGGAACGGGCCGTCCCTATCTGACGCGCACTTTCTTTTCGCTGGTGGTGGAACGGATGCGTGACCGGATGGCGCTCGTCTTCGCCTTTGACGGCCCGCGTGCGGTCGCCGGCGCTATCAATTTCATCGGCGACGACACGCTTTATGGCCGCCAGTGGGGCGCACTGGTCGAGGTGCCGTTCCTGCATTTCGAGGTCTGCTATTACCAGGCCATCGACTTCGCCATCGCTCGTGGCTTGAAGCGCGTCGAAGCCGGCACGCAGGGCGAGCACAAGCTGGCGCGCGGCTACCTGCCCAATCCGGTCTATTCAGCGCATTATATTCGTGACCCGGCCCTGCGCGCGCCGGTCGAGCGGTACCTGACGGGTGAACGCGCCGCCATGCGCGAGGAGATGCACCTGCTGGCCGAAAGCGCATCGCCCTTCAAGAAGAGCAACTGACGTGATAGCCTTCATCACTTCGCGGAGGAGACAATGACTGAACGCATCAGGACCTATTCCGCCTTCTTCGACTTCTATCTCGGCGAACATCGCTTGCCGGCGACGCGCGCCTGGCATTATGCCGCCTCGACCTGTGGCCTGGCGGCGCTGGGCCTGACCTTGTGGACGCGAAACCCGCTGTGGATCCTGGCCGGACTGGTGGCGGGTTACGGCTGCGCCTGGATCGGACACTTTTTCGTCGAACACAACCGGCCGGCCACCTTCACCTATCCGCTATGGTCCTTCGCGGCCGATTACCACATGTTCTTCCTATGGCTGACAGGGCGGCTGGCCGGACGGCAAGCCTCGGCCGACGCACGGCGTCAGGCGTAATAGGCCGCGCGGAATTCGGCCGCCAGTGCGGGATAATGTGCCGCCGCACCGACGCGGCGGGTAGAAATCGGTGCCCGGACCTGAGCGACACTGGCTGTCATGACCGAACGCTCCGCGGCATGCGGCATATAGACCTGAGGCTCTTCGGACAGGCCGGCATGAGCCAGCAGTCGCGGAATCCAGGTTTGCGGTTCCGCCACCAGGCTCTCGTAAGGCACGCTCAGGATGCGGTCGGGGAACAGGGACGTCCAGTGATTGTACAGCCTGTCCTCGATGCGGAAATAATTGGCGATGTCGCGCATCGACCATGTCCAGTCGAGCGAATCCTTGAAATGCGTACGGAAATTGGACAGGGCGCAATCTTCCGGGTCGCGCCGGATCCAGATGATCCTGGCCCGGGGTAGCATGTGCAGAATGAGGCCGAGTATATTCGACTGATTGAGCGATTTGTCCACGACCCGCTTTTCGCTCCCGAGCCGCTGCGTGACCATGTCCAGATAATCGCGTCCAAGGTCGCCCCAGGGGTCGCCAGACAGGCTGCGCGTCTGGCGCGCCACGGCACCGGCAAAAGAGCCATCGGCCGCCGGCAACAGGGCCGCACGGGCAAGGTTGAGTTCTCCGCCGCCGATGACCCGCGAATGGCTGCTTAATATCTGCTCGACCAGTGTGGTGCCGGAACGCGGCAAGCCGTTGACGAAAACCACCCTGTCGCTTTCGCACCCGGATGATTGCAACCGCGCCAGACCTACCGTGGTGTATTGGGCAATGACGTCGGCGACGAAGCGCTGTTCCGCCGGCAGGTCATAGGGCGACGCAGCGTTCATGATGGCCGCGCCTTCGCGGTACAATTGTTCCGCACGCGCATAATCACCGATATCATCGTAGGCCTTGGCCAGGGCATAACGCCATTGCGTCTGCAGGTCCGGAGCAGAGGGCGGCATACCCGGCCGAAGTTTTTCCATCGCTGCAAGATCAGGGTCCCCCGGAACGAAGGTCTTGATCAACGCCAGTCCGAACCAGGTCTGGATCGTTAAGGGCGCCTGGGCCAGGGCACGGCGGAACAGCGATTCGGCCTCGTCGAACCGCCCCTGCTCGGCCGCCGCCATGCCGCGAAAATGCAGGACGGACGGGCGCTCGCGCAACTCGACCGGCAGGGCATCGATGATGGCCAGCGCCTCCGGCGTGCGCGCCCGACGGGCCAGCAGGGTGCAATAGGCCAGGACCTGATCGAGGGTCTGGGGCTGGGTTTCGGCAAAGCGCCGCATGGCCTCAAGTTCGATATCGGTTTCGCCGATGGTGCCGGCCAGTTGCGCCACACTCTGCCAGCGCTTGCCGGTCGGTGCGGCCGATGCCATGTCCTGGCGCAGCAGGTCGACGGCCTGACGCCGCTCATGCCTGTTGAGGGCATCGAGCGCCTGAAGGATCAAAGGCTTGGGGGAAAGATTTGTCATACCCAACCTTAGGCGTGCCGGAAGGGTGAGGGCAAGGCTTTAAACCATAATTCCAGGCTTTCAACCTGGCATTTCATCGTATCCGCGCGTTGTGCCGCTTCATCATCACGGCCCCAGGTTTCAGCCTGGAAGTCCTCCCCGACGCGCGACGCGGCAAAGGCTTCGGCGCCGGTCAGACGGCCGCTCCACAGGGCCAGAGCCAGGATAACCGAACCCAGCAGCGGTATCGCGGCCATCAGTCCGGCACGTTCCCACGGCGACATGGCCGTCACCAGGGCACGAATCTTTTCCAGGGTCAGGGGCGGTTGCGGCTTGTGGACCAGGCTGCGATTTTGCTCGAAATCGAGCTCCAGCACGTTGCTCGCCCAGGCCAGCAAGGGGTGCCAGGCAGCGTCTTCCCGTTCGATGAGCGCCTGCGGATAGTCAGACGGATAGCACAACAGATCGGTTTCGGCGTAACGCGTGACCTCGGCCAGGGTGTCGTCCAGCACCTGCGGCATGCGGTCGATGGCGGCAAAGGCCAGGCGCGTGAGCGGCATGGCTTCATAGTCGACGAAATCGGCAACGCCAGCCCATTCCGCCGCCACGCGTTCCGCCAGAGCCGCATTTGGCAGGACCAGACGGTGGCCGGCCGGGGTTTTTACATCGCGGCCATCCAACCGGATAGTGAAATCCGCTTCCGCAACGGCAACGGATGTCCAGAATCGCTTTGGGCGGAAGCCAGCCTGATCGGAACGTTTAGAAGGCGTCATGACGTTATACAATCGTAAAACCTACACCTGTTCCAACGACGCGAAATCCGCCAGAGCCTGCTGTAAAGCCCTGAAATCATGGACGATGGTCTGAGCGCCGGCCGACTGAAGCTCGTCAACAGTATGAAAACCCCATGAAACACCGATGGCATGGACGCCCGCCTCGCGCGCCATGACGATATCATGCGCCGTATCGCCGATCATGACGGCCTCATGCGCCGCAATCCCAAGCCCGGCCAGGTTGGCGTGAACCATGTGCGGGTGGGGTTTGGAGGGTCCGTCGTCGGCGCACAGCGTCACATCGAACAGGTCTTCCCAGCCGTAGAGGCGCAGGCAACGGTTGACGCCGCGGCGTGAATTGCCCGTAGCCATGCCAAGGCGCCAACCCTTGCTTTTCAACGACCTCAAGCATTGATCCGCGCCGGGATAAAGCGCGTCACAGAAGCCCGGATCGGCGTGGAAACGCAGATAGGCCTGCTGAAATTCATGGACATAAGCGTCGAGCGCCGCCGCGTCGAGTTCCGGCCGCATCATGGCCAGGGCCGGCCGCAGCGACACGCCGACGATGGCGCGGACATCATCATAGCTGGGCGGCGCGATACCGATAGCCTCCGCGGCCTCGACAGCGGCACGGAATATGCTCGACCGGCTGTCGACCAGCGTCCCGTCGACATCCCATATGCATAGTTTTTTGCGTTCAATCGCCACGCAGGCTTTCCTCGCATACGCTCGGACAGGCGCCAGCCCTTGCCGAAAGCCAATACATTGTCTTTCGGAATTTCATCGCCTGGACTTCTTCTGCTTCACAAAAGGATCGTCCGCCGCCTCGTGCTCATCGAAGCCATAGGTGTCGAAACCCTTCAGGATCACGGGATCGAGCGGCGCCTCGACGATCAGCGTACCCGCCGATGGATGCGGCAGTTCGATGCGGCGATGGTGCAACTGCAGACCCAGACCGCCCGACAGCGCGTGGCTGGCCTCATCGCCATACTTCGGATCGCCCAGTATGCTGTGACCGATGGCCTGCATGTGGGCGCGCAACTGGTGCGTACGGCCAGTATGCGGGCGCAATCCCATCCACGATACGCGCGGACCGGCGCGCGAAATGGTGACGTACTCGGTTTCCGCCGGCTCGGCGCCGGGCTCCTTCGGATCGGCCGGCATGACCAGCTCGCGGTCGTGGAAACCCTTCTTAACCAGGGGCGTGTCGATATAGCCGTCTTCCGGCTTGGGGTTACCGGCCACCAGCGCCCAGTAGGTCTTGTGGGCGCGGCGCTTGGCGAAGGCGCCGGCCAGACGCGCCGCCGCGGCCGGCGTCCTGCCCAGCAGCAGCACCCCCGATGTGTCGCGATCGAGGCGGTGAACCAGGCGCGGACGCTCCAGCCCCTCGCCCCACGCCGACAACAGCCGGTCGACGTGATTCCTGGTCTTGGTGCCGCCCTGCACGGCCAGGCCCGATGGCTTGTTCAGCGCGATGACCTCGTCATCCTCGTACAGCACCAGCGAATGGGCGTAGGCGATTTCCTGCGGCGACAAGGTGGCGCGCTCGCGCTTCTGCTGGTCTTCGCTGGGAGCATCGGGCAGCGGCGGGATGCGCACCACGGCGCCGGCGGTCAGACGCGTGTCGGCCTTGGCGCGGCTGCCGTCGACGCGGACCTGGCCTGAGCGCAGCAGCTTGTTGAGCTGGATGTGGTTGACGTGGGGCCAGCGACGCTTGAAGAAACGGTCGAGGCGGACGCCGTCCTCACCGTCGGACACATACAATGTCTTCACTTCGTGGCTCATGCCGGCACCACCCGGCGGACCAGCCACAGGCCCAGCGCCACGCCGCCGACCGCCAGCACCACCGAGGTGACGGCATAGGCCATGGCCATCAGGTAATGGCGGCGTTCCAGCATGAACACGGTCTCAAGCGAAAACGACGAAAAGGTGGTATAGCCGCCAAGGAGCCCGACACCCAGCAGCAGGCGCAGGCGCTCGGTATCGACGACGCCCTTCAACGGCCCCAGCAGCAGGCCCATCAGCACGCCCATCGCCACGCCGCCGGTGACATTGGCAATGAAGGTGCCGACCGGCCATTCCGCCACCGGCCAGATCTGGCGCGTCAGGGCGGCCAGGCCGTAGCGTGCCAGGGAACCGACGGCGCCGCCGGCAAGAACGAGAAGGATATTCCACATGTATTCGCTCAAACGCCGCTGGGCTTTCCTCGCAAGGCTCGGGCGGGCATTGCCCTTGCCGGAATGCGTTGTATTCCGGAACATCGGCTCATACCCCCCTTGGCGCTGTGGCGATAGTCCTTTAAGCTTCGCCACAGCACAAAAAATGACAGGAACGGCGCGCCGATGAGCCTCCATGCCCCCTATGACGATGGCAATATCTTCGCAAAAATCCTGAGTGGCACCATACCGTGCGTCAAGGTCTACGAAGACGGCAAGACCTTGAGTTTCATGGATGTTTTTCCGCAGGCACGCGGTCATACACTTGTTATACCGAAAGTTGCCGCGCGCAATCTGTTCGACATCGCCCCTGGCGATTTGCAGGACCTGATCGTCAGGACACAGGTCGTGGCCCGCGCGGTACGCGACGCGCTTGTCCCTGATGGCATCCGGCTGATGCAGTTCAACGGTGAGGCCGCCGGCCAGACGGTATTCCACATCCATTTCCATGTCCTGCCGTTCTGGCATGATGCGCCCGAAAAGGCGCACGCGGCAGGCCAGATGGCCGACATGGGCGAACTGAACGAGATCGCCGCGCTGATCAGAGCGAAGCTATAAGGTTTTCAACGTGTTCTTCGTCCTTCGCCACGGCCAGACCGACTGGAACCTGCAGGCACGGTTGCAGGGCTCGACCGATATTCCACTCAACGACACCGGCCGGGACCAGGCGCGACGCGCGGCCGAGGTGCTGGCCGACCAGGGGCTGACGAGGATTGTGTCCAGCCCCCTCTCCCGCGCCCTGGAAACGGCGCGGATTGTCGGCATGGCGCTGAACCTGGAACCGTCCATCGACAACCGCCTGATCGAGCGTAATTTCGGCCTGTTCGAAGGCATGACCATCGATGAGGTCCATCGCCACCGCAAGGAGATGCGCGCCTTCATGAATCCGAAGGCCGATCTCGACGGCAAGCATTATCCCGACAATGCCGAGCCGCTGATCGAGGTGCTGGACCGCGTCGAGGCCTGCGTCAACGAGCACCGCACGGCGGCGCGGACATTGTTCGTCTGCCACGGCATCCCGTTCCGCGCCATCTCGCGCCGCTTCCTCGACGAGATGTATTCCAGCCCCAACGCCGCGCCGGTGCGCTTCGACCACGTCGACGGCCGATGGCGCATGGTGGCGCTGGATCCCGGCAACGCGCCGATCCCCCAGGTCTACAACGCCCGGACCACCATGGGCGCGATCTAGGCGCGGACGGCATTTCGTGCTACCCGTTGCATAGCTGGGGGGACGAAACATGCAGGCCATCAATACGACGCTCAAGCCCAACGAGGCGCTCATCGTCCGGCTGGGCATAGGGGCGGTATTCGGCCTGGCCTGCGGCTGGCTGGCCAAGATGCAGGACCTGCCGCATCACCTGCCCGACATATGGATCAATGTCGCCCTGGGCACGCTGATGCTGGGCGCCTTTGTCCTGTGGGCCGGTGCCGGCACGATGCGACGCCTGTCGCTGCTGGCGTGGGGCATAGTGGCGATGGCAGTGATCGCCTGCATTGCCTGGGATCATCAGACCCACGCGCTGTTGACGGGCGACAACCCTCTGTTCTTCGACGATCACGCCCTGATCTATCCCTTCCTGTTCATCGCCCATGAACTGGTGTCGTCGGCCGACATGGCCGGCAAGCCGGTGGCGCCCTACAGCCTCTATTTCGATCAGGCATGGAAGCGCGGCGTGCAACTGGTGCTAGCGCTCATATTCACCGGCCTGTTCTGGGCGATCCTGTGGCTGGGCGCGGCGCTGCTGGACTTCATCCATTTCGACTGGCTGAAAACCCTGCTGGAGAACGAATATTTCAGCGGCCCCGTCGCCGGCATGGCCCTGGGAGCGGCGGTGCAGTTGGGCGACGTACAGACCAAGCTGCTGGGCCACCTGCGCGGTCTGGTGCTGGGTGTGCTGTCGTGGCTCCTGCCGGTGATCGTGGTGATCGGGGTCATCTTCGCCGTGTCGCTGGGTTTCAGCGGCCTGAAGCCGCTGTGGGCGACCAATGCGGCCAGCGCGGCCCTGCTGTCGGCGTGCGTGGCGCTGGTCCTGCTGATCAACGCCGCCTATCAGCAGGGCGACGGCGAACGGCCGGTGCATGTGGTGATGAAATGGGTGGTCCGTCTGGCGGCCGCCCTGCTGCTGGTCTTTGCCGGACTGGCGGCCTACAGCCTGCACCTGCGCATTCATCAGTACGGCCTGACGCCGGAACGCGTGCTGGCGGCGGTCGGCGTGTTCATTTCCCTGTTGTACGGCCTGGGCTACGCCTATGCCGCCGTCCTGCCGCGCGGACGCTGGATGGCCGGGCTGGAAGCGATCAATATTGTCATGGCCTTTGTCATGGTGGTGGTGTTCGCCGCCGTCCTGACGCCCGTGGCCGAACCGGTGCGGGTCAGCGTAGTCTCGCAGGTGGCGCGGCTGCAGGCGGGCCAGGTGAAGCCTGACGCCTTCGACTGGGGCCTGTTGCGGTTCAACGCCGGCACCTACGGCAGCGAAGCGCTCGACCAACTGATCAAGGGCGGCAAGACCCAGGCCATCCGCGACGCGGCCACCAAGGCGAAGGCCCTGACGGACGACGATCGCTACAATGCCACGATCCCTCCGGACAACGGCAAGCCCGATCCGGCGCACCTGTCCGTGGTGGCGCCGCAGGGCGCGGCGGTCCCCGCCGATTTCCTGGCCGGAAGCTACAAGCTGTTCGAGCCCGGCACGACGTCGAATTGCCTGGCGACGGCGCCGTCGGGCAGCACCTGCTATGTGGCCATGGTCGACCTCAACCGCGACGGCCAGGCCGAGATCCTGGTCCTGGACGGCACCGAGGTCACGGTCTTCACCCGCGGAAAGGACGGCTGGCGCACCCTGGATACGCTGTATCTCGACAATGTCGGCGCGTCGGCCTTCCAGCAGGGCAAGGTCTCGGCGGCCACGCCGACGTGGGACGACGCGGTGATCGGCGAAACGCACCAGAAGGTCGACGACACTACGCAGTAAGCGCGTCGCGTAACCCGGCGAAGAGGTCCAGCGACTTGAGCCGCGCCTCGATATCGTGGATCGGCATGGAGACGATCAGTTCATCCGCCGCCGTCTCGCGCAGGAAACCGCCCAGGCGTTCCGCGATCGTCGCCGGCGAACCAACCATGGCGTAACGCAGCATGCTGTCGATCGAAGCCGCTTCCTGAGGCGTCAACTGCGCATCGTAACTCGGCTTCGGGAACGGCTTGCGTTCATGGCGATGCAGGTTGGCGAACGACTGCTGCATCGAGGTGAACTGGAAACGCGCCTCCTCGTCCGTGTCCGCCGCCACACCCATGACGCCGACCATGGTGTGCGGCTTGGCCAGCGTTTCGGACGGCCGGAAATGGCTGCGGTAGATGTGCAGCGCCTCAAACAAAAGATCGGGCGCGAAGTGCGAGGCGAAGGCGTAAGGCAGGCCTAGTTGCGCCGCCAGTTGCGCGCTGTAGAGACTGGAGCCCAGCAACCACAATGGCACACGGGCATTGGCGCCCGGCGTGGCGACGATGCGCCGTCCGGGCCGGGGTTCACCGAACAGGGCCTGGAGTTCGAGGATGTCGTTGGGGAAGGTGTCGACACCGTTGTCGAGATTGCGGCGCAGGGCCCGCGCCGTCGCCATGTCCGAACCGGGCGCGCGGCCCAACCCCAGGTCGACGCGGCCGGGAAAGAGGGCCTCCAGCGTGCCGAACTGCTCGGCCACCGCCAAAGGGGAATGGTTGGGCAGCATGATGCCGCCGGAGCCAACCCGGATGGTTTTCGTCGCCGCGCCGACATGGGCGATCACCACCGCCGTGGCGGCCGAGGCGATGCCCGGCATGCCGTGATGTTCGGCCAGCCAGTAGCGGTAATAGCCGGCGGCTTCGGCGCGCGCGGCCATGCGGGCGGAATTGGCCAGGGCTTCGGAGACGCCGTAGCCCTCGCCGACCTGCGACAGGTCGAGGATGGAAAAGGGGATGGTCATGCCGCCTTATGTAGGCGCTGCGGTTACGCTTTCACAGGGGGCGCGGGCGTGATACCCTGAAGCTAGGGGGATATCATGAGAACCATCGGCAAGGCTCTTGGCGTTCTGATCGTGCTGGCCATCATCGGCGCGGGCGTGCTGTGGCTCGATCCGTCTTTGCGGACGCCTGCGTGGGTTCAGGCGCAGGTTGTCGGCCTCAACACCGGCGTTCTGCCGGTCGACAGGGCGGACTGGGGCTTTCTCAAGCTGCGCTCAGGCCCGGCGGGTCTGGACGCCCTGGAGACTCTCGAACGTCACAGCCCGCGCACGGAGGTCCGCCGCGTGGCGGCAGCGGTGGATGGCCAATGGTACGAAAAGGGACACGAATTTCCTTGCAGCTTCGTCTGTGAAGACGATGGGCCGCTGGATCACGAAACACGGTTCAGCGAATTGCGCCTGCCGCTGGACGGCATGACCCTGCCGCGCGATCTTCTGCCTGGACAGGCTATTCCGCAAGATTTCTGGGACGACCAACGCTTTCACCTCGGCTGCCCTATGCCGCCGAAAAAGTGGACGCGCAGTGAGACGTGCACCCTGCGCATGGCCGACCTGACCGGCGATGGACACCCTGAAATTATCATCGACAGCCGCATCGACGGGCTGGAGGATATTTATGTCAGGTCGGTCCTGCACCAGGGCTGGACCGTTTATCGCCAGGACAAGGCGGGCTGGACGGCGGCCGCCCATATTCGCTTTCGCGAGGTCGATGACGCAGCATCACCCGACGCCGCGCCCCATGTGATGACTGCGCCCCTCGACATCCTCTGGCTCGACGGCCATGCCGTCAATTTCTTCTGTGGACGTTGCAGCGGAAGTCGCCTGCCAACCGCCGGTGCCGGTATGGCTGCCGCAGCGGCCATGGCCCCCAGGCTTGGCCAGGTGCCGCGTCTTTACGGCGGACCGGTGCCGGATTCGCTTATCAAGGCGCTGGCGGCGCGCAAGATCCTGCCGTCACGCTTCGACGGCCTGGCAGCCAGGGACGCATCCTTTATCATGCCGACCACGGTCACCAACCCGCCGGCCTGCTTCGTCAGCGCCGATCCATCCGCCTGCTGGATCATCGTCGCCGACATCGATCATGACGGCAGGGACGACGTCATGGTGCTTGACCGCAAACCGGTCTACGAAAACCCCGACCTGCGCATGGCGACCCTGATGATGCAGCGTGGCGGCGGCTGGCAGGTCGTCGCCAACCGCACGATCTGCGCCGGCAAGGGGGAGCCGTCCGTCGCCTTCAGGCCGTCACCGTGGCGGCCGGTCGAATTCGATGGCCGGCTTTACACGCCGGACGACGACGACCAGACCTGCCAGGTGCCGTTCCTGATGATGTAGGGCTCAGCCCTTCTTTTCGACGTCGTACATGTTGACCTTGACGCCATCCATGTCGATGTCGCCGGCCTTCATGTCCGACGGACAGGCGCCCATGAACTTGCCATCGATGGTGGTGACGGTCGGGTCGCCCATGGCCGGGGTGTAGGACTGTGTCACCGTCTGGTGGTAGCTGTCGTCGCCGGTCAGCTCCATGTGCATCTTGTTGTCGACGGTCACACCGTCGGACTTGCACTGGGTGTCGACGTCGATGACGTTGCCGTTGCGCGTGGCGCTGACCGGGGCGCAGTCCATCTTGCCCGGATTGGACGTACCCATGTCCTGGAACTTCTTCGACAGGCCTTCGTCGAGGCACATCTTGCTGACCATGCCCGAGGTCATGCCCTTGACGTTGACCGTGGTCTGCCACAGGCCGGGCTTCAGGCCTGGGCCGTTGCCGAGGGCCGCGGTGACATCGCCGCCGCCAGCTGCCGCCGGAGCCGAGGCCGGCGCGGTCGAGGTGCCGCCCGAATCGGACGCCGGCGACTTGCTGCAGGCCGCAAGCGCCACGAGGGCCAGGATACATACGCCGGTACCGAATTTGATCATGAAAACCTCCCAGGGATTGGGCAAGCCATAGCCTTGCGTGCGGTGCAGCGGCAATTGCCTATTTAGGCTGAAAACGGTTCGCAGGCGGAAAAGGAAAAGCCCTCCGGGATGCCGGAGGGCCTTTTTGATACTCAGCGAGTAAGTCGGGCGACGGTTTGCAGCCGCCGCCGTAGACTTAATCCACCGCTTCGGCTTTCGAGCCCGCTTTGTCCGCGCCCTTTTGCGAAGGCGTGATGTCGAAGGCGATCTTGCCGTCCGACAGTTTGACCAGGATATGGCCGCCGCGGACCAGCTTGCCGAACAGAATCTCGTCGGCCAGCGGCTTCTTGATGTTCTCCTGGATGACGCGGGCCAGGGGACGGGCGCCATACAGTTCGTCGTAGCCGTTCTCGGCCAGCCACTTGGCCGCGTCCTCGGTCAGCTCGATCGAGATGTGGCGGTCGGCCAGCTGCATTTCCAGCTGCATGATGAACTTCTGCACGACCTGGCTGATGACTTCGGGCTTCAGCTGCTTGAACGTCACGATGGCGTCCAGGCGGTTGCGGAATTCCGGCGTGAACAGGCGCTTGATCGCCTGCTCGTCCTCGCCCGTCACCTTCTCGCGGCCGAAGCCGATCGAGTTCTTCTGGTTGTCGGACGCGCCGGCATTGGTGGTCATGATCAACACGACGTTGCGGAAATCGACCTTCTTGCCGACGGCGTCGGTCAGCTGGCCGTGGTCCATGACCTGCAGCAGGATGTTGTAGATGTCCTGGTGCGCCTTCTCGATTTCGTCGAGCAGGACCACCGCGTGCGGCTGCTGGTCGACGGCGTCGGTCAGGAGGCCGCCCTGGTCGTGGCCGACATAGCCCGGAGGAGCGCCGATCAGCCGCGACACGGTGTGGCGCTCCATGTATTCCGACATGTCGAAGCGCAGGAGCTCGATGCCCATGGTGGCGGCCAGCTGCTTGGCGACCTCGGTCTTGCCAACGCCGGTCGGGCCCGAGAACAGGTAGCAGCCGATCGGCTTCGAGGGATCGCGCAGGCCGGCGCGCGCCATCTTGATGGCGGTCGACAGCTGGTCGATGGCCTCGTCCTGGCCGAAGACGGCGCGGTTGAGGTCGGTCTTCAGGTCCTTCAGCGCGGCGGTGTCGTCGCGCGAGACGGACTTCGACGGCACGCGGGCGATCTTGGAGATGACGTACTCGATCTCCTTCGGCCCGATGACCTTGCGGCGCTTGCCTTCCGGCAGGACCATCTGCAGCGCGCCGGCCTCGTCGATGACATCGATCGCCTTGTCCGGCAGCTTGCGGTCGGTGATGTAGCGCGCCGACAGCTCGACGGCGGCCTTGATGGCGGCGTCGGTATATTTGAGGTGGTGGAAGGTCTCGTAATACGGCTTGAGGCCCTTCATGATCTTGATGGTGTCGTCCAGCGTCGGCTCGTTGACGTCGATCTTCTGGAAGCGGCGCACCAGGGCGCGGTCCTTCTCGAAGTGCTGGCGATATTCCTTGTAAGTCGTCGAGCCCATGCAGCGCAGGGAACCGGCGGCGAGCGCAGGCTTCAGCAGATTGGACGCATCCATCGCGCCGCCCGATGTCGCACCGGCCCCGATCACGGTGTGGATCTCGTCGATGAACAGGACGGCATTGGGGTGCGCCTCCAGTTCCTTGACGACCTGCTTGACGCGTTCCTCGAAGTCACCGCGATAACGGGTGCCGGCCAGCAGCGTGCCCATGTCGAGCGAATAGATGGTGGCGCCGGCCAGGACCTCGGGCACTTCGCCGTCGACGATCTTCTTGGCCAGGCCTTCGGCGATGGCCGTCTTGCCGACGCCGGGATCGCCGACCAGCAGCGGGTTGTTCTTGGTGCGGCGGCACAAGATCTGGATGGCGCGTTCGACTTCGGCCGAACGTCCGATCAGCGGATCGACCTTGCCGTGGCGCGACTT
>OUNJ010001067.1_pt3 | contig 36720 bp, 37 predicted proteins | sample 1755361 | NCBI WGS metagenome assembly OUNJ01 (sample SAMEA3914825, study PRJEB12502) | metagenome | biome: forest; material: soil | place: USA | collected 2012-03-12 | depth 0.1 m
TTCTACTTCCTCGAAATGAACACGCGTTTGCAGGTGGAGCACCGGGTGACGGAGCTCATCACTGGCATCGACCTCGTCGAGCAAATGATCCGCATTTCGGCGGGCGAGAAGCTGCCCTTCACGCAGGATGACGTGAAAATTAACGGCTGGGCGTTCGAGAGCCGCATCTACGCCGAAGACCCGACGCGCGGGTTCTTGCCCTCGACCGGCCGGGTCATCAAATACCAAGAACCCGAGCCCAAGCCGGGCACGCTGGTCGATACCAGCATTTACGAAGGCGGCGAAGTTAGCATGTTCTACGATCCGATGATCGGGAAATATTGCACCCATGCGCCCACACGCGAACAGGCGATCGACCTCATGGTCGACCAGCTCGGCGATTTCGTGATCCAGGGCATCGCGCATAACACCAGCTTTTTGCAGGCCGTGCTGTCGCATGAGCGTTTCCGCAAGGGCGATATTTCGACGAACTTCATCGAGCAGGAATGGCCCGCTGGCTTTACCGGCGCGGAGCTTTCGACCGAAGCGCAGAAAGTATGCATGGCCGTTGCGGTATTCTGTAGCTTGCGTGACATCGAGCGCGAGGCGCAGATCACCGGCCAGTTGCCGGGCCGCCAGCCCGCCATTGGCGCGCGCTGGGTGGTGACGCTCGCGGGCAATAGCTTCTCGGTCTATAGCCGCAAAAAAGATTACGGTTATGACATCAGCTACGATGACGGGATGTTGGTCATCCGTTCGGCGTGGAAGCTCGGTCGCCGCCTGTTTCAGGGCACGGTGAACGGCAAGCCGGTGAGTGTGCGCGTGCAGCCGCTCGCCGAAGGTTACCAACTGAATTATGCGGGTGCGGAAGTGAAGGCGACGCTACGTTCCTTGCGCGTCGCGGAACTTGGCCAGTATATGCCGGTGCGCGAATCGACTGTGTCGCAATACGAGATCAACGCGCCGATTGCGGGGCTGATTTCGGCGATCCATGTGAACAAGGGCGACACGATTCGCGCGGGGCAGCAGCTGTTCGTCATCGAGGCGATGAAGATGGAAAACATCATCTATGCCGACCATGATGCGGTGGTGAAAGACGTGCATGTGAAAGCGCCGACCAGCGTCACTTCCGGCCAGCTCATCATCGAGTTCGAGGAACCCAAGGACGAGAAAAAAGCGGCCTGACCCTTCCGGGTGGCGGCGTGCGCGGGTAGTCTTCGCGCATGAGCTATGACCCCACCACCGGCCTGACCCAAGTTGCACCACGGCTTTATTACGGCAACCTCGCTGCGGCGCATGGCGCGCGCATCATGGATGCGGCGACGGTGCATGCCTGCAAAGAGCCCTGCCATAAACAGGCGCTGGGCTATGCGAAATCGCTGCCGAACAGCCACCCGCATTACCTCGCGCTGGAACGTGGAAAGCATCTTTACCTCAACATGATCGACCCGCCACTGCCGCTTTTTTCGCTGCCGCTCTTTGCCGCATTTTTTGCGTTCGCGGATGCGCATTTGCCGCATCGCCCGCTCATCATCCATTGTAACCAGGGCCTGTCACGCGCGCCGAGCCTCGCGTTGCTGCTGATGGCGAAGCGGTTGAACCTGCTGACGGATGAGAATTATGCTGCAGCACGCGCGGCTTTTGCTGCGCAGCATGCGTATGCGCCGGGGCAGGGCATTGCGACGTTTTTAGCGGCGAACTGGGACCTGCTGGGCCGTTGATTCCGCGACATAAGCACGGCATCCCGCGATGAAAGAGGGCGAGCGGCCAGTGCAGTGCGCAATGTCGCTGAGATGTTTGCGCGCAGCCCATGCATAGCCCGCTTTATGGCCGGAGCAATCTTTCGTGCAGGCATCGCCATGGAATTCACCAGCAGCGAAGGCAGGGGCGGCGCATAGGGCAAGCAGTAGCGAAAGATACCGCCGCGTGCGCATGCTATTTCGGCGCCATTTTGGTTTTCATCGGCTCGGGCTGGATGGCGAGGATGGCCGCTTCATCCACCATGTCGATCTGCTCGGGGCTCAGGAACATCTCGGCGAATTTCTTGTAGGTTTTCGAGGTGACGAAGAAGTCGACAATGTTCGGGTCGAGATGGTTGGTTTTCTTGAACTGGCCGATAATGCCCATCGCTTCCGAGAGCTTTTTCGCCTTCTTATACGGGCGGTCGGCAGCAGTCAGCGCCTCGAACACGTCGGCGATGCACATCATGCGCGCAGGCACCGACATGGTGCCCGCAAGTACGCCGCGCGGGTAGCCGGTGCCGTCCATTTTCTCGTGGTGGCCGGTGGCGTATTCCGGCACGCGGCGCAAATGGCGCGGCCAGGGCATGCTCTCGAGCATGTTGACGGTATGCACCATATGGTCGTTCATGATCTGGCGTTCTTCGGACGTGATAGTGCCACGGCGGGTGGAGAGGTTATACACCTCGTTTTCGGTGAGTAGCGGCTGGCCCACGCCATCCAGCATGATGTGTTTCTTGGCGAGGGTCTTGAGGCGCTCGATCTTCGCGTCCTCCATGAATTCCCCGCCGATATTGGCGATCTTCAGGAAAGCGATGTCGTCCTCGATGGCAGCAAGCTCCTCGTCGTAACGCGCCCCGAGTGCTTTTTTATTGGCGCCTTCCTCGGCGATGGCTTCGAGGTAAGCAATGTAAGCGTCGCGCTTCAGGATTTCGCAGCGCGCGATGATGAGGTGGATGCGGTCGTAGATGGTTTCGAGCTTGGTGGCTTTGTCCATCACATGCACGGGGGTGACGATCTTGCCCGCATCATGCAGCCAGCCGGCGATGTGCAGTTCGTATTTTTCCTCCTCCGTCATGCTGAAATTGCGGAAGAAACCCTCTTTGTCGTTACACGCGGCCTCGGCCAGCATTTCGGTGAGCACGGGCACGCGCACGCAATGGGCACCCGTGTAGGGCGATTTGGCGTCGATCGCCTGCGCCATCATTTTGATGAAGGATTCGAGCAGCACTTTCTGCTCGCTGATGAGCGTTTCTTTATCGACGATAACGGCGGCCTGGCTTGCCAGCGAGTCGATGATCTCGACCGTCGAATCCGAAAACGCAATCGTCGCGCCCGTCGCGGGATCTTTCGCGTTGATGAGCTGCACACAGCCGATGGGTTCGCCGCGGTGGTTAATCATCGGAATGGTGATGACCGAGCGGGTGCGGAACCCGTATTTCATGTCGAATTTTTTGGTGCCGGTGAAGTCGAAATCGTTCGAAGCGTAGGCGTCGATGACGTTGATCGCTTCCTTGTTGATGGTGGCGCGCACGACCTGCGTGCGCAGGTCCGGCTTGTTGGTGTCGGGGTCGTATAGCCGCACGACTTTGAAGGGCGGGCGCTTGCCGGTAGTGCCGCCGTAAGCGATGCCGAGCGAGTCCGTACGCACGATGACGTAATCGAGTACGTCGCCTTCGGGTGAAAGCAGGTAAAGGCTGCCGCCATCGGCATTGGCGATTTCCTTGGCGGCAAGCAGGATATGCTCGAGCAGCGTGTCGCGGTCGCGTTCGCTCGAGAGGGCTTTGCCGATATGGGTCAGGCGCTTGGCGAGCGTGATTGCGTCAAGGTGCGGTAAATTATCCATCGCGGTATTTTAGCATAAATCGCGCCGGTTACCTAGGCATTGCATCGCGAAAAAGTTGCAATCCACAGCTTTTTTTGCACGCTGTGATATAAGTTTTCAGGCAAGCGAAATCACGCCCAATTGCTGCAATTGGGCGAGCAGCGGAACGAGGGCGAGGCCCTGGATCACGTCATGGTCGCCGACGACGCGGGCGAATAAATGGCGGCCGAGCCCCTCGAATTTATAGGCACCGCAGGAGGCAAGCGGGGCATCCGCGGCGACATAAGCATGGATTTCTGCGGGGGTGAGGGGGCGCACGGTGAGCTGCGCGACATCGTGGAATTGCCAGATAATGCTGTCGCCTTTGGCGAGCGTCATCGCGCAATGCTGCTCGTGCGTTTTGCCGGAAAGCTTGGCGAGCTGGGCTTCCGCGCGGTCATAGCTGCCGGGTTTGCTGAGCGCCTCACCGTCGAGCACGCAAATCTGGTCGGCGCCGAGCGTGTAAGCATCCGGCTCCAATTGGCTCACGGCCAGTGTTTTTGCGGTGGCGAGGGCAGCGGCAAGCTCGGGAATCGGTGCGGATTTCATCGCGACTTTGATCGCATCTTCCTCGACGCCGCTCGGCACCACGCTGAAGGTGAGGCCGACCGATTTCAACATCTGCTGGCGGATGGAGGAGCCGGAGGCGAGGACGAGGGGGGAAGTTTGGCGGATGGTCATTTTTGTTGAATCTTTAAATTCTGTGTATTGAAGATTACTTTATAATCCAAACCGTCATCCTGGTCACCGCCTTCGCAGTGTAAGCTAAGATTTTTACCGGCACTCGCAGCACTGCAGGAAGTGAACTTTGCGGAACGATATAAGTTCGCATAGCGCAGGTTAAAGTGATTATCGAATCCAAAAATCAGGAATGTATCCCAATCGTCGGAATCGGCCCGAGGCTTACGCACGATACTATTGCCGTCAATGAGAGCAGTGCTCGCCGTGAATAAGTCAAAATCCACGGGGATGGTGCAAGCTTGATAATTCGTGCGCGTTGTTAGGACTAGCTGATGAATTATATCCAGCGTTTGCTGATCGAAGCCCTTTAAATTCAGAGTATGTTGAGAATCCTCAATGGGCAATGCGTGCTGCCATAAGATCTCGCTCAATGCATTGCAGGAAGCGGTTGCCGCGTAGCTTGGTATTGGCAAAAACAGCATAAATGCCGCAACATAAATTACCAGGCTGCTGCGCTGGATAATCGCCATTACCCAACCTGCGGCGCGCCGATCAACTGCAGCACTTCGAGGCGGCTTTTCGGGTCGCTGCGGAAGGTGCCGCGCATTTGGCTGGTCACCGTCGTCGTGTCCGATTTATGGACGCCGCGGGTGGTCATGCATTCATGCTTCGCGTCGATGATGACGGCGACGCCTTTGGGTTGCAGCACCTGCTCGATCACATCGGCGATTTGCTTGGTCATCAACTCCTGCGTTTGCAGGCGCTTGGCGAACACGTCGAGCAGGCGGGCGATTTTGCTGATGCCGACGACTTTTTTGTTCGGAATGTAAGCGATGTGCGCGCGACCGATGATCGGCACCATATGGTGCTCGCAATGCGACTCGAACGCCATGTTTTTCAGCAGTACGATTTCATCGTAATCGGCGACTTCCTCGAAGGTTTTGGCAAGCACGTCCTCGGGATTTTCGAGGTAGCCCGCGTAGAATTCCTCATAGGCTTCGACCACGCGCTTGGGTGTGTCGAGCAGCCCCTCGCGCGCCGGATTATCGCCCGCCCAGCGGATGAGCGTTTTTACTGCTTCCATCGCCTCGTCTTTGCTCGGGCGGGATGCGGTGTGGTTCTGGTTGGCTGCTTTGGGGAGCGCGGTCATAAAGCCTCTATGGTCGAAATCTGGCCGGAATATAGGCATATCCGACTAAATTGCAAGGCTATTGGTGGGGCTTAAACGTTGCGGCCGCTGAGCGGCGGCAGGGCGCGGATGGCGGCGCTGCGGGCCTGTTCCTGACGGGCCTGGATGGCTTGCTGGTTGGCGAGCACGGCATTGTTCTCCGCTTCCGTCAAAGGCTGGCCGATGGTTTGCAGCGATTGTTGCAAGGCGGCGCGGATTTCTTCCGGCGTCATCGGCTCCGGCGCAGCGGGCGCTTGCGGTGCGGCGGCTTTCGCGGTTTGCGGTGCTTCTACGCTTGCCACTTGCTGCTCGCTGAGCGACGGGATACGCATCGCATTTTGCGCTTTTTCGCGCACTTGCTGCAACTCGCATTGCATCATCAGTTCTTGGCTGGCGGCGGCTTTGGTGGTGGCGTCATAGGCGATGCCGAACTCGGCAAGCTGTGCAGGCTGGGTGATGGCTTTGCCGCCGATCACGACGTTCTTGAGCGTGAGGCCGCTGAAATCCTGCCCCTCGCAATTGCCGTCGAAGCGGCAGTTTTGCATCGTCGCGGGTGGCTCGAAGGTGCTGGTCATCGCCATGGTCGCCTGGCCGAAATCGGAATTGGCGATGAGCGCGCCCTTGGCCATGTTCAGGCTGATGATGCGCGTATCCTCGTTCACCTTGATGTTCTGGATCGCGGCATCCGCACCGAGGCTGAACTCCGCATGCACGCCGCGAATATCCATGCCATCGACATGCGTGCCGGGCGCGACGTTGATATGGCCGCCCTTGATATTCTTGAACTGGATGTTGTTGTATTCGCCGTTCGCGAGCGTCAGCGTATCGTTTGGCTGCATGCCGTCGAATACGGCATTGGTGATGGAGCAGCCTTCGCTGATGGCGACACCGTTTTCCCCCGCACGGAAAAGCGTGCCCGCCGGGTGGGAATCGATGTTACACAGCTTGGCTTTCTCGAAATTCGTGTGGTGCTCGATCGTGCCGAAGAAATCATTCACGAGGTGCAGGCCTTCGAGGTCCATTTCCTCTTTCATGCTTTCGACGCCTTGCGGCACTGGCTCGCCGGATTGTTTGATCTGTTGCATCGCCTGCAGCGTATCGACCAGCGTGACATCGCGGCCCTGTGCCTGCGCAACGTCGCAAGCGCGGCTATAAGCGAAGGTCTGCAGTGCGCGCGTCGGCTCCATGTCGGCTTTGTTGATAGTAAACCCGTCGATGGTCTGGCCGGAGAGGTTGGCGAACACTTTCGGCGTCCATTGGATGCCTTGTGCCTGCATTTGCGCGGCATTGTCCTGCCCGAGCTGGAGGGCGGCGGTGTAATAATGGGTCATGTTCGGGCGGCAGCCTTGCGCTTCGGCCATGGTTTTCGCGTTGGCCAGCGCTTGTGCTTTATACTCCGAAAGCACGTCCTTCTGCTGCTGGAAAGCCTGCGCATCGGCCAAAAGCGGGCTGGGCGGGCTCGCAACCGCCTGCTTCACACTGCTGCCAATGCTCTGAATGCTTTGAAAGAACCCCATCCTTCGTTTTTACCATGGTTTTCTTTAAACTTTGGTTAATGGCGGTAAAACTTACCATATCCGCAGGAAATAAGGCGTTTTACGGGCTTGTAACGGGCGTGGAAAAAGCTTTATAGTGGCGGCATGAAACAGGAACTTACGCCCGAACAGGCCGCTAGCGCACAGGAAAGCGTGAATGACGCCCTACGCCCGGAAGGCGGCGAGCTGTACGCGGCGCTGGACTTAGGCACCAACAACTGCCGGCTACTGATCGCCAAACCCAGCTTCCAGCAGCATACGCAGCATAAAACGCTGAAAGTGGTGGATAGCTATTCGCGCATCGTGCGCCTCGGCGAGGGGGTGAGCGACACGGGCCGCCTGTCCGACGAAGCGATGCGCCGGACCATGCGCGCGCTTGCGACGTGCAAGCAAAAGCTCAACCGCTACGGCATCGCGAAATACCGTTTCGTCGCGACGGAAGCTTGCCGCCGCGCCAGCAACGCCGAGCAATTCCTCGGCCGGGTGCGGGATGAACTCGGCCTTTCCATCGATATTATTTCCAACGAGGAGGAGGCGCGCCTTGCGTTCCTCGGCTGTTCGTCGCTGCTGGTGCGCGATACGAATTACGCGCTGGCGTTCGATATTGGCGGCGGCAGCACCGAATTCATGTGGGTGAAAATCGACCCCGAGCAGCCGCTGAATTCGCACAAACGCCATTTGATTCAGGATTGGGTGAGCCTGCCCTACGGCGTGATGAACATGAGCGAGCAGTTCGGCGGGCCCGCCTTCACCGAAATGTATTTCGAGGAAATCGTCGCCAAAATTTCGAGCCTGCTGGTGCCGATGGAGCGCGATAACGGCATCGCCAACCGCATGTGGAAAGAGGACGTGCAGATGCTTTCGACGAGCGGCACCGTCACGACGCTCGCCGCCATCCACCTCGATTTGCCGCATTACGACCGTTCAAAAATCGATGGGATAAAGTTGAGCATTTCCGACATTCGCGGGGCAACGCAAACGCTCATGCGCATGTCACCCGCCGCGCGCGCAGCGCACCCCTGCATCGGCGCGAGCCGGACGGATTTCATCCTCAGCGGCTGTGCGATTTTCGAGGCGATCGCGCGCACTTTCCCGATCGACAAAATCACCATCGCCGATCGTGGCGTGCGCGAGGGCATCATCGTCAGCCTCATGCGCGAAGTGCTGCCGGTTTAGGATGGGTGACAGGGGCGAGAAACCCTGCTAAACGCCACGCATGGCGAAAAAACCCGGCAAAAAAACCGACCCAAAATACAGCTCCCGCGGCTTGCATGTGAACGTGAAAACGGCGGAGAAGCGCAGCAATTCCAGCGCCCGCTGGCTTGCGCGCCAGCTCAACGACCCGTTTGTCGCGAAGGCGAAAGCGGAAGGCTACCGTTCGCGCGCGGCGTTCAAAATCCTCGAACTGGACGAGAAATTCCACCTGTTCAAACCCGGCATGAAAGTGGTCGATCTCGGCTGCGCGCCGGGCGGGTGGAGCCAGGTCGCGGTCGCGAAAATCGGTGCTTCGGGCAAAGTCGTCGGCTGCGATTTGCTGCCCGTGCCGGAGATCCCGGGCGCGGAACTGATCGTGCAGGATTTCCTCGCCGAAGAAGCGCCGGAGCTGCTCAAAACCATGCTCGGCGGCAAGGCGGACCTCGTGATGAGCGACATGGCCGCGAACACCACCGGCCACGGACCGACGGACCATATCCGCATCATGCATCTGTGCGAGCTGGCCTACCATTTCGCGGTGGAAATTCTCGCGCCGGGCGGGGCCTTCACCTGCAAAGTGCTCAAAGGCGGCACGGAGAGCGAGTTGCTGAAGCAAATGCAGCGCGACTTCACCAGCGTGAAGCACGCCAAGCCCAAATCCTCCCGCGCCGATTCGGCGGAGAGCTATGTGGTGGCGGTGGGATTTCGGAGTTAGCGATTAATCGACGCTCAGGGCCTCGAACGCGCCGATTTTTGGCGGGTTGGGGCAGCGCGCCAGCGCATCCATGCAATGAGCCGGGCATTGCATGGTGACGTTCACCTGCTTCTGCCCGCGCAGGTTTTTCCAAGATTCGCTGGAAATTTCGATGGCGGCCTTATGCGCTTTCACCTGTTGTTGCACATCAGGAGAGTTCAGGAAATCCACCAGCGCATCCGCTTCGGCATCCCTCAACGTAGCGCTAAGGGTGGCTTCCGAGCGTGTGGCATAGCCGCGGTAAGGCGTCGTGGAATGGTGCATGCGCACCAGCTCGCGCTGGCCTTCTTCCGGGCTTTCAGCTTTGGTCGTGGTCCAGCGCCCGCCGAAGATTTTGTCGAACTTCAGGGCAATCCCGGCATCGCCTTTGGGTTTTTCGCCGCGTAAATAATCGGCATAGATGTCGCTGTCCGGCAGGGCGTCGAAGGAGATGGCGGGCGCGACGCCGCCTTCTTCCTTGATGATTTTGGTAATGCCTTGCAGGGCGTGGTGGTTCTCGCTGAAAATCAGATCCTGCGCGAACAGATAAAGCTTATTGTCTTTGAGCCCGTAAGGGATTTTCTGCTTATCGAGCAACGAGGGGATGTCGTTGTCGGCACTGAAGACATAGACCTCAGGGCGGCGGTCGCCGGAGTCTTTGGGGAATGTTTCAATCTCGTCCCGTTTCCCTGTGGCCGCGACGATCAGGCTGTGCAGCAGCGCGGTGACCTCGCTATCGATCACGTTTCTTTCCAAGTTGGACATCTTATTCATAAATAATCCTTTGTTTTCTTAACCATTGTAGCAACTTTATACGCCTGTGATGTGACAGTTTCGTGAAATTCCTGCCCATTCCACCCGCTAAGCGGTTGACAGTCCGTAGCAGCCATGCAATGAAGCGCTGCAATCCGAACTTCACCCGTGCCCTGAAGGATTGCCATGACCGACCGCACCGATTTCCCCCTCGCTTTAACCTTCGACGACGTGCTGCTGACGCCTGCCGCCTCCGCCGTGCTGCCGAAAGACGCTGATACGCGCAGCTGGCTGACCCGCGAGATCGAGCTTGGCATCCCCCTCATGTCGGCGGCGATGGATACGGTGACGGAATCGGCACTTGCGATTGCGATGGCGCAGCATGGCGGCATCGGCACCATTCACAAAAACATGGAACTCGAAGCGCAGGCCAACGAAGTGCGGCGGGTGAAGAAATTCGAATCGGGCATGGTCATCAACCCGGTGACGATCACGCCGGAAAAGACGCTGGCCGAGGCCCATGCGCTGATGGATGCGCACAATATCTCAGGCATTCCGGTGACGGAAAAAGACGGCACGCTGGTGGGCATCCTCACCAACCGCGATGTGCGTTTTGCGACGGACACCAAGCAACGGGTTTCCGAGCTCATGACCAAAAAACTGGTGACGACGAAAGAGGGCATCAGCAAGGAAGAAGCGAAGAAATTGCTGCACCAGCACCGCATCGAAAAACTGCTGGTGGTGGATGTGGATTACCGCTGCGTCGGGCTGATTACGGTGAAGGATATCGAAAAATCCGTGAAGTTCCCCTCCGCAGCAAAAGACAGCCGGGGGCGCTTGCGTGTGGCCGCGGCGGTCGGCACCGGCAAGGAGGGCATCGCGCGTGCCGAAGCACTTTTTGCTGCAGAGGTGGATGCCATCATTGTCGATACCGCGCATGGGCATTCGCAAGGTGTCATCGACACGGTGCGGCAGATCAAATTGCTACACAAGGATGTTGCGGTCATCGCCGGGAATATTGCAACATCGGATGCAGCAAAAGCGCTCATCGAAGCGGGGGCGGATGCGCTGAAAGTCGGCATCGGCCCCGGCTCCATCTGCACCACGCGGATGGTGGCTGGCGTTGGGGTTCCGCAGCTTTCGGCGATCATGGATGTGGTGAAAATTGCTGCGCACAAAAATATCCCGATCATTGCCGATGGCGGCATCAAATTTTCGGGCGATTTTGCCAAAGCAATTGCTGCAGGCGCAAGTGTCGCGATGATCGGTTCGCTGCTCGCGGGGACGGAAGAATCGCCGGGCGAAGTCATCCTCTACCAGGGCCGTTCCTACAAAACCTATCGCGGCATGGGTTCGGTCGGTGCGATGGCGCGCGGCTCGGCGGACCGGTATTTCCAAGCCGAAGTGAACGAAACGCTGAAACTGGTGCCCGAAGGCGTCGAGGGGCGCGTGCCGTTTAAAGGCCCGGTGGCGGGGGTGATCCACCAGCTCGTCGGCGGCCTCAAAGCCGCGATGGGTTATACGGGCAACGCCACCATCGCCGATATGCGCCAGAAATGCCGCTTCGTGCGCATGACGGGTGCCGGCCTGCGCGAGAGCCATGTGCATGACATCACCATCACCAAGGAATCGCCGAATTACCGGGTGGAGAGCTAAACTTCACACTATTGTCATATTAACTGCGCTACACTGCAGGGATGAAAAAACCATCCGAACCGCGCAGGATTGCTGCGCCGATCAAGCAATTTTTGAATAAGGCGCTTCCCGGCGATCGCGGCGGCCATGTGCTCGTGGCCGGTGAAATCCATACGCAAACGGACCATCTCCATTATTTGATCGATCACCTGCCGGAGCTGAAGGCAGAGCATAATTTGGGGGCGATCGGGATGGAAGCACACCCCATGATGGAAGTATTTACTTGGGCTTATCGTGATGGAAATTTGCCGGTTAGCCAGGAGCATGTAGCCAATTACCTATACATTATCCATGCAGCTCTTGCCATCGAGGATTCATTTCGCGGCAATGCGTCGACTGCTTCCGGCTTGATGCGAGAATCCATTGACCATGGGATTGACTGGATATGCTTTGATACACGCGATCTGATAAGGACCGATCCTGCCGTTCTTATATGGCCTAAGCGCTTAGCAAATTTATTTCGTAACGACCCTGCACTCTATGAAGAAGTACGTACGGTTCCCCATGCATTACGCAAGGTTGGGGCAATCTTACTGGAGCGGGATCCCGAAGCCGCTAGACAAGTAAAGGATGCAGGCGCCACGCCTCAACAATTGGATAAAGTAATTGATAATGCCTACCTTCTTCATGAATGCGGCCATTTGTTCCGTCAGCATCCGGAATATCTCTCCCATATGAAGAATTTAGAGGCTGTTATTGCAGCCGGTAGAAAATTCAAAATCGACCCTGATGCGCTCAGTGCCGCGATGTTCACCGCTCGCTGCGATCCATCCCGCAATATGATGCCAAGAATAGGAACGGCTCATCTTTTGAATGTCGTTATTAATCCGGATGATTTGCCTGCTCATTTAAAAAAAGTAAAAATGGAAGGAACATTTGCTTCGCATTTAGCAAGCCAAGGGTTGCCAATAGATCGCGCACTTTTTGCTTCGGAATGGGAAGCCGGGCAACTGGCTTATTATTTTGCCCAAAAATCAGGGACATATAAAATGATGAAAGAGAGCGGTTTGCCACATTACGACCTGCCACCCATCCTGCTTACCGATGGTGATGATAAACGCTCGGTGGTGCGTTTATCCGAACTCAAAGGATTTCATCTGCCGCTGACGCTTGAAAGCAAGCTGCTCAGCAGCAAGCGCCACTATGAAAAAACGCCAACGCCCGGCAAGCAAATTTACGATGCCGAGTATATCGAGCAGATGCAGGCAAAGCTCGATACGCCTGAAATGAAAGATCATTTAAGCAGCTTGCGGCGCTAACTCTTAATGCTTGCCCGCTTGCGGTTCCCCCGCTAAACCCACCCGCCTATGACCCCTGCCGCCCGCATCCAAGCCGCTATCGACATTATGGAGCATGTCCAGTCCATCTGGCAGGCGGATAAGCGCGCGCCGGTGGATGGGCTGCTCGCCGATTACTTCAAGGCGCGGCGCTTCATCGGCAGCAAGGACCGCGGCAGCATCGCCGAACTGGTGTATTTTTCGCTGCGTTTCGGTGGCTCGCTGCAATGGCATATCGAAGCCTGCGATCGGGCGGTGACGCCGCGGCGCATCATCATGGTGGCGCTGCTGTTCCTCGAGCCGAAGCTCAGCGTGGACGAAATTTCCGACATTTTCAGCGGCGCACAATATGCCCCGGCGGCGCTCACCGACCAGGAGCGCAGCATGCTCACGCGCTGCGCGGCGCGCGAGTTCCGCCCGGCCGAGATGCCTGCGGATGCGCGCCTCAACTACCCGCAATGGCTCGAAGGCCGCCTGAAAGATGCGTTCGGGGACGACCTCGAAATCGCGATGGAAGCGCTGAACCAACAGGCGCCGATCGACCTGCGGACCAACACCCTCAAATGCAAGGATGCGGGGGACCTCATCCTCGCCCTCGACCGCGACGGGCATTTCGGGGTGCCGACGCCGCATTCGCCCATCGGCGTGCGGCTGAAAAAGCGCCTCGCGGCGTTCAACACGCAGGCATTCAAGGACGGCAAGTTCGAGATGCAGGACGAGGGCAGCCAGATCGTGTCGTTGCTGGTGAAGGCCAAACCGGGGCAGAAAATCATCGATTTTTGTGCGGGCGCGGGCGGAAAGACGCTGGCCATTGCCGCGACCATGGAGAATAAGGGCCGCATCCTCGCGTGGGATACGTCGGCGAGCCGCCTCGCGCAGATGGGTAAGCGCCTCGCGCGCGCCGGGGTGAGCAATGTGCAGACGCATGTGCTGTCGAGCGAGGCCGACCCGTTCCTGAAGCGCCATCTCGCTTCCGCTGACTGGGTGCTGGTCGATGCGCCCTGTTCGGGTTCTGGCACGTGGCGGCGCAACCCGGATTTGAAATGGCGTTTTACGCTCGAGGATTTGCAGGAGATCAAGGCGACGCAGGCGCGCATTTTGCAGAACGCGGCGCGGCTGGTGAAGCCCGGCGGGCGCATGGTTTACGTGACCTGTTCGCTGTTCCCGGACGAGAATTTTTGGCAGGTTAAACAATTCCTTGGGGGTAACCCGAATTTCAGGGTTGAAGCCCCGGATAAACTATGGTCTAAGCACCTTCTCGCACGCGACGGCGTTGATGCCAGCCTCGTGCTAAGCCCACATAAAGATGGGACGGACGGTTTCTTCGCAGCCGTTCTTCTGAAAGACGCAGCGGCCCCGAAAGAGGCGTAACGTTCTGGCCAGTCAGGCATGGTTCGTTTCTTGCTGCCAAACCAGGGGATATAAAGGTAAGGCGTATGGCAAAACGAACGATTTCAAACATGGTCAAAAAAGGCAATAAGCCGAAAAAAGCCATGAAAACAGGGGTTAAGGGTTTCTTTGCCCGCCTGTTCTGTAAACGCAGCGTGATTATTATCTCGGACCATAAAACCCAGCACGTGCCGTTTTCGGCGACGGCGCAGGCGGTGACCGGCATTCTGCTGCTCGGCGTCGTGTCGTGGGGCAGCTTTTCGAGTGGGTCGTATGTCGCTGCGCAGAAGGCGCTCGACGAGAAAGAGCGCAAGCTCGCCAGCTTCCAGCAGGAGAATTCCCGCGTCGAGGCCGAGTTCAGCCTGCTGAAGCAGGATTTGCAAACGCTGGCCGAGGGCGGCAAGGGCAAAACGGCGGAAGCGGCCAAGGAAATCGCCCAGCAATATAGCGATAACGGCAATGCGCCAAGCGCCGACATGCAGTCGAAATACAATGTAGTCTTCAACCGCATCCAGCTGCTCGAAAATAAAGTGAAAGAGCTGCAATCGAACCATGACGCGATGATGGCCGATATCCGCGCGACGACCGGCGGCAAAATCAAGGAGTTGGAGCGCGTAATCGCCCGTACCGGGATGGACAGCGCCCCGCTTGAGCGGGCGGCGGAAGCCAAGCGCCAGCAGGACGAGCAGTCGCGCGAGAAATATGGCCGCATCAGCGGCGCGGTGCCGAGCTTGCCGGTGGTGGGCGATGGGCAGGGTGGCCCGTTCATTCCGGCGACGAGTGTTCCGGCAGCCGCCCCGGCGACGGGCGGTGGCCAAGGCGGCCCGTTCATCCCAGCGACGACCAGCGTGACGGGCCCGAGCTCGGTGCTGAAGGAGAAGGATACGGAGCTGTATTTCAACCTGCGCAAGCTGATGACGCTGAACGATATCGTACATGCGATGCCGCTCGCCGCGCCGCTTGCGGATAATGTGGATTACCACCAGACCAGCGGCTTCGGCACGCGGGTCGACCCGTTCCGCGGCGCGCTGAGCTTCCATGCGGGCGTGGATCTTGCCGGCCCTAGCGGCTCGAAAGTGCTCGCCACGAACGATGGCCGCGTCGATTTCGCAGGGTGGAAAACCGCTTACGGCAACGTGGTGGATTTGAAACATGAATACGGCTTTGGCACGCGTTACGGCCATATGGCGCGCATCCTCGTCCATCCCGGCCAGTTCGTGAAAAAAGGCCAGGTGCTTGGCATCCAGGGCTCGACCGGCCGCTCGACCGGGGAGCATGTGCATTACGAAGTGCGTTACAATGACAACCCGATCAACCCGGGGAATTTCTTAAAGGCAGGTCAAGATGTTCAAGCGCTCGACTAAGCGAGGGGCAGACGCAGGGAGCGCCAGCCGCAACAAAGCCATGGAACCGTCCGTGATCGCGAGTAACATGAACGTGCTCGGCAATATCGTCAGCGACGGGATCCTCGATATTGACGGCCAAGTGGATGGCAATGTGCGCGGGCATTACGTTACCGTGCGCCCGAACGGCCGCATCCGCGGCGATTTGATGGCGGAGGAAGTGTTCGTCCACGGCACGGTGGATGGGCTCATCAAGGCACAAAACGTCACCCTGTTCGCGAGCGCCCATGTACGCGGGACGATCATGCATGAAACCATCACCATCGAGGATGGCGCGGCGGTGGATGGCAAACTGAAACGCACCGAGCGCCTCGCGATCGAGGATATGCGTGCCGAATCCGCCCGCCGGACGATGATGCCGCTGACCGAATCCTTCGACCAAGACAACGCGAATGACGACGCGCCGCAAAGCGAACGCGAAATTAAAATCCTTGAAAATCTGCGACTTATCAGTTAATGTAGCGCCGTGACCCAGCGAGCGCACAAGGCCGGATTTACCCTGATCGAGCTTTCGATCGTACTGGTCATTGTCGGCTTGATTGTCGGCGGTATATTGGCCGGGGGCGACCTCATCAAAGCAGCCTATATTCGTGCGCAGGTGAGCCAGATCGAAAAATATAATTTGGCCGTCCACGCTTTCCAAATGAAATACGGCCCCTATTTGCCCGGCGATATCCCGGACCCGCAAGCAACGAAATACGGTTTCCAGGCGCGTATCTCCACGGTCGGTGGCGGCGACGGCAATGGGTTCCTCGAAGGCCTTTGGGGCCCCATGGGCCCTAACCGCACGTGTTTTACGGCGGGGGAGCCAGCCCTGTTTTGGCGCGATTTGAGCGATGCGCACCTCATCAATGATTCTTTCACCCTCGCGAATGCTTTCACCTATTATGGGGCGAGCGGCGTCTCCGCGACGAGCAGCCCCGCGATTTCCGATTTCATGCCTAAAGCGAAAATCGGTAACGGCAACTATGTCGAGGCGTTCAGCATGAGCGTGCCCGATTGCTGCGGCAATTGGGCGAGTGCGAGTACGAATTATTTCGCCGTCACGGCGATTTCCCATATGGATGACCATGGCTGCAATGCATCGACCCGGCCGCTGACGATGAATGTGACGCAGGCCTACGGCATCGATATGAAAGTTGATGACGGCTTGCCGCAAACCGGCGCGGTCATTGCCCAATTCGAGGGGGATAATGTTTTATCGTGGGCTTCCGGTACGACTACTTCCGGGGTTTTCGGCGCGGCGGATACTTCCGCGACGCCCGGTTCGGCGACGACCTGTTTCGATAACAGCAACACCGCCGGGGCGGTGCAGCATTACTCGATGGAGCAAAACGGTGGCAAAGGGCTGAACTGCGCGCTGCTGTTTGAGATGCAGTAACGGTTACTGCTTGTTGCATGCATCAGATGTGCAGCGATTCACCCAGTGTCTTGTGTAAAGGCGTGACCTCTGTCGGTTCAACCCCGTATCTGTTGGGACGGTCATTGCACGCCTCGTCGAAGCCAGCATTCCAATATTTGCTGAAAGTATCTTCCAACACCCTATCTGTGGCGCGCTGCTTTAAGCGCTTGCTATTTTTATTTATTTGATCCCGCACGGCATTATAATCATTCCACGCAGCAGCATCATCCCTCGCGGCAGAATTATAATTCCTACCAAAAGAGCCATAGGCAAACCCTAGCGTATAAGCTTCTTTGCGCATTTGGGCGATGCTCATCGTAAGGTAAGTGGCCGGTATATGCTCGCACCAGTCGAATTTGTGAGGATGCCCGGCCTGTAAATCCGAACGGCCTTGGCGATAATAATCCACGAGAGCCTCTTGCAATGGCGCATCGATGGTGCCGTTCACTGCCACCTGTGCGATCAGCCCATCCAGCTCACGCTCATAATGTTTCTGAATATCATGTATTTTCGGCGGAGTTGGGCCTAAATCGAGGCCGCGATCATCCAATAAATTTCTTAAATGCTCCCTTGCCGATAGATGATCTTGCATCCGATAGCCCAAATTGTAGGCTTTTTCGCGCATTTCCTGAACCGTCAAACGTTCCATAGCTTCTCCCAAAGTATGGTCCATTATACCATGGCGGAGCGCCTGGTTTATGACAGTTTGGTGAAGTTTACTGCTTGTTTCCCCAGGTTTTTTCTATGTAATCGGCGCGGCCGGAACCGTGCTTGTAGGCGTTATAATGCGCGCTGTTCTTCTGGTAATATTTCTGGTGGTAATCCTCAGCGGCGTAGAACGGCGTCGCTGGTTTGAGGGCGACTTTGATCGGCGCGGGGGCGAATTTCACCGCGAGGGTGTCGAGGGCTTTTTGCGCCGCATTCTTCTGCGCGTCGTCGGCGAAATAGATTGCGGTTTTGTACTGGCTGCCGCGGTCGGCAAACTGGCCGCCTTCGTCCGTCGGGTCGATGTTTTCAAAGAAGGTTTCGAGCAGCGCTTCATAGCCGACTTGTTTCGGGTCATAGGTCACCTGGATGACTTCCTCATGGCCAGTGGTGCCGGTCGAGACTTGCTCGTAGGTCGCGGTTTTGGCTTCGCCGCCGGAATAGCCGACGCTGGTCGATATCACCCCTTTCGTGCCGTCAAACGCGGGCTGCATGCACCAGAAGCAGCCGCCAGCGAACATTGCGGTTTTTGTGGCGGGCGGAGTGACGGAGGTAGCGGACATGGCAAAGCTCCCAAAGCTAAGGCAGGCGAGGGTGATGAGGAAAAAGCGGGCGAAATGGTTCATGCAAACTCCCGAGGGTGACAATACGATACATGGGGAGAAAAAACGAAAAAGGCAATGGCCGCCTGCGATCAATGGTGCAAGCCCAGCAGGATCAGTGTCGCAAGGCCAAGGAAGCTGAAGAAGCCGACGCAATCCGTCACCGTGGTGAGGAAGATGGTGCTGGAAATCGCCGGGTCGAACCCGCGCTTATGCAGGAAGATCGGGATGATCGCGCCCCACAGGCCCGCCATGGTCATGGTGAAAGCGTTGGCCAGCAGCATGACGAGGGCGATTTTCGCATTGCCGAATTTCACCAGCACGCCCGCACCCATGATGATGCCAAGGCCGAGGCCGTTCAACAGCCCGATCAGCATTTCCTTCATGATGTAATAACGCGCATTCGCCTCGGTGAGCTGGCGGGTCGCGATGGCGCGCACGGCGACGGTGACGGTCTGCGTGCCGGTGTTGCCGCCCATGCTGGCAACCATTGGCGAAATGGCGGCCAGCGCCACCACTTGCTCGATCGTGCCCTCGAACAGGCCGATGACCATGGCGGCGAGCACGGCGGTGAGCAGGTTGACGAACAGCCACCAGAAGCGCGCGCGCGTGGTTTCCCAGATGCCGAGGTTGAAGTCGGAATTCGCAACCCCCCCAGCGCGCAGGTAATCTTCTTCCTCTTCCTCGGCGATTACGTCGACCACGTCATCGACCGTGATGGTGCCGACCAGCGTGCCCTCATGGTTGATGACCGGCGCTTCGACCAGCGCGTATTTGCGGAAGAGGAAGGCGACTTCCTCCTGGTCCGTTTCGGTGCTGACGGCGTAGATATTCGTTTGGCGGATCTGCTCGAGCGGCGTGTCGCGCTTATTGCCGAGGATGGTGCCGAGCAGCACGCGCCCCGTCGGCACGAAATTGCCGTTCACGGTGTAGATCACGTAGAAATATTCCGGCAGCGTGTCCTGCGCGCGCAGAAAGTCGATCGTATCGCCGACATGCCAGAATTCCGGCACGGCGACGAGGGCTTTGCGCATGAGGCGCCCGGCGGATTCCGGTGCATAGGTCAGGCTTTCCTCGACCTCTTCGCGCATGTCGAGCGGCATGCCCTCGAGCAGTTCGAGCTGGTCGGCGGGTGCGAGGTCCTCGAGGATGTGCACCGCATCGTCGGTTTCGAGTTCGGACAATACTTCGGCGGATTTCTCGGTGCCGAGGGCTTCCATCACGTCGCCCATGGCTTCGGGCGAAAGTTCGGCCAAGGTTTCGGAATCGAAATCGGCGGCGAGTGCGGATGTCAGGAAGTGGCGCTCGTCATGGCTCAGCTGCTCGAACAGTTCGGCCTGGTCGGGCGCGGCAAGGGGCGCGACAAGGCGGTGCGTCGCGACGACATCACCACGGTCGATGGCCTCGAAAATCTGGGCGGCGAGTTCAGGATGGACGCTGAAACGGTGCTCGTCGCTCGGCTCGGGGGATGCGTGTTCGTCGCTCATGTCGCACCTCCTTGGCAGGGTTTTTAATTCGATCGTCTCACCTTTATCGTAACCTATCCTGCGCGCTTCACCTTTCCCTTTAGGGAATGGTGCGATCGAGAAGACTCGAACTTCCACGGGTCGCCCCGCTACCACCTCAAGGTAGTGCGTCTACCAATTCCGCCACGATCGCACGCTCACCGGATAGGAAGCGGGGGAATAGCAAATGTTTACGGCAAGCGCAACCGCCAAATCGCGCTGTGGGCGCTTTCTTTGCGGTGGGCAGCGAAACAGGCGCACGCACGCGAAAAACTTGCAATCTCGCACCGCTCATTTATGGCCATAGCATGGAATGGAACACGACCCCCGGATGGACCGATTACGCGGCCGCGCTCAAGACGATGGCGGCGCGGGTCGAAGCCATCCAGCAGGGTACAGCGCAGGAGCTGGCATGGCTCGTCGAGCACCCGCCGCTTTACACGCTCGGCACCAGCGCGAAAGCAACGGATGTGCTGGGTAATTCGCCGTTTCCATCTTACGAAACCGGGCGCGGCGGGCAGGTGACCTATCACGGCCCCGGCCAGCGCGTCGCTTACCTCATGCTCGACCTCAACAAGCGCGGCAAAGACCTGCGGGCCTATGTAAAGCAGCTCGAACAATGGATCATCCTCACGCTGGCCGAGTTCGGCATCGAGGGGTTTTTGCGCGAGGGGCGCATCGGCGTGTGGGTCGATACGGGACGGGGTGAAGCAAAAATCGCCGCACTCGGCGTGCGTGTGCAGAAATGGGTGACGAGCCACGGCATCGCGCTCAATGTGAATCCCGACCTCAGCCATTATGCGGGCATCGTCCCCTGCGGCATCCGCGAATTCGGGGTGACGTCGCTCGCCGCGATGGGGGTGGAAGCGACGATGGACGAGGTGGATGCGGTGTTGCGGCGGCAGTTTGATACTGTATTTAACCAGTAAATTTCACACATTCTTTATCTTTTCGTACTACACTTTGCCCATGTCCCAGACCTTTCAGGAAACCATCGACGCCGCACTGAAGAATGTGCCACGCAATACCGTGGAGTCGGATGTGCATTTTCGGCCTGTCAGCGAAGATATTCCGCAAATCATGATCGAGGAAGCGCTGAAAGATCGCCCTTCCTTCGCCCAGAATGGCAAGAAACTTCATATCGGCACCGCAGGCGGCATGAATTTCAGTATCGCCTGTAAAACAAAACCGGATCGCATCCTGCTGCTCGACATCAACAAAAATCAGGAAATATTCTGGAAGGAAATTGTCACTTTGCTCAAGGAAAATCGCCATCCCTGGGAGTTTATCGAAGCCTATCAGAGCAAGCAATTCAGCGTCGCTATTCGCGATGCGAAGGGCAGTTTGTATCATTATATGAACAAGGCGGATTGGCAGTCCGACGAAAAAACGTACCTCTATTTGCACAAGATGGCCAAGCAAGGCCATATCGCTGTCGCGACCCTTGACCTTATTCATGACGAACAAGCCGCTCAGGTGCTCGGCGCCACGTTGAAACAGCAAGGGTGGATGGCGGATACCTGCTACTGGTCGAACATTGCCTCTTTTATCAGGCCCATAGAGTTGACCGGAACCAAACCGGGCGAGGGAATGGTATTTGGAACGCCCGAGCAAGGGTTGGTCTATGCCCCGAAGAGTTTTTACACGGGTGGTCACTTCAATAAAGCCCAGTCCGATGCTGAACGGGTTAGCAAATTCCAGCCTGCCCAGTGGAAGGGCGAACCGACCAGCAATCGGGATAAGCTGCCAATGTTTGAAAAAATGATGCGCAATATTTCGGCCCTTGGGCGGGACCCGCATAGTATGCATATACTGACATCGACCGAAAAACCTTATGCCGATTTTATCGAAGGCCCGCCGCGCGACCCCGAACAGCGCCGCCAGAGCTGGCGTGAGAAACACCTCACACGCGGGACAGAAAAAGTCGAGGGCAGCTACGATATGGACCGCTAAAGCGTCGGCAATTGCTCGAACCCGCTGGGGCGTTCGCCGTTCCATGCCCGCTCGTCGATTTTCTCGACCTTCGCGGCCATCGGCCCATTCAGGCATTCTGTCCGCATGGTCGCGATAGCGTCTTCTTCGCCGATCAGCAGCGCTTCCACCGTGCCGTCGCGCCGGTTGCGCACCCAGCCATTTAGCCCAAGGCGCTTGGCCGTGCCGCTCGTCCAGGCGCGGTAGCCGACGCCCTGCACACGGCCATGGATAACCAGATGAATCGCGGTCACACTCATAAGAATTCTTGTTGCATTGCATGCGGTTGATTTGATTCTCGCGCGAGTTTATGCGTTAATGGAAAAAAAGCCATGATGAAAGTGAGCCTATGTCCCTTCCCCCGAGCACCCATAACCAAGGCGCGCTGACGCAGGAACTCATCGCCACCGGCAAAAAATATTACGTGCCGAATTACAAGCCGCGCGAGATGATCCTCGACCATGGCAAAGGCTCGACGGTGTGGGACCTCGACGGGAAGGACTATATCGACCTCGGCGCGGGCATTGCCGTGTGCAGCCTTGGCCATCAGGACCCGGATTTACTCGCCGCGCTCGATGCGCAGTCGCGCAAACTCTGGCATACGAGCAATATTTTCTTCACCGAACCGCCGATCCGCTTGGCGGAAAAACTCGTGGAAAGCTCCGGCTTTGCGAAGAAAGCCTTCTTCAGCAATTCCGGCGCGGAAGCAAACGAGGCGGCGATCAAGCTCTGCCGCAAATACGCTGCCGACCAAGGCAAACCGCCGGAAAAACGCAACATCATCAGCTTCAACGGCTCTTTCCATGGCCGCACGATGGCGACGGTGACGCTCACCGCCCAGCCGAAATACCATGTCGGTTTCGAGCCGATGCCGGGCGGCTTCATCTATTGCGACACATTCAACGACGAAGCCGCGATCGAGCGCCTCGTCGATGAAAATACTTGCGCGATTTTCGTCGAACCCGTGCAGGGCGAAGGCGGCGTCATGCCTGCAAAACCTGGCTTCCTGAAGCATTTGCGCGCGTTGTGCGACAAGGTCGGCGCGCTACTCGTCATCGATGAAATCCAGGCGGGCATGGGCCGCACCGGTACGTTGTTCGCTTTCGAACAGGATGGCATCAAGCCCGACATTGTGACCCTTGCCAAAGCCCTCGGCGGCGGCCTGCCCATCGGCGCGATGCTGGTCGGCGAGAAAGCCTGCGACGTGCTGCAATTCGGCACGCATGGCACGACGTTCGGCGGCAACCCCGTCATGGCGGCGGTGGCGCTCGCATCCGTCACCAAACTCGCGAAACCGGAGATTCTGGCGGGCGTGAAAACCAAAAGCGAGAAGCTGGTAGCAGCGCTGAATGCGATGAATAAGGAACTTGGGCTGTTCAAGGAAGTACGCGGCCGCGGCCTCATGATCGGCGCGGAGCTGGTGCCTGCACTCGCCGGGAAATCCGGCGATATTTCGGAAGCCGCGCGCAAAGCGGGCGTGCTGGTGCTGGTCGCCGGGCCGAACGTGATGCGCTTCCTGCCGCCGCTGACCATCACGGATGCCGAGCTGGACGAGGGGCTGAAGCGCTTCCAAACCGCGCTGAAAACCTTCCAAAGCGCGGCGTAATGGACCCGCATATCCGTTCGGTGCTCGACTGGATCGCGACGCAGGAAGCGGCGATGATCGCCCTCACCGAGCGTTGGTCGGCGATCAATTCCGGCAGCTATAACCTCGAGGGCCTGCGCCATATGCGCTGGGAAATGGCGGAAGCGTTCGTGCCGCTACAGGGCAGTATGGAAATTTTGCCGCTGGAACCGCTGACACAGATCGACGCCCATGGCGAGAAGATCAGCATCGAAATGGCGGAGGCGCTGACCATCCGCAAGCGGCCCGAGGCGCCGCTGCAGGTGCTGCTCGTCGGCCATATCGATACGGTGTATGGCATCGATCATCCATTTCAAAAACCAGTGAAAATTTCCGAGAATATTCTGAACGGGCCGGGCGTGGCCGACCTCAAAGGCGGCCTTGCCGTGATGCTCTATGCGCTGATGGCGCTGGAGCGCAGCCCCTATGCGGCCAATATCGGCTGGCAGGTACTGCTCAATCCGGATGAGGAGATCGGCTCGATCGCATCCGACCCGCTGCTAAAAGCGGCGGCGCAGGGTAAGCAGCTCGGTTTGGTCTATGAGCCCTCGCTCGCGGATGGGACGATGGCTGGCGCGCGCAAAGGTAGTGGCAATTTTACCATAGTCGTGCGCGGCCGCGCCGCCCATGCGGGGCGCAATCCGCAGGACGGGCGGAATGCCATCGTCGCACTGGCCGACCTAACCGCCGAAATTTTCGCCCTGAATGGCAAGCGCGAGGGGCTCACCCTCAATCCCGGCAAAATCGAGGGTGGCGGCGCGCTGAACGTGGTGCCGGACCTTGCCGTGCTGCGCTTTAACATCCGCACCCGCGAAGTGGCGGATGAGGCTTGGGTGCTGGGCGAGCTGCATAAGCTTATGGATAAGTTATCGAGCAAAGACGGGTTTACTGCTGAAATCCATGGGGTTTTTACCCGTAAGCCAAAACCGCTGGCGCCCGCCGTACAGGCCGTGTTCGACCTCGTGCAGCAATGCGGGGCGGAGCTTGGTCTGACGATCGGCGTGAAGCCTTCCGGCGGCTGTTGCGACGGGAATAATCTTTGGCATCACGGCCTGCCGAATGTCGATACGTTGGGCGTGCGTGGGGCGAATATTCATTCTGATCAAGAGGTTGTGCATCTCGATTCCTTTGTCGAGCGGGCACAGCTTTCGGCCTTATTGCTCATGAAACTGGCGAGCGGGGCGGTGAAGATCGCTTGAGTCGCGTAGTCGAACGTTGTATGCTATGTCTATAGAATAAGGGGGTTTTTGTGTTTTTACGCCCGGCCCAACTCAGCGACCATGCCGCCATCCTCGAACTGGCACGGCAGGCCGGGTTCGGTATGACCTCCCTGCCGCCGGATGCGGAAGTGCTAAAGGCAAAAATTGAGGCATCGGTCGCGAGTTTTGCCCTCAAATGTCCGAAAAAAGGTCAAGAAAGCTTTCTTTTTGTCTTGGAAGACCACGAAAATGGTGGTCATATCGCTGGAACATGCGGCATTATGGCCCATATTGGCCTCAGCCAGCCCTTTTACTCCTATAAATTGACCACTATCACCCAAGTTTCGACCCAATTGGACATTTTTTCCAAGCAAACCATGCTCCAAGTGACGAACGACCTCACCGGCGCGACGGAAATTGGTTCGCTCTTCCTTCAGCCCACCTATCGCCGCGACCGCATGGGCAAAATGATGTCGCTTGCGCGCTTTATGTTCATGGCCGCCTTCCCGGATTATTTTGCCGACCAGGTCATCGCCGAAATGCGCGGGGTGCATGATGCGGAGGGAAATTCACCGTTTTACAATGCCTTGCCGAGGAAATTCTTCCAGATGAACTTCGCCAAGGCCGATTATATCAATGCAACGCGGGGCAATCAGTTCATCAACGACCTGATGCCGAAATACCCTATCTACCTGAGTTTGCTTCCTAAATCCGCGCAACAAGTGGTGGGGCAGGTCAATGCCGCCTCTGAACCAGCGCGGGCATTGCTCGAGCGGCAGGGATTCAAATATACCGGCTATGTCGATATTTTCGACGGGGGGCCGACTTTGATCGCCGATCGTGCCGGACTCGATATCATTCAGAAAAGTCGCCACGGGAAGATTGTTACGATAGCGGAACTGCCCGAGGAAACCGGCAAATTTATGGTTAGTAACGATCAATTTGAGGGCTTTCGTTGCGCGGTCGGTCGCCTGCATATCGGCACCGAGGGCTTAAGCATCACCCCCCGTTTTGCCCGCCGGGCGAACCTGCAGGTGGGTGACATCGTGCGTTATTACCCTATCTAAAGGGTAAAAGGAGTTCCTATGCATTATATCAATGGGTTATGGGTTGATCAGGGCAGCCATTCCTTCACTTCCCTGAACCCGGCGACGGGGGGAAGCCTGTGGCAGGGCAAAGCAGCCGATGCTGCGCTGGTTGAACAGGCGGTAGCTGCAGCGCGTGCGGCGTTTCCCGCATGGGCAGCGCTGGAGTTCGACGAGCGCTTGGCATTTCTTCAGCAGTTTAAGGCATTGATTGAGAAAAAGAAAGATGAATTGACCCAGCTGATCGCCCAGGAAACCGGCAAAATACTGTGGGATGCCGCTTCGGAAACGGCGGCAGTGATTGGCAAGCTGGCTTTTTCTGTCGAGGCCTATCAGGAAAGAACCGGCACAAAATCAAGGACTTCGCCGCCGGGCGTGGCCTATGTCCGCCATCGGCCGCATGGGGTGATGGCCGTCTATGGGCCCTATAATTTCCCGGCGCATTTGCCCAATGGCCATATCATGCCCGCGCTGCTGGCGGGCAATACGGTTGTTTTTAAGCCGAGCGAGCAGACGCCGCTCGTTGCTGAATTTTTTATAAAACAATGGCATGAGGCGGGTTTGCCCCCGGGCGTACTGAACCTGATTCAGGGAGAGCGGGAGACGGGGATTGCTTTGGCGCGCGCACCCTTGGATGGGGTGCTGTTCACGGGCTCCTCAGCGACGGGGAAGGCGATCCATGCCCAGTTCGGCGGGCGGCCGGAAGTGATGCTGGCGCTCGAAATGGGCGGTAATAACCCACTGATTGTCCATGAAGTTTCCGATATTCCTGCAGCGGTGCTGGAAACCATCCTTTCGGCCTATACCAGCTCCGGCCAGCGCTGTACCTGTGCCCGGCGGTTGATCCTGCCCGAATGGGCGGGGAGAACCCGGTTCATAACCCTGTTGATAGAAGCGGTCAATACACTGAAAGTCGGTTCTTTTACTGAGGATCCATCGCCGTTTATGGGGCCGGTCATTTCGCCTGCGGAAGCACAGCGATTGTTAGAGGCGCAGGTAAAACTTACTCAGATGGGCGGTAAGCCATTGGTTGAAATGAAAAAATTGCATACTAACTTGCCATTCGTTTCGCCCGCATTGATTGAAATGACAGGTATTTCACATGTACCGGATGAGGAGTATTTCGGTCCGCTTTTGCAGCTTTATCAGGTGCCGGATATGGCGGCAGCCATTGCCCTGGCGAATGATAGTAAATTCGGGCTTAGTGCTGCATTATTGAGCGATAGTCCAGCAAGTTATCAGCAAGTTAGAGGCGGGTTGCGGGCCGGGCTTATCAACTGGAATCGCCAGACAACGGGGGCATCGGGAGCGGGGCCGTTTGGGGGTGTCGGGGTGAGCGGAAACCATCGTCCGGCGGGCTATTATGCAGCAGATTACTGTGCTTATCCCGTCGCTTCGGTGGAAGCAGAGCAACTGGTGATGCCCGCTTCGCTACCACCCGGAATCATTATAGGATAGAATATGTTAGCACATGAATGGCAATTTGACGGCCTTGTCGGGCCAACGCATAATTATGCAGGGTTAGCGAAAGGAAACCTGGCGGCGGCGCACAATGCCGGGGCGGTCTCGAACCCACGGATGGCGGCACTGCAGGGCCTCGAAAAAATGCGCTTCGTACGCAACCTTGGCGTGCATCAGGCATTCCTGCCGCCGCATTACCGTCCGCTCGTTGGGGAGCTGAAACGACTTGGTTTTGAGGGGGGGCTAGCCCAGATTTTACAGCACGCATCTGCGGATGCGCCCGAGCTATTGGCGGCATTTTTTTCCTCCTCCTTTATGTGGGCGGCGAATGCGGCGACGATCACCCCTTTTGCGGATAATGCAACTGGCAAGCTGCACGTCACGCCAGCGAATTTGGTCAGCCATCTGCATCGGGCGGTCGAGGCACCGTTTGGAACAAAATTATTTTCTCTTATTTTTCATAATAAAAAATTATTTTCGAACCATAATTACCTAAATTCGGTCCATTCTCTCGGTGATGAGGGGGCGGCAAACCATATGAGAATAATTGATAATCATGCTAAAGTCGCATTTAATATTTTCGTCTATGGAAATAGTTATGAAAAAACTTTAAATCCGGCAAAATATTCGGCCCGCCAGACACTCGCGGCGAGCCAAGCGGTTGCTCGTTTGCATGCGCTGGACCCGAAACGATCGCTATTTTTGCAGCAAAATCCTGCGGTTATCGATCAGGGTGTTTTTCACAATGATGTGATCGCCATGAATACGACCTCTTTGATGATCCTGCATGAGGATTCCTTTATCGAAAAAGACCAGAAACTTGTCCGTGAACTGTTTGCCCGGAACCCGCACTGGCGGTTACGGGAAGTAACCGGTGCGGAGCTCTCCGTCGCGGATGCGGTGAGCACCTACCTATTCAACTCGCAGTTGCTGGAATTGCCCTCGGGAAAATTTGTCCTAGTAGCGCCCTCCGAGTGCACGAATCATGCGGGTGTTGAAAAACTTATCCACAGTTTTCAGGCGGAAAAATTGCTCGACGAAGTCCACTACCTTGACGTGAGGGAAAGCATGCGCAATGGGGGGGGGCCTGCTTGCCTACGCCTCCGCATCGTTCTGACCCCGGAACAAGCATCCGCGATGCACCCAGGGGTTGTTTTGACGGATGAGAAATACGAGCAGCTCAAACGCTGGATCGAAACCCATTACCGCGACCGGCTGAGCTTCGACGATTTGCGTGACCCCGAGTTCGTGAAAGAACTCGATGCCGCTTATGGCGCCCTCGAGCCCATCCTCGGCATGCCGGGCCTGTACGACGAATGGCGCCTCGCTTCCACTGTGGCGTAAACGCCAAGGGCGTGACGTAGCTGCAACAGCTGACTGAAACAATTGCTTTTTTGTGCGATTGCACTGGCAAGCGGCATGGAATTCGCTAAATTGAGCGATACGTCGGGGTTTCACGGGGTGGTTGCATGCTTGGTATTGTCGGTATTGTCCTTGTTTTTGCCATGGTTTTCGGCAGTTTTGTTATGTCCGGCGGCAAAATGGGCATCATTATTGAAGCGGCGCCCCATGAATTCATGGCGATCGGTGGTGCGGCCGTAGGCTCGTTCCTGCTGGCAAACAAGGGAAATGTCGCCAAAGGTGCGCTGAAAGATGTCGGCAAAGTATTCAAAGGGCCGAAATGGAAAGCGCAGGATTATAAGGATTTGCTGGCGCTGCTGTTCACGATCCTGAAACTCGTGCGCACCAAAGGGATGGTCGCGCTTGAACAACATATTGAGAACCCTGAGGGTTCAGCGATTTTTGGCCAGTACCCGAAAATCGTCCATGACCATTTCGCGGTCGATTTCATCTGCGACACGTTGCGCATGATCACGATGAGTTTCGAAGACCCGCACCAGCTCGAAGATATGATGGAAAAACAGCTGGATAAGCATCATCATGAACTGCTCGGGCCAGCCCATTCCATCCAGACCATGGCGGATGGGATTCCGGCACTCGGGATCGTGGCGGCGGTGCTTGGCGTGATTAAAACCATGGGCAGCATCAGCGAGCCGGTGGAAATCCTCGGGGCGATGATCGGCGGTGCGCTGGTTGGCACGTTCCTTGGGGTGTTCCTCGCTTACGGGCTGATCGGGCCGATGGCGTCGAAGCTCAACCAGATTTACGATCAGGATCATCTTTTCTATATGATTATCAAGACGGTGCTGGTGTCGCACCTGCAAGGCAACGCGCCGCAAGTGTCGGTCGAGATCGGCCGCGGCAACATCCCGACCATGTACCAGCCGAAATTCTCGGAAATGGAGCAATTGCTCAGTAGCTTACCGGCACCGGGCTAGCGGGGCTTTATGGCCGGTAAGGACGATAAAGCACCGATCATTGTCAAGAAAATCAACAAGGTAGCGGGCGGCCACCATGGCGGCGCGTGGAAAGTGGCCTATGCCGATTTTGTGACCGCGATGATGGCGTTTTTCCTGCTGCTCTGGCTGCTTTCGACCTCGTCGAAGGAAACGCTTGCGGGCTTGTCGGAATATTTCACGCCGACGCAAGGGGTGAAGGACAGCCAGGGGATCGGGTTCGAGGGCGGGGCGACGCCTACGACCAAAGGCATTTCAAAATCCATGCTCTCGCAGCCGGGGCTTGTGTCGGGCCGCACGCCGACCGGCATGGTCGCCGATAACCCGGATAATCAGGCGCAAGAACAATCGGATAAGGACGACAACCTGTTCAAGCAAGGTGGGGATGCGGTGACGCAGGCCTTCAAGCAGGACCCGAATGTCAACCAGTATGCGGATAACGTGATGGTGTCGCAAACGCCGGAGGGCCTGCGGATCGACATCATGGATTCCGACAAATACGCGATGTTCGAGAAAGCCTCGGCGACGCTGACGGAACATGGGCGGTTGATCCTCGCCAAGATGGCGCAGATCCTCGTGAAAATGCCGAATTTCATGGCGATTTACGGCCATACGGATGCGAGCCCCGCGGAAACCGGTCGGGCGGATTACACGAACTGGGAGCTTTCGGCCGACCGGGCGCAGACGGCGCGGCGCTTCCTCACCAAATCGGGCATCGAAGCCGAGCGCACCAAGAAAGTGGTGGGCATGGCCGACCGTGAGCTTTACACGCCGAACGAGCCGCGCGGGCCGAAAAACCGACGCATTGCGCTGGTCATGCTGCGCGGTTCGCATATCCTGATTCCCGATGGCGCCGTGCCGCCCGCCAGCAGCAACGGGCATGACGGCCCACCGCCGCCGTCACCGGTAGCGGTCAGCGTGGCTCCGGCGGCAGCACCGGCCAGCCCTGCCGCGGCTCCGGCAGCGCCTGCCGCACATTAATCGAACGGTTTGTCCGACACGCTTTGCAGGCAACGCACCGGCAGGATGAAATGGTGGGCGTTGTCGCGCAGTTCGTCATCGCCATACGCCACCGTGCCGCTCGTGGATTCGTAGAAGTCGATGCCGTGCGCCTGCAGGAAATCCTGCAGGGCGGCGATGGTGATCGCCACATCCGCCTGGCCGACCGGCTCGCCGATGGGCTGGCCGCGGGCATCCGCATGGTAGGTCATGGCGATGCCGGAAATCACGCCGATGACGTTGCCCGAACCGTCGAGCACCGGGCCGCCGGAATTGCCGTGGGCGGCGACACTTCCGAGCTGGATGAAGCGGGTTTCGCCCTGCGGGCCGGAAAGATTGGTCACGTTGGTTTTCTTGAAGACGTAATGGCCGCTTGCCCCTTCGGCCCCCGGGTAGCCCATGATGATGACCTCATCCCCCACTTTGAGGTCTTGGATGTTCCAGCGCAGGGGGGCGATGGTCGGGCTTAAATAAGCCGTTTTTAGCACGGCGAGGTCTTTTTGCTCATCGAGGGTCACGATCGAGGCGTTTTGCTCTCCATTGGGCGTTAAAACGGAAATTATTTTGCAGCCCTGCAGCACATGGGCGTTGGTGATGACGTTGCCCTCGTTATTGATGACGAAGCCCGTGCCGGTGAGCGATTTGTAATACACCACCTGCTGCGCGAAAGCGGGGAGGGCGAGGAGGGCGAGCAGTAGCATCAGGCAGCGGCGCATGGAGCGATGGTGCCTGAAGGCCTGCAGTAACGCAACCGCGAATGACGCTAGCGGTGGATACGCCCCTGTTCCTCCCCGCGATAGCGCGTGAGCGCTTCATCCAGATGGTCGGAAAGTTTCTCGAGTATCTCCGCCTGCCGGTCATGCTTTGCATCCGCGTAGATGGTGAGGAGCGCCGGGCTTTTGGGCTGGTGAGGCGCTTTCCAGTTCCAGTTCAGGGTGCAGTCGGCATAGCGCTGGTCGTCCATGCGCTGGATATGTTCTTCGAGGGAGTGAACGAAAGCCTCCATTTCCCCGGCAACCAGCCTGCTTGCTTCCAGGCTCATGTGGTTGCCTTCGTCGTCTTTACCGCGTGCTTGAAGCGGCAGCAGCGTATAGTTTTTATGCAGCCAGAGTGCAAGAAGCTGGCTCGGGCGGTGGTTCCCGGCGATATGGTCTTTGGGCATGATTTTAACGCATTCGAGACTGCATCCCGGATGATCGTTGCGGGGCGGCGCATAGAGGGTGATGGCGCTGGTGCGTTCCGCTTTATGGGTTTCCGGCAGGTTGAGGATATAGCCGAACAGCGCCGTTTGCGCGAGGGGGAGGCTCGGGGTGCGGCCCATCAGCCGGTCGCACCAGTATTGCGGCGTATCGAGGCGCGTGCGGCGGCTGCTGACATCGTGCATATCGCGGTCGATTTCATGGCCGAGGCGGCGGATAACGCTGGCTGCTTCCCGTTCCAGTTTCGGCGCATCCCGCACATCCGCCCCGAGGATGACCGCGCCGCAGGTCCGCCCGCCGAGTTTTTTCAGTAGGTCGCCGTTAGGCAGGAAGATGCGGTGTTCGAGCGAGGGAATGCCACATTGCTCGGCGAGCGAGCGGGTGAATGCTTCAAGCCGTTTGGCCATGTACATGCGCGCTTCGATCGGCACCGTAGGGTGCACCGGCCCGTAATCGGCGACGAAATCGGATGTCAGCCAGAAACTCAGCGTGCCTTTCGAGGCGGCAAAATGGCGGGGGAAGGGCGATCCCGCATTGGTGCCGCCCGATACGCTGTAGTTATGCGTAATGACCTGCGGCAGCGATACGCGGTTTTGGTCCCAGATCGAGCGCACGAGGATGGGGGCTTCCCCGTCATCGTAAGGCAGGAAATTCAGGGCAGGCATGCGATTCTTCGGTTGGTAGATGAAGCGCGCTACATCCGCGATATCCAGGCGGCGTAAGTCGGCAGCGCCATCGCTGGTATATTGTAGGGATAATTTTTCGTTTTCATCGCTCATCAGGCGTTAAGCCATAGCATCAGGATTGCTTTTTTATGTGACGATTTCGTGAAGATTAAACATCCGTATTTCCTTCATTAAATCGCTTCAAAGTAGCAATGCTGCGGCCACAAAAAAGCGGCGCAGGAGAGGTTTCCTGCGCCGCTTCGATCTTTTAGAATCGCTCCGGTTGCGTTAATCCACCAGCTCGCCGTCATCCGCACCGGCGGCTTGTTTCGCCTTTTTCGGTTTGGCGGTGGAGTAGCTGAAGGTCAGCGCGTCGTCCTCGACATTGATCGTCACCGAACCGCCTTTGCTGAGCTTGCCGAACAGCACTTCCTCGGCCAGCGGTTTCTTGATTTTGTCGGCGATCAGGCGGGCGAGGGGCCGCGCGCCCATCGCTTTGTCATAACCTTTTTCGGCGAGCCAATCCTGCGCTTTTTCCGTGAGGTTGATGGTCACGTTGCGCTCGGAAAGCTGCGATTCGAGACGGTAGATGAATTTATGCACCACCGATTTCACCACGTCGCGGTTGAGGTGGTCGAAGCCGATGATGGCGTCAAGACGGTTACGGAATTCTGGCGTGAACAGTTTGGTCATCGCCTCCTTGTCCTCACCGACGCGGTCCTCACGGCCGAAGCCCAGCGGTGCGCGGGCGACATCCGCCGCGCCGATATTGCTGGTCATGATGATGATGGCGTTCCTAAAATTCACCTGCTTGCCGTTCTGGTCGGTCAGGCGGCCGTAGTCCATCACTTGCAGCAGGATGTTGAACACATCGGGGTGGGCTTTTTCGATTTCGTCGAGCAGGATCACCGCATACGGCGTTTTGTCCACCGCGTCCGTCAACTGGCCGCCCTGGTCGAAGCCGACATAGCCCGGAGGGGCGCCGATCAGGCCGCTGACCGTGTGTTTTTCCATGTATTCGGACATATCGAAGCGCACCAGCTCCATGCCGAGCGTTTTGGCCAGTGCGAGGGCGACTTCGGTTTTGCCGACGCCCGTTGGGCCGGTGAAAAGGTAGCTGCCCATGGGCTTTGCCTCGTCACGCAACCCGGCGCGGGCCATTTTCACGGCGCTCGCCAGTTCGACGATGGCTTTGTCCTGACCGAACACGGTGAGTTTGAGGTTTTTCTCGAGGTTCTTGAGCTGCTCCGCATCATCCAACGACACGGTTTTGCTCGGCATGCGCGCCATTTTGGCGACCACATCCTCGATCTCTTTCACGGTAATGGCTTTCTTGCGTTTCGCTTCCGGCAGCAGCATTTGCGCCGCGCCTGCTTCGTCGATCACGTCGATCGCTTTATCCGGCAGCTTGCGATCATGGATATAGCGCGAGGAAAGCTCCACCGCGGCCTCGATGGCGGCGGGCAGGAAGCGCACTTTGTGGTGCTCCTCGTAATAGGGTTTCAAGCCGCGCAGGATCTTGATCGTGTCCTCGGTGCTCGGCTCCACCACGTCGATTTTCTGGAAACGGCGGGCAAGCGCGCGATCTTTCTCGATGGTGCTGTTATATTCTTTGTGCGTGGTCGAGCCCATGCAGCGAAGCGAGCCGCGGGCCAAAGCGGGCTTGAGCAAATTCGCCGCATCGAGCGCGCCGCCCGAAGTCGAACCCGCACCGATAATGGTGTGGATTTCGTCGATGAACAGCACGGCGCCCGGCAGTTTTTCGATGGATTTGATGACGGCTTTCATGCGTTCTTCAAAATCGCCGCGATAGCGCGTACCTGCGAGCAGCGAACCGAGGTCGAGCGAGAAAATGACCGCGTTTTTGAGCACGTTCGGCACTTCGCCACGGGTGATGCGCAGGGCGAGGCCTTCCGCAATCGCCGTTTTGCCGACGCCTGCTTCGCCGACGAACAGCGGATTGTTCTTCGTGCGGCGGCAGAGAATCTGCACCGTGCGCTCGATTTCCGCCTCGCGGCCGACGAGGATATCCGTCTTGCCGGTCTGTGCTTTTTTGTTGAGGTTCACGCAGTACAGGTGCAGCGGATCCTTGCTGTCCTTGTCTTCCGCGCTCTCGGTTTTTTCGGTCTTGTCGGCGGTGTAGCGGATCGAGCCGTCATCCATTTCCTGCTCGGAATGGTCGCGCGGCAGGGCGATGCGGGTGAGGTCGCCGTATTTCACGATGCCGTGGCTGATGTAATTCACCACGTCGAGGCGGCTCACATCCTGCTCCTGCAGGAAGAACACCGCGTGCGATTCGCGTTCCGAGAACATGGCGACGAGTACGTTCGCGCCGTTCACTTCATGCTTGCCCGCCGATTGCACATGGATCGCCGCGCGATGGATAACCCGTTGAAACCCTGCGGTGGGGCGCGATTCATCCACATGTTCGACGATGAGGGTCGAAAGCTCGCCTTCCATGAAATCGAGCAGGCTGCGTTTGAGGTCGGAGAGGTTCACGCCGACGCCACGCAGTACCGGTGCGGCATCCGCATCTTCGGTCAAGGCCAGCAGCAAATGTTCGAGCGTGGCGTATTCGTGGCGCTGCTTCTTGGCGAGCTCGAGCGCGGTGCGAAGGGTGTTTTCGAGGTTGTGCGAAATCATGTTTTTCTCTTGGTTCTAGGATTCAGGCTCAAGGGTGCACTGAAGCGGATACTCGTTGATCCTTGCGTATTCGATGACCTGGTCCACCTTGGTTTCCGCGACATCCCGGGTGTAAACCCCGGCGAGGCCAGCACCTTTTTGATGCACTTCCAGCATCACGTTCAGCGCGGCTTCGTGCCCCTGCCGGAAAACCTGCTCCAGCACCAGCACGACGAAATCCATCGGCGTATAATCATCGTTCAGCAGGATCACCTTGTAGAGCGGCGGCCGTTTGGTTTTCACCTTCGGCTCAGCGACCATGAGGTCACCGGGCTTGTGGCTGTTCCCATCCGGGCCACCGTGTTCCGGTTCACCCATACAGCGCGGATGTGCGGTTTCCCGGATGAACGGATCATGAAACGCCCCCTGATCCCGCACATCCACCACTGTACCTTTCCAATCTGACATAGAATCCCTAATCTTCCGTTAATGCGAATACCGATAAATATAGGCCCGCGGCGAGGGAATAGCTAGGGGGCAAAAAGCGGCGGATTTGCTGGGCTATACGATTTCCGGCACGCGCTTGCCGTGCCATGCGCTCGCGGTTGAAATGCTATTCAACCTGCATACGCTGCGTCACTATTCGTTATGGTAATTGAAAAACAGCGGCTCGTCGAGGATGAGGCCGATAATTGCGCCGACGGCCATGCCGATGAACAGGCCGTGTTCCGCGCCGGTGCCCGCGTCATGGCAGCAGAGGAAACCGCTCGCAAGGCCAATCCCACCGCCGATCGCCGCGCCCGAGCCGGTGCGTTCGAGGCGGCTATCGCCGCAAGCATTGAGCAGCAGGCACAGGGTGAGAAGAAGCGCCGCCGGTCGTTTCATCGTTCTCTCCCCAACTGTGTGGAACCTAACGCCAGAGCGGCTTACCGATATTGATGCTGTCCGGGTCCGTCATCGCGCCGGTGAGTGCGCCCACGCCCGCACCGACGACGGCACCCGTCACAGGCGCCCCAACAACAGCACCGACCACCGCGCCTGTGCCCGCGCCGATCAGCGCGCCAGAGCCCGCGCGGTCTTCCTTCGTGGTGCCGCAAGCGGTGAGCAGGCACAAAGCGGGGATAAGGATCAAGTTCGCGCGTTTCATAGATACTCCTTCAGTCAAAAAACGGGTCGCAGGATAAAAAATCTATGCCGGACGAAAAACTTTTTCCATTTTTGTCCACCGATACGCGGTGATTCACATCAATTTTCCTACGAAATGTGGCGGATTTGCGCCAAAAAAACTGCCTGTGGATTTTTTTCACTTTTTTGGTTGACGGGGGCGAGCTTGTGCTATTATAACGCCCATCCCTTCGACGGGGTTCCAAACGAAAAAACAGTCCTTGACTGATGAAGCGTGAACGAACATAAGCGTCGAACCGCGAAAACGACTGAGGCAAGAATCCGCATCAGAAACGCGTCGCTGCTAAGTGAAAAGTGAATAGGTATCTACAACGCGCTTTATGCGCTGGCTCGAGCCAAAACAATCTCTTTTGTCTAACCTGAGATTGTTACGATGACCAGCTGCCTTGAACGGCAACATAAAGACGTTGATGCTGATTGTATAAATTAGTTCGTACCACACCATGGAAAAGAGCGACTCTACTTGCTTGCTCTGATACGAAGTTCGAAGGCAGGAGTCGGGTTAAACCGCAGCCTTACACTCGAAGTATCTTAAGGAGCAAGAAACCTAAAGTCTGTTTTGTTCTGTGCGTGGGTGCATCATAAACAACAATCAAGCGCTAAAAATACTTACAAATCCTGCACTTACTCAGTGCAGGTGATTATTAGTATAGATCATTTTATAGAACTAGATAATAAGAGAAGGGCATATGGTGAATGCCTTGGTGGTAAGAGGCGATGAAGGACGTG
>OUNJ010000101.1_pt2 | contig 35506 bp, 31 predicted proteins | sample 1755361 | NCBI WGS metagenome assembly OUNJ01 (sample SAMEA3914825, study PRJEB12502) | metagenome | biome: forest; material: soil | place: USA | collected 2012-03-12 | depth 0.1 m
GTCGGCTTGGTCTTCATCTCGCCGGCGGTCTTGACGAACGGCAGCAGGGTCAGGTGGATGAAGCAGGTCTGGCGGCGCGGCAGTTCCTGGCCCAGCTGGCGGATGGCCTCGAAGAACGGCAGGCCCTCGATATCGCCGACCGTGCCGCCGATCTCGACCAGCACGAAATCGGCATCGCCGGCGTCGGCCAGGACGAATTGCTTGATCTGGTCGGTAACGTGAGGCACCACCTGAACAGTCGCGCCCAAGTAGTCGCCCCGCCTCTCCTTTTCGATGATGTTGGAGTAGATGCGGCCCGTGGTGATGTTGTCGGATTTGGTGGCGTTGACGCCGGTGAAGCGTTCGTAGTGGCCGAGGTCGAGGTCGGTTTCGGCGCCATCGTCGGTAACGAAGACCTCGCCGTGCTGGTACGGGCTCATCGTGCCCGGATCGACGTTGAGATAGGGATCGAGCTTGCGCAGACGGACCTTGTAGCCGCGCGCCTGCAGCAGCGCGCCCAGCGCCGCCGAAGCCAAACCCTTGCCAAGCGAAGAGACCACCCCTCCGGTGATGAAGACGTAACGGGCCATGACCTTACTCAAAAGAAAATGGCCCAGTAAACCTCGCGCGAATCGTCACGCGAATCACCGTGCCATACCTTCATAACAGACGGCTCACGGGTGCGGAACCCATGAGCCGCCTTGGTTTCAACGATGACGTCCCGCCTATTGCGGGCTGGTCGAGGATGCCGGAGACGCCGGCGCCGGGGTGGAAACCACCGGCTTGATCGCGGACGAAGTCGAGGCCGCCGACGACGCAGGCTTGGCGGCCGGAGCCGAAACCGACGACGAGGCGGTACGGAAGACGCTGGCCTTGGCCCTGGCGATCTGGTCGGCGGTCGGCGACGAGGTCGAGACCGATGCCGACCCCAGCGCGGGCAGCTTGGCCGGAAGTTTCGCCGGCAGGGTCGGCTGCATTACCGGCGCGGCGGCCGGATGGCCGGTCGGGATGGCGGCGGCGGGCGGTGTCGAGCTGGCGGTCGGCGTACCGCCGGCCAGGGGCAGGCCGCTGATCGGCAGCTGGAACGAACTGGCGCTGCTGCTGGACGCGCCGGCTGCGGCGGCCGCCGCGGCGGCGTCCCGGGCCGCCTGATCCTGCGGCGTCGTCGGCAGGCTGTTGGCGTCGACCTTGTCGACCGCCGACGTCGTATGGTTCTGCATATTGCCGACAACGGTCAGCGCGATCGAGCAGACGAAAAAGGCGACGGCGAACCATCCGGTCAGGGCGGTCAGCAGGTTGCCGGTGCCGCGCGCCGACATGAATCCGGACGGGCCACCGCCCATGCCGAGCGCGCCGCCTTCGGAACGCTGGATCAGGATGAGGCTGCCCATCGACAGGCAGATGATGACCTGGGCCACCAGAAGGATGATGAATAGCATGTGTCTTTCGGGTCTGCGAAAACTTGGTGTCTGGCGAAACTTTGGGCGGGCCTTAGCACCGATGGTGGCGGATGGCCATAGGCGAGCCGTTTTGTTTCACACATTTATGACGCGCCCCGGCGATTGCAAGGGCTGGCGGAAAAGCGCGCCTCAGCCGGCCGCCGCGATGATCGGCAGGAAGTCCTCGGCGGTCAGGGACGCCCCGCCGACCAGGGCGCCGCCGACGCCCTCCAGCGCCATGAGGTGGCGGGCATTGCCCGGCTTGACCGAGCCGCCATAGAGGATGTTCGGCTCCGCCCCGCCCCGGAAGCGCTTGCTAAGATAGGCGCGGATCAGGGCGTGGGCCTCCAGGATCTGCTCGTCCGATGCCACCAGGCCGGTGCCGATGGCCCAGACGGGCTCGTAGGAAACATGGAACGCGCGCCCGGTCAGTTCGTCGGGCAGGCTGTCGCCAAGCTGCTTCAGCAGCACCTGCCGGGTCAGGCCGGCCGAGCGCTGGTCCAGGGTCTCGCCGATGCAGATGATCGGCTCGAGCCCGGCCCGCAACGCCGCCTGTGCCTTGCGCGCCACCAGGGCGCAGGGCTCCAGGTGGCCGTGGCGGCGCTCGGAATGGCCCAGCATGACCATCGACGCGCCGGCGTCCTTCAGCATGGCGGCGGAAATGTCGCCGGTATAGGCGCCATGGTCGGCGTGGTGGCAGTCCTGGCCACCCAGGGCGATACCGGTGCCGTCAAGCGCGGCCGCCATGTCGCCCAGCAGGGTGGCCGGCGGAAAGAGAGCGACGCGCGCCCGGTGAGCCCTGGCGCCGGCGGCGATGGCCCGGGCCACCGGAAGCTGGGCTTTCAACCCGTTCATCTTCCAGTTGGCCGCGATCAGGTGGGGTTGTGGCATTGCGTTTGTCTTGGTTTTTTGTTCGGGCGGTCTTTTTGTCTGCGGTGGCTTTCCTTATCCCGTGAAAGCCGCCTCCGCCAAGAAGAAACGCTTGAAATCCATAAATTCCCTTTGTAACAGCCTTGATCCTGCCCTAATAAACGTCCACTTCCGACGGCAATGCCGCGAACCACCCAGGGACCACCGTTACCATGATCAGCCTGCTGCGCGAGTTCACCAAGTCGCCGATCTTTACCGTGCTGATAGCGGCGCTGGTCGTCGGTTTCGCTTTCTTCGGCCTGCGCGATCCGTTCTCGCAAATCGGTACCAACCTGGTCCTGTCCGCCGGTAGCCGCCAGATGACCGACGACCAGTTCATGGAACGCTATAACAAGCTGAAGCAGCAGCAGACGCAGCAGGGCGGCCAGTCGTTCACCAACCAGGAATTCGTCGACGCCGGCCAGGATGTCGTCATGCTCAACGCCTACGCCAAGCAGCTGTCCCTTCTGGCCTGGCTGGACAAGCTGGGCATCAAGCCGTCAGCGCGCCTGGTGGTGGAGAACATCGCCAAGGAGCCAGCCTTCTTCAGCTCGATCAGCGGCAAGTTCGACAAGGCGACCTATCGCCAGATGCTGATGAATTCCGGCATCAACGAGAAGGACTACGAATCCCAGGCCAGCGACCAGATCGCCGCCAACCAGTATTTCGACGCCGCGGTCGCCGGGTTGAAGGCGCCGCGCATCTTCGCCACGTCCAACGGCGCCCTGATGCTGCAGTCGCGCGACGCGCGCATCTTCGCCCTGACGCCGAAGAACGTCCCTGCCCCGCCCAAGCCGACCGACGCCGACATCGCCGCCTTCTACAAGGACAATTCCGCCCAGCTGTCCCGCCCGGAAATCCGCCAGGCCTCGGTTATCCAGTTCCAGCCCGGCGACTTCGCCAATGCCGTAGAGGTCAGCGACGCGGACCTGCAGAAAGCCTACCAGGACGAACTGCCGACCCTGGCCACGCCGGAAACGCGCACCTTCACCGAAATCACCGCGCCGGACGCGGCGACGGCGGCCAGGATTTCGGCGGCGCTGAAGGCCGGCGGTAATCCCCAGGCGGTCGCCTCGGCCAACAAGGGCTCCGTCATTCCCTATGCCGACAAGGCCAAGACCGACGTGCCGGACGGCAAGATCGCCGCCGCCGCCTTCGCCATGCAGACCGGTGACATCTCCGGCGCCGTCCAGGGCGACCTCGGCTACGCCGTCATCCAGATGGGGGCGATCAAGGCCGGTGCGACGCCGACTTTCGAGTCCCAGCGTCAGGCCCTGAGCGACAAGCTCAAGCAGGACAAGGAAGCCGACAAGCTTAACGAGGTCGTCAACGACTTCCAGAAGGCGCACGAAGCCGGCGAGGACTTTTCGGTCACCGCCCAGCGCCTGGGTCTGAAAATCTCCCCGCTCGATCCCCTGTCCTCCGACGGCAAGGTGTGGACGGCGGACGGCGATCCGGCCGTCGACCCGAACACGCACCAGCAGGCGGACGCCTCGAAGACCATGCCGCCGCAGGTCCTGAAGGACATTTTCGACCTGTCGGCCGGCGGCACGTCCGACGTCGAGGAACTGGGCAACAGCGTCTATGTCGCCGTTCGTGTCGACACGGTCCGGCCCGCGGGCGTTCCGCCGCTGACCGACAGCCTGAAGGCGCAACTGGGTGGCGCCTGGACGCAGCAGAAGATGTCGGAAGCCGTCGCCGCCAAGGCCGACGAAGTCCTGCAGCGTCTCAACAACGGCGAGGACTTCGCCAAGGTAGCCGCCGATGTCGGCGGCCAGGTGCAGACCATGACCGGTCTCGACCAGCAGACCGGCGCCCAGAAGCTGGGCCAGCAGATCCTGGGCCGCGTCTTCTCCGCCGATGCGGGCGAGGCATTCGAGGCGCCGGTCAACAACTATGTCATCGCTATCGGCCGTGTCGACGCCATCCACCAGGCCGACGCGGACAAGGCCAATACCGCCTCGGGCGCGGTACGCACCCAGGTGACCCAGCTTATCGCCCAGGACCTCCAGAACGTCACCCAGGACGGCGCCATGGCCGAGGTCAAGGCCAAGACCTTCCCGGTGGTCGCCGAACGCAAGCTCGACGTCACGCCCAAGGGCGCCGCCGGCGCGTCCTCTTCCTCCGCCAGCAAGGCCAAGTCGTGACAGCCGCTGCCGCCGCGACGCCGGACCGCGACGCCTTCGACCACGACTACAATGCCGGGCGGCCGTGCATCGTCTGGCGCAGGCTGATCGACGACCTGGAAACACCGGTCTCGGCCTATCTCAAGCTGGCGCGCGACAAGCCGTTCTCCTTTCTGTTCGAGTCGGTCGAAGGCGGCGCCCTCAGCGGCCGCTACTCGATCCTGACCCTGGCGCCCGACGTCGTCTGGCGTTGCTTCGGCGACAGGGCCGAGATCGCGCGCGGCGGCGAAATCGCCAACGGCGCCTATGCCGCCGAGGCGCTGCCGACGCTCGATTCGCTGCGCGCCCTGGTTGCCGCCAACCGCATGGCTATTCCCGACGGCCTGCCGCCCATGGTGTCGGGCCTGTTCGGCGTCTTCGGCTACGACATGATCCGCCTGACGGAACCCTTGGGCGCGGCCAATCCCGATCCCCTGTCCCTGCCCGACGCCGTCGTCGTCCGTCCCGGCGTCATCTGCGTCTTCGACAACGTGGCGCACGAAATCCTGCTGGCCGCGCCGGTATGGCCCGAAGGCGCGGGACCGGGCGATGCCTATGCCGCCGCCCAGGAACGCCTGGATGCCGTCGAGGACGCCCTGCGCATTCCGCTGTCGGCCCAGCCTACCGCCAGCCCACGCCCGCAGGAGCCACTGGCTTCGCCGGTCTCGCCGCTCGATTTCGGCGACATGGTCGGCCGCGCCAAGGAGTATATCGCCGCCGGCGACATCTTCCAGGTCGTGCTCAGCCATCGCTTCGAGGCGCCGTTCACGCTCGATCCGTTCGCCTTCTATCGGTCCCTGCGCCGCCACAATCCATCGCCCTACCTGTTCTACCTCAATTTCGGCGACTTCCAGCTGGCGGGCTCCTCGCCGGAAATCCTGGTCCGCATAAGGGACGGCAAGCTGACCATCCGCCCGATCGCCGGCACCCGTCCGCGCGGCAGGACGCCGGCCGAGGACAAGGCGCTGGAAGCCGAATTGCTGGCCGATCCGAAGGAGTTGAGCGAGCACCTGATGCTGCTTGATCTCGGCCGCAACGATGTCGGCCGGGTGGCCAAACCGGCCAGCGTCCGCGTCACCGAGAAGTTCGTCATCGAACGCTACAGCCACGTCATGCACATCGTCTCCAATGTCGAAGGCGACGCGCCGGCTGACCTCGATCCGGTCGACGCCCTGCTGGCGGCGCTTCCCGCCGGCACCCTGTCGGGCGCGCCCAAGGTCCGCGCCATGGAGATCATCGACGAACTGGAAGCGGTCAAGCGTGGCGCCGGTTACGGCGGCGGCGCGGGCTATATCTCCTCGAACGGCAGCATCGATGTCTGCATCGTCCTGCGCACGGCGCTGTTCAAGGATCGCAACATCTACGTCCAGGCCGGCGCTGGCGTCGTCGCCGACAGCGTACCGCGGCTGGAATACGAGGAAACCTGCCACAAGGCCGGCGCGCTGATCAAGGCGGCGGGCGACGCCTGGCGCTACGTCTACCAACAGAACTGACGCCAACGTGCTGGAGGTGTCGGCCAGGGACGCTCGTCGCATCGCCCTGGCGGCGCAGGGCCTGACGCAGCGCCCTTCCCGGCCGCCCGGCCGCGAACGTCTCGCCACCGCCATCGAAGCCCTCGGCCTGCTGCAGATCGACTCGGTCAATGTCGTGTCGCGCGCCCATTACCTGCCGCTCTATTCACGCCTTGGCGCCTACGACCGCACTGTGCTGGAGGATCTGGCCTGGGGAAAACGGCGGCGCCTGTTCGAATACTGGGCACACGAAGCCAGCCTGTTGCCGCTGCCTCACCAGCCGCTGCTGCGCTGGCGCATGCAGGATGCCGCCGCCGGCATCGGCATGTGGAAAGGCGTCGCCGCCTTCCTGCGCGAACGCAGCGATGTGGTCGAGCACGCCCTGGGCCACATTCGCGATCGCGGGCCGCTGGCGGCGTCGGATATTGACATCGGCGACAAGGGCACTGGCGGCTGGTGGGGCTGGAGCGACGCCAAGCAGGCGATGGAATGTTTGTTCTGGACCGGCCAGGTCACCGCCGTGGCGCGCCGCAAAAGCTTCGAGCGCGTCTATGCCACGCCGGACATGGTGCTGCCGCGCGACGTGCTCGATGCGCCGACGCCGTCCCGGAGAGACGCCCAACGCGAGCTTGTGAACATCGCGGCCCGCGCCATGGGCATCGCCACGGCGCGCGACCTGCGCGACTACTATCGCCTGAGCCCGCAGGACGCGACGCCCCGCATCAATGATCTGGTCGATAGCGGCAACCTGATCCCAGTCAGGGTCGAAGGCTGGACCGAGAAGGCCTATCTGGCCCGCGACGCCGCGCCGCGTCCGACCAGGGCGCACGCCCTTCTGTCGCCGTTCGACAACGCCATCTGGTTCCGCGATCGCGCCGAGCGCCTGTTCGGTGTCCGCGTGGTGCTGGAAATCTATACGCCGGAAGCGAAGCGCGTATTCGGCTATTACGTCCTGCCGTTCCTCGAAGGCGACGCCATCACCGCCCGCGTCGATCTGAAGGCCGACCGCAAGACGTCGTGCCTGATCGTCAAGGCAGCCCATGCCGAGCCGAAGGCCACGGCACACACCGCCGGCCACCTGGCGGCCGAGCTGCGACTGTTCGCCGGCTGGCTGGGCCTGGAAACGATCCGCGTCGAGGATCGCGGCCAGCTTGCACCGCACCTGCGTGATATTCTTACCTAACGCACTTCCGATCCGGCCGCGACACCGTCAGCCGGCGTCACCGGTGCGGCGCTGAGCGAACTCGACGACAGCTCGAAGGCCGGTGCCGCGCTGCTTGTGGCCACGGCCTGCGACGACAGATTGACGCTCTGCACGGTCTGCGCCCGCGTCTCGTCCGGGCCCGGTTCCAGCACCAGGGTCGTGGCCAGCAGCAGCGCCGCGCCCGCCAGCCCCGCCGAGGCCATCAACGCACCAAGAAGCGACGGCGGCTTCTTCACCGGCTTTTCCAGCAGGTGCGCCGCGCGTTCCAGGCGCGCATCGCGCGACAATGTCGAATCAAGCTCCATGGCCGCGAGCATAAGGATATTTGCCGTGACGCAATAGCAATAATGGCTTGGAAAGCCGCTCCCTTTTGCTTACATACCATCGATTAGGAGCCGCGCATGATCCTGGTCATCGACAACTACGACAGCTTTACCTACAACCTCGTCCACTATCTGGCGGAACTGGGCGCGGAAACGCGCGTCTATCGCAACGACGCCCTCAGCGTCCAGGATGCGCTGGCCCTGGGCGCTAAGGCCGTCCTGTTGTCGCCCGGACCTTGCGCGCCCGACCAGGCCGGCATCTGCCTGCCGTTGCTGCGCGCCGCGCCGGATGACCTGCCGGTGCTCGGCGTCTGCCTGGGCCATCAGGCAATCGGCCAGGCCTATGGCGGTGATGTCGTTCGCGCCAAGACCCTGATGCACGGCAAGACGTCACAGATACACCACGATAATACCGGAATTTTCAAGGACTTGCCCAATCCTTTTACCGCGACGCGTTATCATTCCCTGGCTGTCAAGAAGGAAACCCTGCCTGACGACCTAATAGTCACCGCCTGGACCGACGACGGCGAAATCATGGGCGTGCAGCATAAAGTCCGGCCGATCTACGGCGTGCAGTTCCATCCCGAATCGATCGCCACCGAAGGCGGCCACCAGCTGCTGGCCAATTTCCTCCAGTTGGCCGGCATTGAAAGCCACAATCTTTATGTCTGACGCCTTCAAGCCCCTGCTGGCGCGGCTGGCCGACGGCGCCACGCTGGATGGCGACGACGCCGAGGCCTTCTTTGCCGCCTGCCTGCGCGGCGAACCGACTCCGGCCCAGGTCGCCGCCGCCGTCACGGCCATCCGCCTGCGCGGCGAAACGGTCGGTGAAATCGCCGCCTGCGCCCGTGCCATGCGCCAGGCCGCCGTCCATCTCGACCACCCCTACGACGTCATCGATGTCTGCGGCACTGGCGGCGATGGCCTGCATACGCTCAACATCTCGACCGCCGTCGGCTTCGTGGCGGCGGGCGGCGGCTGCAAGGTCGCCAAGCACGGCAATCGCGCCATCACTTCGAAATCGGGCACGGCCGATGTCCTGGCGGCGCTGGGCGTCAATATCGAGGCGACGCTGGACCAGCAACGGCGCGCGCTTGACGAAGCCGGTATCTGCTTCCTGTTCGCGCCGGCCCACCACGGCGCCATGCGCCATGTGTCGCCGATCCGTCAGCAGCTGGGATTTCGCACTATTTTCAATCTGTTGGGGCCGTTATCCAATCCAGCAGGTGCGAAACGCCAGGTCATCGGCGTCGCCTCGCCGCGCTTCGTCGAGCCCATCGCCCAGGCCCTGGGTCAGCTCGGCGCCGTCCGCGCCTGGGTCGTGCATGGTTCCGGCCTCGACGAACTGACGACGACCGGCGAGACCGAGGTCGCCGAAATGCGCGACGGCAACATGCGTCTGTTCAAGATCACGCCCGAGGCCGTCGGCCTGCCGCGCGCCGCCCTGGCCGATATCACCGGCGGCGCGCCCGACTATAATGCCAAGGCGTTGCTGGCTTTGCTGGACGGCGAAACCGGACCTTATCGCGACATCGTCCTGCTCAACGCCGCCGCCGCCTTCCTGATCGCCGACAAGGTCGAGACGCTGAAGGAAGGCATTACCCTTGCCGCCGAGGTCATCGATGACGGGCGCGCCCGTCGCGCCCTCGACACGCTTGTCAGGATAACGGGCTAAGCCATGGATATTCTGGAAAAAATCGCCGCCTACAAGCGCGAGGAAGTCGCCGAACGCCAGGTACGGACATCGCTGATCGAACTCGAATCGCGAATCACCGCCGTTACTCCGCCGCGCGGCTTTACCCGCGCTCTGATCGAGGGCAAGCGGCCGCACAGCCTGGCCCTGATCGCCGAGATCAAGAAGGCCAGTCCGTCGAAAGGCCTGATTCGCGCCGACTTCGACCCACCATCCCTTGCGAAGGCTTACGAATCAGGTGGCGCTGCTTGCCTGTCGATCCTGACCGACGCCCCCAGCTTCCAGGGTCACGAATCGTACTTCGAGGCAGCGCGCGCGGCCGTCGCCCTGCCCTGCATCCGCAAAGATTTCCTGGTTGACAGCTGGCAGGTGGCCGAATCACGCGCCATCGGCGCCGACGCCATCCTGGTGATCATGGCCATGGTCGACGACGGCCTGGCCGGCGACCTGATCGACGCCGCCCACGCCTACGGCATGGACGCCCTGGTCGAGGTCCATGACGCCGCCGAGATGGAGCGCGCGCTTCAACTGGGTTCTAAATTGATCGGCATAAATAACCGTAACCTCAGGGATTTCAGCGTCAGCCTGACGACCACCGAAGAGCTTTCACGCCTGGTCACGTCCGACCATGTCCTGGTGGCCGAGAGCGGCATTTTCAGCCATGCCGACGTGCTGCATCTGGAAGAAACCGGCGCTACCGCCATGCTGGTCGGCGAAAGCCTGATGCGCCAGGCAGACGTTGCCGCCGCGACGCGGGCATTGCTTGGCAACTAAGGTTTTCCTCGCAGCCGGGGAATTTTCTTTCACCGTTAGCTTGACATTAACCGGAACACATATAGAACACGAAGCATCGGTTCATGACTTGTTCCGCAAGCGGCGGACGGAAGGTGCTCCATGCTGACGACCAAACAACGCGAACTCCTGATGTTCATCCATGAGCGCATCAAGGAAGCCGGCGTGTCGCCCTCGTTCGATGAAATGAAGGAAGCGCTCGACCTGGCGTCGAAATCGGGCATCCACCGCCTGATCACGGCGCTGGAGGAACGCGGTTTTATCCGTCGTCTCGCCCACCGGGCGCGGGCGCTGGAAGTTATCAAGTTGCCGGACCAGGCGACGACCTCGGCGCCGCCGCGTGGCCGCCAGGCCTTTGTGCCGCAGGTAGTTGAAGGCACGCGTCCCGCCGCCGAAGCGCCGCGCGCGGTCAATGACGATACGCGCGAACTGCCGCTGCTCGGCAAGATCGCTGCCGGCGTCCCTATCGAGGCCATGGGCCAGGAACGCGACCGGTTGCGCATCCCGGAATCGATGCTCGGTGCCGGAGAGCACTATCTGCTTGAAATCGAAGGCGATTCGATGATCAACGCCGGCATTCTCAACGGTGACTATGTCGTTATCAAGAAGACTGACAACGCCCAGTCCGGCGAAATCGTCGTGGCCCTGGTCGACGGCGATACGGCGACGCTCAAGCGCCTGCGCAAGAAAGGCGCGTCGATTGCGCTCGAAGCCGCCAATCCGGCCTACAAGACGCGCATCTACAATGCTGACGAAGTTGACATCCAGGGCCGCCTTGTCGGCCTGATGCGGCGGTATCACTAAGCCCCATTCAATACCCGGTGTCGCTCCCTTCGGCTTCCGATGGCCGGGACCAGAAACGGCTGCCACGCAGGGGTTGGGCGGCCTTGATAACCCAGCGGTCCCTGCCGCGCGTCAATTCAAGCGCCCCCAGGTGGTGGAAGTCTCCGGCGCTGATGTGATTGACGCCGGCGCAGTCCTGCGGCCATGTCTCAAGCGGACTGCGCAGAACGACAAGGTCGCTGTTGAGGCACAGCGTGGTCAGGGCCAGGTCAGTGGGCGGTTTGTTGCTGAACCAGAAGCCGATGCGCAGTCGTGTGTCCGGCAAAGGCGTGCAGGCATAGCCCGAACAGTCATAGTCCTTGTCCCGCGCCGCGCCGTCCAGGGTCGCCAGGCTATAATGCGGCGTCCATTGCTCGAAACCGTACAGGCGCTTGTCGCGCAGGACGTAGGCTGTATCGCCGGTCCGGATGGCGGCGTTGCCTCCGGCAGGGTCGATCCACACATCGGGTGGTGCCGCGCGCGGCCACCACAGAATACTGGAGGCCACCAGCACGCCGGCCCAGCGTATGTGCCCGCGCATCAGACACGCCCAGATCACGCCGGCACAGGACAGCGGCAGCACGAACGCCGGGGCCGATGGCCAGGTAATGACGGCATGCGGCAAGGCGGCCGAAAACGCGGCGATCCTGCCGATCAGCCACAGACCGCCCCCAGCTACCCGCAAGGCGAGCCAGCCGATCGGCGTGCCCACGGTTACCGTTCCAATGGCCAGGGCCGGCATGACGATGAGCCCGGTCACCGGTGCCTCGAACAGGTTGGATACCAGACCGTAAACCGTGAATCGGTTGAAATAGGCGATGGCGAAGGGCGTGGTCGCCGCTGTCGCCGCCACCGAAGCCACCAGTGACAACCACAATCCGTGCCATGTCGCCTGGATCCACTTGACCCAGCGCGGCACGCTGAGTTCGGCGATCGGTGGCTTGACCGTTTCGCTCAGGGCCAGCAACGCTGCCGTGGCCGAGAACGACATCAGGAATCCGGGCTGGATCACCGCTTCCGGCGTCAATGCGATAACGATGAAGGCGGCGATGGCCAGGGCCCGCAACGACAAGGCGCGTCGGTCAAGCAGGATGGCGGCGAAGACGACGCAGGCCACGACCGCTGATCGCACGGCCGGCGCCGGCGCGCCGGCGATGGCGAGGTACAACAGGACACATGCAATGCTCAGGGCCGCCGCCACCTTCTTGATCGGCACGCGCAAAGCCAGCCACGGCAGCAGCGCCATTGAAAAACGCAGGGCAAGAAAGACGAATCCACCGACCACCGCCATGTGGACGCCGGAGATTGACAGGATGTGCGCCAGGCCGGAACTGCGCATGTCCCCGATCAGGCTCTGCGGCACGAAGGCCTGGTCGCCGGTGACCAGGGCGGCGGCGAAACCGCCCATCGCCCGGCCATCGCTGAATTCTGGCGTGATGGTCGCCACAAGCTGCTGCGAAATCCGCCAGCGCAGGCGATTCAGCGTCATCAAAGCCGTCAGCGCCCAGGGGCAGGGTGGTGAACTCATGATCTTCGGCTGGCCGGGAATGAGGCCGACCCCGCCGATGCCCTGGAACCAGGCGCCACGGGCAAAATCATAACCACCCGGCATGAACGGTGCCGGAGGCGGATCGAGCAAAGCGAAAGCCGAAACCATGTCACCGGGTTCAAGATTTGCCGCCTCGACCGTCCCCGGCCTCAGCGCGACCCGCAGTCGCAACGGCAGGTCCTTTTCCGCCAGACCGTCGATCGCGATCGGCGCCAGCAGCAGGCGCGGTTCGTCACTGGACGGCGACACGTTGTCGACCACGAACGCTTCGATGCGATAATCGCCGCGCCCGGCATTCAATACCGGCGCGCTGACATGCTCGGCGCGCAGCTTGCACACAGCCGCGCCCAGAGAGAGCATCAGAAAAAGCAAAGCAAAATGAGAGGCCTGCGCGCTTATGTTAAACCGGCGTAGCATCATGACGCCCAGAATAGCCACCATCAAAACCGGCGCCAGCCATAGCCACGATGGCTCGAACGGCAAATTCAGATAGACCGCTGCCCCGGCGCCGAACGCCACCGGCAGCCACAGGAACAGCCGCCCGTCCTGGGCCGCCACGGCCTGCCGCGCCCGTTCCGACCATACCGACGGATCCCATCTCAATGCGGCACGACCTCACAATTCGCTTGGGTTGGCGGGCGACTGGCGATAGAACCCACGCCAAATCCAGTCAGACAAGATCATGACCGCCACAAAACCGCAAGTTGTCACCCGCTTCGCCCCCTCGCCCACCGGTTTTCTGCATATCGGCGGCGCGCGCACGGCGCTCTTCAACTGGCTCTATGCCCGCCATACCGGCGGCCGGTTCCTGATCCGTATCGAGGACACCGACCGCGAACGTTCGACGCCAGCGGCAGTCGACGCCATTTTCGAGGGCCTGGACTGGCTGGGCCTAAAGGCCGACGGCGATATCACCTTCCAGCACACGCGCGAAGGCCGCCACAAGGACGCCGTAGCCGAGCTGATGGCAAACGGCCGCGCTTATGCCTGTTTCATGACGGCGGAAGAAACCGAAACCGCGCGCGAGGAAGCCCGCGCTGCCGGCCATGCCCTGCGCTCGACCTGGCGCGACAAGACGCCGACGCCCGAGCTGCTTACGCAACCGCACGTCATTCGTTTCAAGGGGCCGCTGGACGAAACCCTGGTCATCGACGACGCCGTGCAGGGCGAGGTGAAGTTTGGCACCAAAGACCTTGATGATCTTGTGCTTTTACGTTCCGACGGCACCCCGACCTACAACCTGGCCGTCGTGGTCGACGACCACGACATGGGCGTCACCGATATCATCCGCGGCGACGATCACCTCAACAATGCCGCCCGTCAGAGCCTGATCTATCAGGCCCTGGGCTGGGACGTGCCGCGCTTCGCCCATATCCCGCTGATCCATGGTCCCGACGGCGCCAAGCTCTCGAAGCGCCACGGCGCCCAGGCGGTCGGTGATTACAAGGATCTCGGTTACCTGCCAGAGGCCATGCGAAACTACTTGGCGCGACTGGGCTGGTCGCACGGCGACGACGAGATTTTCGACGACGCCCAGGCCATTGCCTGGTTCGACGTCGCCGACATCAACCGTGCCCCGTCGCGCCTCGATTTCGCCAAGCTGGGCAGCATCAACGCTCACTGGATTCGCGCCGCCGACGATGCCCGCCTGGCCAGCCTGCTGGCGGCCGATTTCGAGCGTCACGGCCACATCGACGACGATGCGACGCGTGCTATCCTGGCCCGCGCCATACCCCAGGTCAAGGAACGCGCCCAGACCCTTGTGCAGCTTGAGGAAGCCTGTCGCTTCGCGCTGGCGAAAGGACCGTTTACGTTGGACGAGAAAACGACCGGACTATTGACCGAAGAGACACGCGACCGCCTGAAACGACTTCACGAAATCGTGTTGACCTGGACCGACTGGACGGTCGAGGCTATTGACGCCGGGCTGAAGAAATTCGTTGAAAATGAAGGCATTGGTTTCGGCAAGATCGGCCCCGTCCTGCGCGGCATTCTGTCGGGCGGTCATCCCGCTCCGGATATTTCACGCACTTTGGCGGTCCTGGGCCGCGACGAGAGCCTGGCGCGTCTTAACGAAGCTCTTTTCATTTAGCTTTTTTGTTATATAGCAGGCGTCGACGCAATTTGGTTGCGCCGCACACAAAAAGTTCCAGGGGTACCGTGCACATGACCCAGACTTCTCCTGCCAAACTGACTATCGGCGATAAGAGCATCGATCTTCCCGTCCAGAAGGGCACGCTGGGCCCGGACGTGATCGACATTCGCAAGCTTTACGCCGAAACCGACGCCTTCACCTACGATCCTGGATTCACTTCGACGGCGTCATGCGAAAGCAAGATCACCTATATCGACGGCGATGCGGGGGTATTACTGCACCGCGGTTACCCGATCGGCCAGTTGGCGGAAAAGTCGACCTTCCTGGAGACCTGTTACCTGCTGCTGCATGGCGAATTGCCGACGGCCGCCGAGCTTGAACCGTTCGAGACCTCGATCACGCGCCACACCATGTTGCATGAGCAGTTCGACCGCTTCTTCTCCGGTTTCCGCCGCGACGCCCACCCGATGGCGATCCTGACCGGCGCGGTCGGCGCCCTGTCGGCCTTCTACCACGACAGCCTTGACATCCACGACCTGAAGCAGCGCGAGATTTCGGCGCACCGGCTGATCGCCAAGATGCCGACAATCGCGGCGCGCGCCTTCAAGTATAGCCTGGGCCAGCCGTTCGTCCATCCGCTGAACCGGCTGAGCTATTCGGAGAACTTCCTGCGCATGTGCTTTGCCGTGCCGGCGGAAGACTACGTCGTCAATCCGATCCTGGCCAAGGCGATGGACCGCATCTTCATCTTGCACGCCGACCACGAACAGAACGCGTCGACCTCGACGGTGCGCCTGGCCGGATCGTCGGGCGCCAATCCGTTCGCCTGTATCGCCGCCGGCATTGCCTGTCTGTGGGGGCCGAGCCACGGCGGCGCCAACGAAGAGGCGCTCAACATGCTGAAGGAGATCGGCAAGCCGGAAAATATTCCGGCCTTTATTCAGGGCGTGAAGGACCGCAAGTACAAGCTGATGGGCTTCGGCCATCGGGTGTACAAGAACTACGATCCGCGCGCGACGGTGATGAAGCAGTCGGCGGACGAAGTGCTGGCGGCGGTCGGCGATCCGAACGATCCGCTGTTCCAGGTCGCCAAGGAGCTGGAAAAGATCGCGCTCAACGACGAGTATTTCGTGTCGCGCAAGCTGTTCCCGAACGTCGACTTCTATTCGGGCATCACGCTGTCGGCGATGGGCTTCCCGACGACGATGTTCACCGTGTTGTTCGCCCTGGCACGGACGGTGGGCTGGATCGCGCAATGGAAGGAAATGATCGAGGATCCGGGCCAGAAGATCGGCCGTCCGCGTCAGTTGTACACGGGCGCGACGCAGCGGGACTATGTGCCGGTGGCGGCGCGGGGATAAACTCCGTACGGTGATGGGGTTTGGGGCCCGCGGCCCCAACCTTTCCTTGTCCAATAAGAAAGCCCCGCCCCAAAGGGCGAGGGCTTTTTTATTAGATGAGAAGATGTGGGGTCACAGACCCCACACCCCGTCATTCGATACGGAGATATTCCAGCGCGGCCTTCGCCGCCAGCTCCGCCGGCAATTTCCCGCCGCGCCCCATGATGTCGAGCCCACGGTACTGTTCGGCTATCTGACTGTCTCGCAACGATTTATCATCAAGCCGCTCACGCAATGCCTTAAGCAGATTCACCGGCGTGCATTCATCCTGCAGGAACTCCGGCGCGATGCGTTTCTCGGCCATGATGCTGAACATGGTGGCATGCTTCAGCGTTGAGATACGGCTGTAAATCCACCAGGTCAGCGGCTCCAGCTTGTAGGCGATGACCATCGGACAGCCGGCCAGCGCCAGCTCCGTCGAAACCGTGCCCGAACACGCCAGCGCCAGGGTCGCCGCCTGCATGGCCGAGAATTTGGCCGCCTCACCCTGCACGACCGTTATGGGAACCGGTATCTGCGCCACGGCCGCCATGACCTGGGCGTGGACCGTCTCGGCGATCGGCATGACGAAGCTTAAGCTGGGCCGTTCGGCATGCAGTTGTTTCAGCACCTCGGAAAAGACCGGCATCATGTGGCGGATTTCGGCGGGCCGGCTGCCCGGCAGGACCAGCAGCAGTTGATCGTCGGGCTTAAGTCCCTGCGCGGCCCGGAAGGCCGCCGGGTCGGCCGCCGACATGTCGGTATGCACCGCCGGATTACCGACAACGACCGTCTTCAGGCCTTCGCGTTCGAAGAACGGCGGGTCCATCGGATGCAGGGCGATCAGCAGGTCCACTGTCTTCGCCAGCGTCTTCGCCCGACCCGGCCGCGCCGCCCAGACCTGCGGCCCGACATATTTGATCAGCGGCACGCCCGGCAATGCCCGGCGGATGACGCGGGCGGCGCGTAGAGTGAAACCCCACGAATCGATCAGGATCACCGCGTCGGGCTTTTCCGCCATGGCCAGCGCGACCGTATCCCGAACCCGTCGGTTGACGCGCGGCAGGGCCTTCAGCCCTTCGACAAGGCCTAGGATCGACAGTTCGGCGATGTCGAACGGGCTGTTGATCCCCTGCTCGGCCATGCGCGCGCCGCCGATACCGACAAAGGTCCAGGCCGTATCCGGTGCCTGGCGTTTCAGTTCGACGATCAAGCCGGCCCCCAGGGCATCGCCTGACGCTTCGGCGGCGACCAGCATCAGCTTGACGGGGTGGCGCGTCGTCACCCTATTCGTCCTGGCCGTAGATCGAGACGCCCAGTTCGGCGGCACGGGCGAAGACCGCCGGCTTGTCGATGATCAGCAGGTGGTGCGACCGGGCGACGATGGCGCTCAGGCCCGCTTCCGCTGCGTCTTCGACGGTCTGGGTGCCGATGGTCGGCATGTCGAGGCGCAGGTCCTGGATCGGCTTGGCCAGCTTGGCAAGAACTCCCTTGCGGTTTGAAACTGATCCTCTTAGGACTTGCGGAAGCGCAGCGATCCGCGACAACATGACCTGGGTGCCTTCCTGAGCCTCGACCGCCAGGGTGACGTGGCCGGCGACGATGACGGCCTGGCCGACGTCGAGGGCGCCGATGGCATGGGCGATGCGCAGGGCTTCGTGGGCATCCTCCATGGTGTCGGGCGACAGGTCGGGGCCGGCCTGGAGCCCTGAGCCGATCAGCAGTTCGGGATTGGCTTCGTGGGCGCCTTCGATGGTGTAGCCCTGGGCGACGATGACATTGGCCAGCTGACGCAGCAGGCTGTCGTCGCCGCCGCGCCCGGCGACCTGAATAGTCGGCAGGACGCGGGCGCCGACCTCGTCACGCTTCATGGTGGCGAAGTCGGGACGCTGGACGTAGCCGCACATGCACACGGCCTTGACACCATCGGCGGACAGGATGGTGAACAGCTTCATGAAGTCGCCGAGGCCGAGCGTGTGGCCGGGGTGATCATCGAGTTCCGGATCGGACAGGTTCTCAATACGGATGACGATATAGGGGCGCCGGGTGCGGGCCAGGTAGCGGGCGATTTCGACCGGCAGGGCGCCGCCGCCGGCGATCAGGGCGAGTTTGGATTCGGATGTGGGCATGGCCTGTTCTGTACCGGGGTGTGGGGCCCGTGGCCCCACATAACTGCTTTGTTTCCTTTCCATCCTCGCCCCAAAGGGGCGATGGGATGGAAAGGAAAAAGGGAAGACGTGGGGCCACGGGCCCCACACCCCATGACATAACCGTCAATCCTCCTTCGGAAGACAAATCGGCCGGTTCGAATCCTCGCGGATGAAACGGATGATCTCCACCACCTGATCGATGTCGGCGAAGTTCTCCAGCACATCGTCCAGCCGCTCCTGGAACGTGCCTTCCTCGGCGAACATCATCCGGTAAGCCGTGCGCAACGCCAGGATCAGCTCACGCGAAAATCCGCGCCGCTTCAGCCCGACCAGGTTGAGCCCTTCCAGCCGTGCATGGTTGCCCCACACGCTGCCATAGGGGATGACGTCCTTGGTCACGATCGCTCCGCCGCCGATGAAGCAGTACCGACCCAGCCGCGCGAACTGGTGCACCGCCGACGACCCCCCCATGAACACGTAGTCGCCGATCTGCACATGGCCGCCCAGCGAAGCGTGGTTGGCCATGATGACATTGTTGCCGATGACGCAGTCATGGGCAACACCGGCAGCAACCATGAACATGCAGTCGTTGCCGATCGTCGTCACCCCGCCGCCCTTTACGGTGCCGGTGTGCATGATGGCGTGTTCGCGGATCAGGTTGCGCTCCCCGATCACCAGCTTCGTCGGCTCGCCCTTGTGCGCCAGGTGCTGCGGCGGGCCACCCAGGAAAGCGAACGGATAGATGGTGCAGTCGTTGCCTATTTCCGTGACGCCCTCGATCACCACATGCGATTTCAGCGTCACCCGGTCCTTGAGGATCACCGAGGGGCCGACGATGCTGTAAGGCCCGATATCGACATTTTCCCCGAACTGAGCGCCCTGATGCACAATCGCCGTCGGGTGAATGTTGACCGTCATTTCGGGTTCTCGACTACCATGGCGGCAAATTCGGCCTCGCAGACGATCTTCTCGCCGACATAGGCCTCGCCGCGAAATTTGAACACATCGCCACGATGGCGGATAACCTCGACCGGCATCCGCACCACGTCGCCCGGCCGGACCGGACTGCGGAACCTTACACCATCGACCGACATGAAGAAGATGGTCTTGCCTTCAACTTCTGCGTCCAAAGATTTCGACATCAGGACGGCGCCGGTCTGGCCCATGGCCTCGATCAGCAGCACGCCGGGCATGACCGGATTCTCGGGGAAATGGCCGGCGAAGAACGGTTCGTTGAACGTCACGTTCTTGATACCGGTCATGCTCTTGTTCTTGACCCAGTTCTCGCCGCGGTCGATGAGCAGGAACGGATAGCGGTGCGGAATGCGCCTGAGTATCTCGGCATAGTCCACCGTCGCCGCCGTCTCCACGGCTTCCGCATCAACCGTTTCCGGCAGCGCCGCGTCGTTGTCGGTCGTCGTCATCTTGTCCATTACCCCTTGTCCTTCAAAGCCGCGCTCTTTTCAAGCCACAGCATCTCGCGCAGGAACTGGCGCGACGGGCGGGCTGGAAAACCGGAGACCATCGCTCCGGCGGCCACGTCCTTGAAAACGACGGCGCCGGCGGCGATCTTGGCGCCCTCACCCACCTGGATGTGGTCGATCAGGCCGGCACGGCCGCCGAACATGGCGCCGTCGCCGATCTGGACCGAGCCGGAAAAGCCGGAATGGGCGGCGACGATGCAGTTGCGTCCTATACGACAGTTGTGACCGATCTGGACCATGTTGTCGATCTTGGTCGCTTCGCCGATGATGGTGTCCTCATAGGCGCCGCGATCGACGCAGGTGCCCGCGCCGATCGATACATCGTCCTGCAGGACCACGCGACCCAGTTGAGGAATATCGACCAGACCACGCGCGTCGCCCGACACGCCGAAACCCGATTCGCCGATATGCACGCCCGAAGCCAGTTGCACCCGGTCGCCGATCAGGGCGCAGTAGATGGTGGCATGGGCGCCGATGCGGCAATCGCGGCCGATGCGCACGCCCGGTCCGATGACGGTATAGGCCTCGATGCGCGTGCCGGCGCCGATTTCGACGTCCTGGCCGAGAACGACGCCGACGCCAAGGGTCACGCCTTCTTCCAGCTTCGCCGTGTGATGGATAGGCGAACGCCCTTCGTGATGGCGCGGATGGTACATCCGTCCCGCCAGGCGCGCCCATGACGCCTGCGGGCTGGGCCCGACCAGCGGCACGCTGTGCGGCGGCACGTCATCGACGTAGTCTTTCGTGACGAAGACGAACTCCGCCTCGGTACGGTGAAGCGTGGACAGGTAGCGCCGATCACTGAAAAAGGCGGCCCGTCCGGGACCGCCCAAAGACAAAGGGGCGCAGGCCATGATGAACCCGCCGCCCCTCGCCTGCGGCCTTGCCAGCCGCGTATTGGTCAGCGCCGCCACCTGATCCAGGTCGATTTTTGAGGTCGTGTCAAAAAATCTCGGATCAGGCATGGGCGGCGTTGCTCTTCGTGTCTTACTGGCCTCCGGCCGGGGCAGCGCCTTGCTGCTGGTCCAGGTTGGCGCGGTCGATTTGCGGCAGGGTGATGTTCGCTGCGTCGAGCTTCGCGACCACATCCGAGGTGATGTTCATCGCGGGATTCGTATACAGGAAATCGGCCTGTGTCTGACCATTAGAATCTGGCTGGCTATAATGCAACAGGCTATCGGAGTTAATAACCGTCGAACAGCCGCGGGCGGTAACCACCTGGTTGATCGGCACGATCATCTGGGTGAAAATCCAGCTCATCACGCTTTGCTGCGTGTACTGCATTTCCTGCGAACGCTGCTGCTGCTTCTTCTGGAAGTCCTGGTACTTCTGCTCGAAAGCCTGTTCCTTGGCGTCCCAGGCAGCCTTGGCCGTGGCCGTGGTGGCGGTCTTCTGGCTGTCCTGCAGGCCCTTGTATTCGGTCGACAGGCTGCTGTCGTCCGTGCTCAACTCGCTCTGGACGACGGCGCCCAGCTGCTGCAGACGGGCGGCCGCGGCCTTGCCGAGCTGCGAGCTGGCCATGGCGGTCGATACGTCGAGGACGCACTGGCCGGGAACGGCGGAACCGAAGGTCGGCGGCGGCGGCGGCGTGGAAACGGACGGCGCGGCGACGGGAGATGTCGGAGCGGCCGCCTGGGCGTGGGCGCCGAAGGCGGTCAGGGTCAGGGCGGCGGCGGTGAGAAGCAATGATTTTTTCATGGCGTGTTTTCTTTGGAGCGTCTGGCTGTTTCTGGGAGTTTCTAGAACTGGGTGGATTGCGAGAAGCGGAAGGTTTCGACCTTGTCGTATTTATCCTTGGCCAGGACCTGGCTCAGATCGAACTGAACCGGACCCATCGGGGATTTCCAGCGGATGGTAAGGCCCGCCGAGGCGCGCAGACCGAAATCATCGACTATAGTTGAGATGGGCGCGCCAGAGGTATCAACCTTCAGGCGTTTATCGACACCACCCAGCGTACCTACATCGAGAAACAGGGCGGTTTTAAGGCCATACTGATCGGGCAGGTTGTTGGGAATGCCGAGTTCGACGGTGCCGATGGCATAGGCCTGACCACCCAGGGCGTAGCCAGTGGAATTGTCGCGCGGGCCGATACCGGCATATTCGAAGCCGCGCATCGTGTCGCCGCCCTTGAAGAAACGGTCGTTGATGCGGATCGAATCGCCGTTCCACGGCACCTTGGCGCCGGCATTGCCGTAGATATGAAGGATCATGTCCTTCTTGAAACCGTGGTACCAGTGGGCTTCCACTTCGGTATCGACGTATTTCACGTCGCCGCCGAGACCGGCGAAGTCCTGACGCAGGGTCGCCATCCAGCCGCGCGTCGGCTGGACATAGTCGTTACGCAGGTCGAACGACAGCGAATAGCCGACGCTGGAAGTGATGCCGGCGCCGCAGTTATAGATGAGACCGTCGCAGGTCGCCGAGTCGGTCGTGGTGATATCGTTGCGGCTCAGATTGTAACGCAGGCGCATCAGGCTGTAACCGTTGAGGTTGTAGCCGACACGGAAGCCGATACCGGCGGAGTCGGTCGAGAAATCGACGCCGGTGTAATCGTATGAGCTTTCGAAGATGTCGACGCCCGCCGAGACTTCGCGGCCCATGAAGTGCGGTTCGGTGAAGGAGGCTTCGATATCTTTCTCGATCGAGCCCGTCTCGACGCGGACATTGACGTCCTGGCCAGTGCCGCGGAAATTGTGCTGCGACACGCCGATGTCGAGGATGAACTTCTGGATCGACGAGAAACCGGCGCCGAACGACAGTTCGCCCGTCGGCTGTTCCTGGACGGTGACGTCGAGATTGGTCTTGCCGGGCACAGGCGACGGCTTTTCGTCGATCTTGACGCCGTCGTCGCCTTCCTTGAAGAAGCCGAGGCCGGCGATGTAGATCTTCGAGCGTTCGATCAGCGCCTTGTTATAGGCATCGCCTTCCGACACCAACATCTGGCGGCGGATGACGCGGTCGAGGGTAGCGGTGTTGCCGACGATATTGATCTTGTCGATATAGACCCGCGCGCCTTCGTGCACATTGAAGGTCAAGTCGACCGTATGGTTGGTCGCGTCGGGCTCCTCGTCCGGGCGGATATCGACAAAGGCGAAGCCGTTGGCGCCGGCGGCATAGGTCAGGTCGTCGACCGCCTTCTGCACCCGGTCGCTTTCATAAAGCTGCCCCGGCTTGATCGAAATGGCGCGCATCAGGTCATCGGCCTTCAGCTTGTCATTATCGGTCTTGATGTTGATGCGGCCGAAATTGTACTTCTGGCCTTCGTCCATCGTGTAGGAGATGTCGAAGTCCTTGCGGTTGGGCGTCAGTTCGGCGACCGCCGAGATGACGTTGAAATCGTAGTAGCCGCGATTGGTGTAGTATTTGCGCAGCTGCTCGCGGTCGTAATCCATCCGGTCGGGATCGTAATTGTCCTGCGACGCGAAGAATTTCCACCAGTAGGTCTTCTGCGTGACGACGACGCCCTTCAGCTCGTTGTCGGAGAAGGCGTGGTTGCCGATGAAATTGACGTCGGCGACGCCGGTCTTGGGGCCTTCGCTGATTTCGAAGATCAGGTCGACGCGCTTCTGCGGCAGTTCGACGATCTTCGGCGTCACCACGGCCGAGATGCGGCCCGACTTGCGGTACAGTTCGACGATGCGCTGGACGTCCTCCTGCACCTTGGCCTTGGTGAAGATGCCGCGCGGCCGGATCTGGACCTCGTCGCGCAGCTTGTCCTTGGTCATGGCGTGGTTGCCCTCGAAGACCACCTGATTGATGATCGGGCTTTCGACCACATTGACCACCATGTCGTTGCCGTTCATGGCGATCTGGACGTCGGAGAACAGGTCGGTGTTGTAGAGCGTCTTGACCGCGAGGTCGATCATCTCGGAATCGACCGTCTGGCCCGGCTGAATCGGCAGGTACGAGATGATCGTCTGGGAATCGATGCGCTCGTTGCCGTCGATCGTGATGTGGTTGACCAGCGCCGTCGGGTTCGGCGCCTGCTGCTGTTGCGGCGCCGCGTCCTGAGCGGGCGCGGCAGCCGGATCGGCGGGGGCTTGCGCCGGGGCCGAGGTATCGGTCGTCGTGGGCGCGGCCTGCGGATCCTGCTGGACCAGATAGGTATGCGCCATGGCCGGCGCAGCCGCCAGGGCCAGCGCGCTGACGCTCAGGCAAAGGACGCGGACGAGCGCCTTGCCGCCGGGGCGGGCGGTGGAACGGACGCTCGGAAGGCTTTGGCCTGACATGAAGATACCTTTGAAGCTGGGACGTCGCCGCCCTTTGATATAAGTTTCCGCGCTTTTCGCAAGCCCGATGGCGCGCATGAACGCCGCGCCGATGCAGTTTTCCGGCGAGAGTCCTTTTCCGGTCACGAAAATACCCCCCCGAACAATTTGCTCAGGCCGGCGAACCAGCCGAGATGATTCATGTCGTTGAGGTTGGCGAACAGCACCAGGCCGATGATCAGGACGACGGCGATCCGGAAGGCGGCGTTCTGGAATCCCATCGACACCGGCTTGCGGGTCACCGCCTGCCACAGGTAGAAGGCCAGGTGGCCGCCATCGAGGACCGGGATCGGCAGCAGGTTCAGGAAGCCGATGCTGACCGAGACATAGGCCGACATCTGGATGATGGTGAAGACGAAATTGACCGCCTTGAGCCACAAGGGAATCTTGGCCTGGGCCACATCCATGGTGGCGTTGCCCGCCGCCTGGGTCATACCCAGTATGCCGCCGACCTTGTCGCCGTTTTCCTTGCCGGTGAAGATGCGGCCGACATAGGTCAGGGTGTCGTCGAGCACGCCCCAGGTCTGGTCGTTGCCCTTGATGAGCGCCTGCAGCGGATTGAGCGGCCGCACGACCTGCTCGCCGTTGAAGCGGACGCCCAGCGTGCCGCCCTGCCCGGCCGGCCGGCCGTCGGCGCCGGTTACAGGTCCGCGTTGCAGGGTGGTCGGCAGGGTTAGGCTTTGCCCGCCGCGCGTGACGACGATCGGCACGGTCGACTGGGCGCGCAGGATGATCAGGACGCGCGCCTCGTCGGTGCTTTCGACGGCATGGCCATCGATATTGGTGATGGTGTCGCCGGGCCTGAAACCCGCCGCCGCTGCCGCGCTGCCGGGCACAATCTCGGCCACGGTCGGACGCATGAACTGCTCGCCGGCCACCAGGTTGACCACGGTGAACAGGAAGATGGCCAGCACGAAGTTCATCGCCGGGCCGGCCAGGATGATCAGGAAACGCTGCCACAACGGCTTGAAATGGAAGTAGTCACCGACCGCCGCCGCACCCTCGCGCTCGGTGATCGAGGTTCGCGCGGCCTCAAGCTCATCCAGGGACGGCGACATGGAGCTGATATTGTCGTCGCCCGCGAACTTGACATATCCGCCCAGCGGCAGGGCGCTGACGCACCATTCGACGCCGCGTTTGTCGGTGCGGCTGAACAGGACACTGCCGAAGCCGACGGAAAAGCGATCGATCCGGGTGCCGAACAGGCGGGCTACCCAATAGTGCCCCAGTTCGTGAACCGTCACGATGATCGAAACGATGATCAGGATGGGCAGGACACCCGACAAAAATCCTGACAACGGCCTTCTCTCCCTTATCCTGCCCTTGCGTGTTCTGCGACACGGCCCGCCACATCGCCACGCACCTCAGCATCAAGCGCCAGGGCGGAGTCCATGGTCATCCCGGTCGTATCACGACTGGCGTGAGGTAGGGAAGAGATAGATGGCAATTGAGCCCGGATCATGGCGCTTTCGACAAATTCGGCGATTTGTAAAAAATCGATGCGGCGGTCGAGAAAGGCCTGGACGCAGACCTCGTTGGCGGCGTTGTAGACGACGCTCATACCCGGTCCCGCCGCCAGGGCCTGCCGCGCCAGGACCAGCATGGGGAAGACGCCGGTGTCCGGCGGGGCGAACGTCAGGGTGCCGCGCGCGGCCAGGTCCAGCTTCGGCGCCCGCCACGCCACGCGGTCGGGCCAGCCCAGGCAATAGGAAATGGGCACGCGCATGTCGGGCGTACCCAACTGGGCCAGGGACGAACCGTCGGCATATTCGACCAGGCTGTGGATCACCGACTGCGGGTGAATGACGACATCGATCCGCTCTGGGGGCATGTCGAACAGGAAGGCCGCCTCGATCAGTTCCAGCCCCTTGTTGGCCAGGGTGGCGGAATCGATGGTGATCTTGGGCCCCATCGCCCAGTTGGGGTGTTTCAGCGCCTGTTCCGGCGTCACTGCCTTCAGCTCCTGGCGCGTCCGCCCCAGGAACGGCCCGCCCGAGGCGGTCAGGATCAGCCGGTCGACCTGGTCGCGATGACGCTGATCCAGCACCTGGAAGATGGCGTTGTGCTCGCTGTCGACCGGCAGGATGCGCCCGCCCGCCGCCTCGGCACGGTCGATCAGGGCCCGGCCGCAGCAGACCATGCTTTCCTTGTTGGCCAGGGCCAGGGTCGCCCCCGTCCCTGCCGCCGCCCAGGTGGGTCTCAGGCCGGCGATGCCGACGATGGCGGCCATCACCCAGTCCGCCGGTCGTCCCGCCGCGTCTATGACGGCGTCCTGGCCACAGGCGATCTCAAGCCCCGAATTGGCGGTAAGCTCCCTGAATCTGTCCCATTGCGAAGCATCGGCCAGGACCGTCACCGCCGGACGCAAGCGCAGGGCCTGTTCGGCCAACAGCTCGACATTGCGGCCGCCGACCAGGGCCTCGATACGGTAATCCCCTCCGGCTTCCTCAAGCAGGCGCAGGGTCGATACGCCGATCGAGCCCGTCGAGCCCAGGATGGAGATGGTTCTTGGCAAGGATTTGGGGGTCACAGGATCACCGTCCCCAGAAGGATCAGCAGGCGGATCACGCCCAGCACGACGACGGCGAACATGAGCCCGTCGACGCGATCCAGCAGGCCGCCGTGGCCGGGGATCAGGTCGCCGGCATCCTTCACGCCGTAACGGCGCTTCAACGCCGATTCCCACAGGTCGCCGGCCATGGTCGACAGCGCCACCAGAAGGCCGACGAACGAGGCCGAGGTGTCGTGGTGGAACAGGTGCGTCAGGTCAGACAGCGAGCCCGCCGTCAGCATGCCGGCGATGACGCCGCCGGCAAAGCCTGACCAAGTCTTGTTGGGGCTGTAGCGGCGCCACAGTTTCGGGCCGCCGACCACACGCCCGACGATATAGGCGGCGCTGTCCGACGCCCAAGCGATCAGGAAGGCGAAGAAGACCCAGATGCGGCCAATACCCAGGTCGCCGTCGCCAAGCCGCAGCCAGACGATGATGATGGCCGGGAAGCCGATATAAAGTACGCCATAGGCCGCATCCATCCAGCCGCTGCCCAGCCGGTAGGCATAGAGCCCTGCGCACAACGAACCGAAGGCCAGGATGAAAAACGACAGCACCGGGTGGCCGAGATAACCGGTGAACAGGGCCAGCAGGATGGCGATCGAGATCGCCGTCGACAGCCGCCCCGAAATGTTCGGCCCGATCATCGTCCCCCATTCGATGCTCAGCAGGGCGACACCGATGCTGATCAGCATCAGGAACGGCCACGGCTGGTGGAACGGCATGCCGGGCAAGGGCATGGCGACCACGATCAGGACAAAGGGGATCAGCACCGCCGCCGAGGCGATGCGGATGAGAAGTTCGCGAAGGCGGCTGGGCCTGGCCCTGGGCGTCGACTCAGGCGGACTGGGCGGCATTCAGAGCCCCGTAGCGCCGGTCGCGTTTGAAGAAGGTTTCGAGCGCCGCCTTCAGAGGCTCGTGCCCGTAGTCAGGCCACAGAATGTCCTGGAAGACGAATTCGGCATAGGCCGCCTCCCACAGCAGGAAGTTCGACAGGCGATGCTCGCCCGAGGTGCGGATCAGCAGGTCCAGCGGCGGCAGGTCGCGCGTTGACAGACCATCGGCAAAGCTGTCTTCGGTGATATCGTCGGCGGTGATCACGCCGTCGCGCACGCGCTGAGCCGTCGTTTTGACCGCTTCGACGATGTCGGCCCGCGCGCCGTAATTCAGCGCCACCTGCAGGAAGAAACGCGAATTATCCTTGGTCTTCTCGTGCGCCTCGGCGACCATGGCGACGATATCCTTGGGCAGGCCGGCTTCCTGGCCCAGGATACGCACGCACACCCCTTCGCGACGCAGCCGTTCCAGGTCCGACTTGATGAAGGCGCGCAGCAGACCCATCAGGTCGCTGACCTCGGTTTCCGGCCGCCGCCAGTTTTCCGTGGAAAAAGCGAACACGGTCAGGTGAGTCACACCCAAATCCACCGCCGCCGTGATGGTGCGCCTCAGCGCGTCGACGCCGGCCTTGTGCCCCAGAGTGCGGATCTGGCCCCGGCTGGACGCCCAGCGTCCGTTGCCGTCCATGATGATCGCCACATGAAGCCTGGGCGCGCGCGAAGGCTGCGCCGGCTTGGGCGCCTCGATCTGCTCATCCATGGGGCCCAGGGGCATGGAAACGACTTTCAATTCACAAGCGGGCGGCGGCGCGCGAAAGCTGCAGGCGAAAGCCTACACCTGCATGATCTCGGCTTCCTTCGCCTTCAGCATCTCGTCGATACGCTTGATCGCCGCGTCGGTAAAGCCCTGCACGTCGGTGCCGCCCTTCTTCTCTTCGTCCTCGCTGATCTCAGACGCCTTCTCGGCCTTTTTCAGGTCGTCCATGGCGTCGCGGCGGACGTTGCGCACGGCGATGCGCTGGCCTTCGGCGTATTTGCCGGCAACCTTGACCAGTTCCTTGCGGCGCTCCTCGGTCAGGGGCGGTATCGGGATGCGCAGGGTGGCGCCGTCGGTAATCGGATTGAGCCCCAGGCCGGCGTTGCGGATCGCCTTTTCGACCGGCGTAACCAGGCCCTTGTCCCAGACGCTGACGCTGATCATGCGCGGCTCCGGTACCGAAACGGCGGCGCACGAATTGAGCGGCATGCTGGAGCCGTAGGCATCGACCATGACCTGGTCGAGCAGGCTGGCCGAGGCGCGACCGGTGCGCAGGCCGGAAAATTCGTCCTTCAGCGCCGACACAGAGCGATCCATGCGGTCCTTGTATTTGTTGAGATCGGGCTTTGCCATGGGTTTGTCCCTTGTTATGTAATGACGGTGTGGGTGCCGCCGCCGTGCAGCACCTGCTTGAGCGCACCGGGCGTGCGGATCGAAAAGACGACGATCGGAATGGTGTTTTCGCGCATCAGCGACACGGCCGAGGCGTCCATCACCTTCAGGTCGCGCGACAGCACTTCGTGGTAGGTCAGGTTCTCGTAGCGCTCGGCCGTCGGGTCCTTCTTCGGATCGGCGGTATAGACGCCGTCGACCGACGTGCCCTTGAACAGGGCATCGCAATTCATTTCCGCCGCCCGGAGCGCCGCCGCCGTATCGGTCGTGAAATAGGGTGCGCCGGTGCCGGCGGCGAAGATGACCACCCGCTGCTTTTCCAGGTGGCGGATGGCGCGGCGGCGAATGAAGGGCTCGCACACGGCGTTCATCTGGATCGCCGACTGCACGCGCGTATCGACACCCTGCTTTTCAAGGGCATTCTGCATGGCCAGCGCATTCATGACGGTCGCCAGCATGCCCATATAGTCGGCCGACGAGCGCTCCATGCCGACCGCCGCCTTGGACAGACCGCGAAAGATGTTGCCACCGCCGATGACCAGACACAGCTCGACGCCCAGCCGCGCTACCTCGGCGACCTCCTCGGCCACCGCCTGGACGGTCTTCATGTCGATGCCGAAGCCCTGGTCGCCCATCAGCACCTCGCCCGAAATCTTGAGCAGGATGCGTTTGTAGGTCAGGCCCGGTGCGGGATGGGTCATGGCGATCTCCGGAATCAGCCGCGCGGGCGTCATACTGGGTTTAGCGCCTTTCGCGCGCGACCTGAATAGAAAAAGGGCACGGACGTGTCAAACGCCCGCGCCCCCGATTTTTTACGAGCTTCGTTTCCCTGCAGAAACGATGCCGCTTACGCGCCCGCCGTCATCGACGCCACTTCGGCGGCGAAATCGTCGGTCTTCTTTTCCACGCCCTCGCCCAGGGCCAAGCGCGTGAAGCCCTTGATAGCGACCGGCGTGCCCAGCGACTTGGCGGTTTCGGCGACCAGCTGCTCGACCGTCTGGTCCGGGTTCATGACGAAGGCCTGCTTCAGCAGCACGACTTCCTCGAAGAACTTGCGGATGCGGCCTTCGACCATCTTCTCGACGACCTGGGCCGGCTTGCCCGACGCCAGGGCCTGTTCGGTGAAAATCGCCTTTTCGCGTTCCACCGCCGCCGGGTCGAGATCGTCCGTCGTCAGCGACATCGGCTGGGTCGCCGCCACGTGCATGGCGATCTTGCGGCCCATGTCCTTCAGGACGTCCGGGTCGCCGGCCGATTCCACCGCCACCAGGACAGCGATGCGGCCGAGGTCCGGCGTGATGGCGTTGTGGATGTAGGACGCGACCACGCCCTGGTCGACGCTGTAGCGCGCCAGGCGACGGACCATCATGTTCTCGCCGATGGTGGCGATCAGGTTGGTCAGTTCGTCATTGACGGCGGCGGCAACGCCTTCGACCGTGTCGTTGCTGAGCGCGGCCTTGCCGGCATTGCGCGCCATGGCCTGAAACAGCTCGTTGCGGGCCACGAAGTCGGTCTCGGCATTGACCTCGACAGCAGCGGCCACCATGCCTGCGCCCCTGACTTCGCTAGCGACCACGACGACGCCTTCGGCGGCGACGCGATCGGCCTTCTTGGCGGCCTTGGACAGACCCTTGGTGCGCAGCCAGTCCATGGCGGCTTCGATGTCGCCGCCCGTTTCAGTCAGGGCCTTCTTGCAGTCCATCATGCCCGCGCCGGACTTTTCGCGCAGATCCTTGACCAGGTTAGCTGTGATTTCCGTCATGAAATCCTCCAGAATCAGATGTGAGCGGCCATCTTGACCGCGGTCCATGTCAATTGAGCAACAGCTTAAGGCCGGCTTTGGACCTTAAGCTGTCGCGGAAAGCTTAAGGGGCGCTTCGCACCCCGATTTGGAGCGCCTCAGGCCTCGCTGGAAACGTCCGCCGTGGCTTCATCGGCGGCGGCCAGAACCGGCTCGATCGGATTGACGGCAGCGCCGAGGTCGCGGCCCGAAGCCACCTGACCGGCGGCCAGGCCGTCCAGGACGGCGTCGGCAACCAGGTCGCAGTACAGTTGCAGCGCGCGCGCCGCGTCGTCATTGCCCGGAACCGGGAAGGTGATGCCGTCCGGATCGGAGTTCGAATCAAGAATGCCGATCACCGGGATGTTGAGCTTGCGCGCTTCCTGGATGGCGATGGCTTCCTTGTTGGTGTCGATCACGAACATCAGGTCGGGAATGCCACCCATGTCCTTGATGCCGCCCAGGCTCAGTTCCAGCTTTTCACGCTCGCGCGTCAGGGTCAGCAGTTCCTTCTTGGAACGGCCCTGCGGGTTATTGTCGAGCACGTTTTCCAGTTCGCGCAGGCGCTGGATCGAACCCGAAATGGTGCGCCAGTTGGTCAGGGTGCCGCCCAGCCAACGGTGATTGACATAATACTGGGCCGAACGCTTGGCGGCGGTGGCCACCGGACCTTGCGCCTGGCGCTTGGTGCCGACGAACAGGACGCGGCCACCCGAGGCGGCGACTTCGCGAACCTTCAGCAGCGCCTGGTGAAACAGCGGCAGGGTCTGCGACAGGTCGATGATATGGATGTTGGAGCGCGAGCCGAACAGGTAGCGTTCCATCTTCGGGTTCCAGCGGTGGGTCTGGTGGCCGAAGTGGGCGCCGGCCTCGAGCAGCAGGCGCATGGAGATTTCTGGCATAGCCATAAACGTGTACTTCCTTCTTCCGATAATCCGCCGCAGACAGAAAAGCGTAACGAACCCAATGCCCGTCCTTGCCTCGGAACGCTTTCCGTCTCCGTCGGGCGAAGCCCTTGGGAAGCGAAGGCGCACATCTGCGTGTGAGATGGTGCGCACCTATTCACAATTTCAAAAAAAATCAAGCCGCACGCGCAACAAAAACACACAAACTGAAACCGGATTTGCCTACATGTCTTCCAGTTCCAGCACGCCTGTCGTCGACTTCAACCGTCCACGCAGATGTTCATCCAGATTATAGCGATGCGGCAACCGGACCTCGATCTCGCCCTGCCCGCTCAAACTGCCCGACAGCGTAACGCCACCGCCACCGGCGGTCTTTGCCGACTCCAGATGGTTCTTCAGTTGCGCCATGTCGATCGCATTGGGCGACACATGCACTTTCAGGGTCATGCTGCCGGTGTTGAGCGTCGCCGCCATCGGCCCGGCCTCATCGCCGAAGAAACGCACCTCGCCGTCGCGCCCCTTGCAGCGGACCTTGAGCACGATCGACTGGCCCGGTTCCAGATGATCGCGATTCTTGCGCAGCGATTCCGGTGGGAACAACACTTCATATTCTCCTGAAGGATCGGACAGGGTAACAAAGGCGAACTTTTCACCCGACCCGGCCGCGGCACGTTCCTGCCGCCGCCGTATGACGCCTGCCATACGGAAGGCGTCATGCCCTTCCTGCGCCAGTCCCAGCGCTTCGGCATAAAGCGTCACGCGCTTGCGCTTGAACACATCCAGCATGTCTTCCAGCGGATGGCCCGACAAATAGAAGCCGATCGCCGCCAGTTCTTCGTCCAGCCGCGCCGGTCCGGATGTCGCCACCACCTTGGGTAACCGCGGCCGCGATGCGTCGTTCGATCCGAACAGGCTGACCTGCGACGCCGCCCGTTCGGCGGCTATGCTTTGAGCATAGGCGATCAAAATATCGGCCGAAGCAACAATCTGGGCGCGATTGTCGTGAATGGAATCGAACGCGCCCGCCTTGGCCAGGTTTTCGATGGCCCGCTTGTTGACGGCCTTGGGATCGATGCGCTCCAGGAAATCGAACAGGTCGGTAAACTTGCCCCCCTCCTCGCGCGTCTGCACCACGCTTTGCATGGCTTCGAAGCCGACATTTCGGATGGCGCCGAGCGCATAAAGGATTTCGCCGTTCTCAACGTCGAAATCGGCCATCGAGCGGTTGATGTCCGGTGGCCGAATGACAACCCCGAAACGGCGCGCATCCTGATAGAACACCGCCAGCTTGTCGGTATTGGTGATATCGAGACTCATGGTCGCGGCGAACAGCTCGACAGGATGGTTGGCCTTGAGGTAACCCGTCTGATAGGAAATGAAGGCATAGGCGGCGGCGTGCGACTTGTTGAAACCGTAGCCGGCAAACTTGTTCACCAGTTCGAAGATTTCGTCGGCCTGCTTTTCGGGAACACCTTTCTCCCTGGCCCCGGAAATGAACCTTGCCTTTTGCAGGTCCATTTCCTCTTTCTTCTTCTTGCCCATGGCGCGGCGCAGCAAATCGGCTTCACCCAGGCTGTAACCCGACAGAATCTGGGCGATCTGCATCACCTGTTCCTGGTAGATGATGACGCCGTAGGTTTCCTTCAGAACGGGCTCCAGGCTGGGGTGCAGCATGTCGATCTCGACCCGGCCGAACTTGCGGTCGACATAGGTGTCGATATTGTCCATCGGTCCCGGCCGGTAGAGCGAAATCAGAGCGGTGATTTCCTCCAGCGAGCCGCACTTCATCTTGCGCAGGGTGTCGCGCATGCCCTGGCTTTCAAGCTGGAACACACCGATGGCCTGGCCGGATGCCAGCAGATCGTAGGTCGGCTTGTCGTCGAGCGGCAGGGTCGTGTAATTGATATCGACGCCGCGTTTCCGTAGATAACGCGCGGCCCGATCCAGCACAGTCAGGGTCTTGAGGCCCAGGAAGTCGAACTTGACCAGGCCGGCGCTTTCGACCCATTTCATGTTGAATTGTGTCGCCGGAATATCAGAGCGCGGATCGCGGTAGAGCGGCACAAGTTCGGTCAACGGCCGGTCGCCAATCACGATACCAGCAGCGTGCGTGGAGGCATTACGATAAAGCCCTTCCAGGCGCAGCGCCGTATCGAGCAGGTTGCGGACCGTGTCTTCCTCGTCGCGGGCCTGTTTCAGGCGCGGCTCGATCTCGATGGCCTGGGCCAGGGTGGTCGGATTGGCTGGGTTGTTCGGCACCATCTTGGCCAGACGGTCGACCTGGCCCAGCGGCAGTTGCATGACACGTCCGGTATCGCGCAGTACGGCGCGCGCCTGAAGCGTACCGAAGGTGATGATCTGTGCCACCCTGTCGCGGCCATACTTCTGTTGAACATAGGCGATGACTTCCTCGCGCCGTTCCTGGCAGAAATCGACGTCGAAGTCGGGCATCGAAACCCGTTCGGGATTGAGAAAACGTTCGAACAGTAGGCCAAACCGCAGGGGGTCGAGATCGGTGATGGTCAGCGCCCAAGCCACCAGTGAGCCGGCGCCCGAACCCCGTCCCGGTCCAACGGGCACACCATGCGACTTGCCCCACTTGATGAAATCGGACACGATCAGGAAGTAGCCCGGAAAACCCATCTTCTGGATGACATCGATTTCCCGTTCCAGCCGCGCCCAGTAATCCTCGACCGGATAGGCCAGCTTGACCTGGCTGAAGCGCATTTTCAGGCCTTCGCGTGCCTGCCACGCCAGTTCCTCGGCTTCATTGCGCCCCGCGCCAGTGTCGAAGCGTGGCAGGATGGGATCACGCTTATTGACCAGGAAGGCGCACCGGCGGGCAATTTCCAGGGTATTGTCGCAAGCTTCCGGCAAGTCAGTGAACAGTTCGCGCATGGCCTTCGCCGGCTTGAACCAGTGTTCCTTGGTGACACGCCGACGCTCTTCCTGCCCCATGTAGGCGCCATCGGAAATGCACAGCAGGGCTTCGTGAGCGCGATAAAGGTCAGGCGTGGCGAAATGGGCGTCATTGGTCGCCACCAGCGCCACGTCGTTGTCATAGGCGAACTCGACCAGGCCCGCCTCCGTGGCGCTACCCCTGATGCCGCCGAAAGGCGTGTTGTCGTGGCGCTGCAGTTCGATGTAGAACCGGTCGCCGAAAACCGCGGTCATGGCCCGCAACGCCACACTCGCCTCGTCGGGCTTGCCCTGGCGGAACAGCACATCGACAGGGCCATCGAACCCGCCGCTAAGCAGGATCAGGCCTTCGTTGTGCGCGGCGACCTGCTCCCAACTGACGTGCGGTTCTTCCGTCGCGTCGGCATCGACATAGGCCATCGACGAAAGCCGGGTCAGGTTGAGCCAACCCTGCTCGTTCTGGGCGAACAGCACCAGGCAAGGCATGCGCCCCCAGCGTTCCGTCGATGCGCCCCCGATCCCGGCGACCGGCAGACTGCACCCGACCAGGGGCTGGACACCGGCCTCCTTGCAGGCCTGCGAAAATTCCAGCGCGCCGAACAGGTTGCAGCGATCCGCGATACCCACCGCCGGCATCTCGTTCTTCGCCGCCAGCTTTCCCATGTCATAGGCCTTGATCGCGCCTTCCAGCAACGAATAGGCCGAACGTACCCGCAGATGGACAAACTGTTCGCTCACGATCCGCTCCCGTCACGCGCGGCACGGCGATCAAGCCGCCAGCGACACCAGATGGCACATGACGAAGACAAAGCCCGCAACCGCGGCCAGGGACAAGATATTATGCAGGGCACCAACCATTTTTCCACATCCTTCTGAAGCGATTAATTCACCCTTTGTTCTATATTCTTCTTTTGTTCTCACCACAAGCCGGATTCGCACGCCACGCGAACAAAATGACAACAGATTGATCGGATTGGAGTTTTACGCCGCGGCGCCGGGCGTGAATTCGACCAGAACGCCGTCCTGGAGACGAACCACACGGTCCATATGCCGCGCCAGGTCCATGTTATGCGTCGCGATAAGGGCGCCTACGCCTCGTGCCTTGATGATGGTTTTCAGCGCCTCGAAGACCTGCTGCGAGGTCGCCGGATCGAGGTTCCCGGTCGGCTCGTCGGCCAGCAACAGGCGAGGATCGTTGGCCAGGGCCCGCGCCACGGCGACGCGCTGCTGCTCGCCGCCCGACAGCTGCGCCGGCAGGTGATCGAGCCGTTCAGCCAGCCCCAGCGACACCAGCAGTTCCTTCGCCCGCGCCTCGGCCTCGCGC